>Ga0194063_10000026_pt1 | contig 114049 bp, 129 predicted proteins | sample SepL3720m_MetaG_FD_155459 | JGI IMG/M metagenome (GOLD analysis project Ga0194063, IMG submission 155459) | Anoxic zone freshwater microbial communities from boreal shield lake in IISD Experimental Lakes Area, Ontario, Canada - Sep2016-L373-20m | ecosystem: Environmental > Aquatic >... | reverse complement strand
ATTCAAAACTGTTGCTACCACTGGATCAGGAGTCATTAGCCTAAATAAAGAAAAATCATCTCTTGGAGTCGCTGGAAAAACAGTTTTTGCTCCTGATAGTGTTGGTAATTTGAGTTATACAATCAAAAATTAAAATATAAAAATAAATGAAAAAATTCGCAATAGCAAAATTTCTAGTTATGGCTTTAGTCCTAGGTGGGGGATTGATTTATGGAACTCAATTGGTTCAAAAGAATACTGAAAATCGAAGTAAGGCTTTTGCTACTAGGTGTATTGCTGGTAGTGTAGTTTGTAACGTTATAGGTCAATTAGTTACATGTTCTGATGGGGCTCAAGTTTTTACTAATTGTGGAGGTGGCACTCATTGTGATGCAACAGCAAAGGCTTGTGTAGCAGATGATTGTAAAACTAGAACAGCTTCAGCTAAAAATGGTAAATATCTTTGTAGTTCAATCGATCATGGATATTCGGCAACACTTTGTACTAATGGTAGTTTTGGCCCAATTATTATTTGTGATGAATTTACAAAATGTAATGAGACTCAAGGTTGTTTAAATAATAAAACACCAACTAAAACACCAACTAAAAAGGAATGTACTTCGATAGATGGAGGGGTTTGTATTGATAAATCCAATGGGATTAATAAAATTAAGGGTGGTAAATCTCCAACTAAATGTGAAGATTTTGATGCTTATGTTACCGGTGATTGTGTTTGCACAAAATATATTACCAACAGTAATATGTTGCCTTGTATAACTAAAAATGATACTCCTAAGAAAGATACTCCAGTAAATGATACTCCTAAGAAAGATACTCCAGTGAATGGTTCATGTAATAATAGTTCTAAATATTTATGTTATAGTGGTATTCCAGTTAGTACCAGAGAAGATAATATTGCTTACAGGTGGAGTTGTGCTGGGAAAAATGGTGGGAGTCAGACTCCTTGTCAACTAAATAAACCTGATAAATGCGGAAGTGGTAAAAATGAGTGTGATGGTGGCCATTTTGACGCTAATGGGCTTAAAACTGATGGTAATTTCACTTATTGGAAGTGTGGAGATAAATATTGTCAAATAGAAAATTCAGCTAAATGTGGCAGCACCACCGATTATGGTAAATGCGCAGGTGGGAAATGGTATGAAGTAATAAATCCTGTAACGAAAAAAAGTGATCCAAATGTTTGGAAATGTGGAACTTTAACTTGTAAGTTAGCTACACCTGTGTCAACTTGTCTTGGAACTTCTTGTTATACAACACCAGTTAAAGGGAGAATACCAACATCTTGTAGTGAATATGGGAATAGAACTAACTATGTGAAAGCTTTGGGAACTTGTGTAAATGGTGGAATTTGTTGTCTTAAAAAATAAGACACTTTTAAAAAAAATGAAAATAAGGTAAAATGAGGGACTTTATAATAAAGGGGGTGCTAGTTAATTAATGCCAATTATAGTAAAAAAGAAAAAAGGTGAGTCAAAAGACGATATTATCGGTAAATTTAGAAGACTTTGTTTGGAAGAGGATATTACTGAAGAAGTTAAAAAAAGAACTGCTTACAGCAAACCTTCTGAGGAAAGATACGCTAAAAAGAAGATAATTTTGTGGCGAGAAAAATGTCGCCGAAAAGCCAAAAATTCTAGAAAACATGCTTAAAGATAAACTAAAACAAGATAGTGTAGTTGCTCTAAAAAGCCGTGATAACAAACGGGTTGGTGTGTTGCGTTTTTTAATATCTTTAATTGATAAAAAAGAAATGCAACTACCACCTGGTGCTATGACTGAAGTTGAAGAATTGGGAGTTTTAAGAAAAGAACTTAAAAATAAAGAGGAATCTAGGGAAATGTTTTTAAAAGCCAACAGAGATGATTTAGTTACTGAATTAGACTATGAAATTGTGGTTGTTAAAGAATATTTGCCTCAAGATGTTAGTGAAGACAAAATTGAAGAAATCGTTTTGGCGGTGATTGCAGAAAAAGGTGATAATTTTGGGTTGGTTATGAGAGAAGTGATGGCTAGACTAGGTGGAGCAGTTGGTGGAGATGTAATTTCTAAAATAGTGAAAGAAAAGATAAATGGATAATATTATTTTAATAAATCATAGAAGTAATTGGGGATTGAGTGAGGAATTGATTAGAAAATTGGCTAAAAAAGCATTAAAAGAAAAGGGGTATAAGAGTGATGTGGAATTGAGTATTTATTTTGTGGGGAGAAAGAAAGCTAAAGATTTGAACCTGAATTATCGAAAAATGAGTTATATTCCTCAGGTCTTAGGTTTCCCAATGTCAAAAGAAAAAGATGCTGATGGAGTGATTAGATTGGGAGATATTGTCATCTGTACTCAAAAATTGAAGTACGAAATTGAGTTTCAAAAGTCAAATCTTGATACTGTTCTATACAGTTGGTTGATCCATGGTGTCGAAAATCTGTTGAAATGATGTATTTAAGCTTATTGTAAAAATATAAGTATTTTGTTTAAATTTGAAGATGTCAGTTTTTCACTTAAAGTATCGACCACTAAAAATAGCGGACTTGGATTTACCTGATGTTTCTGAGATTTTAACTAAAGTTTTAAAAGGGGAAGATGTTCCTCAATCATTCCTATTTTCTGGACCAAAAGGAGCTGGAAAAACTTCAGCAGCCAGAATTTTAGCCAGATCAGTTAATTGTCTTAAGCCTGATGGAGTTGAACCTTGTGGTGAGTGTGATAATTGTTTGGAAATATTGAATAATAGTTCTTTGGATATTATTGAGATTGATGCGGCTTCTAATCGGGGGATTGATGATGTTAGATCTTTGAAAGATAAAGCTTATTTGATGCCAAGTAAACTCAAGAAGAAAGTATTCATTATTGATGAAGTTCATATGATGACCAAGGATGCTTTTAATGCTTTATTGAAATTAATTGAAGAACCACCAAAACACACAATTTTTGTTTTATGCACTACTGACCCAGAAAAAATTCCAGACACTGTTTTATCTCGATTAATAAAAGTTGATTTTAGGAAAGGTAATAAAAAAGAACTTTTAGGTTCAATTAATAAAATTATCAAAGGTGAGAAGATTGAAATCGAGCCAAAAGCAATTGATTTAATAGTTGAGAGAAGTGATGGAAGTTTTAGAAATCTACAAAGAACTTTTAATGAAATATATTTACAAATTGGTAAAAAAATAAATTTAGCTGAGATTGAAAAGTTTTTTAATAATAAAAGTGGTGATTATAGTCCAAAAGATTTAGAAAAGGATTTGGCTAATAGTGATGTTAAATTAATTTTAGAAAAATTGGAATTGATGGCCATTCAAGGAGTAGATTTTTCTAGTTTCAGACAAAATTTGATGATTTATTTTCAAAAGAAGATTTTGGCTAATTTTGGAGTTGGAAGTGATTTGGAAAAATCAAAATTAAATATAACAGAATTAGAATTTTTATTTTCTCTATTAATTAAAGCAGCTAAACAAGAAAAAGAAGTGGAGATTGACCAATTACCATTGGAATTAGTGGTTGTGGAGTTTTGTAGTAAAAAAGAAGCAAAACCCTCCGTCCCTCGACAAGCTCGGGACACCTCCCTTGACAGGGAGGCTCTGATAGAAGAAGGGCCAGAGGAGAAAGCTGAAGATATTGTTATTGTTGAAGAGGAAATAATAATTCAAAACTCGGGACCAATAGAGCTAGAAAAAGTGGAAAGTGAATGGGGAAATGTGTTGATGGCGGTTAAACCTTATAATCATTCGGTTGAGGCCTTCTTAAGAGCTGCTAGACCTAAATCATTTAACGGTAATTTGTTGATTTTGGAAGTTTTTTATCCATTTCATAAAGATAGACTTGAAGAAGCTAAAAATAGAAAAATAGTGGAGATGGGGTTGACTAAAGTTTTTGGAGTTAGTTTTGCTTTTGAATGTATTTTAGCTAAATCAAAAAAACAACCTTTAGTCATTAAGAATGACACTCCGGTGGAAAATATTAGTGAACAGTTGGCAGAAGAGAATAAGAAAGACCTTTATGATGTGGCTAAAGAAATTTTTGGATAATTCTAAAAAATGTTAAAATTGTAAGTTAATTAATTTTTAAATAAAAATATGTTTGATAAAGCAAAAATGATGGCTCAAGCCTTTAAATTAAAAAAAGCTGTTGAAGCTGAAATTATTGAAATTGATGAAGATGGGATCAAGGTCGCTGTTAGTGGTGATCAAAAAGTGAAATTTCTATCTGTGAATGGTTCAGAAAATAAACTTTTAGTAGACACTATTAATAAAGCTTTAAAAAAATCTCAAGAAGCTGCTGCTAGAAAAATGAAAGATATGGGCGGACTTGAAGGATTATTTTAATATGGCGGAATTTCCACTAGCTATAAAAAATTTAATTGCGGCTTTTGAAAGGTTGCCAGGAATTGGGCCTAAGAGTGCGGCTAGATTAGTTTTTTATCTTTTAAATACTCCAGAAACTTATGTCAATGAAATGGCTAGACTTTTGGTGGCTTTTAAAAAAGATATTAAAATTTGTAAAGAATGTTTTTCAGTTAGTGAAGATGATTTGTGCGTGATTTGTCAAGATTCTAGGAGGGATAGAAATTTGATTTGTGTGGTGGAAAGAGCAATTGATGTGATGGCTATTGAAAATATTGGTGGTTTTAAAGGTATTTACCATGTTTTGGGGGGAGTAATCAATCCACTTGATCATGTCAGTCCTGATGATTTAAAAATATATCAACTTATAGAGAGAATTAAAAAAATAAAGGGAGAAAAAGATTTGGAGATTATTTTGGCGACTAATCCAACCATGGAAGGGGAAGCAACTGCTTTGTATATTAAAAAGAGAATTAATGAAATTGATGATTCAATTAAAATTAGTCGAATTGGAAGTGGTTTGCCGATGGGAGCTGATTTGGAATATGCCGATCAAGCAACTTTAAGTAGAGCGATGGATGGAAGGAGAGATATATGAACAATCAAACAGCAAGTGATTTTTTGAAAGGAATTAAAGAATTAGGAAGTGAAACTGTTGAAAAAGCAGCTGAGGAAAGTGGAAAAATATTTGAATCAGTTATCACTGGGAGAGAACTTTTAGGTGATATTAAACCAATGAATGAACAAGAATTGGCTCAAAAAAAACAGGAAGAAAATAAGAAAAAACAACAAGAAATGGAACAATTGAAAGCAGAAATGGGTCGAGGTCGGAATGTTTCTCAGGAAATTGAACAGATCAGTAATGAGAAAAAGAAAAAAGAAGAAGAGGAAGAAAAAGTATTTTTGGAAAATTTAAAGAGAAAAAGGGAAGAGGAGAGACAAGAAGAAATTATGAATTCTCAAATGATGGAATCTTCACCTAGTCATCATAAAGATAAAGGTGGAAATCCACATAAAACTCAACAACCAGATCCTAGCCAAATGTCGCAAACTAATGAGTTTAAGGGTGGTAAAATTGATTAGTTATGAAATTTTATAACACATTAACCAGACAGAAAGAGGAATTCAAGCCAATTAATGATAAAGAAGTAGGAATCTATTCTTGTGGACCAACTGTTTATTGGAATCAGCACATCGGTCATATGTATGCCTATACTCAATGGGGAACTCTAGTAAATTTTTTGAGATATGTTGGGTATAAAGTGAAATGGGTTATGAATTTGACTGATGTTGGTCATTTAACTTCAGATGCAGATGTTGGTGAAGATAAAATGGAAAAAGGCGCAAAAAGAGAAGGTTTGACTCCTTGGGAGATTGCTGAAAAATATGAAAAACAATTTATAGAAAGTTTAGATCTTTTTAATATCCAAAGACCAGATGTTTTATGTAGAGCAACGGGATATATTAATGAACAAATTGAATTAGCTAAAAAAATCGAGAAAAATGGATTTGCTTATAAAACTAAAACTGGTTTGGTTTTTGACACTAGTAAATTTAGTGATTATGCTAAGTTTGCAAATTTAAAATTAGATGAGATGGATGTTGGCAATAGAGTCGAAGTTGATGAAGATAAAAAAAATCCTTGGGATTTTTTATTGTGGATTACTAATCAGCCAGATCACATAATGAAATGGCCAAGCCCTTGGGGTGAAGGTTTCCCTGGTTGGCATTTGGAATGCACAGCTATGTCTACAAAACACTTAGGTGAGACTTTTGATATTCATACCGGTGGAATTGAACATATTGGAGTTCATCATACTAATGAAATTGCACAAGGGTATGGAGCTTTTGGTCATAATACTGCTAATTATTGGATGCATAATGCTTGGTTAATATTAAAAGGTGGAGAAAAAATGAGTAAAAGTTTAGGAAATGGTTACACAGCAAGTCAATTAGTTGAAATGGGTTATGACCCATTGGCTCATAAATATTTAGTTTTGAGTTCTAATTATAGAAAAGGATTAGAATTTTCTTTTGATTCACTTAAAGCCAGCCAAATAGCTTTATTTAAAATAAGAGAGTTAATAAACAAATGGGAAAATGGTGGGGAAATTAATATTGATTATAAAAATGAGTTTATAAAAGTTTTGTCAAATGATTTATCAACTCCAGAAGCTTTAGCTTTAGTCTGGAAATTAATTAAAGATGAAAAAATAGAGGATAAAGATAAAAAGGCGACTATTTTAGATTTTGATAAAGTTTTAGGTTTAGATTTAGATAAAAAAGTTGAAAATGAAGAAATTCCAGAAGAAATTTTGAAATTAGTTGATGAAAGACAGAAGGCTAGAGAAGCCAAAAATTGGGCTGAATCTGACAGATTAAGAGATATTATTAAAAATAGTGGATATCTGGTTGAAGATTTGGATAATCAATGTAAAATAAAACGAATAAAGTAATTGTTAAATTACGCATATTATGTTAATCTAGATAGTTTATGAAAGGTAATAAAAATAAATATCAAATGGTGTTGGTTTTAAACCCAAAAACCGAAGAAAAAGAAAAAACTTTAGATAAGTTGTATTCTTGGATAGAGAGCAATGAATCTGAAATCGTTAATAAAGATAATTTAGGATTAAAAGAACTAAGTTACGAAATTAATGGTAATAGTAAGGGTGATTTCTGGGTCTTAGACGTGGAAAGTGTTAAACCCTTGAAATTAAAGGAATTTAATTTATTATTAAATCGAGAAACAAAAATTATTCGTTATTTAATTTTGAAAAAGCCAGCCTGCGTTAAAGCTAAGGCGGGTAAATAAGAGGAGAAATATTATGCCAAGTAGATGTCTCAATAGGGTAATGTTAATAGGTAATTTAACTCGTGACCCAGAGTTAAGATATACTCCAGGTGGAATGGCAGTAGCTTCTTTCGGTTTAGCTACCAACCGCGTTTGGGTGACCAAGCAAGGTGAAAGAAAAGAAGATGCTCAATTTCATAGAATTGTAGCTTGGAACAAACTCGCTGAGTTATGTTCTCAACTATTATCTAAAGGCCGAAGAGTTTATGTCGATGGTCGAATTCAATACCGAGAATATAATGACCAAGAAAATAATAAAAAACAAATCGCAGAAATTGTGATTGATGACATGGTTATCCTTGATAACAAGGGTAATGGTTCTAATGCTGACCATGATGATCATATGATTGCTAATTTTAGTGAAGAAGCTCAACCAATTGCAGCGGAAGAAGTTGCTGGTGTTATTGATGATATTATCATTCCAGATGATGTTGTTGAAACTGCTCCAGTCGAAGCTCCAGTTGAAATTCCAGTTGATGCTCCTGTCGAAGAAGTTCCAGTTACTGAAAAAAAGGATGAAGAAATTCCTTTTTAATAAAAAATAAATATGATTAAAAAAAGAAAAGATAGTCTATTAGCAGCAAAGAGAAAAGGAAAAGAAAAGGTTTGCCTTTTTTGTAAAGACAAAACTGCTCCTTGCTGGGAAGATTATGAAAAATTAAAAGAATATTTGTCTCCAAGAGCAAGAATAATCGCTTCTCAATATAGTGGAGTCTGTTCTGGTCATCAAAAAAGAGTGGCTCAAGCAATTAAACAAGCTAGACATTTAGCTTTATTGCCTTTCACTACTCAATAAATCATTTTTTTTTGATATTTAATCCCCTCCGAATTTTCGGGGGGGATTTTGGTTATAATTAAGCTATGAAAGAAAGGTTGAAGGCTCATTGGATAATAAAATTGTTTAGTGGATCTAAGTTGCATGTTAAAGTTGGAGATTTAGTTAATAAGGGTTATAGATTATTAAGTGTTGATTCAAAAATAATTAAATCTTTTTCTGATTCCCATGTGGCAAAATTATCACCAAAGATTAAAGAAGAAATTAACCAATTTTTCCAAGGTAAATTCTTGAGAAGAGGGGATTTAATTTATAGGAAAAATGGGTTTTTCCCGCTTAAAATATTGGCACCTTGTGATGCTTTATTTCTTAAAATAGATGAATTCAATAATATCCAAATGGAAGTTGAAGAAAGAGAAAATAAAGAAATTAGATCACCGACTAGAGCTAAAATTATTAGAATTGATGATGAAAAATTGGTTTTAGAATTTATTGCAGTGGAAATTAGAGGAGAAAATTTAATTGAAGGGAAAAGCTGGGGAGAAAGTGATTTTGAAGAGGTTTCGACAGACAGTCTTAATTCAAAACATAATGGTAATGTGGTTTTTAGTAAGGAAATTTCTCAGTCTTTTCTGGTTAAAGCTCAAGTTCTGGGAGTGGTGGCAATTGTGACTCTTAAAAATGATTTTAATTTTGATAAAATTAATACTAGTCTGCCGATATTAGCCTTAGACGAAGTTAATTGGAATAAATTAAAAGAGTATCGAGGCAAAAATCGACAAGTTTTGGTTAATACAAAACTAGGAAGGTTATTAATAGTAGTAGAATAATAAAATGAAAATAAAATATATCAGAAATGTGGTTCTTGCTTTAGTCGTTTTGACTTTGGTGTCTTTAGTGAGTTTTAGCTTTGGTCAAAAGAGCCAAACTGTTAGTTCTGGAACTGATGATCAACTTAATTTATCGATGATGTGGAAAGTGAAAGATAAATTGTCTCAACTTTATTTAGATAAGAGCAAAATGGACAAGACAAAGATGGAATATGGAGCAATTGAGGGGATGGTGGCAGCGTTAGATGACCCGTACACAGTATTTTTACCACCAAGCCAAAACAAGAGCTCTAATGAAGATTTAGCTGGTCAATTTGGTGGAGTAGGAATCTCTTTGGGTTATAAAGATAAAACTTTGGCAGTTATGTCTCCAGTTCCAAAAACTCCAGCTGAAAAAGCGGGAATTAAGGCAGGGGATTTAATTCTTAAAATTGTTGATAAAGAAAAAAAAGTAGATAAGGACACTGCTGGAATGGCTTTGGAAGATGCAGTTAATTTAATCAGAGGTAAGGTTGGCACTGAAGTGACTTTAACTCTTTTGAGAGAAGGTGGAAAAGCAACTTTTGATGTGACTTTAAAAAGAGATAATATTGTGGTTCCAAGTGTAGAACTAGAATTTAAAGAACAGGCTGGTAAAAAAATTGCTTGGATTAAAATGTATAAATTCACTGATGAATTAAACAAACAGTGGCCAGAAATTATTTCTAAGATTAAAAAAGAAGGCGGTGCTAATTATGGTGGAATTGTTCTTGATTTAAGAAATAACCCAGGTGGATTTTTAGATACTAGTGTGATGATTGCTTCTGATTTTATTAAAGAAGGTGTGGTGGTTAAACAAGAATCAAGTGATGGCACAATTCAAACTTACAATGTCGATAGTAGTCGTGGAGCTCTTTTGAATGATAAATTAGTAGTTTTAGTTAATGGTGGTTCAGCTTCTGCAGCAGAAATTTTGTCTGGAGCTTTGAAAGATTATAATCGAGGTAAATTAGTTGGGGAAAAGACTTTTGGGAAAGGAACTGTGCAACAACCAGAGAACTTTTCTGATGGCAGTGGTCTTCATATAACTATTGCTAAATGGTTGTTACCAAATGGAGCTAATATCCATAAAGTTGGAATAAATCCTGATATTGAAGTTAAACCAACTACTGATCCAAATTCTAAAGATGATTTGCAATTAAATAAGGCAATTGAAGTGTTATTACAAAAATGAAAAGTTTTAGATTATTAATAATCGGTCTTTTGACAGGATTATTAGTGATGTTTCTGATTTTTAAGTTTGGAATTAAAAAAGAAATCATTAAAACGACTAATAAAGAAATAGTCAATGAAGAATCAGTGGTGACTAAGGTGGTGGAGGAGGCGAGTCAGAGTGTGGTGACGATTTCGACAGATAGAGATTTGGGAACTGGTTTCATTGTTAGTAGTGATGGTTTAATCGTGACTAATAAACATGTGGTGGCTGACACGGCTCTTAAATATAAGGTGATAGTTGGAGAAAATGAATCTTTTGAAGTTAAAAATATTTATAGAGATCCTTTGAATGATTTGGCAATCTTACAAATAGAAAAAACGGGTTTAAAATCAGTGCTTTTGGGCGATTCTGATGGATTAAAAGTTGGACAGACAGTTATCGCAATCGGAACAGCTTTGGGTGAGTTTAGATCGACAGTGACGACTGGGGTGATTTCTGGTTTAAGCAGAGGGATTACAGCTGGGTCATCAACAGCTGGATCAGAAAAACTAGATAATGTGATTCAAACTGATGCGGCGATTAACCCGGGTAATTCTGGTGGTCCACTATTTAATTCAGGTGGGCAAGTGATTGGGGTCAATGTGGCAGTTTCCCAAAGTGGACAAAACATTGGTTTTGCTCTACCAATTAATTTAATTAAAGAATCGCTTAATATCTTTAAAACAACAGGTGAATTTGAAAGACCATATTTAGGAGTTGGTTATAAAATGATGGCGACTGGAGCTTATGTGGATCAAATAGTTGAAAATAGTCCATCTTTTAAGGCTAAAATCCAAAAAGGTGACATTATCACAGAAATTGATGGTCAAAAAGTAGACAAGACTGATAATGGTTATTTAGTCAAAGTTCTTAATAAGAAAAAGATTGGCGATATGGTGACAATAAAATATCTTAGAAATAAAATTGAACAAATTGTTTCAGTTAAATTAGAGAAAAGGGGATAATTAAAAACCTATTTTTTTGATTTTATCGAGTAGTTCTTCTTTTTTAGTAGTGTCAAAAAAACCTTCGATTTTGCCTTCTAATTTGCCATTTTTGAAAAATAATAGGCAAGGTAATTCTTTAATTTTATATTGATCAATCAAAGTTTTTTCTTCATCGGTGTCGATTTTATTGAATAAAGTTCCTTTTTTAAATAATTCTCTGATTGGAATTGATTTGATTAAACACATAGTTGAAGCGGAGTCAAAAACTTCAAAAACCATAGAATCTTTTTTAATAATTAATGATTGAAAATAAGAATAGGAGATAAGAGAAGTTTCGTCGGTTGATTGGGCACCATATCGGTCAATAAATAAATCTGAAGTTTTTCTTTTATCTTTTTCGTATTCATTTTTAATAAATTGAAGATCTTTGCCTGTGGCGACTTTGATTGCATCAGCCATGCAAGCTTTTACACATGAACCACAACTAATACATTTTGATTCATCAATTTCTAAGGTTTTTTTGGATTGATTCCAATTAATGGCTTTGGTTGGACAAATTGCTAATGCATCACATTCGTTGGAATTATCGCATATTTTGAAATTAATTATAGCTGACATATTTAATTTAATTTATATTTTATTTGTATTAACCCTAAATTTAAATTTTTTACTGATATTAATTCGAGTTTATTTTGTATATTTACATCTTCAAATAATTTAATCCCAGTGCCTAATATTATTGGGTGATAAATTAAAATGAGTTCATTAATTAAACTTTCTTTTATCATTGAGCCATTTAATTTTCCTCCACCAATTATGCCAATTTTATTAAAGCCTTTTTCCTTTAGATATTCTAATATTTCTTTTGGAGATTTATTTGTGAATAAATATCTATCTGATTTTGGTCTATTTAATAATTCTTTATTTGAGGTTATCACGACATTAAATGCTCCGTCATAAGGGAAATCGCCATCTTCTTCAGCGAATTTAAATGTTTGTCTGCCCATAATAATTGCTTCAGATTTTTTAATAAAATTTAGAAATTTTCCTGAATCGAGAGCAAATACCCAGCTTGTGTCATTATCTTTAGTAGAAATATATCCATCGATTGATGGTTCACTATACAATGTAACTTTCATATAAGTGATTATACTATACAGAATATTTATAGAAAATGGATGTAAAATCAAATATGGATATAAGAAAACAACACACAAAAGATGATTATGCTGCAATCGCAAAATTATATACAATGGATTTTGGAAAACACAACAGAGGTCTTGGTGTTTTTATTGATCCTTTAGTTTCAAAATTAATTGAAAATAATTTAGAAAAAGTCATTATTGATTTAGGGACAGGGCCAGGGAAAGTTATTAATTATTTAATTGAACTTGGTATAAAAAACAAAATAATTGGGGTTGATTTTGTTCAGGAATTTTGTGATAACTTAAAAATTAAATATTCAGATAAACAGCAAGTTGAGATTGTCTGTGATGATTTTGTTGATTATGTGGCTAAACAACCAAATAATTCTATTTCTGCTTATACTGCAAATTATTCAATAATCCACGTTCTTGATGAAGAATTGAATAGTTTAATGAAAAATATTGAGAGATCTTTGCAAAAAAATGGTTTGGTTGTATTTACAGTATACGAAGGTACAAAAAAGGGGATGGAACCAGAGCCATACCAAACTGAAAATGACCCAAGATTTAAAGTTAAGGAGCCATTAGAAGCTTATCTTAATAATTTTACTAAGAAAGAACTTAAAAAAAGCATTAAAAAGGCTGGTTTAAAAGTGATAAATATTCAAAATTTAGAAATAGATATTTTGCCTGGTGAATATGATCAACCAAAAATTTGGGCACTGGCACAGAAAAAATAATTATTTCTCTTCTTCGTCTAAAATGGTCAATTCGAGAAAGAGGTCTTCGAGATAGCCTTGCATGATGGCATCGAGATTGTTGAATGATTTGTCGATTCGGTGGTCTTTAACTTGGTTTCTTGGATAATTGTAAGTACGGATTTTGTCAGCTCGAGTTGATTGACTAATATTAGAACGACCAGCAGAAACTTCTGAAGCTCGTTTTTCTTCTTCAATTTGCCAGAGTTTATTCTTAAGAAGATCAATGGCAATTTCTCGATTTTGTTGTTGGGAGCGTTCAGTTCGAACATCAAACATTAAACCAGTAGGTTTATGGACTAAATGAATTGCGGTAGAAACTTTGTTAACGTTTTGACCACCATTACCACCAGCCCGACAAGCGGTGATGGTGACATCTTCCATTCTAAAATTAACTTCTTTTGAATCAATTTGAGGCATGATAGCGATAGAAGCGGTTGAAGTTTGGATTCGACCACGTTTTTCGGTTATTGGAATTCTTTGAACTCGATGAGTTCCAGCTTCATTTTTAAGTTGGTTGTAGGCATCGTATCCAGATATTTTAATGACTTTATCGTCTATTTGACTAACTTTCCAACCTATTTTGTTGGCATAGCGAATATACATGTCCATTAAGTCTTGAGACCAGATTGTAGCTTCAGCTCCACCTGGACCTGGATGAAATTCCATAATAGCAATATTGGGATTAATTATAGTCATAAATATAAATTTCTAATTTCTAATGTCTAATTTCTAATAAATAAATTATATTAAATAAAAAACCGTCAAATTTAAGTAAATTAAGACGGTTTTAAATAGCTAATTTGATTTTTTAGTAGTCTTTTTGGCAGCAGCTTTTTTAGCGGCGTTAGTTTTACCAAGAGCCACTTTTTCGTTGAATTTATCGATTCTTCCTTTGATGTCAACGAATTTTTGTTGACCAGTAAAGAAAGGATGACATTTAGAACAAACGTCGACGTCAATTTTTTCTACAGTTGAACCAGTAGTAAATTTATTGCCGCAAGCGCAAGTGATTTGACATTTATCAAAATATTGAGGATGAATTCCTTGTTTCATAGTTAGTTATTATAACAGAACTTAGTTATTTTTTAAAATTTTAATTAATTCTGCAAAATCAACTAGTTTTTGGTCGGTAGTTTCAATATTTTTAAGCATGATTTGGTTATTTTTAGCTTCGTTGCTGCCAATGAAAGCAACATATTTTATATTCAAACTTTCAGCATATTTAATTTGTTTACCTAGTTTTTCAGCAGTAGGGTAGATTATGGAAGGAATTTCTTGTTGTCGAAGCTTAGTTATTAAATCAATGTTTTCTTTTTGAGTTTCAGCTCCAAAATTGACGACTAAAATTTTAGTTTTAGTTTTTATAGCATCTGGGATTAAGTTTAATTCTTGGATGACATCAACAATTCGGTCTAATCCAAAAGAATAGCCGACAGCAGGGAGGTCTGGACCACCAAGAGTGGCAATTAAATTATCATAACGACCACCACCACCAATTGAACCTACTTTTGGCTCTTCAACACTGGTTTCGAGGATGGTTCCAGTGTAATAATCGAGACCGCGAACTAGGGTAGGATCGAAGCTGTAGAACTCTTTTGGAACTCCAAACTGGGTGATTAAATCGATGACTTGTTGAAGATATTCATCAGGTTGAGCTGATTTGATGTAGTCAAAAATCTGGTCTATTTGAGCAGGCTTTATGCCTTTAGAAATGAGCTCATCTTTTACTCCATCTTGACCTATTTTGTCTAGTTTATCGATAGATTGTAGTACCGTGTTTTTTTGGTCTTCAAGTCCAGATTGGCTTAAAATCTGAGAAAGGATGGCTCGGCTGTTTAATCGAACTGTAAATTGCTTGAAACCTAGTTTAGTTAGAGCACTATAAATGATGGCGACTAGTTCGGCTTCGTTAATAGGTGAGGGTGGACCGAAGACATCGATGTCACATTGAGTGAATTCTCGATAGCGACCTTTTTGAGGTTTTTCAGCACGATAGACTGGTTGAATTTGATAACGCTTGAAAGGAAGTTGAATTTCATTTTGATAAATAGCTAAAACTTTGGAGACGGGAATAGTTAAATCATAGCGAAGACCGACTTCTCGATCACCATTATCTTTGAAGATATACATTAATTTTTCAATTTCAGCTCCATTTTTGCCGGTTAAGGTTGAGGCGTATTCAAGAACTGGAGTTTCTAGAGGTAGAAAGCCAAAAGTTTCAAAAGTTTCAATTAATATATTTTTGACATAATTACGAACCGCCATTTCTGGTGGTAAAAAATCTCTAAAACCTTTTAAGGTTTGGGCTTTAATTTTTGTTTTCATAATTAAATTTAATACTAATGGGGTAGCATACCGGACTTGAACCGGCAACCTCAGCTTTCACAGAGCTGCGCTCTAACCAATTGAGCTAATGCCACCATGTAGGTTGTGTGTTAATTTTATCAAAAAAAACCCGCTGGTTGGCGGGTAACAGACACGTTTAAACCACCAACTTAAAAGTTAGTGTGACAATGGTTTAATATGTTACGTGTTATTAACATTAAGGGTATTTTACATATATAATGTGTTTATGTCAAACATTTTTTTAAATAAAAATAATTGGAATTTAGAAGTTGATCTAAATGGTGGGAGAATAGTGGAACTGAGTTATAAAAACCAGAAAATATTAGGAACTTTTCAGAGAAGTGATGGGAAATTAGGTAATACTCATTTATGTGTTCCAAACTTTGCCGGGGAAGGAATGGAAAGCTATGGATGGCCATTCCATGGACCATTTAGAAATAATCAATGGAATTTAATTAATGAAACTAACGATAGCTTGGAAATAGGTTGTGAAATAGATTTTTTAAATGTTACTCAAAAATTTATTATTAATGATAAATTTGAACAAAAAGTAACTATTGAGAATAAAAGTAGAGAAACAAAAAAAGTTAATTTGGCAATTCATAACTATTGGGATTGTGATTTTGGATGGAATGGATTAAAAGTAAATGGGAAGAAGTTAGATAAAATGGTGGGAATTAGTGATTATATAGAACTGGAAAATATAAATGAGGTAGAAATAGCTGGTAAAAAATTGATTTTTTGGACGACTAATGGTTTTAAGTATGCCAAACTTTGGACATGTTCAGGCGATCAGAAATATGTTTGTATAGAACCAGTTAAAGGTAAAGAAGGGTTTGTGGAGAGTAAGGATAGTGAGATTAAAACAGGTGAAAAAATGGAGTTTTTACAGTCTTGGAGTTGGACTGGCAGAAGCTGAGGCTGGGGAACTTAGAGAAATTATTTTGGAAGCGGAGAAGGTTTTAGCCATTTTTAAATCTGGTTTAATGATGACAATTACTTTATCACCTGAAGCTAGTTTGGTAGTTTTAGAATCATTTTTGATTTGAAATTGATTATTTTTATCTTTACTAGGAATTAGAACAAAAATAGGGGAAGTTTTGGAAATATCGACAATCTTACCGATGACAACTTGATTATTATTTTCAATAGTCTTTAAATCAGTGATTATTAGACGTTTAGTGTCGAGACTATCATCAGAATTTAGATAGCCGAGAGCCAGAACATCTTGTCCAATTTTGATTTTGTCTAGTTGGGTTTTATTTCTTTTAGCATCTATGAAAGAAGTGCTTTCGCCGATGCTTAAAACTTTAGAACTATTTTTGTAATCGATAGTGATTTGAGTAGTTTCGATTTTAGTTATAGTTCCAAAAAAAGATTTTGGTCCATTAGTTATAGTTTCAGCAGGAGAAGTGATTTGTTGCAATTTTTCTTTAACTTTTTGTTGAACTGTTTCTCTTAATTTTTGGACTTCTTGAGTTTCTATAGCAAAAGTTTTAGTGGTGGATATTAAAAAAAGAGCTAAGACTATTAGAATTTTTGTGATTTTCATATTAGAATTTGGCTGTAGAGTAGGTAATAATTAATTGAGATTCGATTTGATTGTCATCAGGGTCAATGGAAGTTAAATTAATTTGGTTAGCACCACTGTCTAGATCAATAGTTGTTGAAAAAGCACCAGAGGCATCACTTTTAGTGGTGTAAGAATTGGTTAGGGTAGTGATTATGACGTTACTGTTTGCTGTGGTGGAACCTTTGATTTCGATTTTTGAAGTGGTGACAACTGAGTTATTTTCTGGCGAAGTAATGTTCAAATTAGTCTTTTGAGTGGTAGCGGTTGGAGTAACTTTATCTGCTGGGATAGATATGGTTGGGGTTATCTTATCAATGTTGACTGAAGGAGTTTTGTTCTTTTGGAGAGCAAAAAAGCCACCAGTTACACCAAAGCCTAGAAGGGAACCGAGTATAATTGCTAAAAAGAGTTCTTTTATCATTAGTACTCTAGATGATATCACAAAAAAGTGACTAGTGATGATAGAATTGAGTTATATGGAAATTAGAATATTAGGAAATCAAAGTGTCTTTTTAAAAGGCAAAAAAGAAAATTTATTAATTAACCCAACTAAAGAAATATTGGGTGATAGTAAGTATTCTTCCAGAATTATAGTTTTTACATCAGAAGATTTTGATGATTTGAAATTAAATACAGAAGCAATTATTATTAGAGGAAGTGGTGAATATGAAATTGGTGGAGTAGAAATAGTTGGTTACAGTGCTAATGGTGGAGAAACTGTTTATTTAATTAATCATGATGGGATTAGTGTGGCAGTTTTAGGTCAATTAAAAGAAGCATTGACTGAAAAAAGAGTTGAAAAAATAAATGGGATTGATGTTTTATTAGCTCCAGTTGCGATTGGAACTGAAAATAGTGCTAAGTCAGTTTTGGCTTGGGCTAAGAAATGGGGAGTGAATTACTTAATTCCAACTGGGTGGATAGAAAATAATGAAAATTTGATTAAGTTTTTAGATGTGGCTGATGAAGAAGGGGCTGAGCAAATAGAGTCTTTGAAGGTGGAAAAAGGTGATTTACCAGATGGTTTGGAAGTCAAAGTAATAAAAAAGGTATAATACACTTATGAACGACACAATTAAATTACCTCCAAGTTCGGAAGAAGCTGAGGTTTGTGTATTAGGTTCGATTTTAATTGATAATGATGCGGTTTTGGGAGTGTCTGAATTTTTAAGGCCAGAACATTTTTATAATTCAAATTATGCGAATGTCTATAAGGCAATGATGAGCCTTAATGAAGATAGACAACCAATAGATATAGTCACAGTTTCAGAAAAGTTAAAGGAATTTAAACTTCTTAAAAAAATAGGTGGAAAGAGTTTTTTGGCTAAATTAGCTAATGAAGTGCCAACCTCAGCTAATGTTGAAAGCTACGGAAACATAATTAAATCCTTGTCCGCTAAGAGAGAACTAATCTCAGCAGCGGGAAGAATTAGCGAAAAAGCTTTTGATGATGCCCTACCAGCCGATCAGCTATTAGATATTGCCGAACAAGAAATATTTTCTTTATCTCAAAAACATTTAAAATCGGTCCCAACTTCTTTAAAAGAAGTGTTGACTGCTAGTTTTGATCGTCTAGATGAATTACAAAAATTGGGAAGTGGCTTGAGAGGAGTTCCAACTGGCTTTAAAGGTTTGGACAACATGTTGGCTGGAATGCAGGATAGCAACTTATTAATTTTGGCAGCTCGACCTGGAGTTGGTAAAACCGCTTTTGGTTTGAATATTGCTCGTCATGTGGCAGTTGAACAAAAAATGCCGGTTTGTATGTTCTCTTTGGAAATGAGTAAAGAGGAATTAGTTGACCGACTTTTAGTTAGACAAGGCTTGATTGATGCTTGGAAACTTAAAACTGGTCAATTATCTGATAATGATTTTGCTTCTTTATCTGAGGCAATGGGAATTTTGGCTGATGCACCTCTTTATATAGATGACACACCAGGTTTAACAGTTACTGAATTGAGAACTAAAGCTAGAAGACTACAAATTGATAAGGGAATTAAATTTATTATTGTCGATTATTTGCAATTAATGCATGGTTCGACTAGAGATAACCGGGTTCAAGAAGTGTCAGAAATTTCTCAGGGTTTGAAAAATTTGGCTAGAGAATTAAAGATTCCAGTTTTAGCTTTGGCTCAACTTTCTCGGGCAATGGAAACTAGGGGAGGAAGACCAAGATTATCTGATTTGAGAGAATCTGGAAGTATCGAACAAGATGCTGATGTAGTTATGTTTTTATTTAGAGAAGATGAAGAAGTCAGAGAAATGGTTACTTGTAGTATTGAGAAACATCGAAACGGTGGAGTAGGTAACTTTAATCTATATTTCAATGGTAAACAAGTCAGCTTTTTTGATGTGGAAAAGAAGCAATAATATGGTAAAATAGCCAGTTCTTTAAAAAACAGGCTATTGAAGAAAAAATCGAAAAGGAGGAGTTAGAATGGGTAAGAAGCAAGCAAATGAAAAAACCGCTTTTAATGTGGAAATTTTTGGTGGAGAAGAAAGACAGAAGTTAAGAAGTAAAATTGTTTCTGGTGGTATTTTGACAGTTGAGTTTGATGGTAAAGCAGGTAGTGTTTTGGCAAGTATTTGTAATAAAGATCGAGTTATTGGTTTTAGTTATTCCCAAAATACAGAGAAGGCAATTATCAGGTCAATTGGAAATTACAATGCTGTTGAAACAAAAGAGAGTTTAATCAATGATTTGGTTAAACAAGGATGGGTTTTTAAATTAAGGTGGTTAATAGTAAGTAAAACATTTGAAGCTAGGTTGGAAAAAAATGACGAATTTAAGGTTGCTGAAAGCGACAACTTCGTTCATGCAATAAGGGGGTTGTTGAAGAGAAAAAGGAGGAAAAGAAAATGAGTTGTAGAAAAAAGATTAAAGCTCTATTACAAAGAGGATTTTATATCAGATGCGAATACACAGGCTTCTTCTGGGCAAATTATTTCAGTAAATTGGATATTCGTTTTGAGCATGAATCTGGTAATACCCTTCAAGAAGCTATCATTAATGGGTTAAAAAGTTATATGAACGCAGCAAAACAATTTGGTTTTGTTGTTGACGATAGTTTCCAAATTGATCTCATTATTGATGAGAAGCTTAAAGAAGGCTGGGTCCTGACCTTAAGTTGTTTTGAAGAGGTTTTCAAAATTGAACTCGTTAAAGAAGGTGAAGAGACTCAAAATTATTTCAATAGGAAATTAGGACAAGTTATTGAATTGTGTTTAGAAGAAGTTAAGGGAAATTTAAAAAGAGAGGAGAGTGTTCAAAATGTTTGAAGTAGTTAGTAAAAATGGTAAGACTGTGACAGTTTATGCGGTCCAGGAAAAACCAGAGCATTTTTGTAGTTTCCCTACAACTTATTTTTTGGTTTTTTCTAAAAGAAACGGATGGGAATGGAAAGAAGCTGAAAAATATAAGCCAACGTCTGTAAAGGAAGAGACTAATGTGATGGATGTGGTGATGAAAGAACAATCATATAATGTGACAGAGATAATACAGGATTGATCGTTATTGGAAAGGATGGTGTAGAAATGTATACAGCAGATGAGGTGTTGGAAAAAGTGTTTTATCGGTTAAATGAAAAGATTGGAATGAATATTATAGAGTTGGATAAACCTATTAAAAAGGGTTGTATGACTTTTGATAAAATTTCTATTTTTAAAAATTCAAAATCTGTTCATTTTATTGCTGGACTTGGTAAAAATTTAGATACAAATGAGCCTTATAGTTTGACTATAATTTTAATCAAATTACCCAGAGATTTTGAAGAAAGTCAAGAAAAAGTTGTAAAAGAAGTTTTGGAAAGAAAGGGTTTTGCTGAGTCAATTTTTACAACAATGAAGTCAAATTTAATACTAAATTCAATTACAGTACCAGCTGGTACATCAAAAGAAATATTGGATGATGTTCTTGTAAATAATTTGGTCCAAGCGACTGAAGAATATTTATAAAAATAGAGAATTTTGGCTTTTAAAAAGGCGTTAGTTAGATTAATCCACTGGGATTGATTTGATTAGCGCTTTTTTTTTGTGAGATAATATAGGAATAAATGCCGGAGTGGTGGAATGGTAGACACGCACGACTCAAAATCGTGTGATAGCAATATCATGGGGGTTCAAGTCCCTCCTTCGGCACATAAATGGTAAAATAGAGATATGATCTTAGGAATTATAAAAGTTTTAGGAATACTATTATTTGCTTATTTGATTTGGAGAAATCTACGAGAGAACTACAAGGATGAAGAGCTAACTTCTTATGCATGGATTGCACTATTAGCTTTCTTTATTGGTGGAAGATTAGTCTTTGGTTTAATTCATTGGGGAATTTGGAACAATAATTGGTTAGATTGGTTGACTCCATGGAGTAAACCAGGGATGAGCTATCTAGGAGCTTATCTGTCAGTTTTTGGAACAACTTGGATCCTTTGTAAAATTAGAGATTGGAAAATATGGGCATTTGCTGAAGACAGCTTAATGGTTTTTTTAATATTTTTTGGATTTTTATTTTTAGATGAATTTATCAGGTCAAAGTTTAATCTAATAACTGGATTATATGGAGCTATTATATTAGTGACTTTAGTATTTTCTTCTATTATTAGAAATAAATATAGATCCTTTGTTTGGTATAAGAGTGGTAAAAAAGGTTTCACTTTCTTCTTTGCTAATGCGATAGTTTGTTTGATGTTGGCAATAATGTCTTTTTACTTTAAAATTAATCTTGTTTATTCAATTTTATATTCAGTTGGTGTTTTGGTCTCTTTAGTTGGGTTATTCATTCTAGGAGAAATTTATGAAAAATAAAAAGAAAGGAACGGAATTAAGTTTTCCAGCCAGTTTATTAAATCCGATAAAAATGTTTTTAGAAGGTGAGCTTATTAAACTTAAAAGACAAAAAAAGTCTTTGAAGAAATCAGATCCTTTTTCTAATCCAGAAAGAACCACTGAAAATTCATTTGAAGAAGATTTGGATGAACAAATTGGTCATTTTGATTCTGAAATCAAAGTCAATTTTGTTAATAAACAAATAGTTCAGTTAAGAAAATCATTGACTCGATTAAAAATAGGGAAGTATGGAATCTGTGAAAGTTGTGGAAAAATGATAGATACTGATCGTTTAGCTATTAAATTAGATGCTACAACTTGTGTTAAATGTACTAAAGAAAACGAAAAATAAGCTAATTTATTTTTTCGGGGTTTTGATGATTATTGGTGTTCTTCATGACTTTTTAGTTGTTGGAAGTGTCTTAGTTATTAAAAACCAAGGAATTAGTTTTGGTCAGCAAATTCCATTAGTTTTTATTATTACTTTAATCTTTTGTATTTTTAGCTTTGTTTTATTCTTGAGAGAAGAAAGTTTTGGTCTATTAATGATTAGTGTAGGTGCTTTTATTAATTTAATTGATAGATTGAGATTTGGTTTTGTGAGAGATTATTGGAATTTGGTTGGAAGTGGAATTTATAATAATATTAATGATTGGATTATTAGTCTAGGGGTTATACTATTTTTAGTAGAAATAATATGGATAAAAAAATTGAAATAATTTATGAAGATAGTGATTTATTAGTAATAAATAAGCCGGCTTTTTTGGTGACGACAAAAGAAAACAAGAATGAAAAAAATACTTTAGAAGATTATTTAATAGAGAACAGAAAAAATGATTTACCAAGAAATGGGATTGTTCATCGTCTAGATAAGGGAACTTCAGGTTTAATTTTAGTAGCAAAAACTGAAGATGCTTTAGTTGATTTAAAAAGTCAGTTCAAAAATAGGACAGTTAAAAAGAGATATTTTTGTTTGGTTGGTGGTGATGTTTCTTATGAAGGAGAAATTAATGTGCCAATTAATCGATCAAAATATGGTTTTGGAAAATTTGGAGTTGATGTTGATGGCAAGGCAGCCAGAACTCTTTTTAAATTAGTTTCTAAATATAGAAACAATAATAGAAATTATAGTTTATTAGATATTGATTTAAAAACCGGCAGAACTCATCAGATTAGAGTTCATTTTAATTATTTAAAATGGCCTTTAGTGGGGGATAAGTTGTATGGTGGTGAAGTTGATCTATTAAAACGTCCATTCTTACATTCTCATCAAATTACTTTTATTCACCCAACTACTAAAAAAGAAGTTAGTTTTGAACTAGAAATGGCTAGTGATTTAGTAAAAGTTTTAGAAAGTTATGAAAAAACTAAATAAAAACTTATTAATTGGGATAGCTTTAATAGTTTTGTTTTTTGTTTTGTTGATTATTAAAAAAGATGGTGACCGAGTTGGAAATAATGATTTTAGATTCGCAATAGTTACTGGTAAAAGTCTAAAAATGGTTTCAATTTCACCTCAAAGAATGATGGTTAATGTTTTAAAAGTTGGGGCTTCTGTGCCGGTTTGGTTGCCTTATGGACAAGGTTGGTATCGAGTTGAGCAAATTAAAAATCAAAAGATAGATAACACTTTTTTTTGGTATAACTTTGGTTTTATACCTAATAAAATTATTTATTCTGAAGATGAGAATGTTTGGGAAAATAATTCGGTTTTAATTAGAAACTTGGGTTTGGTAAATTGGTTAAAATATAAATTTAATGATGGTCGGATTTTTAATAAAGAAGAAGTGATTAAAGATGATCTATTAGTTAATAGTGATATTTTAGAGGAAGTTATGGCTCGTGATTTTGCTGACAATAGGGCAGTTAATGATGACTTAACTTTATCAGTTTTTAATACAACTTCAGAAGATGGTTTAGCTAATTTTCTTAGTAAGAGATTGGAATGGTCAGGCTTTTCAGTGGTTTCATCTGAAAGCACAAATAAAAAAATAGATAAATGTTTATTTATTTATGGTCCAAAAACTAATACTAGCTCTGCTTGGAAAATTTTAAATAAAATTTTTGACTGTAAATCTGAATATAGTGAAAACTTAAATGAAAATGAAGCTGAACTATATTTTGGTGACAACTATGTTTCAATGGTAAAATATTCTAGTTATAAGAGAATTTTTTAATATGTCTGGTCATTCAAAATGGGCGAATATTAAGCAAAGGAAGGGGGCCCAAGATAAAAAACGTAGCGTAGCTTTTACAAAAATAGCTAAAAATATTTTGACAGCTATTCGTTTGGGCGGATCTAATTCTAATCCAGAAACAAACTCACAACTTAAAACCGCAATCGAAAAAGCCAGAGAAGTTAATATGCCAAAAGAAAATATTGATCGTCTTTTGACTCGATTTGAAGAGAGAAAAGCAAACATGATTAATTTCTATCTGGAAGGTTATGGTCCATTCGGGGTGCCAATGGTGATTGAAATTGAAACTGATAATAAGAATAGAATTTTAGGTGAAGTTAAACTAATTTTTAGAAATTATGGTGGTAATTTAGGTGAAAGTAATTCAGTTATGTTTCAATTTAATAGAGTAGGGGAGATTGAATTAGAAAATGAAATTTCTGAGGATGATGAATTAAATTTAATTGATATGGGAGCCCAAGATTTTGAAGATAAAATTATTTTAGTTGATGCTAATGATTTGAATAATTTTGCAAAAAAAGTTGAAGAAATGGGTCTACAAATTAATAGGACAGAATCAGTTTTAAGATCAGTCAACCCAACTATGCTTTCAAGTGAAGATGAAGTGGCTAAAATTATGGATATGGTTGATGAATTAGAAGAAAATGATGACGTTATTAACGTTTCTGTAGGATTTGATTATGTCAAAAAGAATTAAATATTTAATTTCCTCAATTTTGTCGGCAATTGGTTTTTGGTTTTTTCTTTCTTTGCCTTATGAATCTCATTATTATGGACTTCTAGTTGGTGTTGTTTTGACAACTTTTTGTTTTTGGTTTGGGTTGGGAATTATTTTTGAAAATGATATTTATACTAGAATAATGTCAATAACTTTACCAGTTGGATTTTTTATCGGTTTTGGGTTGTTTGCAGCTTTATTGCCATCTAGTTTAATAACTTCACTAATAACTAGTTTACTATTTGGAGTAGTAATTTATGTGATATTTTTAGTGGAAAATGTTTTTCTAGTGGCGATTGGGTCAAGAACCCCACCACTTTATCGGGCAGCTTATACAGTTAGTTTGATGATGTTGTTATTGACAGCTTTCTTTTTATTCAATAGCTTATTTTCTTTTAAATTTTATTATTGGCTTAATACTATTTTAGTTTTTGTTATTTCTTTGATAGTGTTTTTGTATCATTTTTATGCAGTGACTATTGAACTTCCTGATGATGGTAAACAAAAGAATATAGTCAATCATGTTTTAATTCCATCGGTTTTAATGGCTGAACTTGGATTAGTTTTTTCTTTTTGGCCAGTAGGAATTTTTAAAGGATCGATTTATTTAGTAACAATTATTTATATTTTATCTGGGTTGTTACAAGCAGATTTAAGAGAAAGACTTTTTAAAAGAACTTGGTTGACTTTTGTTTGGATCGGAGTGGCAATATTTTTTGGAATCTTACTTAATACTAGTTGGCGTTAGTTTGCTGCTTGAATAGCGGTGATTGCAGTGTTTATGATTATATCTTCAACAGAACAAGATCTAGAAAGATCATTTATTGGTTTATTTAAACCTTGAGTGACTGGACCAAAAGCTTTTGCGTTGGCTAATTTTTGAACTAATTTATAGCTAATGTTTCCACTGTTTAAATCTGGGAAAATTAAGACGTTAGAAGTTCCTTTTATCTGACTATCAGAATCTTTTTGTTGGCTAACATGGGGGATAAGAGCGGCATCGGCTTGGACTTCTCCTTCGATTAAAAGATCTGGTCGAAGTTTTTTAGCGATTAAAGTGGCTTCTTTGACTTTATCAACTAACTCTCCAAAAGCACTGCCTTTAGTAGAGAAGGAAAGCATAGAAACTTTGGCTTCTTTGTTAGTGAAAGATTTGAAGGAATCAGCAGTTTGAATGGCAATGTTGGCTAATTCTTCTTTATTAGGATTTATATTTAAACTGCAATCAGCAAAAAATAAAATTTCATGTTTAATTATCATAATAAAAAAAGTTGATACAAGTTTTTGATCAGGTGAGGCTTTGATGATTTGAAGAGCTGGTTTAAAAACGTCAGCAGTGGGGCAGACAGCTCCACCAATCAGACCATCAGCAATTCCTTCTTTAACTAACATAGTTCCAAAATAATATGGAGATTTTATTAATTCATTAGCGGCTTCTTTTGTTAATCCTTTTTCTTTTCTAAGTTCGAAAAGTCTTTCAGAGAGAGAATCACTTTCTGAACAGTTTTTTGGATCAATAATATTAATATTCTTTAGATTATTGATATTAAATTTTTTAAAATTGTTTAGAATAATGTCTTTATTGCCTAAGAGAATAATCTTAGCAATTTTTTTTTGAGTGATTAAATGAGCCGCTTCAATAATTCTCAAATCTTCACCTTCAGTAAGGACTATGGTTTTTTGGTGTTTTTTGGCTTGTGTAAATAGTTTCTTTGTAAAGTTAATCATGTTACTTTTAATTATAGTAGTATAATTCTAATTTAGGTTATGAAAGATAATACCAAAAAAACTCTAAAATACTATTGGCAAAATATGTGCAATTATAAAGTTGCAGGGTTAGTGGTGTCTATTTCTATTATTGGGGCTACTTCGATGAATTCGATTATACCTTTATACTTCAAGAATTTTTTTAATTTATTAACCGGTAATCAAAGTAGAAATATAATTATTAGTGGTTTGATAACAATTTTAATTACAATTGGAATTTTAGAATTAGTTAAATGGTTTTTTTGGAGAATAGCAGCTTTTATTAATAACTTTTATCAAAGTAAAATAATGGCCGATTTAAGTAATCAGTGTTTTACTTATCTGCATAAACATTCTTTTGCCTATTTTTCTAATAATTTTACTGGTTCGATGGTTAAGAGATCTAAAAGTTTTGTTACTGGTTTTGAAGTTTTATATGATCAATTCTTTTATGAATTGTTACCAACTTTTGTGACTGTCTCTATGATTACCGTTATTTTAGCCAGACTTAATCTTTTTTTGGGTTTGTCGATGTTATTTGGAGTAATTTGTTTTTTGACAATTAATTGGGTTTTTACAAAATATAAATTGAAGTATGATATTCAAAGAAGTGAAGCAGAAACTTCTACCACTGGTTTTTTGGCTGACACTATCACTAATAATACGAATGTTAAATTGTTTAATGGTTTGAAATTTGAAGTTAAAGGTTTTTTTGATTTAAATGAGAGATTACGCAATTTGAGGAAATTTACTTGGAATTTAAGGGCAAAATTTGATGCTTTGCAATCATTTTTAATGATAGTTTTAGAAATTGGGATATTTTATTTTGCAGTTAAACTTTGGGACAAAAATATTATAACTGTTGGTGACTTTGTTTTAATTCAATCTTATATTTTGTCAGTAATGTTTTTATCTTGGGACTTTGGAAAGGTGATTAGAAGAATTTATGAATATCTGGCTGAAGCAGAAGAAATGACAGTTATATTAAATACACCTCATGAAATCGTTGATGTTGTTGGAGCTAGTAACTTAGATATAAAAGCTGGAAAGATAGAATATAGAGGTGTTTCTTTTTCCTATGATAAAGGAAGAAAGATAATTAATAATTTGGATTTAGTGATTAAAGCTGAAGAGACAGTAGCTTTGATTGGGCCATCTGGAGCTGGTAAAACTACTTTAGTTAAGTTGCTTTTAAGAATGCATGACATTAATAAGGGTCAAATTTTAATTGATGGGCAAGATATCTCAAAAGTTACTCAAGAAAGTTTGAGACAAAATATTAGTCTAGTCCCTCAAGATCCTATCTTATTTCATCGAAGCTTGATGGAAAACATTCGCTATGGTAAGTTTGACGCAACAGACGAAGAAGTCATTGCTGCAGCAAAATTAGCTCATTGTCATGAATTTATCAGTAGTTTAAAAGAAGGATATGGCACTTATGTTGGAGAAAGAGGAATTAAACTTTCTGGTGGTGAGAGACAAAGAGTTGCCATCGCTAGAGCTATATTACGCAACGCTCCTATTTTGGTTCTTGATGAGGCTACTTCTAGTTTAGATTCAGTTTCTGAATTCTACATCCAAGAAGCTTTGAAAGAATTAATGAAAAATAAAACGGTCATTGTGATTGCTCACAGATTATCGACTATTAAGAAAGCTGATCGAATCTTAGTTGTTGATGCAGGGAAAATTAGTGAAGAAGGCAGCCATAATAAATTGATGAAATCTAGAGATGGAATTTATAAGAAGCTATGGGAATTTCAAGTTGGTGGTTTTATACAATAAAAATCCCTCTGTCCTTCGGACATCTCCCTTTGACTTAAAGGGAGAAATATCATATTTAACCTAACTATAGGCATAAATTGATGTTATTTTCAATAGGGTAGTGCAGGGTAGTTAGATGATAGATTGTAGATGATAGGTCATAGAAAAAGAGGTTTTAGATCGTAGATGTTAGGTTGTAAATATAAAATAACAAGGTGATTTGAAGCTAAAAAAATGAATTATGAACAGATAGGGAAGAGGAGTGGCCTATAACATTGAGTCCTATAATATTAATATTTAATTATTTTTTCACGACATGTCCTATAATTTTCACGAAATTAATGATACACAATGATATAGTCTATGTGGATAAGTCAAATAGCAAGAACTGTATCATTTTGGAGAGGGCTATGGGAGAGAAGAGAGGGATATAAGTATCGATTTAATTACTAATTTCTAATTACTAATTGCTAGAAATAAGGGCCAAGGTCTGAGATTTAATTGCTTACCTCTCCTAGCAGGAGGTGAGTCATTTTGCTATGTCGCACAATGTATCTTTTGCGACATTACTTAAATTTCAAACGAGGGGAGGGATAGTTTTTGACTTTTTAAAAAATAATTATTTTTTATTAATTAATCGTTTAATAAATTTTTAACTTTTAAAATAATTAATTAATTGCATTTATTCTCTCTGGGCCTCGGTGACCCCAAAATTTCTTGCCAGCCTTAAATTTTACTAATTGACTCCCCTCACCACTCCCGGCAAAAAAGGAGTTGTTTTTCTATTAAAATTTAATTAATAGGGTATTAATCCCCTATAAGCATGACAATGCGCCTAAAGATAGGCAAAATGAACCTAAAAGCTCACCAGAGGCCCTGAAACGCACGTTTTATTTTTTTGGTTATACTTTTAAGTTAGAAAATTTATTTTAATGTCGTAAATGTTAAAATTATCTATGGAAAAAGATTTAAGTGTTTTGACAAGAAGATTTTTGGAACATTTAGAAATTGAAAAAAATTGTTCAAAATTGACTATCAGAAACTATGAACATTATTTAAATGTTTTAATTGATTATTTGACTAATGGTGATGAAAACAAAAAAGCGACGATAGATGATATAAGTGTCGACAATGTGAGAAACTTCAGATTATTCTTATCAAGACAAAAAGGAACAGCTGGTGAAATGAAGTTGGTGACTCAGGGCTATTATATAATCTCTTTGAGGTCTTTTTTGAAATGGTTAATTAAAAATGATTATAAAGTGCTGCAACCAGAAAAACTGGATGTTCCTAAGATTAAAGATCATTCATTGAAATTTCTTGACGCTCTACAAATGGATAGGTTAATGAACCAACCTTTATGTTCAACGGAGAGTGGTTTACGAGATAGAGTCATTATAGAATTATTATTTTCAACTGGATTGCGGGTTTCAGAATTGGTGGCTTTGAATAAAGATCAAATTAATTTAAATACCAGAGAATTTGGAGTTATTGGAAAGGGTGGTCGATCTAGATTAGTATTTATATCTAAAGAGGCAGCTGATTTCTTAGATAGATATTTAAAAAGTCGAACGGATAGATATAAAGCATTGTTTATTCGAAAATTAAAAGAAAAAGATATTGTTTCTGATGATGATAAAGTTAGATTGACAGCTAGATCTGTCCAGAGATTAGTTAAACATTATGTTAAACAGGCTAATTTGCCAGTTGATGCAACCCCCCATACTATTCGTCATTCAATGGCGACTGATCTTTTAAGATCAGGAGCCGATTTAAGATCTGTTCAAGAAATTTTGGGTCATAAAAATATTGCGACGACTCAAATTTACACTCATGTGACTGACGCTAGATTGCGTGAAGTCCATGAAAAGTTCCATAGTGGTAATAAGTAATGGATACATCCTATAGTTGGCCCATTTTGAGTGATTCCTGATGAGTAACAGATATGTCACCTATTATAAAAGATAGGTGATTGATTATTCCCTAAAGTATGGTTATAATAGAATTTTGAACCTAGTTAGCAATCCCCTATTTTTATTGCTAATTTGGGGTGGTCTTCCTTGACGGGCTTATAGTATTTCATATATCCCCTGCCAAAGCTACGTTTTTTATTTTATGTAAATTAAATAACAAAATATTTAATTAAAATATACAAAAATATCCCGCCGTGGCGGGATATTTAAAGTCATTTATTTATTCTTTGACAGTTTTCTTATTTGCGACAATTTCTTCATTTTTTTCTAGAATTGTCATGGCACTTAATTTGTCGTCAGTTGACTTAAATCTCATTAAAATTACCCCTTTTGTATTGCGGCTTAGAGTCGGAATATTTTTTAGAGGAAGATTTATAGTTATTGCTTTTTTAGAGACCAAAATTACTTGATCATGAATTTCAGAAACAACTTGAGCAGCTGCAATTTTACCGGTTTTTTCGGTTAAATTTGCTACTTTTATCCCTATTCCACCTCTTTTTTGAATTGGATAGAGATAGACATCACTTCTTTTACCAATTCCATTCTCAGTGACTACAAAGAGATGTCGGAATTTTTTGATGGCAGTTTTATCTTTTTTATCGTTCTCAATTACTGATGGGACTACTCCCATGCTGACTAAATAATCGTTTTCTTTTAATAAAATACCCCTAACTCCACGAGTGTGTCGGCCCATAGGTCTGGTATCTTTTTCATCAAAGCGAATACATTTACCATTGTGAGTCACTAAAAATATTTGGTTAGTTCCGTCAGTTAACTTTGCCCAAATGAGTTGGTCGTTTAGGTCTAATTTGATAGCAGTCAAACCATTTTGGCGGATGTTTTTGAACTTATCAATTGAAGTTTTCTTAATAGTCCCCTGTTTGGTGGCTAATAAAATAAATTTGGAATCGATGTTCTTACTTATTGGTAAAATAGTTTGGACAGTTTCACCTTGGACAATATTGATTAAATTAACTAGAGCTTGACCCTTAGATTGTCTGGCACCTTCTGGCAAATCCCATACTTTTGTTTTGAAAACTCGACCTTTGTTGGTGAAGAATAAAAGGTCATCATGAGTGTCAACTGAAAGCATAGATTCAACTTCGTCTTCTTGCTTGGTGGTCATGCCGGTGACTCCAATTCCACCTCGTTTTTGTGAGTGGTATGTTTCTTTTGGTAGGCGTTTGATGTAACCAGTTTTAGTTAAAGTGACAAGAACAGCTTCATTTGGAGTTAAATCTTCTTCACTAAATTCTTCAAGATTTCTGACATAAATTTTTGTCTTTCGAGGATCACCATATTTTTCGATGATTTCTTGGTTTTCGCTTTTAAGAACTTTAATCATGACTTCTGGTTTAGTGATGATAGAAATTAAACCATCAATAGTTTTCTTAAGATTGTCGTATTCTTCCTCTATTTTTTGACGTTCAAGAGCAGCAAGTCTTCTAAGTTGCATTTCCAAAATAGCGTTGGCTTGGAGATCACTAAATTTGAATTTAGCCATTAAGTTTTCTCGAGCTTCATCAGTATTTTTAGAAGCACGAATAGTTTTAATGACTTCATCAATGACATCGAGAGCAATTTTTAGACCTTCTAGAATATGAGCTCTCATCATAGCACCTTTAAGTTCATAGACAGTTCGTCGTCGAATCACTGATTCGCGATGACGTAAGAACAATAAGAGCATTTGACGAAGATTTAGAGTTTGAGGAACACCATTGACTAGTGCCAATATGTTGGCAGAATATGATGTTTGAAGAGATGTATATTTGAAAAGTTTGTTAAGGATTGATTTTGGTTTACCTTTTTTACCAATTTCAACTACAACTCGAATTCCATGTCGGTCAGATTCATCGCGAAGATCGGAAATTCCAATAATTTTTTTATCACGGTGAAGATCAGCAATCTTTTTGACGAAGTCAGATTTATTGACTTGGTATGGAAGTTCAGTGATGATGATTCTGATTTTCCCAGATTTAGTTTCTTCAATGTTAGTTTTGCCTCGAAGAATAAATTTACCTCGACCAGTGGCATACATTTCTAGAATGCCGGAGCGGCCATAGATTTCACCGGAAGTTGGGAAGTCTGGCCCCTGGACGAATTTAGCTAAATCTTCAACTGTAGCGCTAGTTTCGAAGTTAAAAGCTTGTTTTTCTAGTTCATAAACTGGTTCTAAAACTATTTCTTGAGTAGTCTTTGCTTTAGTTAAAATTGGGTTTATTTCAATTTCTTTTTCAACTTTTTCTAGATGACAATTATCAATGACAAAATCAATCGCAGTACAAAGTTCTTTTAAATTATGAGGTGGAATGCGAGTGGCCATTCCGACAGCAATTCCGTCAGCACCATTTAATAATAGGTTTGGGACTCGAGCTGGAAGAACAGTTGGTTCTTTAGTGGTGCCATCATAGTTGTCCATCATATCGACTGTTTCTTTTTCGATGTCGGAAACCATTTCTGGTGTTAATTTTGACATCTTAACTTCGGTATAACGCATGGCAGCTGGTGGATCGCCATCAATTGAACCAAAGTTTCCTTGACCTTTAACTAGAGGATATCTTAGTGAGAAATCTTGAGCCATACGAACAAGAGCCATGTAAACTGACATGTCTCCGTGAGGATGGTAGGACTTTAAAACATCTCCGACAACAGCGGCAGATTTAACATTTCGACCAGTGGCACTTAAACCCATCTTATCCATAGCATAGATAATGCGGCGGTGAACTGGTTTAAGACCATCTCGAACATCAGGAAGAGCTCGTTGGACGATGACACTCATGGCGTAATCAAGATAGGACTTTTCCATTTCTGGAACGATATCCATTTCCAAAATTTTACCAATGTGGTTTGTTCTTTTTATATCATCAGGAATTATTTGATTCATTTTTTTATTTTAAATGTCTAAAGTAGCTAAATGGGCATGGGTTTGAATGAATTTCTTTCTTGGTGGAACATCTTCACTCATTAGAGTTCTAAATATTTCATCAGCTTTTTGAGCATCGCCAATGTTTATTCTTTTAAGCATTCTGGTCTCTGGGTTCATAGTGGTATCCCAAAGTTGTTGAGGGTTCATTTCTCCCAAACCTTTATAACGTTGAATATCAATTTTTTGGGTAGAATCAAGTTTTTTAAGATGTTCTTCTTTTTCTTCGTCAGTGTAAACATATTTCACTTCTTTACCTTGTTTGATTCTGTATAGAGGTGGCATAGCAATGTAGACATACCCATTTTCAATAATGTTAGGTAGATGACGGAATATGAAAGTTAATAGAAGAGCAGCAATGTGAGCACCATCGACGTCAGCATCGGACATCAAAATTATTCGGTGATAGCGGAGTTTATCCATATTGAATGTCTCTCCTATCCCCATTCCTAAGGCAATAATTAAATCTTTTAATTTATCTGAAGCCACAATTTTATCAAGTCTCATGCCTTCAGTGTTTAGGGCTTTACCCCAAAGAGGCAAAATAGCTTGGAATTTACGATCTCTTCCTTGTTTAGCTGAACCACCTGCAGAATCTCCTTCTACGATATATATTTCACTTTCTGATGGTTCTCGAGATTGACAGTCAGCTAGTTTTCCTGGTAGACCAAGAGATTCAAAAGCACCTTTGCGCATAATGGCATCTTTAGCAGCACGAGCGGCTTTCCTGATTTGGATAGCTAAAAGTGATTTATTAACGATAAGTTTGGCAACATCTGGATGTTCTTCGAAATAGATTTCTAGTTCTTCTCGGACAATTTTGGCAACAATTGGTTGGACTTCACTGTTCCCTAATTTACCTTTAGTTTGACCTTCAAATTGAAGATCTTTGGATCCCATTTTGATAGAAAGAACAGCGGTTAGACCTTCTCGAACATCATCCCCAGTTATGGCATCATCTTTTGCTTTAAGCATTTCCTTTTTAATGGCATAGTCTTTTATTACCTTAGTTAAGGCAGTTTTAAAACCAGATACATGAGTTCCACCTTCACTAGTGTTAATAATGTTTACATAAGAAGGAGTGTTTTCTTGGAAAGTGTCATTATATTGGATAGCTACCTCTACACCTACATCAGCATCTTCTCGATGGAGATAAATTGGTTCATGAACGACAACTTTATTTTTATTTAATTCTCTTAAAAGAGAAACGATTCCACCTTCAAAATAGTAGTGATGTTGAGTTTTTGTTCTTTCATCAAAATAATGGAAATAGATTTTTGAGGTTAAATAGGCTCTGTCTTTAATTGATTTAATGATTACTTTAGAATCAAATTCGACGGTTTCTTTAAAAATTTCTGGATCTGGATAGAAAGTGGTGGTAGTACCAGAAGCAGATTGAGGTAAAATACTTTTTAATTTTTCGACTTTAGTGTCTGCAATTTCAGTTAGTTTGCTTTTAAGTTTTCCTCGGGAGAATTCAATAAAATTTATTTTATTATCTCGTCTGACTTCAACTTGGTAGAGGCTAGATAAGGCATTTACACAGGCAGCACCAACACCGTGGAGACCTCCAGAAACTTTGTAAGCGGCACCTTCGAATTTACCTCCGGAATGGAGAGTGGTCATAATGACTTCAATAGCTGGTTTTTTATATTTAGGCATGATGTCGATTGGAATTCCTCGGCCATCATCAGCCACAGTGGCAGAATTATCTGGATGAATTATTAGCCATATATTTTTGGCGTATCCAGCAAGAGCTTCATCAATAGAATTATCAACGATTTCAGTCAAACAATGGTGAAGACCTCTGATGTCAGTTGAACCAATGTACATGGCTGGACGTTTTCTGACTGGCTCTAATCCCTCTAAGACGACTATTTGATCACCTGTATATTCTTGTTTCGACATGAATTAATTCTAACAGAGCTAAATTAGCTTTACAATAAGCAAATTGTTCCTATCCTTAGGTATAATTTTTATGAAAAAATGATGAAAAAAAGGCTTAAAATTATGCCTTAGATTAGGCTTTTTTAGCTGTTAATTTAGAGATAACATCAAAAGCAATTACAGAAGTGGCAACTAAAACATTTAATGATATATTTATCCCAAACATAGGGATTTCTACGGTTTTGTCAACTAATTTTAGAACATCTTTTGGAATTCCATATGATTCACTGCCAGCAATTATGGCAACTTTTGAGGAATATTTGGCATTTATGTAATTAATACTGTCTTCTGTTTGTTCACAAGCAATGATTTGATAGCCTTCTTTTTTGAGTTTTTGAATGCATTCTTTAGTCGAATCTGTTTGTTCCCAAGGAAGCCATTTCCAAGTGCCAATGGAGGCACGATGGATCTTAATGTTTGGTGGAGTGACTACAGGGCCACAGAGATATATTTTTTCAACAGCTAGAGCATCACCTAGACGGAAAAAAGAACCAATGTTGTAGGTGTCCAGGACATTGTCTAGAACTAGAACAATTGGGTTGCGTTTAATTTGTTTTTGTAGTTTCACTGAATCCCCTACTTTGCTTTTTCGTAGTTGATGAGAATTGAGTTTCATTGATAGATTATATCAAAAAAGGGCGTCCCGCCGTTGCGGGACGCCCTTACAAAAATTTGTTACTAATTACAACTGCCAGCGGCGGCGGCAGGAGCAGCAGCTCCAGCTGTGCCAGTAGTTGCGGCAGCTGGGACAGCAAGTTCTTTCTTACATTCTTTTGGAGCATTTTTGAATGCAGCGCAGATGACTTCTTTGATAGCACCACTGCTTCTTAGCTGTTCTTGAGTGAAGACTTTAGAACCAACTTTTAAGTTTCCAGGAACTGCAGCAGGGTCAGTGCTTTCTGGTGGAAAGTTTTTACCATTGATCATTAGGCTTGGAGAACCTTGAATCTTGTATTTATCGGTTAAAGCGATTTCTTTATCAATTAAACTAGCAGCATCTTTGTTGAAACACTCAGTGATTTTGTTAGTGTCTAAACCAGCTTTTTTAGCTTGTTCTTCCCAACAAGTGTCGGCATTAGTTGAGGTACAAGCCTTGTTGACGTTGTCAACGAAATTCCACCAAGCTTTTTTATCATCATTTAGATTGAAGGCACAGATTTCTCGGACATCTTGATTAGCTTCAATTCGGCCATGGAGAGAAGTGTAAAGGTTATTACCTATTTTTAGGTAAGATTTTTCATCGTTACAAGTTTTTTCACCAGCGACAGCTTGGGTGACCATGGTGGCAATTTGTTGTTTACAATCAGCAACATCTTTAAGTTGACCTTGGCTTTGAGCGACATAGTCGGCACATTTATTAGGATCATAAGGAATGGTGTATCTAGTTTTACAATAGGTTGCTAGGTCACCACTGATCTTTTCGAAAATATATCGAGGAGTGATGTTGGCTTTAGAACCTAAGAGATCAAAAACTGGGCGAAGAGTGTCTTCCATTTGATTACCATAAGGACAGAAACTCATGACGAAGAAATCGAATTCTGGTTTATTAGTTTTATCAACAGCAAAAGTGTCTTTTGCGGTTGCAGTGGTTGTTTTAGTGCTGCTTGTTTTAATGAGCATTGACCCTAAAAAGAAAGAACCAGCAGATAAAAATAAAGCAAAGAAAATGGCTGCTAGAAGCGGGATTTTTACATATTTAGCCTCTTTTTTAGAGTTTTTAATTTTTTCAGTTAGATTTTTAATCTTACTAAGGATTGAACTTTTAGTCGATTTTTTGACTATTTTTTTTATTGTTTTTTTAATTTGTTTTTTTGGCATATTTTTATTAATTATTAATTTTCTTCAATTGTGATTGCCCCAACAGGACAAGAATCGATAGCTGCTTTAATACTATCATTAATTTGTTCTGGTTGTTTTTTAACTTTAGCCTTGTATGTGGTGGTATCCATTTCGAAAGTTTCTGGATCCATCATAGGACAAGTGTTGCAACCAATGCATTTGTTTTGATCAATTGATATTTTAGACATGCTTTTATATTACTTGATTTAGTCTTTATGTCAATATCGATTTGATTGATATAATAGGATTCTATGGAAATTAAGTCTCAAATTAATAATTTGAAAAATCATCAGCTTTTTTTAGAGATAAAAAAATTGGCAGATATTTTTTTGCAAAAAAACTCTTTTACTAAAGTTGATACTCCCCTACTTTCCCCTGTTTTGATTCCAGAAGCATATCTAGAAGTTTTTAAAACAGAAGAATTATATTTAATTCCTTCTCCTGAATTGTTTTTAAAAAGATTAATAGTTGCTGGACTTGGCAATTGTTATTCTTTAGAAAAATCTTTTCGTAATGGTGAACCAGTGGAAAAGAAACATTCTTATGAATTCACAATGTTAGAATTTTATCGAGTTAATGCAGATTATTTTGATATTGCTGATGATGTGATGAATTTATTAAGATTTATTTCTAATAGTTTATTTAATAAAGAAGAAATTAAATATCAAGGTAAAATTATTGATTTAAAAAGAATTGAAAAAATTACAGTGACCGAGGCTTTTAAAAAATATGCGGGTATAACAAATATCTTTGATCACAAAATATTTTTTGAGGAAGCAAAAAATAATGGTTACCGGGTTGATGGTTTAGATTATGTGGATCTTTGGTCACAAATTTATGGGGTTGAGGTTGAGCCAAATTTAGGTAAAAACGGATTAGTAACTTTTATATATGAATATCCACCTGAGCTGGCGGCGATTGTTAAAATTAATGAAAATAATATTGCTGAAAGATTTGAATTTTATATTGAAGGAATTGAGCTTGGTAATTGTGGAAACGAAGGAGTCATCGTTGAGGAATATAGAAATAGGTTTAGAAAAGAAGCGAAATTAGTTAAACATAAAGTTGATGATGAGTTTATTGAAGTTTTAGAAAAATTGCCAAAATGTGCCGGGATTGCAATTGGAATGGATAGATTGGCAATGATTTTTGCTGATGTGGAAAATATTAATGATTTGAAATTAATCACTATTAAATAATATGAAAGACATTTTTTTTGAAGATAAATTTACTCCAGTTAAAGGTTTGATTAGAAGATATGAAAATAGAGTTTTGATCGAATTAACAATGAAGTGTCCAATGGATTGTGAGTTTTGTTTTCGAAAATGGAAAAAGCAGGAAAAAAGAGAAAGTTTGACTAAAAAAGATATTGATAAGATTATTCAATATATTAAAAATAATAAAGAAATAACTGAAGTGATATTGTCTGGTGGTGAGCCGTTGATGGTTGTTGATTTGTTGGAGTATTCAATTAATAAATTAAAAGTTTTGGAACAAATTAAAATTTTTAGGATTCATAGTCGAGCGGTGCTTACTGCTCCCCTATTAGTTTCGGAAAAGTTTTTGAAAATTTTGAGACAAAAATATGAACAAATAATTTATCTTTCAATTCATATTAACCATTTTAAAGAATTAAATTTAGAGGTGGAAAAAGCTATTGAAAAAATTAGAAAAACTGGAGTTATTTTATATTCTCAATCAGTTTTTTTGAAAGGATTTAACGATTCAGTTGAAGTTTTAGAAAAATTATTTCCTAGATTAATTGAGTTGGGTGTCCGACCATATAATATTTACCATTGTAATAATATTGATGGAATTAAACACTTTATAGTGCCTCTTAAAAAAGAAATAGAGATAATGACGGAGCTTAGAAAAAAAATATCTGGTTTTGCTTGTCCAACTTTGATTATTGATGCACCAGAAAATGCTAACAAAATTCCAGTACCACTAAATTTTTGGAAAACTAATATTGATAGTTTTTCTGATTTTGATGGAAAAATTCACCAGACTTAATTATTGCTTCTAGAACTAGAGCAATCCTCTCTTCAGCTTCTTCTCGAGTTAAATTTTTGACATTATTTGGGAAATAATGGAAAATTTCGTTTCGGCCATATTTCCAAGCAGTCCAAAGGACTTCAGCGAGTTCTTCACCACTATCATGATAATCAGCTAATTTTTGATAGACAGAAAAACGTTTATATCGGAGAGATGGGTTTAGAGTTTTGCCGACTCTGAAGCGATCACTTTCATAATCAATGTCTGAAATTATCCCTATCTTAAGGAATAAATCTTTTAGATAGCCTTCATAAGCTTTTGAAATTGGAGAGACTGTGAAGGAATAATCATTGATTGGATCTTGAGGAGTTAATTTGTTTAATAAAAATTCAACATCGGAAATTAATTTATCTTGAGAAGGGATGAGATAACTTTTGGCTTGTTTAAAAATTTCTGGAGAAAGTTGAATCATGTTCTAGATTTTAAAAGTAATATAGTGAAAAAAATAATTAAAATTACAAAAGTTAAAATGTAATATTTAAGTGAATCAATTGAGAGTTGCTTCCCTTCACGAGCAAAGAGCCATTTTTGAAGATATTTTTTATCGTTATAAAAATCAATGATTTCATCAGTTAAGATGTGGATGTTTAGGGCTAATAGAAAGGCTTTAATCAAAGTATTATTGCTTGATGTAAAGATGAAGAAAGAAATTAGAATTAGAACAACTTGAAAGAAATAGTGGTGAAAAATTAGATTATGGTGGTTTTTGTGAGTTGATTCAAAAATACTGATAACTGATTTAATATCTTTTTTTTCAAAAGCACTTTGGACTAAACGACTTTCTTCGATGTTTGGTTTAAGGAAAAACCAAAAAATGAAATGATCTATGTCTAGAAAAAAAGAACCGGCTAATAGACCAATAAAGAGATAAATTATTTCTATATTTGGAACTTTATTAAAAAACCAAAATAAAGAAATTATTATAAATAGTCCTAGAAGCGGTAGTAGATGGTTGCGAAGTTCTTGTTTCACTTAATAATGATAGCAAAAATAATTATTCATATCTCAGGGCTTCGATTGGAGAAAGTTTGGAAGCTTTTCTGGCAGGGACAACTCCAAAGATAACACCAACTAGAGCGGAAACGCCAAAAGCAATTGAAACCGAACTTAGAGTTAGTCTGGCTGGGAAAAAATTATTGATAATTATAGAACCTAGCCAACCAACAGCAATTCCAATGAAACCACCGATGCTTGATAGAATTATAGCTTCAATTAAAAATTGGATAAGAATTGCCCTAGGGTAGGCACCAATAGCTTTACGAAGACCGATTTCTTTAGTTCTCTCAGAAACTGTGACTAACATAATATTCATGATTCCGATTCCACCGACGATTAGAGAAATAGCAGCAATTCCAGAAAGACCAACAGTTAACATCCCGATGATTGAATTGATGCTGCTTAATAATTGACTACTATCGAAAACAGTGAAGGCGTCTTTATCAAATTTTTTAAGCATAACTTTTGTGACTTCATCTTTGACTTGAGGAACTAGTTCTTTGTTTTGGGTTTTAATAAGTATTTCATTTATTTTTTGATTACCAGCAAAATCAAAAACATTACCTATGGAAGTAAAAGCATATTGATCAACATCTGGTCCACCAAAACTACTGCCTTTTTTGTCTAAAATACCAATAATTTTCATATTTTTGCTTTGAACAATCACTTTTTTACCAAGAGCATTGCCAGCAGGAAAAAGATCGTTAGCAAGAGTGTTACCTAAGACAATGACATCAGTTTTTTTGTCTTCTTCTTCTTTATTAAACCAACGACCTATAGTGGGGACATAATTAGCACTAGTGGCATATTGATAGGTTGAACCAATAATGCTGATATTAGTTTTTGTTGCCTTTGACGATTTAATATTGACTATAGAAACTGACATAGGAACGATAGTGCTATTTTTAATATTTCTTTTTAGATTAGAAAGGTCAGTGAAACTAAAACTAGTTGAAACAAAACGACCACTACCTCCACTGCTGCTGAAACCACCTTTATCATCAAAAATTTTTCCAGGGACTATAAAAACAGTGTTAGCCCCAAGACTTTCAAATTGTTGACTGATATAAATTTTAAGACCGTTTCCAATTGAGGTTAGAAGGATGACTGAAGCAACTCCAATAATAACCCCAAGAGAAGTTAGAACAGTTCGACCTTTATTTTTTAGGATTGATCTGACACTGGATTTTATTAGATCGTTGATTGATGGTTTGAGCATATTAGTTTTTAGAAATTTTTCCATCTCTAATAATAATGATTCGATTGGCTTGTTTAGCTAGCTCCATATCGTGGGTGACTAGAACAATAGTCCTTTTTTCTTCTTTATTTAAATAATGGAAAAGTTCAATGATTTCTTTACCTGATTTTGAATCTAAATTTCCGGTTGGTTCATCAGCTAGAATAATTTTAGGGTTGTTGACTAGAGCTCTGGCAATCGCGACTCGCTGTTGTTGACCACCAGAAAGTTGAGCTGGAGTGTTTTTAATTTTGTCACTTAAACCAACTTTATCTAACATTTTTAGAGCGATTGGTTCACGTTCTGATTTTGGGATATCTGAATAAAGTAGGGGTAACATAGTGTTTTCGAGAGCTGGAGTCCTAGCCAGAAGATTGAATTGTTGGAAAACAAAACCAAGAGTTACATTTCTGATTTGGGCTAGTTGGTTTTCTTTTAATTGAGAAATATCTTTGTTCTCTAATAGAACTTGGCCAGAAGTTGGATTGTCTAGGAGACCAACTATGTGCATTAAAGTTGATTTACCAGAACCTGATGGACCAGTGATGGAGACAAACTCCCCGTCCATAATTTTTAGGGAAACACCATCTAGAGCATTGAATTCAGTATTACCAGAAGTGTAGGTCTTAACTATGTCAACTAATTCTAGAACAACTTTATTTTTTGATGGCGACAACTTGGTCATTTTGAGTGATTCCTTCTTTAATTTCAGTATTAGTGTCGGTTTCAATTCCAACTGTGATGTTGCGACGGACTAATTTATTGCCTTCTTTTAAATAAACAAATCTTTGACCATTATCATCATTTACAGTGTCAGTTGGGATAGTTAGAACATTATCAGCTTGATTTAAAACAAGAGTGGCGTCACCGTCCATGCCAATGCGATAGTTTAATTCATTATTTTTTAGTGGCAATTCAAAACGAATTTGATAGACAGTTGAACTTTGGCCAACTATTGGAGTGAAAGATATGAAAGTAACTTTTGATTCAATTTCTGAATCAGGGAAACTATCGAGTTTGAGAATGGCCTTTTGACCTTGTTTAATTTTGGTGACAGTTTCTTGATCAATTTCTGATTTAAAAAATAGACTATTTGGATTAATTACGGTGAAATTGGCAGTTAATGGACTGATGTTAACACCAGCAAGTGGTTGGTCGATGCTAGTGACAACTCCTTCAATTGGGCTGGTTATAACTGATTCTTTAATTGCCATGTCGGTGATTTCATAGTTGATGACTGAATTGTCTAAAGAATATTGAGTTCGATCGAGAATTCTTTGGATGGTGTCAGTGACTAAAAGATTTTCTTTAGTTTTTTTATATTGATCTTGAGTGTCATTAAATTGGCTTAATTGAGTTCTATAATTATTATATTGAGTAGCTAAACTTTTGCGAAGTTGTTCTTTGTCGAGACTAGCGATGGCTTGGCCTTTTTTGACTTTATCCCCTACTTTGACACCAACCCAAACTAGTTTTCCAGGGTTTTGAAAATGGATATTAGCAATTTGATCGGAGTCGATTGAACTAGCTAAAATAAGTTCATCTTTGATAGTTTCAACTTTTGGAGTGTAAACAGTGTCTTTTTTAGGATTAAAAACAGTAGTGGCGGTGTTTTTAGATTGACTTTTGTAGATTCCAAAAATTATTCCAAGAACTATTAGACCTATTAAAATCTTTTTATAGTTATTTTTAATGAATTTCATACGATTTTTAATTATATAACAATTTCCTGTTCTTTTCTTAATTCTTTAAGTTTCCACATGAATAGTTTATATGGTGTTTGAAGTCGAGATTTGTCTTGATCTTTAACAAAATAGCGAGCTTTTTCGATGATTTTTCGATCGACATTTTTAGCTAGACGCATATAGATGGCTCGGCCTTTCCAATCCCCTAGTTCCTTGGCTAGTTCCATTCCGTATGATTGATATTCATTTTTAACGTATTTTTGTCGAGATTCAATGGTTTTTTTATATTTTTCCAATTGGTCTTTAACTAATTCAGGTTTGATTGGCATAGTTACATTATAGCAATAATTAGACATGATATACTCTGCTTAGAATTAAAAAATAGCAAAAATATCGGCATTTTTGTTTAGTTTTTATAAGGGGGGTAGCACTTTAAATTGCATATAAAAAGAAAGGAGTGGTTTTGATGAAAAAAATTGTAGGGTGTATCCTTATTCCTTTTTCTTTTTTGTTTTCTCTCTTTTTTGTAGTGGTGACACTTGATTATGAACTTAGTTATTTTAAGTTTAAAAATCTTTCTTTCAATTGGTGGTGTCAGGACTATAGTTTAGAGATGTTAGTATGTAATATTGTTTTGACAATTGCTTTGGTTTTCTTGGCTTATGGTTGTTTATATGCAATTTTTAAAAAAACCCCTTCTTAAGTTTTGGCCTGAAGGCTTAATTTTTTTTTTAAATTAAGTTTTCAGGTTTTTTTTGACTTTTATTTATAAAGTGATTTAATTATGGTATGAATATTAAAAAACTATTGATTTCTTTGTTAATACCTTTATTCATTGGTTATTTCGGTTCTATTTTCACTATTAGTCAAATCCCAACTTGGTATTTAGGGATTAATAAACCAGAACTTTTGCCTCCTAATGGAATTTTTGGACCAGTGTGGACAATTCTCTATATATTAATGGGTGTTTCTCTCTATTTTGTTTGGACAGCTAAAACTAAGAAAAGTAAAAAAGTTGCTTTCTCAGTTTTCGGTATTCAATTAGTTTTAAACTTATTATGGTCAATCATCTTTTTTAATTATCATTGGTTATTCTTGGCAGTAATCGAAATTTTGCTTTTGTGGGTAATGATTTTAGTAAACATAGTGAAATTTCGAGTTATTTCCGAAAAGGCTTCATGGCTTCTATACCCTTATTTAATCTGGGTAACTTTTGCTAGTTACTTAACTATTTCTGTCTGGTTATTGAACTAATTTCTGTCAACACTTTTTCAGAAACTGAGTCGATTTTTTCTTTTTCTTCTGGGCTGAAGGTCCTTAGAACATAGTCTTCTATTGGAGTTGAGTCAGTTGGTTTGCCAACGCCGATTCGGATTCGATTAAAAGCTTGAGTTCCTAGGTGTTCGACAATAGATTTGATGCCATTATGACCAGCGCTGCCTCGATCAAATTGAATTTTATAGTCCCCTACTTCTAGATCTAGATCATCATGGACTATGTAAATATCATTTGGAGAAATTTTGTAAAATTGAGAAAGTTTTTGGACACTAATTCCAGAGTTGTTCATATATTCATTGGAAATGCCAATTAAAAAATCATGGTGTTCAATTAGTTGAGCTGAAAATTTTGAATAGTTTTTAAAAGATGATTCGTGAATCGTCTGTACATACTCTAATATTATTTTTTGTCCAAGATTGTGGCGAGTGTTTTTATATTTTTCTCCAGGATTCCCAAGACCGATTATAAGTTTCATTGATTTATTTTAACCTAACTTAATTTATAAAACTACGGCTATTAAACAGTTTGATATAGTTTATTATATTTTGATATATAACTTACCCCTAAGGATAGGGAAAATTAAAAAAAAGGTCATAATTAGCACTCTTATGGCTTGACTGCTAAAGATTCAAATTCAGTTTCAGTGATTATTTTTGTGCCAAACTTTTGGGCATTTATAAATTTACTAGAGTTTGATTTGCTTTCATTTGTGATTAAATAATCAGTGTTTCTAGAAACAGAAGAAGAGACTTGTCCCCCTAGTGAAATTATTTGGTCCTCAATTTCTTTTCGAGGTCTGTTCAAAGCGCCAGTAATTGCAAAAGATAGATTATCTAAAGAATTTTTAATTTCTAATTTCGAATTTTTAAGAGAGACCTGAGAAAGAATGGATTCGATCCAAATTTTTCTGACATCAATCCCCTCTTTAATTTTTTTAGCCAAAGTTATTTGGAATCCTGGCAGTGATTCTAGTTTTTCGACAGTAATATTTAATAATTGTTCAGAAGTTTCAAAACCGGTTTTAATAAGTTGTTGGATTCTCTTGCCACTGAAGCTGGGAATGCTGGCGGCGGTTAATATTTGTTTTAAAGTTAGAGTTTTTTTGGCTTGGATTTGTTTGACAATGTTTTGACCAGATTTTTGACCAAGACCAGCTAGTTTTTCGAAATCAGAAACTTGGAGATTATAGAAATCGCCTGGTAAATTTAGAAGTTTGGCTTGATGAAGCTTTTCAATGGTTTTATCAGAGATGCCTTTTATCTCTAGAGTGTCACAAAAAAGTTTAAGAGAGCCTAGAATTTGGTCAGGACATTTTTGGGTGTTAGGACATTTTAAAAACTTAGATTCGATTATTAGTTTAGTGCCACAAGAAGGACAATTGGTTGGAGCGATGCAATGGCCTGGAGTGACTTTATTAATTACCTTATCAATGTGAGGAATCACATCTCCTCTTCTGGAAACTTCAACAACATCGTCAATGTTAATATTTTTTTCTTTAATTAATTCGTAGTTAGCTAGAGAGGCAAAAGTGATGACAGCACCAGAGATTTCAATTGGGCTGATTTTGGCGACTGGGGTTATCATTCCTAGTGGTCCAACTTGCCAATCAATGGAGATGATTATAGTTTGGCTAGTGCGAGATGGAAATTTGTAGGCAATTTGTCCTTTTGGTCGATTATTTTTGGAACCAAGTTTATGTTGTATTTCAAGATCATTAATTTTAATGACGAGACCATCAATTTCAAATGGATATTCATCTCGATCTTTAATTAAATATTTTTGATAGATTTTTTCGATTTCAGAAAAGTTTTTACAAACTGGAGTTTCAACTGTGGTGAAATTATGGTTTTTTAAAAAAATCATTTTTTCTGTTTCGGTTGAAAAAGTTTTTTCAGTTGAATAGACATCAACGGCACAAAGATAGCAATATTCACTGAATTTTCCGTCTAGTCTTTGAGAGATGCCAGAAACAGCGTTTCGGGAATTACTGTAAAAACCCTCCGTCCCCGATGAATCGGGTCCACCTCCCTTAACAGGGCGGCTTTTTATAATTTCATTTAGTTTTTGAAAATCTTTTTCTAACATCACAATTTCACATCTGACTGAGCCGGTGAAGTTATCTTTAAAATTTTGGACAAAGTTTTTCATTTTGACTACATTTTGAGTTATGACATCTCCTATTTTTCCATCACCTCGAGTTATAGTATCGACTAGTTTTCCGTTTTTATATTCAATTTCTAGAGAGATTCCGTCACATTTTGGTTGGACAACAAAATCAATGTTGTTAGGAATTTTTTTTAATTCAAAATAGTGAATAAGATCTTCTATATTATTTACTTTGTTTTGAGAACCCATTGGCATTTGGTGTTTCTTTTTATCAAAACCAGTGTCAAAGTTTTCATTACCGACTTTGGTGAAGATTCGATGATAAGGATTTTTTTTACGCAAGATATCTTCTAGAACATCAAAAGTGTGGTCATCCATGGTTGGTTTACTATCAATGTAGTAGGCTTTTTTAGCATCCATTAAAAGTTCACCTAATTTTTCAGGGGTGATAGTTTGAAGATCGATGGAGTCGAGAGTGATCATCTAAACATTAACTAAACAATAGTAGGCGCCTTTTGTGGAACCTCTTTTTTCAATTGCACCGGTGTCGACTAATTTCTTAAGATCGCGCCAGATGGTGTCATCGGAAACCATTGGTAGAAGTTGTTGAGCATCAGGCATTCTTAAACCACCAAATTGTTGCATGTATTCAACTAATTTAATTTGTCTTTCAGTTAAGTGAATTTGTTTACCACCAAGTTTTTGTTTAAGTTTGATATCGCGAGAAAGAGATTGAACTTTATCTTTGACTCGGGAAAGTTCAATAGTTAAAGCTTCAGTGAAATATTCGATCCATTTAGTTAAATCTCTTTTGAAAAGATTTGAGGAAAGTTGATGAGTAGCTTGAATGGTGTTGTAGTAATCTTCAGCATTACGATCGAAATATTCTTCAAGAGAAAAGAGACGACGAATGTCATAACCTTCGACATAGAGAGGAAGCATAGCAAAAGCTCGGCTGACTCGGCCATTACCTTCGATGAATGGATGGATGGCAACTAAAATATATTGAGCGATAGCAGAACGAATGGCTGGATGGATTTCTCGAGATTCAGCGTTGTTTAGCCAATCGACAAAATCAGTAACTAGATATGGAACCTCTATAGCTGGTGGTGGTCGATGAGCAATTTCACCAGTTCTAGTGTTTTTTAAAACAACTTGTTGGTGACGATATTTGCCACATTCACTTTCAGGGATGACTTTGTCGGTTGTTAACTCATGAATTTTTTTGATTATTTCTTCATCATATTTGAAAGGATTAGTTTTTGGCAGTTTTTCTAGATAATCGACAACATTGCGATAGTTGATTACTTCTTGGATATCTCGTTCTCCAGCAGTGACTTTGTGGCCTTCAACTAGTTTGGCAACTTCTTGGAAAGTTAGGTCATTACCTTCAATTCTGGTTCCATAGTGGACAGTTCGGACGATTGCTTCTTGTTGGAATTGTTTTTCGTAGGCTGGGATGAGTGGAGCTTCATCAATAATGGCCCTAGCAGCTTCAATTGAGCTGATGTTTTTGAGGATTTTGTTATTGATGGTAAAGACGGGATAAAACATCTTCTAAATTATAGCACTTTTTTGGGAATTGATAAGGGGAAAATGCGGTTAAAAAAATATATAGTCGAGGGCTGATTTTGGATCAACATTGGACTTAATCATTTGGATGGCTTTAATTATCTTTTCAATAGTTTGAACGGTTTTTTGATCTGGATTTTTGATTAATTCAGCTTGGTAGAGCTTGAGTTGGTCCTCTAGAGCTGGAAGAATTTCTTCCTTGGAAAGTTCGTCATCTATGGTTAAGAATTTGGCTGAAGAAATTTCTTTTTCAGAATTGATTTTGATAGTGTGACAACGAGAGATGATGGTCGGCAGAAGAGAAGATGCTTTGTTAGTGGTAATGATTAAGTAATTGTTGTCTCCTGGTTCTTCTAGGACTTTTAGTAGAGCATTTTGGGCCTCTGTAGCCAGATTGTGGGCTTCTTCAATCACAATAATTTTAGACTGATGAGAAAAGGCTTTTTGAGAAAGAAATTTTTTTAGAGTTCTGATGACATCTATGCCAAAACCAGTTTGAAAGTTGATTTTTAGCAAATCTGGGTTATTTTCATTGAAAATATGGCCTAAAGATTGGCAAATTTCATCAATTTTTTGGTTGATTAATTCGCTTTTTGTAGAAATGATTAGTGTTGATGGGAAGAGCTTCATACTGTAGTATTTTATTATGACTGATTTTAGTCCAAAAATATATAAGAGTTTAAAAGAGGTTCTTTTAAGTAAGGGCTTAATTAAACAGGAACAGTTTGATGAGATTGGACTAAGACAATTAAAGAATGGTGAATCTGAAGAGGGAATAATCAAAGATCTAAGAATAGTTGATGATATTGAATTCACAAAAGCCAAGGCAGAGTTTATGCGGGTTGATTATGTTGATCTAGACACTATTGGTTTTTCTCCAGAAGCTTTGACTTTAGTTCCAGAAAGTGTGGCTCAGAAATATAAAATAGTCCCCTATAAGCTAGACCCAAAAACAAAAACTTTGTTTGTGACCATGGTTAATCCTCTAGATTTAGAGACAATTGAATTTCTAGAGAAAAAAACTAATCTAGAAATTGCAACTTCGATTTCAACTGAAAAACAAATTAGTTCTTTTATTAAAGAGAAATATATTAGAGAAAAGAACATAACTTCAGAAGTAACTAAAGCTTTGGATGAAAGAAAGGAAGAAGAAAAACAAGTTTCTGATTCTCGAGAAAAAGTTGCAGCTGAAGCACCAGTGGCTAAGATTGTGTCCACTATTTTGGAATACGCAGTTAAATCTCGAGCTTCTGATGTCCACATTGAACCTCAAGAAGATAATGTTCGAATTAGATACAGAATTGACGGTATTTTGCAGGAAAAATATATATTACCAAGAAATGTTTGTGAGGCAGTTATTTCTAGAATTAAAATTTTGTCTAATTTAAAAATTGATGAAAAAAGAGTTCCTCAAGATGGTCGTTTCTTTTTCACAACTGATGGGAATGACGTTGATTTGCGGGTTTCAACTTTGCCAACCACTTATGGAGAAAAGATAGTTATGCGTTTGTTGCAAAAAGCTAAGAAAGTGCCAACTTTGCCAGATTTGGGACTTCGTGGTTTAGCTTTGAAAAATTTAATGAGTTCAATTGCTAGACCTCATGGAATCATTATTGTCTGTGGTCCAACTGGTTCTGGTAAAACTACAACTCTATATTCAGTTTTGGATATTGTGGCAACTTCAAAAGTTAATGTAGTGACAGTTGAAGATCCAGTCGAATATCAAATGAAAGGAGTAAATCAGGTTCAAGTGAACGTACAGGCTGGTTTAACTTTTAGTTCGGCTTTGCGTTCATTTTTGCGTCAAGATCCTAATGTCATTATGGTTGGAGAAATCCGAGATACAGAAACTGCTGAATTGGCTATTAATGCTGCTTTGACTGGTCATTTAGTCTTCTCTACTCTACACACAAATGATGCTTCTGGTGTGCCGCCACGACTTTTAGACATGGGTTGTGAACCATTTTTGTTAGTATCTTCATTAAATTGTGTGGTTGGTCAGCGGGTGTTGAGACGAGTTTGCACAAATTGTGTGACTCAAGTTGATATGCCGCCTGAAAGTGAGCAAGAATTAAGAAAGACTTTGGGTCCAATTTATGACACAGTGGCAAATAAATTTAAGATTGATGGCAAAAAGATGGGATTACCAAAAATTGTTGGTTGTGAAAAATGTAATAACACTGGATATTTAGGTCGAGTTGCTATTTATGAAGTGATGCCAATTTCGGAAAAAATAGGTAAATTAATTGTGGAAAAAGCTTCTGACACTGATATTCAGAAACTAGCTATGGAGGAAGGAATGTTGACTATGAAACAAGATGGTTACGTTAAAGTTTTAGAAGGTGTGACGACTATGGACGAAGTTATTAGAGTCGCACAGTATTAAAATGCATACAAAAATTACGGAATTATTAAGTTTAGCGGTGGCAAACAAAGCTTCGGATATCCATTTAATAACTGGTAGTGTGCCTAAATTGAGAGTTTTTGGAGAATTAGTGGAAGCAACTCAATTTGCCAATATTGAAGATAAGATGATGGAAGAAATGATTTTTTCTTTGTTGACTGAAGAACAAAAGAAAATTGTTTTGGAACAAAGAGAATTGGATTTTTCAGTTGAATCTCCAGAATCAAGATTCAGATGTAATGTTTATTATCAAAAAGGTTTAATTGCTTGCGCTTTGAGATTAATTTCGGCTGAAATTCCTGGTTTTGGGGAACTTAATTTACCTGAGTCTTTTAAGACTTTTACTACTTTAAAACAGGGTTTTGTATTGGTGACTGGTCCAACTGGTCATGGGAAATCAACCACAATAGCTTCAATTTTAAATGAAATTAATAAGACTAAAGGTGGACATATTGTTACGATTGAAGATCCAGTTGAGTATTTGATTAAACCTATAAAAGCAATGGTCTCCCAAAGAGAAATTGGTTCTGACACAAAAAATTTTGATTTAGCTTTGAGGTCTTGTCTAAGACAAGATCCAAATGTGGTTTTTGTGGGAGAAATGAGAGATTTGGAATCTATTTCTTCGGCTTTAACTATTGCGGAAACTGGACATCTAGTTTTTTCAGTTCTACACACTAATTCAGCTTCTCAGACAATAGACAGAATTGTTGATGTTTTTCCTGACAGTTCTAAAGATCAAATTAAAGTTCAATTAGCTTCGGTGGTGACGGCAATAATTTCTCAAAGATTAGTGCCAGCAATTAAAGGTGGTCGAGTTCCAGCTTTTGAAATCTTAATGATTACTCCAGCAGTCAGAAATGTGATTCGAGAAGGAAAAACTTTCATGATTGATAACATTATTCAAACTAGTAGCGAGCTAGGAATGGTTAGTTTAGAAAGCTCTTTGGCTAAATTAGTTAAAGATGGTTTGGTTTCTGAGGAAGTGGCTCTAAATTATGTTACTAATCCATTGGAATTTCAAAATAAACTAAGGAGAAATCAAACTCTATGACCAGATTTTTGTACAAAGCTAAGGATTGGAATGGAAAGATGATTAAAGGTATTTTAGAGATGAACACTAAAGCTGATGTTTTAGAATCTATTAAAACTGGTGGATTAGTCCCCTTGTCGGTTAGTGAAGAAAAAAATAGTGTTTTTACGGAAATTTATAAAAATATTTTTTCCAAAGTTGGTTTGAAGCAGGTAGCCAGTTTTACTCGTCAACTTTCAACTATGTTAAATTCTGGTTTAGCTTTGACTGATGCCTTATCCTTATTAAAAAATCAATTTGAAAGAACAACTTTGATGTTTGAAATTGTGGAAAGTGCCCTAAATACGGTTCAAGGGGGACATTCTTTGGGAGAAGCTTTGGATAAATATCAAAAGGTTTTTGGTGAGGCCTACATTGCTTCAATTAATGCTGGTGAAGAAGGAGGAGTCTTGGAAGAAATTTTGACAAAATTAGCTGATAGCTTAGAAAAAGAACAAGAATTTAAAAGTAAAGTCAAAGGAGCCATGATTTATCCAATAATCGTGGTTATTGGTATGTTGATTGTGGCAGTGATTATGATGCTTTTTGTGGTGCCAAAACTTTTGGGACTTTATGGTGATTTTGGTTCGAAGTTGCCAGCTTCAACTCAAGTATTAATGACAATGTCGAATTTCACTAAGAACTTTTGGTTTCTTTTGCCAATCATTGGAATAGGAATTTATATGTTTTTAAAAGTTGGTAATCAAAACCCAAAATTAAAATTAGCAATTGATACTTATAAACTTAGATTGCCTGTTTTTGGACCATTAATCAGAAAAAATATTTTAGCTTCAACAATGAGGACTCTATCGATGCTTTTGTCAGCTGGAATTTCTTTGGTTGAAGCTCTGAGAATTGTGGCTAAAGTGGCTGGAAATGAATTATATAATCAATCGTTTTTAAGCATAGCCGAAAGAGTTCAAAAAGGATTTAATATTTCATCTTCTTTTGAAGAATCAGGAATTTATCCGCCAATTGTTAATCAGATGGTGGCAACTGGTGAGGCAACTGGAAAACTAGATGAGGTTTTATTGAGGGTGTCTGAGTATTTTGCCACTGAAGCAGAACAATCAGTCAAATCTTTAACTTCAGCAATCGAACCATTAATTATGATAGTTTTGGGAATTGGGGTTGCTTTCTTGGTTATTGCCGTCATAATGCCAATCTACAACTTGACATCGCAATTTTAGTAGTAAATAATGATATTAAGAACTTATTTAATTGTTAATTTAAAAAAAATGAAAATAAAGAATTTGGGTTTTACATTAGTAGAACTTTTAATAGTTATCGCTTTGATTGCAATTTTATCTGTCGCTGTTTTAGCAACAATCAATCCTATCGAACAATCAGCTAAAGCAAGAGACGCAGCTTTCAAAAATGACGCAGCTGAAATTTTGAGTGCTTATGAGAGATATTTTGCTGGTGGTGCTAGTCAAAATGCTGGTGCATATCCTTGGACTAAAGGTACTGAGGATGTAACTCAAGTATTAAAGAGTACAGATTATACCTTTGGAATTGTTGATGTTGGTGATTCTAAATCTGTTTTAATTTCCACTTCAGAATTAAAAGCATCTTTCCAAGGTAAAAAACCTTTTTTAACTGATGTTTCAGCTGATGACACGATGTACACATACCATAATGCTAATATAAATGATAATTATGTTTGTTTTGTCCCAAAATCAAAAGCTAATAGAGCTTTACCTTTGAAATGTATTACTGGGACTGGTGATAATAAAGCATTACTCAATGCGGGTGATACTGATTGTGCTGCAGTAACTGATTGGGGTGCTAGTGGTGTCACTACTGTTAACAATACTACTCAAAATAAGAATGCAATTTTAATGTGTGTTCCTGAAGGTAATATTGCCCCATAAGTTAAGTTGATTTGAATTTAAACCCTCCCGAAGACTCGGGGGGTTTTTGGTTGGTTGGCTTTAGTGTAGAATAAATTATGATTATTACATTAGGTGTTTTGATTTTTGTTTTAGGGTTGTGTTTTGGATCTTTTGTGAATATGTTGGAGTATCGGTTGGCGAGGAAATATAAACTAATTTCTAAATCTAAATTTCTAATTTCTAATAACAAGAGAAGTTTTTGTGATGGATGTGGGAAGAAATTGGGATTTTTTGAAAATATTCCGGTTCTTTCTTGGTTAATTCAAAAAGGTAGGACAAAATGTTGTAACAAAAAATTGCCACTCTCCTACCCTATTGTGGAATTATTAATGGGAATTTTGTTTTTCTTATTTTTTCTATTTAAAATTTTTCCAAATTTAAACAGTGGTTTTGTTTTTGTGATTCCAGGATTAGATTTCTTTTCTCTACAAATGACAATTGAATTGTTAGTTTATTTGATAATTATTGTTTGTTTGGTTTTCAGCGCTGTTTTTGATTTGAAATATATGATTTTGCCAGACATCTCAACTGGGATTTTGGTTGGGTGTGCGGTGTTTTTGATGGTCCTTGGTAGACACGGGGGTCTACCTGTACAGAATCTGTTGTCGGCCTTGGTTGCTTTTGGCTTTTTAGGAAGCATATATTTGTTAACTAAAGGCAAAGGAATGGGTTTTGGTGATGTTAAATATGTCATATTTATGGGTTTATTTTTAGGTTGTCAAAAAACAATTTTGGCTTTTTATGTGGCTTTTATTGTGGGAGCAATAGTTGGGATATTTCTAATGGTTCTTAAAAAAGCTAACAGAAAGAGTCAAATCCCATTTGGTCCATTTTTAATATTAGGAACATTTTTAGCTTGGTTTTTGGGAGATATTATTATTAAATTTCTAATTTCTAATTTCTAAAAAATATGAATATTATAAAAAATAAAACGGGTTTTACATTAATTGAAATAATGATAGTTTTCACTATTGTTGCAGTGTTGATAGTAATAACAGTTATGACTTTAAATCCAATTGCCTTGCAAGGCAGAGGCAATGATGCTCGAATAAAAAGTGATCTTAATAAAATTAAAATTGCTTTTGAAGAATATAATAATGATAATAATTCTTATCCAATGGATATTGGCGCTTCAAATACAAAAGATAATTGTGGGAAAACTATTATTAAACAATTAAATAGTTGGCCATGTAAGCCTGGGGGTGGAATTTATACAATTAATATTGGTACTAGTAATAATTCTCAATGGTTTAAAGTTATCACAGTTTTAAGTACTGGAGAGACATATGGAGTTTCAAGTTCTAATATAAAGTTTACTGATTCGCTATAATTAACTATGAAAAAAAATAAATCAAATCCTCTTTTTGTCGAACTTTTGATTGTAGTGGTGGCGCTTTCAATTTTAGGTTTTATTACCTATCAACAATTTGCTTTGGCTGAGGCTAGATCAAGAGACATCCAAAGAAAAAATGATTTAAATGAAATCTCAAAAGCTATTAGATTATATTTCGCTGACTATGGTCATTTACCATCAGCAGTTGATAGTAAAAAAGATCCAAACATAAACAAAACTTTTGGGAAGCCTTTTGTTGATGATAAAGATTATGTTTATATGAAACAAATGCCAAAAGAAAATTATTTAGTTAATAAACCTTTTTGTTATTTACAAAATGAAGCTAGTGGATCTTTCACTTTGTATGCTCAACTAGAAGATAAATCAGATTTGCAGTGTAAAAAAGAAGAATTGTCGTGTGGCGGAGTTAAATATTGTTATACTTATATTGTAGATGCAAATAAATAAAAGAAAGGGTTTTAGTTTGATTGAACTATTGGTAGTTATTTCCATAATTGCCGTGTTAACTGCAGTTTTGGTGGCTAATTTCATGGGGGCTCGAGAAAGAGCTCGTGATGCTCAAAAAATTTCAGATTTGGAATCTTTAAAAGGAGCTTTGAGATTATATTATAATGATCATCAAAATTATCCAATTAATGATACTGTCATCAATGATGTTGGGTTTACTGGTTATATATCAAATGTTAGTGGTATTGGTTTTACTTATGAACAAACAAGTGGTGGTGATGGATTTAATTTGTCTACTCAACTAGAAGCTGGGGCTGGTGATGATGACACTAATTCTCAAACTAAGTGTGGAATTACAGAACCTGTAGATAAAATATTTGTTGTTTGTGCTAGATAATGAAAAACAAAAAAGGATTTACATTAATTGAATTATTAGTAGTCATTTCAATAATGGCGATTTTGACAATAATCATTGCAGCTTCATTTTCTTCGGCCCAAACTAAAGGTAGAGATATAAAAAGAAAATCGGAATTGAACAGTGTGTCTAAGGCTTTGCAAATGTATTACAATGATTATGGTTATTTCCCTACTGCTCTAGAGATAACTCCTGGTGGAAAGTTTGAAAAGGGTGATCCTTCTTATGTTTATATGGCGGAATTGCCAAAAGAAGTGGTGAAAACTATGCCAGAGTTTAACTATGAACCAACCCCAAGTGGTTGTGATAATAGTGTTACTAATAAATGTATTGCATATACACTATCAGCTGGACTGGAAAATAGAGATGATGTTCAGTGTAAAAAAAATAATAATAATGAATGTTTTTATTATTTATACAGTCCTAACTTCACACCTGCACTTTAGTGTAGAATTAAATTATGAAAATTATGAAAAATAAAAAAGGATTTACATTGATTGAAATGTTGGTGGTTATTTCAATAATTGCTATTTTGACTGCTTTGATTTCTGTTTCTTTTTCGATGGCTCAAAAGAAAGCTAGAGATTCAAGAAGAATGCAGGATATGAAGTCACTTCAAACTGCGGCTGAACAATATTATTCTAGTAATGATAGTACTTATCCACTTAGTCTTGGTCTTCTTAGTGTAGATGGGTTATACATACAATCTATACCAAAGGATCCAAAAGATGGGACAGATTATAGTAACGATATGTCAGATACTGAATATTGTGTTTGTGCTCTTTTAGATGGAGCTTCAAATGCTAATAGTTCTAGTGGTTGTAAGATTAGTGATAAACCTGGAGATTATTTTTGTGTCTATCATCAACAATGATTATCAAATTTCTAATTCCTAATTTCTAATGTCTAATAAAAAGAATGCTTTTACTCTGATTGAAATGTTAGTAGTGATAACAATCATTATTGTGTTGACGGCGATTGGAGTTGTTTCCTATTCAGCAGCTGGAGTTAAGGCTAGAGATGGAAGAAGAATGGCTGATTTGGAAAAAATTAGATTGGCTTTGGAAATGTATAGACAAACTAATCAAGTTTATCCGACAACTGGTACTGTCAAGGATGATTTGTCCCCTACTTATTTACAATCTTGGCCAGATGATCCAAAAAATTTTGGTTATGTATATTTTGACCCAACAAATTACACATATTCTTTGCTTGCACATATGGAAGATCCAAAATTGGCCAATCTGACAACAGGTCCTTCTTGTGGAGCAGATGTGTGTAATTATCAAGTTAAAAATCCATAAATATGAAGGGTTTTACTTTAATTGAATTGATGGTTTCGGTCACGATTATGGCGATTTTGCTTGGGGTTGGAGTGGTGTCTTTGAATAATTTCAATAATTCTCAAAAAGTGGAAACAACTAAAAATGAGTTAATTTCTAGTCTAAAATTGGCCAGAAATTATGCAATCACAATGCAATTGCCTAATGGAGTTAGTGGCACTTTGAATTATGTTCAAGTTGATTTAAAAACAAATGGTCAGATTTCAGTTGATGCTTATGGAATTCTTGATGGTCAAAATACAACTATGAATATTGGACCTTATTTTTCTAAAGATATATCCCCTATTGGGGTGGATATTACTGTTACTAATATTATTAATTTTGCTTCATACAAAGGTGATTTAGTTTATCCAAATTATCCTGTTAGCATAATTATTAGTTCTAGTGAAGATCCTGATGATGCAGCAAAATCAATATTAATTGATAGTTCAGGTTTAATAAAATGAGGGAAAATAGTTCTGGTCAAAGTTTAATTGAATTGATTTTTGCGGTGGGAGTTGTAGTGATGGTGATAACGGGGATTGTGATTTTGATGGTGAACACGATTAACTCTAAAAGTAGAGGTTTTGATCAAAAAAAAGCGGTGGAATTGTCTAATGTGGTGATGGAAGATTTGATTAGCACAAAAAGGAATGATCCAGAAAAGTTTTGGAAATTAACAAATATTAGTGGTGCAACTGATCCTAATTTTATTGGTTTTAAATATGATGTTGGGTTCACTAACAGAACTGACGTGGAATGTGAGGGTGGATATTGTGCTGATGCAATTGTGACTGTTACTAATTCTGGTGGGCAAACAAATGTTTCTCAGAGGTTTTTTTCAAGAAGTGGAAATTAAATACTATATAATTAATTAATGATTAAAAAGTCTGGATTTACTTTGGTTGAACTTTTGGTGGTGACATCGATGATTGGTTTGATTTTGGTGGCGGTGGTTGGGGCTCTTTCTGGAACTTTTAGAACTCAAACTAAACTTGTTTTGTCCGATAAAGTCAATGAAAATGGAAGTTTTGCTTTGGAAGAAATCAGAAAAAATATTTTAAATATAAAATCTATTGGAAACACTGGCCCTACTAATCTAGGTTTCACTGGGATTGATGGCGGGAGTACAAATATTATTTGTAATCCAGACTATAAAAAAATTTCTTCAAGTTCTGCTAGTCGTTCTCAAGATATTGAATTAATTAGCTCTATTGATTTAAAATTGGTTGATTGTACTAATTTTATAACTTACACTAAAAATATTGATGGAGTTGTCACTAATATAGATTTTAAATTTACTTTAGGGGCTGGGGAAACACTTGCTGGTCCTCAGAATTATTATCAAAAGACATTCAACTCAAAAGTTACTTTAAGGAATCTAGAATAGATTTGCATTTTTTTAATAAAGGACTATAATTATTATATTTTTAAATAAATATGGGAAAAGAACAAAATAGTTTTGATCCAGGTTCAATAATTGATAGTAACAAAGGGAAAATTGCTGCGGCAATGATTATTGCTAATATTGTGGTTCCAGGTGTTGCAGCTAATGCTGAATATGATCACCAAAATGTTCCTACAACTGAAACTGTGTCTTTTGACCCTGATTTTAATATTCAAACAAGATTTAAGAATAGTGTCAGAGAATTGATGTCTAGCTCTGAGTTACAATCTTCAACTGTGGCTAAATTCAAAATTGGTTCTAAGTCAATTTCGCTCAATGGGGCTAATCATAATTTAGATACAAGCATGCTTGCGACTAAAGGAATTGATAAGAAAACTGTTCCAGTTGGGCCAATTAAATCAATCGCCGGTGACTTCTCTTTGACTGCTAGTTATGACAAAGCTAATAAAAAAATGACGATTAAAAGTGGAGATGTCACTATTAAACTTAAAGCTAATAATCGTTATTATTCGGAAACAAAGGATGGTCACACTTTAACTAAAAAATTAACTGTCCCCCCTTCTCTAACTAAAAGTGGAATTTTTATGGCTCCAACTTCGGCTTTGAGCGAACTTGGAATTAAAACTGTTTATGATTCTAAAACTAAAACTGGAAGTCTAGAAAAAATATATAAATTGAGCCAAAAAATGGCTTATGAAAATGCTTCAAAATATACTTTTGTTGATCCTGTTTCAGTTTCGATTGACACAAAAAACAATGCTTCGGTAGTTTATAAAAAAAATGTTGTTAATAATTCTCTAGTTTCAGCTCTAAATCTGGAAAAATATGGCAAAGCTAAACATATTTATGCAGCTGAAAAAAGTGCTTATGTTTTTGATGGTACTAAATTGAAACTTTATAAGAGAAGTAGCACTGGAAAAATTGTGGAAAATAATATAAGTTTGCCGGCTTCATTGACTAACACTGGCAAAATGGTGTGGTTAGAAGCTGAGGGCAGATCAGGGGTTTATGTAGTCAATAAAACTACTAACGAAATTATTTATCGACACGATGTTAATAATAGAACTTGGAATAAGGAATTAAGTCAAAGTAGCGCAGTTAATTTAGCTTGTAAATATATGGCTGGGGGTGAATTTTTGGACAAAAATGCCTTGAATTTTAAAGTCGAAACGGTTGACGGTGGTGTGACTAGAGTTTATGCTGGGCTTGAAGCGACTAGTGTGGAAAAAGCTTTATTTAATAAAGTCGCCACTAAATGCAAATATGGGGATGTGATGTATTCTTGGAATGGGAAAATTTGTGTGTTGGGTTTGGATAGTCAAAGGGTTTGGTTTGATAATAGTAAAAAAGTTAATGCAAAAATTTATGATAATAATTTAAATAAAAAAGATTATTCTGGAGTGACAGGGCAATTTTTTTATCCTAATATTGAATTTAGACAAGATTTAGGTTTGTGTTTAAGTGATGGTAATCGAATTTGTTACAAATCTGATAATAATGGCAAGTTTGTGGAATTGAATCAATATTTAGCAACTGGAACAAAAGAAGAAATTGCCACTAGAGTTGAGAGAGGAGTTGACAAAGATCAATATTTAGGTGGTAAATTTAATAAAAAGGTTTGGTTAAATGATGCTAATGGTGATAAGGCGATTTGTTTATTGATTGGAGGTGAACGAGGAATGCCGGCTAGATATGAAGAAGTGTGGAGAAATGGGGTGGCCAGATGTAATGAAATTGATCCAAATTTAATGGAAAAGATGGTTGAACAATATGGCTTAAATGTTATTTCTAACGTCCCTGAAAGTAGCAATACAGGACAAGATGCAAATTTTGTGAGAAGTGGTTTTGGAGGAATGATTTATTATAATTGTTGGCCGAAAGAAGATTCGACTGTTGATAATTTGACTTGCAATATTCCTGAGTTAATTATAGTTGAAAGTAGGGGTTTATATAATACAGATCATAATATTTTTAATGGGATAAAATGGCAATTTAATATTAATGATAAAGTGGTGGAAACTAATGATGTTGGGATTGAAAAACAAGCTTATGCAGCTGTTCAGTTAGAAGAATATGCTAGTGTTCCAGAAAATAAAAGAATAAAGTTTGATGAAAATAAGAAAGTTACTTTAGAAGAAGTTAATGCTGTTTATAATAGTCTAGTTATTAGTCCTGATTATATGGTTGGTAAATTAAAATATGCAGAATTTGTTGCCATAGGAACAGCTATTGGTGGGTATAATTTTTATGTAGAAGGATGAATTTAGGGAAGTAAGCATTTACTTTTAGATTGGGATTGTATATTATTTATGTATAATGCTGAGTAAAATTAAGCCTGTCTATTTGTATATTGTTTTGGTGCTTTTGGTGGTGTTTATTGTTGTATTAGTGACTGTAAATTTTTATTTTAAAGGCAATCAAAAAAAGTCCGTTAAACTAGTGAATAATACTTCCTCACCAGTAACATTGACCGAAGCTGAAGTAGTTAAAAAAACTATTAAGTGGTTAGATGGCCAAAGAAACGATATGGGGTTGTATCCACATAGTTGTGTTTGTACCACAAAAGAATGTATTGCTTGTGTGAAAAATGATATTAGTTGGAGAGAAGGCCCTTTTATGATTTGGGGTCGATACAAATATTACCAAAAAACAGGTAATATTTCTGATTTGACAAAAATAAATCAAGAACTTGAAATACTATCCAAAAAACCAATGCAATTTGAAGATTGGAATTGTCGAATATTATTGGATTTATGGAATAATAATAAGTTAAGTAAGGAAACTAAACAAAAAGTTGTAAATTTGTGTGCCAATGATGGCCGGGTTTCAGTTAATATCGATTTTATTAAGAATTTGGATCAAATAGATTCTGACATAAATATTGATGATATTAATGAAAATATTTCAAAAATTATGTCAAATCAGTTAATCGTAATAGATAAAAACTTATATAACTCTGATATTTTAAAAACTAATTTTTCAAAAAATTCATTTTTTACTTCTGAAAATATTGCTAAAAAAATAATTTTGTCTAAAAATGATAAAACTAATGAAGTTAAATTAAGTGATTCTAATAATATAAAATCCCCCTTTAAATTTGCGCTTTATGGATATAGCTTATTAAATTCAACTCCTAGTGTTTATAATAATGCGGTTTTAGGAATTGCAGCTTTGGATATGTATCATTATTACAACGATAAAGTTTATCTAGATTTAGCTCAACATTTATATTCTCAAAGTAAAACTTTGGAAGTAAAATCTGATTATTTTGGATTAATGTATCAATCTTTTTTCTTGACCGAATTGAATAAAGAAAATAAACAAAAAGAAAATGATGATCAAATAGGTAAAAATATGACTGTCTTAATTAATAATTTTTATAATAAAAATTTAAATGCTTTTATGAATAGAGATTTATTGAATGTAAAGGAAAATTGGTTAATTATTGGATTATTAGAAAGATGAATTTTTTTAAAAAAATATTATTTATATTAGCATTATTATTGTTTTTTATTGGTGGGGTTAAAAACTCTTTGGCTTATGGAACGTGTTCGAAGAATTCTAAATGTCAACCAAGTAATGAAGGTTGTGTAAGTAGTTCGTTGGCAGGTGTTTGTGGTTTTAGTGGTAACACTGGTTGTGCTAAGGCTGGTTATCCTTATCAAGCTTGTAATCCAACTGGATGTGCTAATGGTTATACTACAGTGTCGAATGATAATATGGCTCATACTATATCTTGTGGTTGTTGTAGTAATACAGGAGACACTTCTGCGGACACAATAGTTTGTTATAGAAAGACTTGTAGTCAAGCTGAAGGGACATCTTGTTATGACAGTCCTGTAAATGGTGTAGTTCCGACTAGTTGTAGCCAATATGGAACTTCTTATGCTCCTGGTTTTGATTATGTTGCTCGTGATGGAACTTGTCCAACTAATAAGATTTGTTGTGAAAAATTAGACCTTTGCAAAGATAGTGGTATGTGTTTGAATGGAATTAATTGTGGTGCTGATGGTTGTAGTTGTACTACTACTAAAGGTATTGCTTGGAATCTTGGTTATGATAGCAGTAGAACATGTACTAGTACACAAAAATTTTGGAAGTGTAATACGGCCATGAATGGTACTTGTGGCTCAACTAATGATTATTATTTCCCTAGTGAGGGTAGTCCCCAATATGGTCCAGCGCCAAATTATACCAAGATTTGGAGCACACAAGCAGAATGTGAGCTTAATTGTTGTGATCTTAGTAAGAATAACTGGACTGATAGACAATGTGTAAAAAAACAGCCGTCTTCTTGTTCTAATGCTGATAGTCATTGTTTAGGTGTGGGTTATACTCAAGATGCTACTAGCACCACTACAGCTAATGACACTTGTCATGGAAAAAAAGTAGATACAACGCCAACTTGTGGAATTGCTAATAACCATTCTTTTTCATTTACTCCACCGATATCAAGTTTGTGTAGTAATGGAACATTTAATAGCTTGACAGACCATGGAGGTGCTTGGACTTGGGCTTGTAACGGTACTAATGATTGTGGTGCATCTAAGACTGTTAATTGTGGAACAGACGCAATAAACAATCTGCCAGAATGTACTTGTGATTCAAGCATTGCTGCTGGTGTTTGTAGTGGTCATACTTTTAATCAGCCGGCAGTCACTGGTAATTGTAAAACTAAATTTGATTGTCCTGGAACAAAAACTGCAGTAAATGCTTATTGTAGTAGTGGTTCTTGTTCTCCACAGTGTGGCCAATGGAATAATGCTACATGTCTACCTGGGAATGATTGTGGGACACAGTGTGGTAATCTTAGTTGTGGTGGTTCATGTGGGACTTCCGACACTGGTAGTCCAGGAATGACGACCCTGTCATCCCCTGTGGAGACAATAATAAGTCCAAAAGTTTATGCTTCGGGAGTTTCGGTTGTATCTTTAAATTGGCTTAAAAATTCTGATTCCAAAGCGAGTTATTATAATATTGGAGTGTGGCATGATGAACCAGGGAAACCGGATATAAGAGATTTAGATTTTGATACGAGTGATATTAATACTGTTTCGACTAAAACTGGTTTCTTAACTCCTGGGGTGCTTTATCGTTGGGGTGTAAATACAAAAAATATTACTTGTCTGGGTTATATTTATAGTGGTATTTATGAAAGTGGTTGGTCAACTTTGGGTTATTTTAAGAGAAGTGAGACATCAATAACAACACCAACTTTAACTTTTAATAATTTTATTGGAGAAGTTGTCCCCCCTGACAGTACTGATAAAAACCATATTTGTCAGTCTGAATTTAAAAATGGGACTGATCAAATTATTAGCGTGATTGCCACTTCTAGTGATACTAATGCAGTATCAGCTTATTTAAGAATGAATAATAATAGTAGTAATCCTCTATTGATTGGGCCTGTTTCTTATATTAATAATAAAGCTATTTTCCCTATTAAAGATGATGGTTCTTCCTATACATCAGATCCTTATAATGTAGTGGCTTATTCAGTCAATAATTTAGGTGAGACTTCACCAGATTCTGGGAGTAAGGTGTTAAAGATTTGGAATTGTGAGGTTGGGGTTGGAGGAAGTTTTAAAAAAGGTATTGATAATAATCCATTTACAGATTTCACTAATTTAACTCCATTAAAATTCAATGAAATTACTATGAATATTGATGAACTTAATTCTAATTATAATGGGATTCTTATTTTTGGAAATACTTATAATTATTCTTTTAAAAAAAATAACTTTAAAGGCACTTCTTCTATGGAAGTTAGTGATATAAATGGATATTTTACCCCTAAAGACAAATTACTTATAGATAGTAATATTACTAATCCTTATTTACAGACTCATACTGTTTCTGCTAACTTTATTTTATATCCTTATAGTGACCCTTGGTGGCAGACGGATGGAAATGTTTTGGTAAAGAATGAAATTAAAAATAATATTCCTAGTGATAAAAATATCTCTACTCGTGGTTTAGTTGCAGCTACTGCTGGGAATATAACTAATAATTTATCTTTTGTTGGTGATTTGAACGATAATAATAATGGTTATGAATATTTTTATAAAAATTATTATGTTAATTTAGGGCAAGGTGTGACTGCCACTACTGTTGGAACTGGACAAACAGGAGTTGTTTTTATCCAAGATTTAGATATAAATAATGATATTACTATCAATAATGATCAATTTTTGATGGTGGTGGTTAAAGGCAATATTAATATTGGGGTTGGAGTAAGTAAAATTGATGGTATTTATGTGGCAAATGGAAATATTAATATTAATGGAAAATCAGACCAGCAATTAAATATTAATGGATCTTTATACTCTTCAATTAATAGTATAAATATAACTCGAGGGTTTACTACTGAAAGTAAAAATAATACTGACCCAGCAGTTAATATTAAATATAATCCAGGATTATTGTTTACAATGCCAGGTAAATTGATGAAAGTCTTATCTGGTTGGAAACAAGGAATTTAAATTATGAATATTTTAAACATAAGAAAAAAAAGTGGGGGTCAAGTAGTTTTAATAGTTTTATTGGCTTCAGCTGTGCTTTTAACTTTGGGTTTGTCGGTTTCAAAAAAAGCCACAACTGATGTCAAAATTGATACTGATCAAGAATTGTTGAAAAAAGCTTTTAACAGTGCTGAATCTGGAATTGATTATTTTTTAGGAACTGGGAAAACTAATTATACCGAAACTAAAAGCACAGTTAAGGTTGATGTAAAATCAGTCGGAGTCAGTGCTTCAATTGATTCTGGAACAAAAATTTCTAGTGGAAATCCTTTTTTATTTTGGTTAGTTGATCATTTCCCTAATGGAGATATTGGAGCTAGCTATTATAAGGGAACTGTTAATTTATGTGCTGATTCAAGTTTTAATGGGGCACTAAAAATTGATTATTACTATAATGATGGTTCTTCTTATAAAGTATTAACAAGAGTTTATAATACTGGGACAAACACAGTGATTGGAGCAATTCAAGATGGTTTTAATTCTATTAAGTGTATAACTTTGACTGATTTATTAAATGGTAATTCTCTTTTATTAGCAGTTATGCCCATTGGGGATCAGACAAAATTAACTCTTAATAATGGTGGTCTTGGGCAGGATTTTCCGTTACAAGGTCAAGACATTACTTCAACTGGAAATGTGGGGGGGGTGAACTCTCAAGTTAAAGTTAGTAAGAGATATAAAGTGCCTAGTTTTATGCTTAACTCAATCACTGCTGGAGGTAGTGTGTTGAATCAGTAGTCAAATTTGGTTACACTTAAATCATGAGTATTCTTGGTATCGATATTGGACAAAGCACAATTAAAGCCGTTTCATTAAATAAGGTGGAAGGTAAGGGATTAGTTTTGGAGTCTTTGGGTGAAATTAAATTACCAAGAACTGATTGGCAACAAGGTGATGATAAGGCAATTGCAGAAGTTTCAGTGGCTTTGAAAAGTTTATTAGGAGAATTGAAAATTAAATCTAAGGAAGTTGTGGCTTGTATGTCTGAGGATGAAGTTGTCAGTCGATTGATAAGATTGCCACCATTGAAAGAATCTGAAATTCGTGATGTGTTGAAATATGAAGCTGAAACTTTTGTCCCCTACCCTCTAGACCAAGTTTCAATTGATTATGAAATTATTGAAAAAGATGATGTTGGTCGATTAACTTTGTTTGTGATTGCTGCTAGAAATGAATTGATTCAATCTTACATTAAATTATTTAAATTGGTTGGTTTGGAATTGGCGGCTTTGGAATCTCCAGCGGTGGCTATAAAAAGGACCATTAGCACTTGTGTGACGGCGGCAACTGGGATTATTGTAATTGACATCGGTGAAAGAAGTTCTGACATAATCAGCCTTAATAATGGCAATGTTTATTTTGCCAGATCTTTGTCGATTGGGAGTGAATCCATTACCAGATCAATTTCTATTAATTTAGGTCTAGATATGGCCAGCGCTGAGGAATATAAAAAAGCTTATGGAATGAAAGAAACTGAGCTTGAGGGGAAAATTAGAAATGCAATTATGCCAGTTTTCAATAGTATCGCTGAAGAAGTCAGAAAGGCCATGGCTTTATTTTTGGAAGAACATAGTAAGCCAGCTGAATTGTTAGTTTTGAGTGGTGGAAGTGCAAATATCCCGGGAATGGCTGAAGAATTGACAAAAGTTATGGGAGTTGAAGTTCAAATTATTCAACCATTTTTGAAGATTGATGCCACTGCTTTACAGCTTCCTATTAATTTAAATTCTGAGGGTTGTCGTTTTAGTTTAGCGGTTGGTTTAGCGATGAGAGGTCTATTATGAGCGCGGATTTGAATTTATTACCATCAAGAGCCAAGTTTCAAGCTGCGAAGATCAAATTAAAGAAAACAATAATGTCTTTTGTTTGGATTTTTGTGTTCACTTGGGTGGCTTTGTTGACTGTAGTTTTAGCTATATTTTTTATTAGTAAATTTAGCCTAGACTTGACTTCAAAAAAATATACATCAGAACAAAATCAATATAAAGCATTGGCCGATGACGTTTCAATTAGCTATCAAATCAAATATAGAGCTAAATTGGTTGGTAAAGTCTTAAAAGATCGTTTTGAATATGGTAATTCAATTACAAAAATTTATAATATTTTTTCTGCTGATGTTTTGATAAATAATTACGAAATTAAAGGAGAAAAAACTTTTTCTGTAAATGGAAAAGTTCTTGATGGAGCTAATCTTGACGAAGTTGAAGAAAAAGAAAGAGAAATAAACAGGGGTGACTCAGAAGATTTTGTTTCAGCAAAATTGATTTCAATTAAGATGAATCCAGATAAAAGTTGGAATTTTGCGATGGAGGTTAAATTAAAATGAAGAAATTAGATTTTAAATTGCCAGAAAGCATTTTTGGTTTTGAAATTGGCTTAGTCAAAATTTTGTTACTCCCCTTGCCTCTTATTTTCTTTTTTATAGTTAGTTTAAATTTAGTAATTATTCCAAAAATTGGCGAGATTGGATCAACTACTAAAGAAATAACCAAAATTAAGGCTCAAACTAAGGTTGTTGTTGAGAAAAAAGTATATTTAATGTCGAGAGACCAAGAAAAATTGAAGACTGATGAGGCATATTTGCAAAGTGCTATTTTGAAAGAAAATCAATCTTATTTTCTAGTTGAAGTAGTTCGTTCGGTCGCTAGTAAATATGGTTTTCAAATTAAAAGCTTTTCAATATCTCCTGGGAAATTAAAAGATGATGATAAGGTCAAAATTGCTAATAAAGATGTAATGAATAGACTACCAATTAGTGTTGTTTTAGTTGGCCCTAAGGAAAAACATTTAGATTTATTGTTAGCTATGGAAAAAAGTTTGCCAATTTTGGTGATAGATAAATTTAGTATTAACACTTCTGGAGAAATGGCTGAATTGAACCTAGATGTTAATTCTTTTTATCTTAATAATAAAGTTGCTTCTGATGTTGTCAATTTGTCTTTAAGCGATTTGACTCTTAATAAAGATGAAGCCGATTTATTAGACAGATTGGGTGATTTTGAGAAAGTTGAACTTGGTTCAGCTGTTAAAAGTGGAGAAAGTGGTCAATTTATTAAATATCAAAAAGAAAATCCTTTTAGTCTTTAATTTACTCTTTTATTTTTAGAGCGAATTTGATGTTAGGATAGGATAGATTTAAAATAGTTCGGATTGATTTGATTACTTTCCCTTCTTTTCCAATGATTTTTCCAACCATTTCACTTGGAGCTGATATTTCAAAAACAGTGACGTCTTCAACTTCTTCACTGGTGACAGAAATTTCTTCTGGTTTTTCAACGATAGCCTTTAAAATATACTCAAGAGTGTCAGAGATGTTGTTCATAGGTGTTAATTATTCAGCAGCTGCTTCTTTTTTAATCTTTTTCTTTTTTGGATATTTATCTGGGTTTAGAAGTTTATCTAGACCTTGGGTGACTTGAGCACCTTTTTTTTGCCAATCAGCCATTTTGGCTTTATCAATGACGAAAGCTTTGGTGTGTGGAGTAAAATAACCGATGTCGTCAACAAAGTTACCATTAACTTTGCTTCGAGCTTCAGCAATTACTATTCTGTAAGTGATTTGATGTTTTTTGCCACGAGGAGCAAGTTTTATTTTTAGCATATGTTGTCGATTATACAGGATTATTAATGATTTTGGTAGCTTTAATAGAGGCGTCCTCTTCAGCTTTTTGTTTTGAGTTGCCTTTGCCGGTAGTTATTAGATTTTCATTAAGATAGACACCGACTTCAAATAGTTTTTGGTGATCAGGTCCACTTTCATTAATTGTTTTGTAATGTGGGGTGATTCCCCTCTTGGCTTGGGCTATTTCTTGAAAAACGCTTTTTGGATCTTTATATATTTTTTTTGAAGATAAATTAGCTATGCTTTGGTCGAGCATGTAGGCTAGAAATTTGTAGGCTGCTTCTAGACCCTGATCAAGGTAGATAGCACCGACAATAGCTTCAAAAGTGTCAGCTAGGATTGATTGGTTAGTTCGACCACCATGGTTTTCTTCACCTTTAGAAAGAGCAATATATTCACCTAGATTGATTTTTTCGGAAACTAGGGCTAAATTTTCGGTTCTGACGACTAAAGATCGAAGGTTTGTTAAATCACCTTCGTTGAAATCTGGAAATTTTTTGAAAAGAATGTCGGAAATCCATAGTTCAAGGATTGAATCACCTAAAAATTCGTATCTTTCGTTGGATTCAAGTTTTTTTTCTTTATTTTCGTTTAAATAGGATCGGTGGTTTAGAGCTTGAGCCAGCTTGGTGGTATCTTGGAAATTTACTTTAATTTTAGATTGTAATTCATCTAATTTCATATTTATTTTAGATCAGTAATGTCCATTTTTTTAACTGCGTTGCCGATTACACCATTCACAAAAGAAGAACTTGTTTCGGTGCCAAATTCTTTGGCAATTTCAACAGCTTCATCAATTACTACCTTAGGTGGATTCTTTTTATCAAACATTAATTCCCAAAAAGCATAGCGCAAGACACTTAAATCAACTTTATTGATTTTATCAATAGGCCATTTTTGAGCGTTTTCTTGGATGATTAGGTCAATTTCTTTAACTTTTTCTTGAATTTTGTCGAAATCTTCAACATTGTTTTCGTTCCCACCACATTCCCACGCAAATAATGCTTGGATATTTTTAATTCTGTTTAAATGACGTGGATCGTTTTTATTTTTCACTGTTTACAATTTGGACATTGAAAACCAGCCATTCTAGGCTGACCGCAATTTTTACAGACTACGGTTTTTTGGATTGTTGGGCCTTTGTCGGCGGCTCTTCTTTTACCTTGTCGGCGGCTAGAGGGCCAATGTTTTGGTACTGCTGTCATGGGAGTATTGTATCATGAAGATTTTCTTCTTAGAAGATGTTAGGAGGTGTATAATTCGGTATATGAAAATAAAAGTGAGTGAATTAAAAAAAATAGTTGATATTATATTAACAAAATATAAATATAATCCAGTGGAAGTTGAAATAATTAGTGAAATTTTGATGTATGCTCAATTAAGAGGAAATAACCAAGGTATTGTAAAGTTAATCAACCAAAAGTTTGCTAAAGATGTTAATGCTGGTGAAATTGAAGTTACAGAAAGAACAAAATTATCAGTTTTAATTAATGGTAACCATAATTCTGGAATGGTGGTGCTTAAAAAAGCTATGGACAGAGCTATTGGAATAGCAAAAGAACATGGCTTTGGAATTGTTGGTATGAATAATACAAATAGTTCTACTGGAGCAATTGGTTATTATGCTAATGAAATTGCTAAACAAGGATTGATAGGTTTTGTTTTCGCTGGTTCCCCTGAGACTGTTAACACCCATGGATCTTTTGAACCTATATTTGGAACAAATCCTCTTGCTATTGGAATGCCTTCTGATGGTGATCCGGTGGTATTGGATATGGCGACAGCTTCAATGGCTTATTTTGGATTAATTGAAGCAGCAACTGCTGGAAAAAAAATTCCAGAAGGAATTGCTTATGATGAAAATGGAAACTTAACTACTGATCCAAACTTAGCTTTGGATGGAGCAATCAGACCTTTTGACAGATCTTATAAAGGTGCAGGATTGGCTATGATGATAGAAATATTGACTGGTCCCCTTGTGGCAGCATCATTTACTGGAATTGGAGATACAGAAACTAACTGGGGCAATTTAATTTATGTAATTGATCCAAATTTATTGGTTGACGTAAAAACTTTTAAATTTCAAGTGTCTCAAATGGTAGAAAAAGTTAAATCGACTAAAAAATTGCCAGGTGTTGATGAAATATTTGTTCCTGGAGAAATGGGAAATAAATTAACTAAGCAAAATTTAGATAGAGATGAAATAGAAATTGAAGATAACCTTTTGAACAAACTTAAAGAAGTTGTTGAAAACTAAATGAATATGGAGCAAAGAACTCAGATTTTGTTGGTTGTGAACATTGTGGTGCTTGCACAACAGAAGCTGATTATATGAATTTTAGTTATTAATAGTGGTGCCGGAGCTGAGATTTTCGGAAATGATTTGAAAAAAATTGTAGTTTGGATAGTTGTTTATAATTTCTTTAAGAATTTCTTGGCTGAAGCTGATAAGTTTAGTGTCAGAGAAAGAAGCAATTTTAAGAGATGGGAAACCATGTTGGATAGTGGAAAAAACTTCGCCTGGTCCCCTATTCTTTAAATCATATTCAGAAATTTTTAGACCATTGTCATTTTTTTCGAGAAAATTAAGACGATCGATGGCTTTTTGATTTTCAGATTCAGTGAAAAGATAGCAATAACTTTGTTGATGACCACGACCGACTCGACCGCGAAGTTGGTGAAGTTGGGCTAATCCAAAACGATCAGCTGATTGAATAATGATTATAGAAGAATTTGGGATGTCGACACCGACTTCAATTATTGGAGTGGTGACTAGAACATTTATTTTATTATCTTTGAATTTTTTAATGATTTCTTCTCGATCTTTAATTTTAATTTTGCCATGGATAAGGCCTAATTTTAAATTTGGAAAAACATCTTGAGATAAATGTTCGAATTCTTTAACAGCTGATTTAACACTGGCCATTGATTCGGAAATGTCGATGAATGGACAAACAATGAAGGCTTGGCATTTAGTTTTTTTAATTTCAGTTTCAATCCATTTATAACAATTTGTTTTTTTATGTTGAGGAACTAGAAAAGTTTTTATTTGAAGACGGTTTTGGGGAAGAGTGTCGATGGTGGAAATGTCTAGATTTCCAAGCAGAGTCAGACTGATTGTTCGAGGGATTGGGGTGGCAGTCATAGTTAGACAATGAGGAAGTTTTAGGGATGAATTTAAAAATGATCTTTGTTTAACTCCAAATTTGTGTTGTTCATCAATTATTAGGAGAGAAATTTCGTTAGTTAAATCATTTTTTTGATAGATAATGGCGTGGGTGCTGATGATTATTCCATTTTTAGGAATTTTTTTAAGATCTACTTTTTTGGAGCCAGTTAATAAGAAAATAGGAATATTTTTGCCTTTTAGAATAGATTCAAAGTTTTGGTAGTGTTGTTGAGCCAGAATTTCAGTTGGAGCAACTATGACTGAAAGACAATTGTTAAGATGAGCTAGATAACAAGCCATTAAAGCGACAATGGTTTTGCCGGAACCAACATCACCCTGCAGTAGACGATTCATAACTTGTTTTTTGTTACTTAAATCAGAAAAAATTTCATCTATAACTTTTGTCTGGCAACTGGTTAATTCATAAGGCAGAGATTTTATTAGAGTTTTAATTTTTTGATCAATAGTTTTAGTGATTTTGAAATTATTTTTTGGACTTTTTTGAAGCCAATCTTTTTTGGAAAGATAGGATCTAATTTGAAGAGATAGTATTTCTTCAGTGGCTAGTCTGGTTCTAGTTTGTTCTAAAGTTTGAGAATTTTTAGGGCAATGGATTTCTTCTAGGGCTGTTTTTAGATCTATAAGTTTAAATTTTTTAATTAATTCAGTAGGCAAAGTTTCTTTGATTGGGGCTATTAAATTTTTGATTTGAGTTTGAATTGTTTTACGAAACCATTTTGAACTTAGACCACTAGTCTCTGGATAAATAGCGATTATTTTGCCAGTGTTATATTGTCCATATTCTGGGGCAATAATGGTTTTTTTGTTTTGGAACAAAGAAACGGTTCCAGCAAAACTTAGAGTCTCCCCTGTTTTGATAGAAGTTGATAAATATGGTTGGTTAAACCAAATTAAATCTATTCTTCCAGTATCATCAGAAATAGTGGCTTTTTGAAGATTTTTGCCGTTTCTAGTGTAGATATTTTTGAAATCGAGAACTTGGCCAGTGATGGTGACATTATTGTTTTCTAGGACAGAATTTATTTTGACAGATTTAGAAAAATCAATGTATCTTGAGGGGAAATGATAGAGCAGGTCTTGAGCTGAGTTAATATTGAGACGTTTCAATTTTTCTAGAATTTTTGGACCGATGCCAGGAATTTGAGAAAGACTATCCATAAAAATAATAATAACAGATTTTATTTTAGTTTTCGGGTTTAGTTTGGGTTAAATAATTTTATATTTGTGCTATGATTAATTCATGGCAATTAAAGGTAAAACAATTAAAAAAGTTATTTTAGCGTTGACTCTGGCAGCTTTATTGCTTTCTGGGTTGGTGCCATTTTTTTCAGTTTTATTAAACTAAATGAGAGGAAGTCTTTTTTTTAAATTAAAAAATTGGGTTATACTAAGGTATAGGTATTTGAGATATAGAATGTCGAAGATTAATTTTAAAGATAAGAAGTTTTGGTATAAATTTGTGATTGGATTTTTGATTCTGATTGTAGTTGGCTTTTTGATGACAATGATAGTTTTTGCTATCTTTTCAAAAGATTTGCCTTCCCCTTCTAAGGTAGTAAGGCGAGATGGTTTTTCCAGCAAAATTTATGATCGAAATGGTGAGCTTTTATATGATGTCTTTAAAAATGAAAAAAGAATTCCAGCAGTTTGGTCTGATGTTCCAGATTATTTAAAGAAAGCGACAATTGCAGTTGAAGATAAAGAATTTTATAAGCACAAAGGGTTTGACCCTTTAGCTCCTTTTAGAATTATTAAGAACGTTTTTTATTTTCATAAATTAACAGGAGGATCAACATTGACCCAACAGTTGGTCAAAAATGTATTGTTAAGTTCAGATGTGACTGTCACTCGTAAAATTAAAGAGTTTATTTTGGCAGTTCAAATTGAAGCGAAGTATAAAAAGGACGACATTCTCTTAATGTATTTAAATGAAGCTCCATATGGTGGAATAGCTTGGGGTATTGAAGCAGGATCACAACAATATTTTAATAAGCCGATTAAAGACTTAAATTTGACAGAATCAGCTATTTTGGCTGGTTTGCCACAAAGACCAAATGCTTATTCACCTTTTTCAAAAACACCAATGGCATATGTTGATAGAACTAAACATGTTTTAACTAGAATGGTGGAAGATGGTTATATTAGTCAAGAGGCAGCGGACCAGGCTCTAGAAGATGCAAAAACATATGTATTTAGTAAAAATAGAAGTCAGATTGTAGCTCCACATTTTGTTTTATGGATTAGGGATGTTTTGATTAAAAAATATGGAGAAGAAGTGGTTAATAATGGTGGTTTAAAAGTCACAACAACTTTGGATTTGAGATTACAGGAAGAAGCTGAAAAGATTATGTATGAGGAAATTGATAAAGCCGAGAAATTAGGAATCAGTAATGGTGCTTCTATAATGGTTGATCCAACTAATGGCCAAGTTTTATCAATGGTTGGTTCAAGAGATTATTTTTCTGATAAAACTGATGGTAATTTTAATGTGGTAACTCAAGCCTTAAGACAACCAGGTTCAGCTATTAAACCAATCACCTATTTGGCAGCAATTCAAAAAGGTTACACAGCTAGTAGTTTAATTATGGATACACCAGTTACTTTTCCTGGAGGTGCTGGTCAAAAAGATTATAGTCCGCAAAATTATACTGGCAAGTTTGTTGGTCCACTTAGTTTAAGGAATGCTTTGGGTAACTCTATTAATACGACTGCTGTTAAAACTTTAGCTCGAGTTGGCTTAAAAAATATGTTGACTTTAGCAAATGATATGGGGTTAACAACTTTGGCTCCAACAAAAGAAAATTTGGCTCGATTTGGTTTAGCAGTTACTCTTGGAGGTGCTGAAGTTAAAATCATTGATTTAGCTGGAGCATACACAGCTTTTGCTAATGGTGGTAACAGTATGGCACTAAATGGTGTTTTAAAAGTGGAAGATTCTAGTGGCAGAGTTTTGGAAGAATTCAAAGCACCTGAGGGTAAAAAAGTTATGACACCACAAGAGGCTTTTATTATTTCTAATATCTTACAAGACAATAGTGCTAGAACTTTAACTTTCGGAGCAGTTAATGGATTGATAATTCCTAATTATCAAGTTGCTGTTAAAACTGGAACAACAAATGATAAGAGAGATAACTGGGCTATTGGTTGGACCCCAAATTTGTTAAGTGTGGTTTGGGTGGGAAATAATGATAACTCCCCTATGGGTAAAGTTGCTTCTGGTGTTTCTGGAGCTTCTCCAATTTGGCGTAGATTAATGCTTTATGAAGTTCCAAAAAGAACAAAACAAGACTTCCCAATTCCAGAAAAGATTGTCAGTGTAGATGTAGATATTGTTTCTGGTTATCCAGCTCATGATGGTTTCCCTTCAAGACCTGATTATTTTATTGATGGGACTCAACCAAACACTCCAGATCCAATTCATATCATGGCAAAAGTTTGTAAAGATAGTAATGGGCTAGCACCTCCAGAAGATGTGGCTTCAAATAATTTCAACACCAAAGAATTCTTTAGTTTTAAAGAAGATGACCCAGTTTCAACTGATGGCAAGAATAGGTGGCAAGATGGAATTAATAAATGGCTTTCAACCCAGGGTGATCAAAGTAAATATAACCCACCTACTGGTTATTGTAGATCTGGTGGCTTGATTGATTTGGGATTTGATAATATTTCTGATAATTCGGTAGTTAGTCCAACCTTTGATGTTAAAGCTCACACTACTTCATTAGTAAAAATTGTAGAGATGAAACTTTGGGTTGACGGACAAGAACAAAAGAGCTGGTCAGAAAAACCTTATGAAACTACTTTGACATTAGCTGATGGTATTCACACTCTTAAAATCAAGGCAACTGATAGAGATGGAAACAGTAAAGAGAGAGAAATAAAGATTGAAGTTAAAAGCCCGATTAGCCCAACAACTACAGTAATTCCAACAGTTGGAGAAACTACCCCTTAGCTTTGTCCTATCCTTAGGGAAAATCAGAAAATAGATTACAATTAGCACTCTTGTGTATTGACTGCTAATGTGTATTTAATACACATTGTTTATTCAAGTTCGAAGGCTTGTAGATGAATTTTTTTGGCTGTCTTATCGTCAGTATTAAAATATGAGGCTTGGAAAGTATATCTATATTTATTTATTTTTTTGTCTTGATAAATGTCAGTAATGATTAGTTTCCAAAGAATTTCTGGGCCAATCACTTGAGAATATTTTTCGATTAATTCAATTGGATCTTCTTTAGAATCTAGAATTATGTTGGCATCAAGAGTTATTATCTGAGAAGTTAGTTCAGTGGCATTATTGTTTTTATTTTCGGGAATATATTTATCTGGTTTTGGTAAATCATCAATGATAATTTCAGCAAAATTATTATCGATGATGTTATTTGGTAAATTTAATTTTTGAAGATCATCAATGAGTTGTTTTGAATCATAGTTATAAATTCCTAGTGCATTCTTTTCAATAAAGTTGTCCCCTTCTTTGTAGAAAATCTTGGCAATTTCAAAAAATTGAGTTGGTGGAAGTTTAAAACGTTCATATTGATCAAGTTGTTGTTTTAGAGATGGGATTAAAGATTGGCGAAGATAAATAGCTTCTGAATTAATGCTGTTTTCAGTGGTTATGACAGTCTTCTCGTTAGTTGGAGTTGTCACTAGAGGCCAAGATAGAATTTCATCATAAGCAAATTTGGTTAATTGATCTTTTAATGACTCTATTAAATAAATTTCTTTTGGAGTGATGTCAGTTGTTTTTTTAAAAGATAGTGGTTGGTCGGTTGGGATTTTTTGATAGCCCCAGAAACGGACAACTTCTTCAATTAAGTCGGCTTCGATAGAAATGTCTTTTCTTATGCTAGGAGGAGTAACTGAGATTTTAGATTTTAGATTGTAGATCGTAGAGCCGAGTCGAGTGAGACAGTCGAGAGAAAAATCGTTGGGGATTTCGATGCCAGAAACTAGAGAGGCTTTGTTTGGATCAAATTCTATTTGAGGGATTTTCAGTTTATTTGGGTAATAGTCAAAGATTTGTGAAGAAATTTGGCCACCACAATTTTCTAATATGAGATTAACGAGGTGGTTAAAAGCTTGAGGGACTAATTCTGGGTCGAGATCTTTTTCGAGCCGGACACTGGCTTCAGTGACTGATTTTAATTGACGGCTGTTTTGGCGAACTGTGCCACGGTCGTAGACAGCGACTTCGATGATAGTTTCGGTGGTGTCTAGATTAATTGCACAAGACTCCCCTCCCCAGAAACTAAGACTGAGAGCTTTGTCTGGACTATTAATCATTAGAATGTCATTATTTATGTTTAATTTTGAACCATCAAGACTGGTGAATTCTTTAAATTTAGAATTCATTTCCCAAATGAGATTTTCACCAGACTTAGTGGTGTCAAAAGCATGGTTTGGAATTCCATATAGGAACATTATGTAATTAGTTAAGTCAACAATGGTGTTAATGGAATTAGTGTTATGACATTTTAAAAATGTTTGTAGCCATTGAGGAGAATTATTGTTTTTTAAATCAGAGATTTTTGTGGCCATCACACGTTTTACATTGTCAGTGGTCACTTTAATATCTAAATCCCTCTGTCCTTCGGACATCTCCCTTTGATAAAAGGGAGAAATTAATTTGGTGTTGTAGAAAACTGAGAGATCGCGGGCAAGACCATAATAACCAAGACAATCTCCCCTGTTAACTTTAATATCTAGATCAAAAACTATTTCATTATCAATTTCTTCAAAAAAATTAGTGAAATGACCAATCATAGTTAAGTCATCTCTTAATTTTTTATAATCAGAATGGAGATCTGGGAGAAATTTTTTGAGTTGAGAATATATTATTTTCATAGTTCGTTTGTTTTGTAGGCTAAATTGCCTCCCATTAGAGTTCTAATATCTTTAATATTTTTTTGAGCCATGGTCCAACGATCTAGTCCCATTCCAAACGCAAAACCAGACCAAACTTTTGGATCGATTCCGGCCATTTCGAGAACTTTTGGATGAATCATTCCAGAACCACCCATTTCAATCCAACCGGCATATTTACAGAGAGGACAACCTTTACCTTGGCAATTGAAACATTGCATGTCTGGGCCAACACCTGGAGCAACTTCAGGATAATATTTTGATCGGTAACGGACAATAACATCTGGACCATAAAGAGTTTTAAACATTAGATCCATAGTCCCAACTAAATCTTTGATAGTTATATTTTTATCAACAACAACAGCTTGATATTGGTGAAAGATGAAATGATTAGAACGATTGACTTTTTCGTTTCGAAAAACTGAACCAGGAAAAGCGGTTCTAATTGGCAAATCTTTATTTTTTTGAGCTAATAGATAGGCTTCAATGGCTGATGTTTGAGTTCTTAAAAGATATTCTGGTTCTTTAATGTAGATGCTGTCTTGCATGTCTCGAGCTGGATGGTTTTTAGGAACATTGAGACGAGTGAAATTAAATTCGTCGGTGACAATTTCTGGGCTGTTATAGATAGAAAAACCAAGTTTTCGAAATACTTCGTTTAATTGTCTTTCAGTTTGAGTGATTGGATGAAGATGGCCCACCTTTGGTAAAGAAAAAAACGAATTTCTAATTTCTAATTTCGAAATTTCGGTTTTGGAAACATTTTGAGATAAAAGTGATTGTTCTAGTTCGGTTTTAAGTTGATTTAGATCGGCTCCGTATTGTTTTTTGTTTTCGTTTGGAATTTCTTTAATTTTAGAAAATAGGTCGTTTATTAAACCATTGCGGCCAAAAAGTTCGATTCGAAGAGATTCGAGCTCTTTGTCAGTTTTAATTTCAGCAATTTTAGTTTGATATTGACTTTTAATTGCTTCTAATTTTTGGTCCATAGTTATGGTTTATTATATCTAAATAATAATAAAAAAGCTCTCCGAAGTCTCGGAGAGCTTTAAATTTTGAAAGAGAAAGTTCTCCTATTTTACGGCTTCAATGACGGCTTTAAAGGCAGCTGGATCATTAATAGCTAATTCTGAGAGAACCTTACGATTTAAATCGATTTTTTTATCTTTAAGCATTCTGATAAAAACTGAATAGCTTATTTCAAAAGGTTTTAGTGCAGCATTAATTCTGACAATCCAAAGTTGTCTGATGTCTCTTCTTCTAATGCGTCGACCATTGTAGGCATATTTACCTGCATGCATCACGGCTTCGTGAGCGACTTTATATCTTTTATGACGTGTCATCCAAAAACCCTTAGCAAGCTTGAGGATTTTTTTGTGAGCGGCGCGTCTGGTTGTTCCTGTTTTAACTCTCATTTATTTTATAATTTACCTAATAACTTTTTAACTCTGATTGCGATAGCTCCAAGAACTGGTTGTTTACCTTTAAGTCGGCGGAGTTGCTTTTTGCTTTTCTTGCGTCGTAAATGTCGATTAAAAGATGACATACGCAAAACTTTACCGGTTCTGGTGATTTCGAATCTGTTACTGACAGATTTTTTTATTTTTAGTTTTTTACTTTGTTTCTTCATTTTTATTTCCTCCGACTTTTTTAGAAGGTGTGAATGTAAGCATTAATCTTTTTCCGATTAATTTGGCTTCACCTTCTGGAGAACCAAACTCTTGTAAATCGGTTTTAAACTTTTCGATTAAAGTGTGTCCAAATTCTTGATGATTCATTTGGCGACCTTGGAATTTTACACTTAATTTGATTTTATTTCCAGCAGTTAAAAATTTTTGCGATCTTTTAAGTCTGGTTTCGTAGTCTCCTTGACCAATAAATGGGGTCATTTGGATTTCTTTTAGGTCTCCACCCTTGATTCCTTTCTTTTCTGCCTTCTGTTTTTTGGACTCTTGATATTTAAATTTAGAGAAACTGATTAGTTTAACAACTGGTGGGAGAGCATTACCATTGATTTCGACTAGATCTAGTCCTTCTTCAACAGCTTTTTGACGAGCTTCTTCAATTGAGACGATGCCTATTTGTTTACCATCATCACTGAGAAGTCGAATAGTTGGCGCATTAATGTAATGATTTATTTTATAAAATTTTCGGTTTGAATTTGTCTTGAAACTACTCATATAATTTGTCTATTTTACCAGATTTAGGCTCTTTTTTGCGATTTGAGTTTTAAGAGAATCTATAAAATCGTTTAATGTCATAGAACCAAGGTCTTGACCATCGCGTTGACGGACAGAAATAGTGTCGTTTTCGACCTCACGAGCACCGATAATGACCATATATGGTATTTTATCCCCGGCTGCAATTCTGATCTTGTTTTGCATGGTTTCAGCTTTGTCATCGATTTCAACTCTAATTCCATTTTCTTTTAGAGTTTGTTCGACTTTTTTAGCATATTCCAATTGACCATCAGTGATAGGAATCACTTTAACTTGAGTTGGAGAAAGCCAAAGTGGGAAATTACCTTTATATTTTTCAATAAGGAAAGCCATTGTTCTTTCAAGACAACCAATAGATGAACGATGAATAACCACTGGTCTTTCTTCTTTGCCTTCTTTATTTGTAAAAACTAAATCAAATCTATCTGGCATGACAAAATCATATTGAACTGTAAAAGCAGTTTCTTCTTTACCACCAGCTTTTTTGACTTGGATATCAATTTTTGGACCATAAAAAGCGGCTTCATTAGCTGCTTCATAAAATGGTGCTTTTAATTCAACCAAAACACTTCGAAGAACATTCTCAGCATATTCCCAAGATTCATCATCTTTGTAATATTTTTTGGTATCATTTCTGTCACCTAAAGATAGGCGGAATCGATAATCAACACCTTTGGTCATGCCAAGTGTGCCATTAATGAAATCAACTAATTCTAGAACTTCTTTTATAACTTGTTTTGCCTGTTCTTTGGCACTAATTATGTGAGCATCGGCTAAACAGAACATTCTTACTCGAGTTAAACCAGATAATTCACCACTTTTTTCGTAGCGATATTGATGAGCAATTTCGCCAATTCGATAAGGTAAATCTCGATAACTATGAGGTTCTGACTTATAAAACATGAAATGGTGGGGACAAGTCATTGGTTTTAAAATCAATTCTTCTTCATCAATTTTCATGATAGGATACATAGTATCTTTGTAGTATGGATAATGTCCTGATTTTTTGTATAAATCAACTTTGGCTAGATCTGGGGTGACAACATGGTGATAACCACGTTTTAACTCTTCATCAACAGTAAAACGTTCTAATTCTCTTTTAATAGTGGCACCTTTTGGTCCAAATGTTGGTAATCCTTTGCCGATAATGTCGGAAAAAACAAATAATTTTAAATCTTGACCAATTTTTCGATGATCATTTAATTTAGCATCTTCTATTTCTTTTAAATATTTTTCCAATTCTTCTTTAGAATCAAAGGCGGTGCCGTAGATTCGAGTTAACATTTTGTTCTTTTCATCACCATGCCAATAGGCACCAGCAATTGAAAGAAGTTTGAAAGCTTTGATTTGTTTGGTATAACGAAGATGAGGACCACTACAAAGATCGACAAATTCATCACCAGTTTTGTAGATAGTAATGACTTCACCTTTATCTTGAATGGAATTTAACCATTCCATTTTGTAAGGGTTATCTTTGAATAATTCTTTAGCTTGGTCAATGTTGATTTCTTCCCTAGTTATAGGGAAATTTGCTTTAATTGTTTTAGCCATTTCGGCCTCAATTTCAGCAAAATCATTTTCACTGACTTTAAAATCCCCTATTGTCTCGAAATCAAAATAAAAACCATCATCAGTGGCTGGCCCCATGGCCATTAAAAATTTATTAGGAAATAGGCGTTCCATGGCTTGAGTCAAGACATGTTCAGCTGAATGACGAATTGTTTTAAGGTCTGAATTATTTGAATCCATTATATGATTATTTTAACAGGAAAATAGTTTTAAATTTGAATGTTAAATTTATTTCTAATATAGGTTTGAGCATTCTTTGCTTCTCTAAAACAGATTATCTCTTTTACTCCGATTTTGTTGATTAAATTTTCTCCAGTGATTGTTTCTTCAAGATTTAAAAAATTATTATGAGTAATGATGATTAATCTTTTATCTTTTAGACATTTATAGTAATCATTTGGAGTTTTTTTTGTTTGATTGAAAATTTTTCTTTGGTTTTCGCTATTATGGGAACTACCAATTACATTAGTGCTTAAAATAAGTTCATGGTCATTTAAATGGTAGGATAAACCATATATTCCTCCTGAAAGACAGGCAAAATCTTTATTCCCTTGGTCGATTAAATTTCTGACTAATTTAGGACTTGAATCTTCTCCATAAATACACGCAATTATAGTGTTCGCTTTGGAAATATCGAAAATTTTTATATTTTCGATATGTTCTTTTGATATTGGTGAAATAATTTCAGACATAATTTAGTGAGTCTAAGAGGACTCGAACCTCTGACCTCTTCGATGTCAACGAAGCGCTCTAACCAACTGAGCTATAGACTCTTATTATTAAAGTTTCTAACCAACTGACCCTCCTTCGCTAAAGCTACGGACGGGCAAAGGCTAAGACTCGGATAGATGAGATTATATCAATTAATTTGCAGAACGGGAAGCCGAATGTTCACTACTCATTAAATATTGTTCACCACCATTTTTACTTTTGGCTTTATTCCAGAAAGCATTTTTCTTTTTGCTCTTGTGCATGAATGATTCCATCCAAGCTCCAGCTTCAGATATATTTTGATTGAAATTTACAATTAAGTTTTTGATTCTTTTAAGAAAACCAATTTGATATTCGTTAGCATCAATAACAGGTTGGAAAGCAACTTTTTCAACTTCAGAATCGAGATTTTTGACAGAATTGACTAATTTTTTGATTTCAGCAGTTAATTCTTTAATTTCTTGTTGGAGTTCAAGACGTTCTTCTCTGACTAAAGTTTCTTCTTGTCTTTGAATGTTGTTTTGACCAAAGAGATATTCTTTTTTCCAAGTAGATTCGAGTTTAGGAGTTTTATTGACTTCAATGGATTGACCAAGATTAAGAATGCCTTTAAGGCTGAATTTAGGCGCGTTATCGACGACTTGTGAAGAAGACTCAAGTTCGTTTTTATTTATATTGTTGTTTTTAAGGTTTTTTTGAAAACCAAATCCACCTGCCATAGTGCAATATTATAACACAAAAACGCTTATTTTAGAGTTTTCAAGTATTCAAAAACTTTTTGTTGAATTAGAAGATAATTAACAAAGTTAATGTTAGAAGCTAAGTTAGGATTATGGCTGATTAAATCTTTAATTTCTTGTTCAGTGACTTGGATTTTTTGATTTTCAGCAATCTTAGAAATAGCTAAATTAATAGTCCATTCTCTTTCAATTTGAGTTTTGAGAGTTTCTTTATATTGTTCGATAGTTTGCTTTTTATCTTTAAGATATTGATCAATAGTTGTTCCAGCTTGGTTAGCTTGATCTATTAATTGGCTAAGGTGATGTTGGATATCGCTTTCAATTAAAATTGCAGGAAATTCGACTTTACTGTTTTTAACTAAAACATCAATAGTTTGGTCTATTTTCTTATTTTCTTCTAAATCTTTTGAAGCATTTATTTTTTTAATTTCAGATTCAAATTTTTCATTTAATTCAATTTCTGGCAATTCACAGCCGGTTAATTCAATTTCCCAATCTTTTTCAAAAGAAGGTGGAGAGTTTTTGAAGTTAACTTGAGGTTGGATTATTGGTTTTAAACCAAGTTCTTTAACCTTATCACTGTAAGCTTTGGAAATTAGGTTGCTGGCTACTTCTTCAATAATGTGTTCTTTAGAAATTTGTTGTTCAACAACATTCATTGGAGTTTTACCTTTTCGGAAACCTTTGGTGGAAAGTTCGGACTGAACTGATTTTAAGGAATTTTGATATTCCTTCAAAATGTCTTCTTTTTTGATAGTGACATTGATAATAAAAGTTTTATTTTTTGTTTCTTTTTTATTTGTCTTCATAAGTAGGTCTATGATAACATGATTAATAGTGATGCAAAAATCAGTAAATGGAATAAATAAGCTTGTGTTTTTTTTAGTATTCGGAGTTTTTGTGGTGGTCTTTTTATATGGAGAAATGTTTGCTCTAGTTCAAATGAGAGGGAATGGATCTGTTAAAGCTACAAATTTAGATAGTGCTACTAAAATATTGATTGGTAATGCAAAAAACAATGATAAAGATAGTGAAATGATGATGAGTTCGGAAATTGCTGGTGGTGACGCTAGACCGATGTTGATTAAAAAGTATCTAGAAAAATATAACTCTCCCCTAGCCCCTTATTCAAACTTAATTTTTGAATTGTCTGAACGTTATGGTTATGAATACTATTGGATAGTGGCAATTGCCCAACAAGAATCTAATTTATGTAAGAAAGTTCCAGAAGAATCACACAACTGTTGGGGTTATGGAATTAATAAAGCTGGGACTCTTAAATTCGATAATTATGAGTTAGCTTTAAAAAGCTACGCAGAATATCTAAAACGTGAATATTTTGATAAAGGTAGAAACACTACAGAATTGATTATGAAAAAATATTGTCCAAGTTCAAACGGTTCCTGGGCAAATGGAGTGAACCAGTTTATTGAAGAGATGAAAAGTGGTGACTTTTAATGTGTAACTGATTAATATATTGACTTGTCTATAATATTTTGATATATTACATATTAGGTCCCGGGGTGGCTCCTCTAAAAAGCATGCTCTGGGATTTTTTTTGGTCTAAATCCCCCTTTATCCCCCTTTGAAGAAAGGGGGAAATAATATAAAATCAGAAGCATGGGAGTTATTTCAACATCACAATTCAAAAAAGGTATTTATATTCTTTTCCAAGACACGCCACATATGGTGGTAGATATTTCTTTTGTTTCACCTGGTAAAGGTTCAGCTTTTTATAGAACAAAGTTAAAGAATTTATATACTGGAAGAGTTGTTGAATACACTTATAAATCTGGTGAAAAAGTTGAAGAAGTTTTGGTTGAAACACAAGAAGCAGAATATTCATACTTTGATGGTTCTAATTATGTGTTTATTGAGCCAAGAACTTTTGAACAATATTTCGTTCCGGCAGAAATTATTGGTGATGATAAGGTTTATTTAAAAGAAGGTCTTTTATATAGAATTAAGTTTTATGATGAAAATCCGGTTGGAATTACTTCGCCAAAGAGTATTGCTTGTATAGTAGTTGAGGCGGAAAATTCGGTCAAAGGTGACACTGCAACTTCAGCAACAAAGCTAGCTATTTTGGACACTGGGGCTAGAGTTCAAGTTCCTCTTTTTATAAAAGTTGGAGAAGAAATTTTAATAAATACAGAGACAGGATCTTATTTGTCACGAAAATAAAGATATTTTGATAAAATACAGGGTAAGTTATATGTCCTCATAGCTCAGTTGGATAGAGCGCTTCCCTTCTAAGGAAGAGGTCGCAGGTTCGATCCCTGCTGAGGATACTCGTTTATATGAGCGCCTGTAGCTCAATGGATAGAGTAATAGTCTTCGGAACTATTGATGGGGGTTCGATTCCCTCCAGGCGTACCCGAGGGTTGCTAGCTCAGTCGGTAGAGCAATCGCCTCTTAAGCGATCGGTCGTCAGTTCGAGTCTGACGCAACCCACAATGTAAATTATTACATTTTAATAATTTGCCGCAGTGTTGAAATTGGTATACAAGCACGGCTTAGGACCGTGTGGGGAAACCCATGGAGGTTCAAGTCCTCTCTGCGGCACTTGGGACTATTTTGTGTTAAACTCTTAAAAAATAACAAACAATGGCGTTTGTGAACTTTAAAAAATAAAAGAGAAAGAAGGTGTATTTATGGGTACAGTTTTAGAACGTAATAAGAATATTAATTCTGGGTTTGATATTAAAGAAATAGCTCATCATCCAGAAGGATTAAATTATTTTGAAATATTATTAATCAAAGGGCCGAGAAGAAGAAGATTCATCATTCATCAATTTTTGTTTTTTGACAAAAACGGAGAAAGTAGTTGTTTCGTAGAATGTCAAAAGTTAAAAACTGCTGAAAAAGTGTTAAAAATGATGTTTAACCCGGGTTTTGATCAGAAATGGTTTTCAATATTAGTGGAAATGGAAGAGACAGCAAAAAAACCCATCCATTATTCAAATCCATACAAACCATGGTTTTATTGTTCTGATACTGACATCGATGAAGATATTTTTTTCTCTGAAGACTAATTAAACCGGTGGGTGCACATTTTGCAAACGCTGGTTTTTTTTGGAAAAAATCTAAATTTGTCACTAGATGCTAAAATATGACTATTAAAAACTCATAAATGAAAAAAGAAGATATTATAAAAATGAAGATATCTCGGGTCGAGAAAGAGATTCGAGATACGCCATATGACAAAGCCAGTGAACATCATCATGGACTGATGAAAGCTAAGTTATCTAGACTTAAGGATGAACTTGAAGGTCCAATGAACAAAGGTGGTGGTGGTGGAGTTGGTTATGCAATCAAACATTCTGGGGATGCTTCAGTGGTTTTGGTGGGTTTGCCAAGTGTGGGAAAATCAACTCTATTAAATAAAGTGACTAATGCTGAATCAAAAATTGGTAATTATGACTTTACAACACTAGGGGTAGTGCCTGGAATGATGGAATATAAGGGAGTTAATATCCAAATTTTGGATTTGCCAGGAATTATTGAAGGAGCAGCTGGGAATAAGGGTTTTGGAAGAAAAGTTATTTCAGTTATACGAGCCTCAGATTTAGTAGTTTTGATGACTGATATTAAGAGAATAGACTGGCTGAATGTGGTTTCTGATGAAATATATAAGGCTGGGGTGAGAATTAACACTCGACCGCCAAAAATATTGATTACAAAGGCTAATAAAGGTTCTATTCAGATTATTGATCCTTATGATTCTTTTGATAAAAAGACCATTATTGATATCGCTAAGGAAATGGGGCTAGATAATGCCATTATTCAATTTGGAGAAAAGATACATAGTATCGATAAATTGATCGATGGATTGGTTAAATCTAGAACTTATATGCCAGCAGTTAAAATAATCACTAAGATGGATTTGGCAAAGCCTGAGGAATTAAAGAAAATACCTCATGATGTTTTGAAAATGTGTGTCAATGAAGAGTTAGGAATAGAAGAATTTAAAGAAAGAGTTTGGCAAGGATTAGGTTTGGTTAGAGTCTATTTAAAAAGAGACAGAAGTGGTGAGGCTGACAAAAATCAGCCACTAATTGTTAAAAATACTGACACTTTGGATGCAGTTTTAAGAAGAATTTCAAATCAAATGCGAGATGATGTGAGTAAAGCCTATATTTGGGGTAAAGATGCAAGATTCCCAGGGCAAGAAGTGTCTTTCAATTTTAAAGTTTTTGATGAGATGGAAGTGTGGTTTGGAAGATAAACTAATCGGTTAAGTTAGTACGATGGCTGATAGTCACAGTAACTTCTTGATCAACACCATCTTTATCTTTGTAATTAATTTGTTTATTAATTGGTTCTGTCCCTTCTTTTTTTAAGTCAATTTCAAATTGGCAATCAAGTTTTTCGTCTTCATTTTGTTTTCTACCAATAATAACTCTAGCTGCATTATTAGTTTCTTGTGCAATAATAGTGACATTTTGACCTATTTGAAATAATTTTGTTTCTTTTTCAATAAATTTAGAGTGGCCGTTGGCTTCAAGTGAAATAGTCATAATTTTAATTATCGAACTAATTAATAATTAAAACCACATTTCTGCCGTAGTAAAAACGTGGAAAAGTCCTATTGGAATGGTAACCTTTGGAAAAAGATTTGTAAACCAGGATATTTAATTTAAATTTCTTATTTGTTGGCTTCGGGCACTTAGGGTTTTTTTGTCAATTTTTGGATTTGATTCGTAAATTATTTTAGCTTTGGTGTTAGGACGAGAAGAATATTTGAAACAATGGATTTTTTTAAAACCGATTTTTTGGCAAATATCTAGAGTTTCTTCAAAATCTTGATCTGTTTCTGTTGGGAAACCGACTATGATGTCCGTTCCGAGTTTTAAACTTCTAATTTCTAATTTCAAATTTCTAATTTTATTTAAAATATCTTTTTGAGTGTAGGGGCGGTTCATTAATTTGAGAATTTTGTCAGAACCAGATTGGATTGGAATATGAAGAAAATTAGATAATCGATTTGGATATTCCTTTAAAAGATCAATAAATTTTTGATCGATACAATTTAGAGGAACAGAACCAAAACTGATTAATTTAATGTCGGTTTCTTTAAGAATTTTTTCGACTAGATTAGAAAGACCAAATTGATATTGATTTAAGTTAACTCCAGTTATTATGATTTCTTTATACTTATCTGTGATGGCAGAATTAACTGTTTTTATGGCATCTTCCATGGTTAATGACCATAGGTTAGGACGTTTCTGAGGAACTATGCAATAGGAACAAAATTGGGTGCAACCGGATTGGATTTTTAAGAGAAAACGGTTGGTGTGGCTGAATTTGTCTTTAATTTTTGGGGTGTAAGAAGAGTTTAAGTTGTTTAGTAATTCTTCTTTTTGATCATTTTTGTAAATAAAAACATTAGGAATGTCTTTTAATTTTTCGAGATTAGCGCAACCAGTGACATAAATTTTAGCTTTTGGATATTTTTGGTGGAGAATGCGGACTTTACTCAGAGATTCTATCTCCCCTTTTTTGGTGATGGAACAAGTGTTGACGAAGATGATAGATGGCAGATCGGAGGTAGTGGATGGGGTGAAACCTTGATTAATTAAGGTTTGAGACCATTGGTTGGTTTCGGCTGAGTTGACTCGACAGCCAAAATTAACTGAAAGAAAGCTTTTGGACATGATTAATTTTTGCGGGGGTTTTTGCTAATGAAATCTTTTATATAATCGAGAATATCGACAGTTGTTTCCCAACCAAGTTCTTCACGAGCTTTGTTTGGAGATTCTCCAGATTCGGCTCTGCCTGAATAACCATCAACATATTTTATTGGTCCACCAAAAGCATTTGCAATCTCAATTATTGAATATTCTTTGGTGTTTCCTAGAGTGTAGCCGTCTCCTTTTCCTTTTTCGGCTGCTAGAATGATTCCCTTAGCTAGATCTTTGACATAAGTGAAATTGCGTTTTTGAGTTCCAGGTTTAATGACAGTGAGTTCTTCACCTTTTAAATAGGCTTGTTCAAATTTAGCGATTACAGTGGCATAGGCCCCAGTCCCCTTTTCTCGAGGGCCAAAAGCATTATAAAAATAACAAATGGCATATGGTAAGTCATACCAACGGCCATAATCATTGATGAGGTCAACATTGGTGGCTTTAGTGAATGAATATGGATTTTGATGGCGACCATCACCTTCAATAGCAAATTTGGTGCTTGAAGCGGCGTAGACTAATTTCCCAACTTTACGTTTTCGACAGAATTCAACTACAGCGAATGTTCCAAGCATATTCATGTCATAAACTTTTTCAACATCATCAAAAGAAGGAGAGATTCGGGCATATTCACCTAGATGAAAAATAACATCTGGTGTTTCAGGAATTAATTTATCGATATCTTTAGTGTGACCTTCACGATATTCAGCTCCGGCAATATGGTTATCAGTGCTGCCGTTGAAATAGTTATCAAGAGAAATTACTTTATTATTTGGATCTTTAACAAGTTCTTCTATAATGTTTGAGCCTACATGGCCAGCTCCACCAGTTACTAAGATAATTTTAGACATAAAATATTATACATTAAGATATACACACCCCGCAGTGCGGGGTGTGTATTGGTTATTTTCCCAACCAATTATTTTTAAGTTCTTCAAATGTGCCATTTTTAAGAGCATCACGAATTAGCTGAGTAGTGTGAATCATAAAATAGATGTTGTGAAGAGTCATGAGCCGATAACCGAGTAATTCTTGAGTTTTAAATAAGTGATGAATATAAGCTTTGTCATATTTTTGACAAGTTGGGCATTGGCAGTCTTTGTCTAGTTGAGTTTGATCAAACTTATATTTTTGAGACATTATTTGTTTTTTGAATTTGTTAGCAACATCATGTTTTGCGTTTCCAGTTCGGTGTAGGAATTGACCACCACGAGCTAGACGGGTTGGAAGAGTGCAATCCATGGAAGTGATTCCTATTCCAAAAAAGTCGAAAAGATCGGTGACTTCCCCTACTCCTAATAGATGAATTGGTTTTTTAGTTTTTAGGGCGATAGGCAAAACCCAATCGACTACTTTTTTCATTTTATCTTTTGGTTCACCAACAGAAACACCACCAATAGCGATGCCATCGAAATCTTGAGAGCAAATGAATTCTGCCGATTGTTGGCGTAAATCTTTGAAATAACTGCCTTGGATTACGCCATAGAGTTTTAAATCATGGCCATATTTTTTATTTAATCTCTTATGTTCTTTAAGTGATCGGATTGCCCAATTATGAGTACGATTTAGGGCTTTTTGAGCATATTCTTTAGTGGCTGGATATGGAGTGCATTCATCAAAAACAATGATGTTATCAGCTCCGAGATTATGTTGGATTTGAATTGATTTTTCAGGAGTGAAGAAATGGAGAGAACCATCTAGATGAGATCTAAATTCGACTCCGTTTTCGCTGATTTTAATCAAAGAACCAGCGCCATTGTGATCTTTACCTAGAGAAAAAACTTGGAAACCACCAGAATCGGTGATTAATTGGCCATTCCAACGAGTGAATTTATGAAGTCCACCAAATTTTTTGATGGCTTTATCACCTGGTCTTAAGTATAAATGATAGGTGTTACAAAAGAATATTTCGACACCAATGGCTTCTAATTCTTCAGGAGTTAGAGATTTGACAGTGGCTTGAGTGCCAACAGGAATAAAAGTAGGTTGATTTAACATGAATCAGATTATACCAAAAAGCATCCATCTCTTGTTATAATATATCCACGCCGCTGTGGTGAAATTGGTATACACGCAAGACTTAAAATCTTGTGCTCTCAAAAAGCGTGTGGGTTCGACCCCCGCCAGCGGCACCAAAGAAGGAGTAAAACCCTCCGGTCCGAAATTTCGGACCACCTCCCTTGACAGGGCGGTTTCTAACAATTATTCGGGGATTGGCGCAATTGGCTAGCGTGCACGGTTTGGGACCGTGAGGTTGCAGGTTCGAATCCTGTATCCCCGACTACGTTAAAACTTCGTCGGATAAAACCGATGAATTTAGTTTGCGGGTATAGTTTAGTGGTAGAACGAGAGATTTCCAATCTTTCGGCGGGGGTTCGATTCCCCCTACCCGCTCAGAAATGAAAACCATTAAAGAGGCTCAAAAATTAGTAAAAGATTTTGCTAATGGAAATAAATGGAAAGATATTCCGAATGTGGATAAATTTGATCATTTGCACGAAGAATTAATTGAGATGTCACAGCATCTTCGTTATAAAACAGAAAAAGAAAGAATCGAGTTTGTTAATAAAAATAAAATGATTTTCAAAGATGGGATTGGTGATTTGTTTTTTGGAATTTGTCGTTTGGCTAATCAGTTGGGAGTGGATATTGAAGAAGCTTTTGAAATGGTGAGTAAAGAAATTTTGGCAAAATATAATCATAAAAATCCGGAAAACAATTTGGTTAAAAAAAATAAAGATGAATAAAATAATGATAGAAAATGATATTACAACACATGTAGTTGCGATTATGGGGGTAGTTAAGAAAGGTGACAAATATTTGTTGGCGAGAAGAAGTTTTGATGATCCTCAGGCTGGTGGTCAATGGAGTTTTCCTAGTGGAAAAATTGATTCTGAGGTTGGAAAAGGAATTGTTGAGGAAACTTTAAAAAGAGAAATAATGGAAGAAGTTGGATTAGAAATAGAAGATAATGTTGAATTTCTTTGTAATGATGGTTTTGTCCGAGTGAGTGGTCATCATGTAATTATGATGATTTTTTTGTGTTTTTATAAATCTGGTGAAGCTAGACCTTTAGAAGATCAGGCTGAAGTTAAATGGTTAACTTTAGATCAACTAATGGAGATGAAAAATGAATTACCTAAATATATTTGGGAAATAGTTGAAGCTTTAATAGGAAGACAGGAAAGATAAAAGATGATCAGCTGTTGATTTGGCAGTTTTTGTCAGTGATTTTTTTGTTTTCTCAATTTTATTTATAAGAATAAAGTGAGATTTTTTGGCGGCTTTTTTAATTTCCCAACCAGTTTTATTTAATCGAGATTCCATTTCATCATCTCTGTTGATAGCTAACCACTTTTTATATTCAGAAAAGCTCATCTCTGGCATTATGAAAATCTTAACAACTAGGATATTGGCTTCAGTTATATTGTAAATATATTTTTCTATTTTTGACCAAGAACTTAATTCTATTTGTGAACAAATGATTGGGCAAGGATGTTTAAGAGCATCTTCTAGACTTTTTCTTGGAAGACCATAAAAAGAATCCCCTCTTTTTATATATTCAAACAGCTCATTATTTTTGATTGATTGTCTAAATTCTTTATGACTATTTATGAAATAATAATCTTTTCCATGGATTTCACCATCTCTTTTGGGACGAGAAGTGGCAGTGACGGTTTTTAAAAATAGATTTGGATAGAGTTTGTCCATTTCTTGACGGATAGCATCTTTCCCACCAGCAGTTATTCCAGAAAGAAGAAGTAATATTTTGTCGTATTTCTGATTAAATTTTTTATGTTTAGTTTTTGTTGATGACCAAAGCCCATGTTTATCGTCGTGTTGGGTAAATTTTTTATAATCAGAAATGATGTCTTTTAAAGAGTGAGGTAATAGTTTTGGGTCGAGTTTAGAAAGTTTATCAATTATTTCTTTGCCAGAGTTGATTTCTTTTTTAGAAATGTTGGATTTCATAGACTTTTTTACTAATAATAGTTTCGTTTTCACCAAAAATAACTTTTCCTTTAACTTTTTTGTTTTTTAAAATTAGAGGTAGCCAAAGTGTATCACTTGTCCACATAGAATTGTAAGGGATTTTGTCTAGATCAAACCATTGAGGTTTCATCTCTTCAGTTTCAGTTGGATCCCCTTCCCATTCAGTAGTTATATAGGCTAAAACTTGTTGGTCCCATTCTGGTTTATATTTAAAATGAAAATCCAAAACAGCCATTAATTCTATGTTTTTAGGAGTGACTTTGATTTCTTCTTCAGTTTCACGGATGGCAGTGTCTTTAATATTTTCGTTAGGATTTGGTTTTCCACCAACTCCATTCCATTTCCCCTGTCCAAAAGCTCGTTTTTTCATGGCTAAAAGAATCTGATTATCTTTTAATAAAAAACATAGGGTTGCTTGCCTCATGTCTGATTTTACACTTAAAATGCCTAAAAATGGTAGAATAATTGTGTTTTTGCCAAGGTGTTGAAATTGGTAGACAAGCATCGCTCAGAACGGTGTGTCGCAAGACATGGGGGTTCAAGTCCCTCCCTTGGCACTCAAATTTGATTATTATAAGATAACTCTAGACAACGTTAGATATCATTGATACAATACTCCTTCTTTACTGAAGATGAATTTTTGAAAAGCTCAAGAATAAGTTTAAGTTTTAGAAAAAAAGTACTTTGAAAGAAAAAAAATTAAATGGAGAAAGGAAGGGATTGTTATGGCAGTCAAGTTAATGATCAAAAAGAAAGACAATCTGGTCGAATTAAAGGAAAAATGGAGTGAATCTTTCGAGGTTCCAGCTGGTTATCAAGGTGAACAAATCTTGATATACGAAAATGAGAGTATTAAGGAGGAGGGTGAAAATCCATACGTTAGAGTTGTTTGCAATCTATACGGTGAAAGGCTTGTAAATTTTTACGGAAAACCAGAAATTGACTTATCAAAAGATCAAGCATCATTTATTGATCCAGTCGGGTTAGTGACAATTTTGGTTTATAAAAAAGATGGTAGTTTTAAAATTGACAAATATATGACAAATTATGACCATAATGACTGTAAAAAAGATAATTTTCAGTTATTTTGGAAGCAAATTTGTGTGGGTAAAACTATCACTAAACTGCCGTTAATGTATGCGTGTTATCAGGAAGCTTTAGAAAAGGCTTACGAAAAATTCAAAGCCGAAGACCCATATAGTATCTTCTTTGGTAAGATATGAAGAAAAACTCATAAATAATTATTTTTTTCTTTTAAAGAAAGCAACCTAATGTTTTGTTTTAAACAAACAATCATCAAGGGGCTTTTTTTTTGATATAATAAACCCACTTCTAGCCGAAGTAGCCAAGATGGTCAAGGCACTGGTCTGAAAAACCTGGGATGTAGGTTCGAGTCCTACCTTCGGCACCCGTGCGAGAGTAGCTCAATTGGTGGAGCGTCTCCTTGCCAAGGAGAAGGTCGCGGGTTCGAATCCCGTCTCTCGCTCCCTTAGTTTTAAGGACTCTGGGCCATTTAGCTCAGTTGGTAGAGCGCTTCGTTTACATCGAAGATGTCGGGGGTCCGAATCCCTCAGTGGCCACTTTAAAATCTTGCCGATGTGGTGAAATTGGTATACACGTACGCTTGAGGTGCGTATGCCGAAAGGTGTGGGGGTTCAAGTCCCTCCATCGGCACCTAGAGACTCTACCCCGTCGTCTAATGGTAGGACATCAGCCTTTGGAGCTGAGTATTGAGGTTCGAATCCTTGCGGGGTAACAAAATATTTTGGGTATAGTTTGGTAAAATTGATTATGAAACTAAAAAATAAAATTGCTTTAGTAACTGGGTCATCAAGAGGAATAGGAAGAGAAGTTGCAATTGAATTAGGAAAAGAAAGTTGTGAAGTTTTAATTATTGGAAGAGACAAAGAGAAACTTAACGAAACTAAACAAAAGGTTTTGGAAGTTGGTGGTAAATGTGAAATGTTTGTGGTTGATTTAAGAAACTTAAATGATTTGAAAAAATTTATTGAAGATGTAAAAAATAAATATTCTTCTTTAGATATTCTTTGTAATGTGGCTGGTATTTATCATTCTGATGACAAAACTTATTTTGATATTCCATATGAAGAATTTTCTGACGAAGCTATTATTGATTCATTAGAGGTAGGGATTAGAGCCAGTATGTTATTGGCTAAAGCCTTTATCCCTTTAATGAAAAATGAAGGCCGAATAATAAATACTTCTGGAACTTTTGGTAAAGGTGAAAGAGAAGATGTTTTTGAAAAAGGGTGTATGGCTGATTTAGTGACTAAAAAAGCGATAGAAATTTTTACTAAACAATTAGCCTATGAATTGGAAGATAAAAATATAACTGTAAATGCAGTTCGTCCTTATTTTGTCTGGACTGAAAATGTTCAAAAGTTTTTCCCAGAGGCAAAAAATGATGCAGTTTCAGTAAATAAAGTGGCTAGAGTTTACATAGAGCTTATCAAAAGCAATAAAACTGGAGAAATTATTGAAGTTAGAAATTAATTAATAGTTCTAAAATCGTTCCACTCTAATAACCAATATGACAAAAGAAAGATTTAAATTAAAAGCGGCGGTATATTTACTACTTATTAAAGATGGAAAAGTTTTATTATCACGAAGATACAACACTGGTTGGATGGACGGAAAATATAGCCTTATTTCAGGTCATTTAGACGGTAATGAATCTGTAAGTACTTCCATGATTCGGGAGGCTTTTGAGGAGGCGAAAATTAAAATCAAAAAAGAAGACTTAATTCCAGCAACAGTTGTTCATAACAATTCAGATCAAGAATATATAAATTTTTTCTTTGTGGCTAATAAATGGGATGGTGAAATAATTATTGGAGAACCTGATAAATGTGATGAATTGAAATGGTTTCCTTTAGATAATTTACCAGATGATTTATTACCTTTTATTAAAGATGCAATTGAAAATTATAAAAATAAAATTGCGTTTTTTGAAAGCGGTTGGAATTAATTTAAAAAAGTTCTAAAATCGTTCCACTCTGACAACAAAATAAGCGTAGTTTTTGATAAAATGTTTATAAATATGACACAACAAATTCTTTTTATCAGAGGTGGAGATACCTTTGAAAGTTATAATGACTACATTTCCTATTTAAAAAATAAAAAAGTTAATTTAGAGAAATTAAAAGTAAGAAAAGATTGGAAACATAAACTGCAAATTAATTTAGGTGAAGGTTTCGAGGTGTTTTTACCAGAAATGCCAAATAGGGCTAACGCTCGATATGAAGAATGGAAAATTTGGTTTGAGAAAATAATTCCTTTATTAGATGAGAATTTGATTCTAGCTGGAAGTTCGTTAGGAGGAATTTTTTTAGCAAAATATTTGTCTGAAAATAAAATTAATAAAAAAATTAAAGCAGTAATATTAGTTGCAGCTCCTTTTGATGGTTCTACTAATGAAGAGTCTTTGGTGTATTTTAAATTGCCAGATTCCCTTTCTAAATTTGCTGAACAATGCGAAAATGTTTATTTAATTCAAAGTCGGGATGATGAGTTAGTTTTGTTTGAAGAAGTTGAAAAATATAAAAAAGAATTACCAAATGCAAAACTGGTTACTTTTGAAGATAGAGGTCATTTTAATCAAGAAGATTTTCCAGAAATTGTTGATTTAATTAAAAAAATCTAATTATTTTTTAATTGGTGAAGAGGTGGCGGTGGCGGACGGAGAAGCAATAGTTTGAGTTGGGAGAATTAATGGTTGAGCTTCTAATCTTTGTAAGACGGTCCAATCAATGCTTCTATAGGAGATGTAACCAGCGATGATTAAAAGTAGAAGAAGTGAAGTAATCAAAATATTACCAGTTAAATTAGAATTTTTATTTTCCATATTTTATTTTATACGACTAATAGTGAAAGTTGTAGGGTATGACAAAAATATCACTGGAGATTCTTCCAGAAGGAATTTTTGGAAATCTTGATAGATAGTTTTTCTTTCTTGTTGGTCAAAAGCTTGTCGGCCATCTTCCAGAAGTTTATCTATTCTAGAATTATTAAATTTGGTTATATTGGTGTTTATTTGAGTTGAATGCCAAAAGACATATTGATCAGGGTCATGTGGGATTGAACCATAAGAAAGAATGGTGTCAAAATTATTTAAATCAATTTGGTTTTCAATAGTGATTGTGGTTTCAACTCCTAAAATTGATTTCCAAGCGTTTTTGATTTCTTCAGCTGTTGATAATAGGTTTCGATCAGTGACAGCAATACTTATTTTTTCAATTTTGTTTTTATCAAAAAGTTCTTTGGCTCGAGATGGGTTATAATTGTAATCTTTTACAGTTCCATTATATGCCCAAGATAGGGGTGAAATTGGACTAATACATCGTTCATTTTTGTCGTTTGTTTTTGGAGTGGCATAGGCCAAGGCTTGTCTCAATTGTTTATTTTCAATTTTTTTGGTATTAAAGAAAATGGCTGAATATTTTTTATCAACCACAATTTCTTGAGTTATCTTTGTGTTGTTCCACTTAGTCAATTCTGGAGCTAGCGAATCAACTTGGATTTCATCAACAGTGCCAATTTTGTAAGCATCATTTAAATCTTTGGCGTTAGAATAAAAACGATAGGTCAAACTCACTTTGTTTTTATCCATAGGAGTCAGCTTAAGAGCTTTAATGTAGCCTTCTTGGTAGGTAATGGATTGGATTTTATAATCCCCTAGCCCAATTAGTGGTTTTTTGAAAAGTGGTTTTGTCAAAGTGGTCAAAAGAGGAACGAAAGAATTTTTGACAGATACTTTGATGGTGTTATTAGACATTGGAGTCACAGTTATGCCTTCAATTTGATAGTTAATGTCATTGGTAGTTAATTTTTTGCCATTTTGCCAATAGAGATTTTGATTAAGAGTAAAAATATAATCGAGATTATTATTTTCAATTTGGAGTGATTTAACTATTGGTGATATTTCTGGTTTATCGTCATTTGAATTTATGGTTAGACCATAGCTGATTTTAGAAATTATTCCTTCTGGGATATTATCAACAGTGTAGAGACCTTGAATTCCAATTATTTTAGTTTGGAATTTTGGGCTATTAACGAAATTTAAGATTTGAGCTCTGAAGGTGAATATTAGGGCTCCTAAAATACATCCCACTAAGATGTATAGAAATTTACTTTTGATGTGGGAGATTAAAAATTCAATTCTGAATTGAAGTTTAGTAATCAAGGTTTTATATTAAAGTTTGAATAATTGAAGATAATAAAAAGAGAATCAAAACAAAAACAGTAAAATTGAACATGACTTTTTCCCAACCGCGTTTTTCAGAACTGACAGCCGACATGATGTTTGATCTGGAATCAGTGTCACCACTTGATTGAAGATAAATCAGAACAGTTACTAGAATCGAAAGTATTATTTGGACAATTATTAGTGCAGTTTTCATTTTTTAATTTCTTTTTTAACTAAAATAAGATTATAAATGTATATCAAAAAACTGATAGTAATGGAAGAAACAAAAAAAGCGAAGATGCCGTTAAATTCAAATTTAGGGATTTGAAAACCTTGCCATGAACTGCTGGCCATGAAGATATTATTAATTTTGAAATCACTTAAAATAAAAGTGGCTAAATAGAGACCAAGGGTGTCGATTACAGATCTGATTAGACCTAAGGTTAGGATGTTTATTGGAATGAGAATGAATCTAATGATTGGTTTTAAAAGGAGTTCAAAAATGGCTAAAATGATGGCAACTTTGATTATAGTTAGAGGGACAAAACTGAAACTTAGATTGTGCCAAATTTGGTTTTCGGTTGCTAGAGCAAATGTGAATAATAAAGCGAATTTTAAGAATTTTTTCATTTTTTTGATTTTCTATTGACTAATAATATTATAGCGCCAATTATTAAAATAGTGATGCCTGAACCTATGCTGATTAATAAATTAAGGTAATGATTTGGATAAGCTATTGAATAAGTTGAAGGAGTTTGGTTGTTATTAGCTTTAATTTCAAAAGTTAGCTTTTGATTCTTTGGAGACAGTGACTGGAAGAAATTAAGATTTGGAACTTTTATTTTTACTGAAGTGAAAGGAGGAATGATTTCTATTTTTTCTTGCCAATTGTTTTTAGACATAGAAATAGTGATGTTGTTTAGAGAATTAGAATTAGGATTTGTAATGATTATTTGAGGGTTTTCATTGAAATTAGTTTTGTTAGAACTTATTTGGACTGGGAAATTAGTTTCTTTAATTTCTTGAGTGGCAAAATCGACAAAAACTGTTTTTATATTACGATTATTTTTGTAAGCGCCAGGAGGTGGTGGGTATTCGCTATTTTGGCCATGAATCACGAAAGCAAAATGATTTAAATCTAGATCATTAAAAAAGTCGATGCCGTTGGTAGTCTTACCCCAAGTTGGATCGATAGAAATCCATTTTTGAGAGGTGGAATCATAATATTGAGGCCAAGCATGAAGGATGTCGGCATTTACATTGGTTGGTTTTATTTTTGGGTTGTTGGTGTAGGCAAAACCTTCAACTTCTCTGGCGGGGATGCCTTTACTTCGGGCTAGAGTCACAAAGAGATCGGTGAACTCGGTACAAAGAGATGCTTGCGGATTAAGTAAAGCTTCAAAAGCGCCTTTTCTTTGGGCAGAATTTAGACCAGAATAGTCATAACTGAGAGTGTTGACGACATAATCATAAATATCTTTTGGAGTTTTTAGAGTTTTAGTTATTTCATCTATGGTCTGGTCGGAAACTGGCCAATATTTTTGAGCTTGGGTAAGAGATGAAGTATCTATTTTTTGAGCTTTAGAAATTGAACTTATTATTTTAGCTTGGCCAGCGACAGAAATTTCTAGGCTTTGTTTGGCTTGAAGTTGATATTGAGCTAACCAATTTCCATCTTTATCAACTTTTATTTCCGAAGGTTTTGGTTCAATACTTTTTAAAATAATTTTTTGATTGTCAGTTTCTGGAGGCAGAGCAATTTCAGTATTCAAAATTTTTGAACTTGGATTGTCGAGAAAATATTTGAAAGAAAAATCAAAGATTTGGTAGTTTCCAAAAGCAATTAGAATTTTTTTATTTTTTATATTGGCACTGTTAAATTGAAGATGAGTTTGTTTGTCTAGAGAATAACTATTTTGAGGAGTGATTGAAGAAAAGGATAGAGTTCCGAAAGTGTCGGGAACATTTAGATTGATCAAAACATTGTCGGTGTCATTAATGTTTTTATATTCAGGGAGAGAGATTTCCCAAACACTGCCTTTATGAACAGCTAGTCTTGGGATTTCATAATTTAACTTAAAATCGGTCTTTTTGTTTTTACCAAGATTATTTTGGTTAAATTTTAGAAATAAGGAAGTGGTGTCATCGAGTTTGGTGCTTTTTTGAAGAATGTTGCCAAGTTCATCGCTGGCTTTTATGTTTTGCATGCTTGGTCCAGAAATGCTGATTTGATATTCTTTTGGATAAATTTCGGAATAGTTATTAGTTAGTTCAATATCTTGGCTGATTGTGGCGTCACCATTTTGATTAAGATTGTAAGTTATGTTTTGGACTGAGTTAAATTCCCCCACTGCTAAGGCTGATTTTGGCAACAGTAATGAAAAGAATAAGAAAATAAAGATAAACATAGACCTGTCTTAATATAACATTTCTAGGTTCCAAATTTTTGGCAAAAAAAATACCTCCAAATTTGTTGTTACACAAACCTCTCGGTATTTAGTTGTAAAGCAATAAAAATCAGGAATTTTCTTTTAAATTATCATCGAATTCTTGCTGGGAGCAGCGGCATAGTTTAACTATAGCTAGTTCATCTTTTGTGTCAATAATAATTGATTTTTTTGAAAAAATAATATCATTGTCTTCAGTCACAGTAAGATATACCCTTCTGGTTGGATTTTCAGTTATTATAAAGAAAAACGTACCGGGTGTTACGATTGTGATGTCTTTTAAATACAATCTTTTTCCTGATAGTTCTTTTTCGGGTTTAATTGATTCCAGAGAGACAAAATAGAAAGGTTTTTGGATAAATTCCTCTATTCTAGCTACTACCCAGTTGACTAAATTTGGGGTCAGTTCTATTATTTCGTCTTTCCAAAAATAATCATCCAACTCTTCGAAATTGAGATCTCCTAACGTTAATAGCTGAGAGTAACTGGTATTAATAGTTATCTCTTGACTCAAAATTGAAACATGACAATCTCTTATTAGCGTTTCTTCTTCGTGTTCACATTCCATACGTTTGAGTTCTTCAAAAATAAAATCACAAATATCCTTTCCTGTTATTGTCGTGTCCTTGGTGCTTGAGTTTACTATAGCTGTCATTTTTTCTCCCCAGCTAAAGCTAACGCTTAAACCTTTCATTAAAATTCCTTCTTTCGATTTTTATTTATATTGCTTTTGCAATATATTTCTTAAGACCAAAATTTGATCTGCAAAAATATACTGCAAAGAATATAATTTGAGTTTTTATTGCTTTTAAAGAGCTATTTATTTTGGAATCAGCAATTGATTTTAAATAAATATTGTCCGATTATAGAGCTAATATATGTTTTTGTCAAACTATAGGATACTTTAATTATGAACAATTTGCATTATTGACTTCGTGTTTTATTCGCGTATCATCTTTATATGGCAACAATTATTTATAAGAGACAAAAACAGATTCTAGATTATATTTCGGAAAACATTGAGAAATATGGTTATGCTCCAACTTTAACTGAGATTGCTTCTCATTTTAAATTATCTTCACTATCAACAGTTCACGAACATTTGGCAGTACTAGAAAAAAAAGGGATGATTCGAAGATATCGCGGTGCGGTTCGAGGAATCGAAGTTTTAGACAATGATAATTTATCAGCATACAAAAATATGTCGATGATTGAATTGCCAGTGATGGGTTTCATTGCTTGTGGAGCTCCAATTGAACCTTACAATGATCCAAATGCCACTTTAGCGGTTAATTCAAATTTAATTAAAGCTGGAGACAAGTCTTATGTGCTCCAGGCTAAGGGTGATTCGATGATTGATGATGGAATTTTAAATGGTGATTATGTAGTAGTTAAAGAACAACGGAATGCTATTAATGGAGATATCGTTGTTGCAGTTTTGAGTAATGGTTTTGCAACTTTAAAAAGATATTATCGAGAAGCTTCTCGAATCAGACTTCAACCAGCTAATTCAACCATGTCCCCTATTTATGTGACAAATGTGGAAATTCGAGGTAAAGTAGTGGCAATTATTAGACAATTTAATTAAGAAAAATGTTGTATATAATTTCAACTCCAATCGGGAACTTGGGAGATATTAGTTTAAGAGCCCTAGAGACTTTGGAAAAAGTTAGTATTTTATTGTGTGAAGACACTAGAAATACTGGTTTGCTTTTGGCGAAATTAGGAATTAAAAATAAGCCAAAATTAATTTCTTTTTATGATGAAGTTGAAGAACAAAAAATTCCAGAAATAATTAGATTATTGGAAAGTGGTAATCAGGTAGCTTTAGTGACTGACGCTGGGACCCCAATCATTTCTGATCCTGGTTTTAAATTAATTAAAAAATGCCGTGATTTAGGGATTCCTTACACAGCTTTGCCTGGTGCTTGCGCTCTAATTAATGCTTTGGTTTTGTCAGGATTACCAGCTGGAAGATTTATGTTTCTAGGATTTTTGCCAAAGAAAGATGGAGAAAGATTGAAATTATTAGAAAAATATAAAGAATTTGATGGAAGTAAAATTATTTACGAATCCCCTTTTAGAACTAAAAAACTGGAAGAACAGATTAAACAGGTTTATGGAGAAAATACTCAAATTGCAATAATTAGAGAAATGACGAAGAAGTTTGAGGAAATATTGCCAAAGGTTGATAAAGAAATTAAAGGCGAAGTGGTAGTTATTTTTTAAACTTTTGTTTTTCGGCCCAAGAGACAACTTCTCTGGTGGCATCGATGGCATCTGGACTGACAGAAATGCTGGAAACTCCCCATTTGACTAATTTTTCGATGAGATGTGGATAATTACTTGGTGCTTGTCCACAAATTGAGCTAGTTATGCCTCGTTTTTTAGCCTTAGTTATGGCTCTTTTGAGTGACCATAAAACGGCTGGATCAAGTTCGTTAAAGTTTTTGGCAACTTCACTGTTGTCGCGATCAATTCCCATGGTTAACATGGTTAAATCATTGCTGCCGATAGAAATGCCGTCAATTCCAACATCGATGAATTTATCAAGAAGAATGACATTGCTAGGAATTTCGACCATCATAAATAGTTTGAAAGATGGAGATCTCAAAAGTCCTGAGGTGGCAATTATTTTTTTGACTTCAATTAGTTCTTGAGGAGTGCGAACAAAAGGAATCATTAGCCAAATATTTTTGAAATTATATTTATTACGAACTAATTTAAGAGCTTCCAATTCCATTAAGAAGACATCTGGGCAACTGATGTAGCGAGAAGCACCTCGGAAACCCATTAGGGGATTTGGTTCTTCTGGTTCATATAATTTCCCCCATTTTAAAAAGCGATATTCGTTAGTTTTAAAATCAGTAGCTCGATAGATTACTGGTCGAGGATTAAAGCTTTTACAAAAAGTGGCAATATCTTTGGCCAAGCTTTCAATATAATTTTTTTGTTTACCTTGGGCAATGATGTGTTTTGGATGGATTCCGATGTTGGCAATCATAAATTCAGCTCTTAAGAGACCAACTCCGTCAACATTTCTTTTAGCAATGTTTTCGGCTAGTTCTGGTTCTCCTAGATTGACATAAACTTTGGTGGCAGTTTTTAGGGTGGCTGATGGACGGTGAATTTTAGTTTGTTCACCGAGAGAGTTTTTGTCAACTAAATCCCCTTTCCAAACTTCACCGGTGGTGCCGTTCAGAGTGACGATGTCGCCTTCTTTAAACATTTTAGTGGCAGTTTTGGTGCCGACAACACAAGGAACACCTAGTTCTCGACTGACAATGGCAGCATGAGAAGTTTGACCACCTTTGTCGGTGATGATGCCGTTAACTTTTTTCATGGCTGGGACAAAATCAGGAGTGGTCATGGTGGTGACTAGAATTTGGCCCTTAGAGACTCGGTCAATGTGTTTTGGATCATTAATGATTACTACAACCCCAGAAGAAGTTCCTGGACTAGCTGGTTCGCCTGTGAGATCAGGAGTTTGAGTTATTTTATTTTGATTATCTAGAGTTTTTTGATTAGAAATAATGGTGGTGATTGGTCGAGTTTGGACAATGTATATTTTGCCTTTATCTAGAGCAAATTCAATATCTTGTGGCTTGCCATAATGGTTATGAAGTTTTTGAGCAAGTTTAGCTATTTGAATGGCTGTCTTATTATCAATCTTAGATTTATTTTGTTTTGATTTTGGAACAGCAGCTTTTTTAGTTTCATTTTCAGATTTAAGCAATTGAACATTTTGGGAAGTCTTTTGATAGGAAATAACTTTCCATTCGTTTTTGTCGATGATGTGTTGGTCTGGAGTTATTTCTCCTTGGACGATGTATTCTCCAAGTCCCCAAATAGTTTCGACAATAATTTGATTTTTTTCATTAGTGACTGGATTAATAGTGAAACAGATTCCAGAGATTTCAGAATTAATCATCTTTTGAATTGGAACAGCAATGCCAACTTTAAAATGATCGAATTTTTTCTTTTCGCGATAGAAAATTGCTCTTGGAGTGAAAAGACTGGCCCAGCAATCTCGGACTCTGTTTAGAACATTGGCTTCACCAACAACATTTAGGAAGGTTTCTTGTTGGCCAGCGAAAGAAGCGTCTGGAAGGTCTTCGGCAGTGGCTGAAGAACGAACTGCAACTGGGGCATCTTTCAATCCACCTAGGTTAGACAGCTTTTTGTAGGCAGTCATGATGGCGATGGCAGTTTTTTGACTTATCTTTCCGGACCTGATTATCTTTTTCATTTTTATTGAAGCAGATTGGAGTTGGTCTGGTTGATCGATGTCAGTAGTTTTTAAAATATCTTTAAGTTTGTCTTTTAATTTATTCTCTTCAATGAATTTAAAGTAGACTGAGGAGGTCACAACAAAACCATTTGGAACTGGAATTTTTAGTGAATACATTTCTCCAAGATTGGCACCTTTCCCACCGGCCGAAGCTATGTCGTCGTGACTGATTTCTTTAAACCATAAAATATCTTTAATATCCATAATAAAATGATAGCAAAATATTGAATAAAAGTATTATTTAATACGTATATTATGGGATATGTGTTAGATAGGGGTGATAATTAGCAGTCATCTGGTTCGAGTGCTAATGAGGTATTGATTTCAAAAATAGCGGGTTTTAAGCGGTGTTTTGTGTGTAATAATTACACACTTGTGATAACAAAGTATATCAATCAATATCTTTCTTAATACATTGATATTATAAGCTATCAATTTTTGGTCTCATTTTGACGATTATAATCGTCTTCATATCGGATGGTTGTTCCTATTTCTGGAGTCGAAGCTTCGAAAATAATTGCGTCTTTTGTGGCACTCAAACGATGGATAGTTCCGGCTTGAATTGTGTAGTCTTTTTTAAGTTCCATGTGGATAATTTCTAGACTATTTAAGTCTGGTCCAATGATTAAATCTACTTCACCTTCGACTAGAACTAGAGTTTCAATCTTTTGAGTGTGGGATTGAAGTGATAGACGGCAGTTGGCATTGATTTTTAATTGTTTAAAAGTGTATGGAGAATCTTTTGAAGTATAAAGAGTTTCTTCCCCCCATGGTTTGTTGATTATTTCTGTCATAATTTTATTTAATTAAGTTAATTATAATCCTTTCTAGAGCTAATTCCTTAGGAATTGCTAATTGGCCACTTTTGTTTTGATAATCGAGTTCAATTAATTGCAGATAAGCTCTTTTGAGAATGGCTTTGTCGAAACGGGTGTAGGAAGTTAGTTGTTTTCGAAGGTTGCCTTTCAAAAGATATAAAAATAAATCATAGATCCCCTGTTTCAACATCTCTTCATAGAGAGGAATAAAAGTTTTTAAATTTTGAGGTTTGATGGCATTTAAACAAGTGAAAAGTTTTGAGTCTAGTTGAAAGACTTGGACTTTGGCTTGAGGGAAAGTCTTTAGTTGAGTAGGGTTTAGTTTTTTGTCTTGCCAAACGATGATGTCGTGGTTGTCTAGTTGGTTTAATATTTTTGGGAGTTTATCGAGAGTAGTTTTTGGGGCGGAAAAAAGATTTGAAAGGATAAGAACTTTTTTGTCATTTAAAAGTGAATTGCTTTGGAGGAAGTTATTAATGATTTCAGGATTAATATTCTTGCCATCAACCTTAAGAAGATCGGCATCGATATATTTTTCTATGAGATCATTAAAAGCGCTTCGACTGTCAAATTGGTTGTCACCATGAAAAATATAAATCATTATTGATATTATAGCTTTAGATTGATAAAATATCACTTGTCATTCATTGGCTCCATCGTTCCTCCTACGCCAAGGCTTCGGAAGGACAATGCTAGTGGTCAGTACTTTGTAAAATTTAAGGCTCCATCGTCTAGTGGTCAGGACTCCTGGTTTTCATCCAGGCAATCGTGGGTTCGACTCCCACTGGAGTCACATTGTTTATTCGAAGATTCTGATTGAAGAAAAGTTTTTGGAATCTAATCCGTTGATTGAGATTTTTTCTATTGTAAATTCTTGAGATTCTAAGTTACTAGGTGAAAGAATGTATTCAATGAACTCATCCCCTCTTTTTTTGAGAGCGCCAGCTCCTATCCAAAATTTAGTAATTGAGGTTTTGGTAGTTCCGACAATTAAATATTTTCCAGACGAGAGAGGTTGACAAAATACTGGAATTTTTTCAGGATTGGAAGTGTACCCTAATCCTCTTTTAACTGTCATGTAAGCATCATGGATGAGAAGAATCTTTTCACACCATTTTGGATCTTTTAATTGTTCTTTGGTTGGATTTGCATTTAATTTGGTAGTTCTAAGATCTTCTTCTGGGAAAACTGGATTAGTAACTGAAAGTTTTTCTACACTTTCTTGTAGTTCTTTTTTGAATTTTTCATATGGTCCATATATGTCACCAAATTTAGTGATAATCATTTTTAAATTAGTTGGTTGGTAATTTTTGAGAAAATTCAAGATTTTTTGGTGTTCATTTATGTAAGTTTCTACAGTTTCAAGTGGAATATTATCAATACTTGGTAAAACGTAATCGTCAACAAAAAATTCAAAGATGATTCCTGGTTGGTAAATTTCACAAATTGGTTTAAGCCATTTGGTGTAATATATGACAGTAAATAATTCAGCCCAGTCTGGATTTGGAGCTTCTTCTAATCGCCAAAGTTTGTAGGCACCATGTGGGAAAACTATTTTAATTGGTTGGTTATTTTCTACACTGCTTTTAATAACATTTTTGATGTGATCGTTTAATTCTGAATTGACTGAATACTTTCTAAATTTTTTGGACATTAGGAGACGGAAAATTTCGTCAAGCAACTTATCTTCACCAAAATCTTTTGGCTGAAAGTCTTTAATTTTATTTAATTCTTTTTGAATATATTCTGTTGGTGTCATAACTTTGAGATGCGGGAAGGAGTCGAACCCTCGTACCTTGCTTTGCAGACAAGTACCTTTACCACTTTGGTTACCGCATCAAGTCAATTATATCAAAGGAATGAATTGGCAGACATTGATTCGTTACGGTATCAAAATTTATTTATATTCTTTAGCTTTTTCTTCATTATTTAGAATTCGGAGGGCGCCGTCGCGAAGAGCTTCGAGTTCTTTTTCACCTGGGTAGACAGAAATGCCAATGTTTAGGCTAGATAAATCTTTTTTGATATTTTCAATTAGACCCTTCCATCGAGCAACACCACCAGTGATTAAAATTTGATCAACTTTTTCACCTTCAAAATCTGGGATTAAAGAACAAATTGAACGAGAAATTCCAGTAAACATAGCATCAACAATGTCTTTTTCTTCCTTATTCATAGTCGGATAGCGATTTTCAAGATCAATTAAATCTTTAGTTTTAAGATGAGCGAAAAGACCGCCGCCGCCAGCAATCAGATTGATGAGTTGTTCTTTGGTATATTTTCCAGAAAAACAAAGATTAATTAGGCCTTGAGCCGGAACTTGGCCTGATCTTTCTGGACTCATTGGACCTTCTCCAGCCAGAGCATTGGTTACATTGATTGTTTTACCTTTCTTATGGGCACCAAAAGAAAAACCACCACCTAGATGGGCAACTATTAAATTTAAAGAATCATAACTTTTGCCACAATCTTTGGCATAATGACGAGCAACTGCTTTTTGATTTAGAGCATGCCAACCAGCATATCTTCTGATTTCAGGAATGCCGGTGATTTTGAATTTATCTTCAATTTCATCAGTAGTGACTGGGTCAACAATGAAAGCTTCATCAGTGATATTAAATTTTTTGGCTAATTCTAGGGCAATTGGAGCACCTAAATTAGAAGCATGATTAGCTTGAGCGTGATTTCTTAAATCATCAAGCATTTTGTCATTAATTTGGTAGGTTCCAGAAGTGAGAGGTGGGAGCATTCCCCCTCGACCGACTATGGCATCAAATTCAGTTAGTTTATTTTCTTCTAAGATTTTAGAAATAGCTTCAAAACGGTATTGGAATTGATCAAAAATATTACCAATATTGCTAAATTTTTCTTGGAATTTTGGATCAGCAGCGTGGTCTAGTTTGTGTTCGAAAATTAAATCTTCATTTTCAAAAACAGCTAACTTAGTGGTGGTTGATCCTGGGTTTATTATTAAGGTTTTCATATCTGATTATTATAAAGCCAATTAAAATAAATACTAGACTTATTATTTGACCAATTTTGATTGAATTTATAGTGAAAGTGTCATAACGAATAAACTCGGTAAAGAAACGAATAATGCCGTATCCTATCAAATAAATTGCAGTTTGATGTTTTTTGATTTTGATTAAAATTAAAAATAATATTAAATCGAAGATTGATTCTATCCACCAAACTGGAATTTCATTATTAAAAAAATTCCCCCATCGGCCAATTGATTGGCATAAGGGAACGATTGGAGCAATTGTGTCTAATATTTTTATGAAAGAAATTTTATTTAATTTGGAAAAAATAAATATAAACAATATTCCGCCTATTAATCCGCCTAAAATTCCTAATCCCCCACCGCGAGTGTTGATTATTTGATCCAAATTTTGGGAATAATAGTTCCAGTTGCTGATGACATAATAGCTTCTGGCGCCGATTACTGAGAATAAAAAAAGTAGAAAAATAAAAATAGTTTCTCTCTTTTTATGAATAAGATTGTTTTTTTTGGAAAAATATTGAGCGCCAAGAGCAAAAGCAATACCGATTAAGAGACCATAGATAGACATGGAATAGTTTAGCAAAAATAATGTGGGTCCGGCGGGAATCGAACCCGCGACCACCTGCTTAAAAGGCAGATGCTCTAACCAACTGAGCTACAGACCCTAATTAGTTTAAATTGTTCTTGCTTTTGGATTACGGAGGTAATAAAGTTTAGAACGTCGAATTTTAGTTTTAGGTGATCGTAATTTTTTGATACTATCAATCCATGGAGAATTCATAGGAAAAATTCTTTCAACCTTAACAGCATCAGATGCTGCTTTTTGAACAATAAAGTTTTTGTTTTCGCCAGTACCTTGGATAGCCAAGATAATACCGTCAAAAGCTTGTATTCTTTCTTTTTCTTTTTCTTTAATTTTGTAGTTAACTTTAACTGTGTCACCTACAAAAAAATCTTGTTCTTTGAATGTTATTTTTAAGGACATATTGATATTTAAATTAAATGCTTTGAAATTATATCAAACTAGGCTTCGGTAGTCTATGAAGTAATTTTTAAAATTGTGTTTATCTGTTTTTCAAGTTCTTCATTGTAATTGACACCATAACTTAGAACTACATTTTTGCCGTTTGGTAGGATGATTAATCCTCTATGGCCATTTGGATTATTTTTGAGAAGAGTGTTTAATTCCATTAATTGAGTTTGGTTGGTGGCCTTTGGGACTGTAATGACAAAATCATATTTTGGAGTGGTGTCTGGAGCATCTTCATTTATGGAATCAACTAAAATCGAGAGTTGGCCTTCTCTTTCATTTAATTTACCTTCAATATAAAATGCCTTATTTTCGACCAAAACTTTTTCAATTTCATCAAAAATCTTTGGGAAAACAACAGCTTCAATTCGGGCTGTTTCATCTTCAAAAGTGATAAAGGCCATTTTGGCATTATTTTTTTTAGTGCGAATAACTTTAAATTTATTGACAGAAGCGACTAATTTAACTCCAGAGTTAGGAGATTTATTAAGAATTTCAGAAATTTTTGGAAGTCCAATTTTTTCAAATTTTTGGAGAATTTTGCTAACTGGGTTTTCAGTGACAAAAATTCCAAGAAGTTCTTTTTCCATTGATAGTTTTTCTCTTTCAGTCATTTCTTCTACTTTTGGGAAATTATCAGGTGGAGCAATTATTTGGCTTTGATCGCTGTTTGGATCATCAAAGAGGCCAAATTGACCATTAGTTTTTTTGCCATTTATCTTGTCACAATTTTGGCGAATAGCTTCAAGTGAGACCAAAATAGCGTTTCTTGGCCCAAATTGATCCATAGCACCGACTTTAATTAAACTTTCGAGGACTCTTTTATTTACTTTTTGGCTGTCAACGCGAAGACAAAAATCATTGAAACTTAAAAATAGACCATTTTTTTCTCTTTCATTAACTATGTTTTCAATTGCAGCAACACCAACATTTTTGATTCCACTGAAACCAAAACGAATAGCCATGCCACCAAGAGATTCTTTGTTTTCTTCCATTTCAAAGCCACTTTTAGATCGATTTATATCTGGAGGACAAATTATTACATTCATCTTGCGACATTCATCAACTCCATCGGTTATTTTTTCAGTGTCACCGGATTCAGCGGTTAAAAGAGCACACATATATTCAACTGGGTAGTTAGCTTTCATGTAGGCAGTTCGATAGGCCAACATTCCGTATGAGGCAGCATGAGCCTTGTTGAAACCGTAGGAAGTGAACGGTTCAATTAAAGCGAATATTTCATCGGCTTTCTTTTGAGTGTAACCATTCTTGATGCAGCCTTTAATGAATTTTTCTTTTTGAACAGCCATTTCTTCGGGAATCTTTTTACCAATAGCTTTTCTAAATTTATCAACTTCAACCCAGTTGTAACCAGCAATCTCAATAGCAGTGTATAAACAGTCATCTTGGTAGACTAAAAGTCCATATGATTTATCTAAAAATTTCTCCATTTTAGGATCAAAATAGGAAGTTTTTGAAGGATCATTTTTTCTGGCAATGTATTCAGGGATGATAGCCATAGGACCAGGACGATAGAGAGCCACCATAGCCATCAGATCTTCAACTCGATTTGGCTTTAGTTCTTTAAGCCATTTTGTCATGCCATCCCCAGCTAGTTGGAAAACACCCATTGTGTCCCCTCTTGATAACATTTCAAAAGTTTTTTTGTCATCTAGAGGTAGTTTTCTTAAATTAATATCAATTCCTTTGGTTTTTCGAACATTAAGGACTGATTCTCCTAAAAAGGACAAATTGCGGATTCCTAGAATATCGAATTTAATTAGACCAACATCTTCACAGGCATGCATTTCATATTGAGTGATAATCTTATCACCACCAGTTTCGAGCTGAGTTGGAGAGAATTCATTAATATTGGTTGGTGAAATGACGATAGCACAGGCATGAACACTGATATGACGGGCACAACCTTCAATTTGTTTAGCGCTGTCTAATATCTTTTTAGCATCAGGATCAGAAGTGTAGAGAGCTTTTAAATCATGAGTGGTTTGGAGAGCCTTGTCGATAGACATTGGAAAACCTTGTGAACCCATTGGGATGAGTTTACTGATTCGATCAGCAATGGCATATTCATAGCCTAAGACACGAGCTGTGTCACGAACGGCACCTTTAGCCATCATACGTCCAAAAGTGCAGATTTGGGCGACTGCATCTTTGCCATATTGATCGATGATGTGATAGAGCATTCCTTGTCGTTTAGTGTCAGAAATGTCTAAGTCAATATCTGGAGGTGAAGGTCGGTCTTTGTTTAAAAATCTTTCAAATGGTAATTGATAGGTTAAAGGGTCAACAGAAGTGATTTCCAAAACAAAAGCGACTAAACAACCTGCGGCTGAACCTCTGGTGTTGGTTGGGGTGTCATTTGCTTCTGCCCATTGGATGAAATCACGCATAATTAAAAAGTAAGGAGCATAACCTTTTGGACAGATGACTCCAAGTTCATATTCAAGTCTGTCGGTGATTTCTGGAGTTAATTTTCCATAGTATTGGGTGGCACATTCATAGACTAATTCTCTTAATGTTTCTTCATAATTTTTACCTTTTGGAAGAGGAAATTCAGGAAAATACCAATTACCCAGTTCGATAGTTACATCGCATTTATCGGCAATTTTTTGAGTGTTTTCCAGAGCATCGGGGATGTCGGCAAATTGTTCTTGCATTTCTTGTGGTGATTTAATGTAGAAATCTGGCCATTGCAACATGCTCATTCTTTTTGTGTCATTAACAGTGCTTTGAGTGTTAATCATTAATAAAACATCTTGAGCGAAAGCATCTTCTTTTTTAATATAGTGGGCGTCGTTGGCGGCAACTAGAGGAATGCCTAGTTCTCGACTGAGCTTGATTATTCCTTCTGTTGCTTTATCTTGATCTTTTAGGTTTGGATGTCTTTGAACTTCGAGATAATAATCTTCACCAAAGAGATTTTGAAAGTCTTTAGCTCGTGATTTAGCAGTTTCATATTTATTTTCTAAAATTAATTGACTAATTTCACCTTGGACACAGGCACTAGTGCAGATTAGACCTTTGCTATATTTTTGTAATGTTTCCCAATCAATTCTAGGTTTGTAATAGAAGCCTTCAATTTGGGCAATACTGACTAATTTCATTAAGTTTTTATAACCTTCGTTATTTTTGGCTAGAAGGATTAAATGTTGGCTTTGACGATTGGCGGCTGATTTATCAAGATAACCGTTTGGAGCCACATATAGTTCACAACCAATGATAGGTTTAATATCATTTTTTTTACAAGCTTTGTAGAATTCAACGGCACCATACATGTTCCCATGATCAGTAATGGCACAGGCATTCATACCCATTCCTTTAATAGTTGAAATCAAATCTTTAATCTTACTTAAGCCGTCTAACAGAGAGTATTCAGTGTGGACATGAAGATGAACAAAATTAGACATAGTCTATTTTACAGCATTTCTTGTAGAGTCTTAATTCTATCTTCAATTGGTGGATGAGTTGAAAAAAGACTGGCAATTTTATTGCCTTTAAATGGGTTATTTATGTAGAGAGAAGCAGTTGCAGTTGAGGCAGTTGTCATCTGATTTTTGTCTTCAGAAATCTTTTTTAGAGCGTCAATCAGACCTTGTGGTTGGCGAGTTAATTTGACAGCTGAAGCATCGGCCAGATATTCGCGTCGGCGAGAAATGGCTAGTTGAATTAGTTGAGCGATAATTGGGGCAAAAATTATTAAAACTATGCCAATTATCATGAAGATTGGGTTATTGTTGTCATTGTCACGATCTCCAAAAAACATGCTTCGAGAAGATAAATTGATTAAAATTGAAAGAGTTCCAATTAGAATACTGACAATCATCATTAGTCTGATGTCATAATTTTTTACATGAGAAAGTTCATGAGCAATAACTGCCTCAAGTTCGGTGCGATTTAGTTTTTCGAGAAGACCAGTGGTGGCGCAAACAACAGCATGCTCTGGGTCTCGACCAGTGGCAAAAGCATTTGGAGCTGGACTATCTATGACATAAATTTTTGGCATTGGGATTGAATCAGCCATGGCTAGATTTTCGGTTACAGTGTAGAAATCGAAAAAATCTTTTCGCTTAGCTTCTTTAGCTTGATTTAGACCTAAAACTATTTTGTCACCATAGAAAAAGCTGATTCCAGAGGTGAAAAGAGAAATAATTAAAGCTAATATCAAAAATTCATTGCCAAAGCCGAAAGCACGAGAAATTATGTAGGTGACGGCTAGAATAAAAGCAATAAAAAAGCTGATAATCACACCTGATCTTATTTTATTTCGGTTTACTTGTTCGTAGACGTTGATCATATTACAAATTTACTTTTGGATTTTTCATTTCGTCTTCAGAAACTTCCATTTGAGCACTGTCGACTGGAGTGGTTAAGCCTTTTTCAGCTTTAAATCCGAACATAGGGGCAAGCCAAATTCCTGGAACAGTCTCAATTACGGTATTATAATCGGCAGTTAAATCAATTAGAGTGCGTCTGGCATACATGGTTTTGTCAGCGGTGTCTCGGAGTTCATTCATTAGATTAGTGACTAGATTTGAAGCTTTGATTTCAGGATTGCTTTCCATAATCACTTTTAGACCACCAAGAGCTTTAGTGATTAAATTTTGAGCTTCATCGATTTGTTTACCATTATTAGAAGCAACAGCTTCATCAATGGATTTTCTGGCGGCAGTTAAATCTTCAAAAATCCCCTTTTCATGACTCATATAACCTTTGACTGAATCGACTAAATTTGGGATTAAATTAGCTTGTCTTTTAAGCTGGTTTCCGATTTCTTGGATTGAAGCACCAATTCTGACTTGGGTGGTTTTTAATCTATTGTAGAAACTTAAAATATAAAGGGCTATGAGAACAACTATGGCTATTATTATTAAAGGTGACATATTTTTAAATTTAAAATATAACTCTTTAATTATAGCATTTGCGCGTTGTTTGTTTAACTAAGTTTTGATATAGTATCTAGTACCTGACAGGGGCCCATGGTGCAGCGGTCTAGCACATTCGCCTGTCACGCGAAAGATCGTGGGTTCGAATCCCATTGGGCCCGCATAAACAATCCGCCATTGGCGGATTTTTTGATGTAACTTTAGGTTATCTATTGCTTTTTAAAGAGTTTGGTTGTATATTATAGGTATATGAGTAA
>Ga0194063_10000025_pt1 | contig 118041 bp, 124 predicted proteins | sample SepL3720m_MetaG_FD_155459 | JGI IMG/M metagenome (GOLD analysis project Ga0194063, IMG submission 155459) | Anoxic zone freshwater microbial communities from boreal shield lake in IISD Experimental Lakes Area, Ontario, Canada - Sep2016-L373-20m | ecosystem: Environmental > Aquatic >... | reverse complement strand
TGGTTGATGATCGGAATTTTCAACTTACTACAAAAGGGGATGCAAATAGAATTGAAGATAATAGCTCCGTTTCACTCAGTCATGTTATCGGAAAAGTATTTTTTACAGTGCCAAAGCTAGGATACTTGGTTTTTTTTAGCAAGACACCAATGGGCTTTCTTATTTTCATCGTTATTCCTTCCCTTCTTCTTATGGGAATAGGAGTACATTCTTTATCCCGCAAACATGAGAACTAAGCTACTTCTTATTTCTATTTTATTCTTGGGGCTCATACTTATTAATACTGAGCGAACAGATGCAGATCTGGTAGCTGAACGGAGACAACGGGATAATACATTTTCAGCAACAACCTTATCTTTCTCAAACAGAAATACCGCAAATTTTAATGTGGTAAATTGGTTTTTCACCACAGATCATCTTCAACCTAATGGGTATGATTTACATGCGCTTCGGGTGCAGAAGGATGGGGAAATGGAGTTCAACTATGACATACGAGTAATCAACACCAATAAAGACATATTATGTGATTCGTTGGAACTTACCGTGCTGAAGGATTTTCAAGAGGTGTATAAGGGAGCACTCTCTGCCACACATATTGAAAGATCAATTTCAAAGGAAGGTTTTGATGACCTTATCTTTATAGTAAAACTGAAAAGTAATGAGGCGTCGTTGCGTCAAAAACAGTGCAACTTTACCTTCTCAATGAAAACCTATAAAAATAATCCTGATGAAAAAGAGGGGGGGTTATGGGCAAGGCAAGAATTACAAAATAGTGTGAAGACAGGGATGTGGTGATGAGGATGATGGAATAGAAATCATTTTACCTGGAAATTTAAGTAAGCGATCCAAACACATATCGCAGATAAGATAATTATTACGATAAGAGCAGTACTAGTCTTTACTTTTTTTGGTTTAATCTCTGCTTTCGGTACCATTACGCTGCCCGGCTTGAAATATGTTGATGGGATATTTTCGGCATAATAGCCGCAGTGAGTATACTTTAACATACCTGAACCCTTTGGAAAGCTGTAATAGTAGCCCCTGAAGAAAATTTAAGATGATATATGCGAATTTTGCATACCATGTATGAGCTCGTTTCAATGTCGCTTCATTGAAGTAATCATCGTAGGTTGCTTGTACCAAATCACCCTCACACCGCGGGCAGTATACGGGCAGTATAGTTGCATATGATTAATTATAATCTTTCCTTATGGGGAAGAAGTGAAATATACAGAGTGCAAATTAACCTATGTATTATTTAATTACTAATTTACACAGGTGTGCTTGCGGAGAAGGAGGAAGTCCCTTCGGCAAGTTTATAGTGAGCCTGCTGAACTGCTCAGGGTAATGCTTCGGCGAGCTCAGCACAAGACTTCTCCTCCCTCAGTATTTGCTTCGTCAATCTCACTCCTATGGTGAGCTTGCCGAACCATGCGGGCGTGCTGGTCTGATTATAGAACTGCTAGCTGGTCTGATATTATTGAATACCCTCAAGAATTGCAACAGATTCAACTCTTCTTATGAATGTAATTGTTTTTGATAAAATTGAACTATGACTAAAAAAACTATTGGAATATTAGGAGGGATGGGATTCATCATTGCAATTTCATCTCTCACACCCTGGATTGATTGAGCTCTTTCAAAAAGTAAGCGCTCCCAATGCTGACCGATTTCGTTCTTGAATTGAGGATAAGTTCCTTTATTAATAAAGCTCACGAAACCAACTCCAAGACGCGAGCCTCTGTAAGAAGAAGTATGTTCCAAATTAATCATTTTGTAATCATACTAACAGTAGTTATATCATTTTTTAATCCAAAAACCAGGTTCATACAGCATGTAACCCATCTTGCTCCAAAATATGGGATTAGTAACAGAATCAGCTCCAAAATATTCAGCTTCTGGAAACGATTCCTCCCATGTATGAATAATTTTTCCTCCATGGCCCTGAGATACCCTGTCACCCATTTGAATATTAAAAACAGTTGGGATAGTAATTCTTTGATGATTAATGAGCTTGTCTGTAAATCCCACGCTCAAATTTATCCCTCCCTCTGTTGTTTTGATTACTGCGCTAGATCCTAATATTTGCGATAAAAGCACTGGAGCAATAAAAGAATCAATATATATGCTAAGTTTGTCAACTGCTACAGATAAATGTGAAGTCGGCGATTTAAAATATTCTTTCATTTAATTAAAATTTATATACAATTTCCATCATTACACTGAAAGATGAAGATTCTTAATAATGCCTAAGAAAACGAGAGCTCCTTTGACAAAGGTGCCGAACCATGCGGGCGTGCTGGTCTGATTATAGAACGGTAGACTGGTCAAATGTTATTGAATATCCTCAATTTCTACTAGAAGTAATACAACATCTTGGATAGAATTACTTTCTTGCCACGACACTTTTTGCAAAGCCAACGGCTCTTTGCGCTATGTTTTGAGGTCTAGGCGCTTGTTTAGCGGTAGGTTGCTGATTTGGATTATAAACTGTTTGAATGGTTTTTTCTCCCTTCGGGACAAAATATAAACCCATATGAAATTCTCTACAAATATCAACGTTATATGCTTGTCTATCTGATTGGTCTTTTGGTTCTCTAACAGCCACTCGTTTGTCTAATTCGTCTCGAAAATTTGACCTATCCCTATTTGTTTTTCCTCCATTGCTCATTTTTTCAATTATTTGTTGTGTCTCGGGTGTTTTTACTAAAATGGCAACTCCCTCTTCAAAAACGACTGCTCGAGAACCATAAACCTGATTATTTAGAGTTGATGGAAAATTGAGAGCTCCATGTAAGTCTCCACCTGAAAAATAAGGATATGTTGCATTTCCCTCGCTTGGATGATTATGAATATCGAATGTAATAGTTCCCTCTGGAGAAGATACAAAACCGCTATTTACAGATTCTTCAGTTCCAACGGAAGGAGTTACTTGGTATTGAACCGCCTTATTCTCCGTTACAGCAAAACCAGAATTAACCTCCATTCGTAATGGTCTTATTTGATTTACTAGAGCTTCAAATTCTGGACTTATTTCTTTTCCAGCTAATTCATCCTGTGTTATTTCTCCTTTCAAAAGCTGTTCGATTGCTCCCTCCCCCCCCCATTTTGTAAATTCCCAATCTTTCCATTTTCCTGGCTCAATCCTTAAGGGTTCCCCAACTGCAGAATTATCAATTACTATGTTTCCTTCATTAGCAACTTGATTGATTGCTGTTTGCGTATCAACTGCCAAAGTTAATAATTTGTCCGTATTTACTGTAATATCTGGGTCATTGTCGTCAGTAGAAGCAACTTCTTTTAAATCTGAACTTATGGTTCGAATTGTTTCCTGAATTTGCATGGCAGGAGACACTTCATTTTCTGTGGGAGGAACAACTATGTGTTCTTTTTCCTTGCTTTGTAATGAAATTTGTTCAGTATTATCCATAATAAATAAACTATTTTGCCGTTATAAGCTTTAAATCATTTCGAATATTTTGAATCAGCTTTCCCTTTTCGATTTTATCTAGGATGAACTTTCTTTCTAATAGGAGTGTTTTAGATTCGGTATCATATTTTTCAATTATGGTATTTAGGGAAGTGAGTTGTTTATCCATTAATATATTTTACATAATAAATTTAATAGATATTTTGATTGTTAGATTATTGCTTCCCAATGCTCCATCTGCTACAATAGCCCCATAATATGAATATTGCCCTCCTATTTGATTTTATAAGGTCTCTATTTGGCCGTAATAAGCCTCTTCTCTCCCATTTAGACTATGAAAAGGAAAGAGAGTCAATTGAGTGGTATCGTGGCCTTAACAGGGTCTATTTTGACATATTTGAGGTAGTATTTAGCGGTTACAAAAGCAATGAACCTTTTGTTATTCCTGACTATTGGCTCAATCTTTCCTTTGTTCAGTTGGTTAATACTTTGAAGTCTGCTGAACAATATACTTTTATCAATAAGCTTCCCCACTTCAATTATGACGACTGTGTGAGTCTTACTATCAACTATGAACAGATGATTAATAACTATTCGATAAAGAGACAAGCGATATTGGATTATAGAGAACGTATTGAACAACTATTTTGGCTAAAAAATAAGGGAGTAGAAGGCAATTTACCAGAATATGACGAGAAGGATGTTGTTTATTATGATGAGCTTATCCAAAAACATAAGGAAAAAAGAGGAATGAAACAGGAGCTTCAAAAGAGTTCTACACTACGCTTTTATCATCACAAAAGTGATAAGAAATCGGTATTTAAAATACTTGAGAAACATAAGAATGAATGGGTAAATAAACGCAGTATTGAAAAGGAAGTTGGTATTAAATATGATGATTTTAGAGCTATTATTTATCAACTTCGGAAGGATATAATAGGCCAAAACCTTAGTAACCTATTACGAATTGATAACAATGAACGAAATGGTGAGTATAAACTTACTGTTTTAGCCTGACCCGCATTACATTTAATACTCGTTAGTTAGCCTCTCTCCTCACTTTCCTTCTCACTATCTCTCGTCATAAACTTGCCCCATATGTTAAGTGAAGCCCTCATTCGGGAGTTACAACAAATTGTGAAAGAGGAGTTTAACCTTGACCTTGATTTTAAGGAAACCTCTGAATTGGGGAACTCTCTAGTGGACTGTTATTCGCTACTAATTGATGAGGAGGGACAGGAAAAATGATAGATACCATTAAGTTTCGTGTACCTATCTATAGTGATATGTATGAGGCAATAAAGGCAAAGAGCCATGAATCTGTACGCAAAGATAATTGGTTGATGGGATTTGAGGATTGGAGAAGACTAGATGGGGCTGTCACGGTTAAGCCATTCAACGCAAAAGTGGGAGTGTTTGCCTTTGATGATACCAGTGTGTATCTTGAGTGCAGTCTGCCGAAGATTGTCTACGGCCATAACGTGAAGATGTTTTATCCTTCACAACTTCTTCCCACGGCGGAACTTATAGAACAAACATTAAGGGCGTACTACGGAGACTTTCCTTCGTACAAGCTGTGGCTTATCCAGCGGTTGGATATGTGCTATGCCTACAAGCTCTCTTCCCACCTTGAAGCACTACGCATCTTGGATTTTCTGTCTGTCTTGCGGTATCCCAGAAAAAGTATTCATATCTATCCTAAAGAGAGTGTTAATTGGGGTGGGAGGTCATACAACATGAAGTTTTATCTCAAAGAATTAGAGTTTTACAAAAAAGGAATGAAAGAGATGATTTTAAATGGCTTTGAACGTGAGGCAGATGAAGCGCTTGCGTTGAGTAAGGGAGTGTTACGGTTTGAAATTACTTTTAGAAAGGCAAAACTGAATGAACTATTCAAAGAGGAAATTGACAAGAATGTGAATCCTCTCTATAAAGGGAAGAACATTTATATAAAAGACATCTTAAAAGAAGATTTATACATCAATACGTTGAACCAGTATTTGAAGACACTGCTTGGTGGGATTGATAAACGAAGTATGAGCTTTGAGGCAAGCATGGGACTTCTAAAAAAAACATTTGGGAAGGATAAACCACTGCGATTATTCAACTTCTACACCAACTATTATTCAAAAGACCCATACTTAAGAAAGATAATAAGAAAAGAATACAATTCAAGTAATATTAGGCGTAATTTGGAGTCTTTACATGAGGCTGGTGTTGGGATACCAAATGACGATAATAGCGTTCCATTTGACCTCACAATACCAAATATTAATGCCGTGAATACTGATAGTGTTCTTCTCCCTGCGAAGCGGGGAGAAGAGTTTAAGCAGTAGATGTAACACTGCTTAAACTATGCATGATATATAAGTTGTTATATATAGTTTTAGTAATATATTTAAGATATTGTTCTATAATACTTTCAAATTAATATGAAATCTGTTTACCTTTGTAGAGTTTCTTCTAGAGAACAAGAACAAGAGGGGTATTCTCTCTCCTCTCAAGAACGTTTGCTCTCCGAATATGGAGATAGAAAGGGTTTGATTAAAACTAAAGTATTCTCTTTTGCTGAAAGTGCTTCTCAAAAAAAATTAAGAAAGATATTTGATGAGATGATGTTGTATGTTAAAAAACAAGATATAAAAATAATTGTTTGTGAAAAAACTGATAGATTTACACGTAATTTAAGAGATTTAATAGGTATTTATACATGGCTTGAGGAAGATGAAGAAAGACAACTTCATTTGGTTAAGGATGGGCTGATTTTGCACAAGAATGCACGCTCTCAAGAGAAGTTTAATCTTGATATTAAAGTGGTTATGGCAAAGAATTATATTGATAATCTTTCCGAAGAAGTGAAGAAGGGTCAAAAGGAAAAGATTGAAAGAGGATGGACACCTGGTAGCCCTCCACTTGGATATAAAGCAATTGAATTTGAAGGTAAGATAATCCACGTTAAAGATGAGCAATATGCTTCTGTTGTCACCAGAATGCTTCATTTGTATGCTTCTGGCAATTATTCTGTGGAGCGACTATCTCGGCTTATGTTTAGCGAAGGATTAAGGAGTAAAAAAGGGTGTCGTATTCTTGCTTCACGTGTACATGGATATTTAACAAATCCCTATTACTACGGCAAGATTGAATGGAAAGGAAAACTATACCCTGGTAAACAAGAACCTCTTATTGATAAAGATACCTATGACAAAATTCAACATATTCTTACTAATAATTGCACTCCTAAACAAAGTAAACATACCTATCTTTTTAAGGGTTTAATCAAATGTGAAGAATGTCATGGTACTGTTACTTGGGAGCGGCATAAAGGTATTTTGTATGGGCATTGTCATCATTATCATGATTGTACGCAGACTGTTTGGGTGAAAGAATATCAAGTTGAGGAACAATTAATTAATGCTCTTAAACTCCTTCAAATACGTAATAAAAGAATTCAAGGGTGGATATACAAAGCTATTCTTGCAAGTCATGAATTCCAACTACAATATCATAGAAAAGTATTAGCAAATCTTATTCTTCAAAAAGAACAAAAGGCAAAACAATTAAGTGAACTGGTTGATATGCGTACTGCTCTTGAAATAGATAAAGAAGAATACACTATCAAAAAAAATAAATATAAAGCTGATGAAGAAAAGCTAGAAACTGCTATTACTAAACAAGAGAAGTATGAAGAAAAATATATTAAATTGGGTATTCAATTCTTTGAGATTTCTCAACATGCTAAAGATAAATATGATAAGTTATTTCCTGATAAAAAAAGGATGTTAATGAATCTTATTTATTCTTCAATAACTCTCAATCAAGGAAAGGTTACTTTCACCTATTCAAGAGCATTTCAAATATTGGCAAAAGCTGTTGTAGCCACAAATAGTTCTAAACTTGAAGATTTAGTTAAATTGCCTAAAAGTATTTTCGAACTTCCTGAAAAGATTTCTCCTATGCTCCAAAGCCCCCATTATTTATCTTCTTATACCGATGTGCGGAGAAGGAGGGAGTCGAACCCTCGTTAGTCTTGCGACTAAATACGCTTTCCAGGCGTACGCACTAGGCCACTATGCGACTTCTCCAATATCTATTGGAACCTATAATCAAGCCCTTATTATATCTCATATCACGAAAGTAAGGTTTGAATTTATGCGAAGACAGACCTTTCGTATTGAAGGCCGTGCCTGCACACCTCGGAGGTGTGCAAAAGGCGTGCTTGGAAACAGACATAAAAAAAACTCAGAGCTTGAGCTCTGAGTGAAAAAAAGCTGTATCCCTCAACAAATTAATCAGATATGATGTTGATTGTTTTTTAGAATACTTTTTTTTCATAAGCATCATGTACACCCTGTGTTTACATGACCTTATGTCATATTTTATAGAGCTCGGAAAAGTTTGCCGGGCCTACATATTCATACTATCTACTCATTCTGAAGAAATGCTGAAGAGGTATGGGGTATTTTATTTTGTGATATAGAATATATATATGAAAGATGTTCGAATTGAAACGAGTTGGAAACAAGCACTACTATCTGAGTTTTCAAAATCATACTGGACCACTCTTACTGATTTTGTTCGTACAGAATATCTCACAAAAGAAATCTACCCTCCTGCGAAACTTGTATTTAATGCATTTAACGAGTGCCCACTCAATAAAGTAAAAGTTGTCATTGTTGGACAGGACCCATATCATGGCCCTCAACAAGCAAATGGGCTCTGTTTTGCAGTGAATGATGGGATTACACTTCCGCCCTCCCTCAAAAACATGTATAAAGAAATTCGAAATGATCTAAAGATAGAACCGTTTCAATCTGGAGATCTTTCTCGTTGGGCGAAGCAAGGGGTGTTGATGTTAAACAGTGTTTTGACGGTGGCGGCAAATACTCCTGCCTCTCATAGCAAAAAAGGGTGGGAACTGTTTACTGATGCGGTGATCAAAGCTCTTCATACAAAAAAACATATTGTCTATTTATTATGGGGGAAGTATGCACAGACAAAAGGAATAACAATTGATCGTGAAAATAATTTGGTCCTCTCAAGTGGTCATCCCTCCCCTTTTTCGGCGACACTCTTTCATGGAAATCACCATTTCAGTAGATGTAATGAATATCTTGCAAAGCAGGGCTTGAGCCCTATTGATTGGAGATAAGCTCTGACTATTTGTTATATCAGTCTTTTTGTCCGATTCGACTAAGCCAACAATGTCCGAATAATTCTCCATTGATTCGATATAGAAAAGATTGGTACAAAATTTCAGATACGTCAAAATAATTTTTACAAATCACATGTTTCGTTTTGAGAACAGTTTTGAGAACAGTAGTATTCCCACACTCATTCCTGTTACAGCAAGTATTACGCCCGCCATTGCGAGATTAAATTGAGGAAGGAGATTTTTTTCAAACGCTGCGCCAATAAGGATAGCAACGAGGACATAAGGCACTTTACTTAAAAGTGAGACAGTAGAAAGAGTAGTCGCTCTATAGGTAGAGGATATTTCTTTGTTAACTATTATTGATACCCAAGGTCCAGCAAATTTTCCGGCGAGTGCTATAAAAAACATCGGCACGATTCCCCAGTAGCCAATGGGAAAGGCGGATATAAAAAATCCAAGAGCCATTACTATTGCGAGCAACGTAAGTCCTTTGAAGTTCGAGATTCTATTTCGAACAAATGGGAGGTATCGGATAAGAAATGCACACAAGAGCGTAAGAATAGGGAGTATGATGGACTGCTCTTTTGAGTAAAATCCAAACGATGTAGCGATTGCAGGGCGGACAAACCCCCATGTATAAAGGAAATATACCCCAAGGAGTACAAAGATCAAAAGAATATATTTCCGGAGCTGTGGGAGTAATAATTCTTGGATTCCCAATTTTATTTTATGGAGATACTCTTTTGCAGAAAAATGTTCTTTTGCAATGTGTGGCTCTGTGAGGAGGAATGAAAAAATAATTGCTGGGATGTAGGAAAGCCCCCATACAATATGAGGAAGTCGCCAATATAATCCATATAATACTCCTCCAAAAAAGTATCCAAATGAGGCGGCATAGGACATATATTGATTTGCCTTTGAGAGGACTTCAGGGAATAAATGTTCTTTCTTTTCGAGCAAAAGACTATCGTAGGCGAGCGCATCTGCAGCACCTGAGAACATTGCCCACCCAAACATAAGGATCATATTACCAATAAATATCTGTGTAAGACTATTTCCAAATGCAATAATAAAGATTCCAATTCCGGCACAAATATTACTGACAATAAGAGTAACTCGTTTTCCAAATATATCTGCAAGCGCACCTGTTGGGATATCAAGTAGGAGTGAAAATCCAAATCCAACGCCGTCGACCCATCCAAGCTGCCCAAAAGACATAAACCGTCGCCAAAAATAGAGCCAGTTACTTGCACAAAACCAGAGATTTGTGCTTATTATAAGCAGGTAATACAGTTTGATATTTTTTTCCATTGGGCCTTTTGGCTTTCCAAACATATCCTCTATTTTATCAGCAAACTCCTTGCATCATGTTGCTCTTCATTCCCGCCGTATACTACCAACTGGTTTCATAAAGAAATAGAAAACAAAATCTAACCTTCCCCATCAAGACCTTTTGTACACTCCACAAATTTGATATACTCATGTCGGTATTTTCTAGACTAAAAAATGAGTTTATTTTAAATAAATTATAATTTTCTCCTATGAAGTAGGATGAGGGGATATGGATTATAAATATGGCAATTGCAACAGTAGAGCCAGTAACACAACCAAGAGGCATCTCGGAAGGACAAAAGAGTCTAACTCCTATAGAATTTTCTTCACACAGGCAAACGGAACAAATTGTAACCGATATGACTCGTTCACATCACGAATTTCAGAGGAAGTGGGGAAAACCCGCCTATCATGACGATACCCATATAAGTGCAACACTTCTTTCCACAGATAAAATGGTTGAAGGGATGAAGGCAGGAGTTGATATTTTTAATACACAACAAGATTTAGAACGTTGGAATGCTCAAAATCCAGATAATCAGATAAAAAGTTTGGGTGAATTTGCAGAGGTCCTCCATCTCACGTTCGCAATGCATGATATTGGAAATATCGCTAAGCCACGTGAGCAATTTACACCTCCTACGGTCCAAGATGTGGCTGCTGCAAGAGTAGCAATAGAAACGTTAGCAAACACAAATGATACATCACTCCCCTACGACTACCTTGATAAATATGATTCAAAAGGAGCTGAAGATAGAGCTGTACAAATAATGAGATCAGTCCTTGCGGATCACCCCAATCGGGAGAAATATTCTCCCCTTATAAGACACCTTATTTTGGCTTCAAAAATGGATGCAGACGAAACAGCACCTTTTGTAGCACTCGTCCATGTAATTGACCAGATTGGAGCGAATGTATTAGCTAAAAATGCTGATGGATCCCCCATGTCCCGTAATGAGATTACTAGAAGAGTGATGCATGAATTTGCTTCAGAAGAAAAGGACGTTGTAACAGCTGATGGGTCATGGAATTTTGTTCCAAGGAAAATAAGAGATTGGCTTCTCCCAAAGATAAAAGATAAGTCGGCGATGCCTCAGGTAGTAGAAAGACCTCCTATCATCACCTATGATCAAAAAAAGCAGCTTTACGATGTATTAGGAGTGTTTGAGGAAGAAGAGTCCTCACATGTTGATTTTCCACGAAATCAGATGCCCACAGTATGGGTGAGGAGTAAACATGGCTTCACAACCCCATAAAAAACGGAGAACTGCCCTTGACAAGTTAAATATCCTGTAGTATACTAACAACTTAGGATCGTAAGTTTAGTCTCCTTTTACATAAGGAGCCTTTGAGTTCTTCTTACCTAATATTTCAAGAAGAGCTTTTGACAGCTCTTACGCTTCTTTCATTACAATTTCCGTATTTATGTCGTATGTTTAATAATCGCGCTCGTTCAACCTATCAACCCGCAAGAACTCGTTTTGGAACAGGACCATCCCGTAGTGGAGGTTTTCGCTCTGGAGCAGGACCACGCAGATTTGGTGGTGGAGGAGGACGAAAACGCATTAACGACGGAGTCGTTCATGATTATATAAGACGAGCATCAGTCAAACCAGCTGCAGCTCTTTTACCAGTACCTGTCATTCCGGATGTACAGTTTGACAGCCTTAACCTACCGCAACAATTGAAACAGACGGTTTTACGTCATGGGTATAAAAATCTTACACCAATTCAGGTGCAAGGAATACCCGCAATACGCGATGGAAAAGATGTGATCGGTATCGCAAATACAGGTACAGGTAAAACAGCTGCTTTCCTTATCCCACTCGTTGAAAAAATTATGAGTGACAGGATGTTTAAGGCGCTTATTGTAGCTCCAACTCGTGAGCTTGCGCTTCAAATTCAGGATGAACTTCGAATCTTTACCTCTGGAATACCTATCTATAGCGCATTCTGTATTGGAAAGTCTTCGATGTATACACAGATCCGTGAACTACAACGCAATCCACATGTGGTGGTCGGGACCCCAGGAAGACTAAAAGATCTTATTTCTCGAAAAGCATTGCGCTTAGAGAAATTTAGTATGGTCATTCTTGACGAGGCAGATCAAATGCTTGACATGGGATTTATCAATGATATTAAAGAAATCATTTCATTTCTCCCTGAAAAGCGTCAGTCTCTCTTTTTCTCAGCAACATTGTCACCAACAATTAATACACTTATTAAATCCTTTGTAAAGGATCCAGTGACAATTTCCGTGAAAACATCAGAGACAACAAGTCATATTACCCAAGAGGTCGTGACGGTTGAGCCAACAGCATTTAAAATTGAAACGCTCACTTCCCTTCTTCGACAAGAGGACTTCAAAAAAGTACTCGTATTCGGACGTACAAAACGTGGTGTTGAAAAAATTACCCAAGATTTGTACGCAAAAGGATTTAAAGTTGCCTCTATTCATGGAGATAAAGAGCAATCTGCCCGACAACGTACACTTCGCATGTTTAAGGAAGATGTAATCAATATCATGATCGCAACAGACGTTGCAGCTCGTGGACTTGATATCCCAAATGTCTCACATGTCATCAACTATGATGTGCCTGAGTCATATGAGGATTATATCCATAGAATTGGAAGAACGGGACGTGCAAATAAGACTGGAAAGGCTTTGACCTTTGTCCAAGGATTTGCCGCACCGCTCAAGACTCAATCGTATACTTCTCACAGAAGATAAATAAATACGAAGGAGAACTTTGATTTATTTATACTGAGAATATGCAGTATACTTAAAGTCAATATGAAAAAACTTTACACATTCTGGTACTCATTCCAAAAATCACTTCTTGATCCCCAATATTATAAAGACATAATAAAGGCCTCCTATTGGTTTTCTTTCAAATATCTTTTTTTTCTCTTGACCATTCTTTCAATAGTCCGATCGGTCCAATTAGGTACAGAGTACCTAAAAGTTCGAAGCAAGATCCCAGAATATATTAAAATTGGCAAACAAGAACTGGCAGCTCTTTACCCCAAAGAGCTAGAAGTAAGAATCTCAAATGGCAAATTATTCACAAATGTCAAAGAGCCTTATTTCATTGATTTCCCAAAACGATTTGGCGATGTTGGAGAGCAACATTTAATTGCCATCGATACAAAAGCTTCTCCATCGGCATATAAAACATATAAATCTCTTGTACTTGCAACACGCGAAGTTTTAGTTTATCCAGATAAACAACAAGGGGAAAGTGTCACCACAAAAATGTATTTTTTTAGTGATATGAAACAAAGCCTTTATATCGATCATTCTAAATATATAAAAATTGTTGAAAGCATTAATCCATTCTTAGTAAAACTTCCTTCCTATATTGAAATTGCTGTTATTGTAGGGCTTATTATAATCCCCCTGTTTGGAGGGATTTTCTGGGCATCTTCTACTCTGTTTGGACTTTATATTCTTACCATTTTTGTCTGGATAGTTGCAAAGTTGGCAAAGAAGAACTTAGACTACAATACTCTCCTTCGTCTTGGAATGCATGGTGCCACGTGGGCCATTCTATTTACTTTCATTCTCGACTTAACAAATAAATCAACTCCAGGGGGCTTTAATATCATTTTTCTCCTATGGATGACATTTATTGTCTTAAAAATGAAGCTGGATGAACCTATAGTAGTGACAACTACTTCACAATAAGTTGTTTTGTGATATACTTTCCGTATTGATATGAGAACTATTCCAGTGAACACATTTTTCTTTTACTATTTTACCCGTATTGCGGGCTGATTTTTTGTAAATAGAAGAGAAAATCACCCCGCCAAAAGCGGGGTCTTTTAGTAATAGGGTATATAAAACAATGAACAATACAATAATTAGAATAAATTTCTTTTTTTACTTTTATCCCGGCTAGCGGGCTGTATTTATATGCAAAATACACCCCGCAAATGCGGGGTTTTTTTATTACTAATTTAAAAAAATATATGAAAAAAAAGGTTTTAGGTATAGGAGAGATAGTACTCGATAAGGTCCATCAGCTGGCATCTTTCCCCAGTGAAGGAGAAAAAATAGTATCACGCACGATACAGATGAGTCTCGGTGGGCCAGTACCCTCCGCGCTCATTCTCCTGTCGCGGTTGGGTGTAGAGTGCACACTTGTTGCATGCGTTGCAAATGATGAGGCAGGAAAAATCGTCACATCCATCCTTGAGGGAGAAGGCGTTCGACTGGTCCAGGAAGTAAGTGATCACACATCGGTGAATACGGTCCTTGTCAATGGGATGAATGGATCACGAACAGTAATAAAGGACATTGATAGCGGCACATTAGAGAAAAAAATTCAAAATAAGATTATTGACTCAGCTGACCTTATTCTTTGTGATCGACATGAGCCCGATATAGTTCTTGACGCAATTGGAAGAAAAAAACGTGGAGTACAAGTGATCATGGATCCTTCAGTGGATTGCTCAGTAAGGACGATGGAACTTCTGCGGAACGTAAGTGTTCCGATTGTACCGATTGAAACAATGAAGACGTTGTTCCCGAACAACACGATACAAGATGGCGCAAAAAAACTTTCTCTTGCACTTGATAAGACAGTAATAATAACGATGGGCGAATATGGGTGTGCTGTATGCAATCGTGAATCATTTGCTATTCACTCCCCTCCTCGTGTGAATGTAATAGATACGCTTGGTGCAGGAGACATATTTAGAGGAGGTTTTGCATTTGGAGTGCTCAATGGTTGGGACCTCGATCGTACTGTCCAATTTGCGAATATGGTTGCAGCAATGCAGTGTACCAAGTTGGGAAACAGTACTGCAATTCCTACCAAACAAGAAATAAATACATTTCAAAAAACGACAAATCAATTAGCAAATTCAATATCACTAGTATGAAAAAAAATATAAGTAGCAATCTGACGATTATTGCAGGTCCCTGTTCAGTTGATGAAAAAAATGTGGATGAAGTGCTTGCAATTGCCAAAATAAAAGCAAAAGGAAAACGAGCTATTGCCGGAACAAGAGTTGTAGGGTTAAAATCCCGCACTGCTCTTTCACTGGACGGAAAAAATATGGGAATTGACTTTTCTATATTCATGAGGAATTTGCAAAAAAGTATTGATGGATTATCGCCAAAAGATTTTGAAGAACCGCCCAGCGTAGCTATTGCGAAAAGTATCAGGAAGAAAACGGGGATGATTATCGCAACCGAAATCATGAGTCCGCTTGTCCAGCTTCCCTCTTTCGAGAGTGAACTATTCAAAAATGGCCTTCTTGCTTGGAGCCCTGCGGTAAGCCAACTTGGATGGCCAGCAATGAAGATGGCTCTGTTTGCAAAGCGAAATGGATGGAGTGTTGGCATAAAAAATGGTAAGTGGAAAGGAATGGAGAAAACATGGGAAGGGCTTGCGAGTTATGTAAGGGCCCATATTGAACCACAAAAAGCGATCATGATACAACGTGGTATTGAAGTACCGGAAAAGGGAAATTTTAGAAGTCTACCAGTACACGAATCGGCAGTCCTTATGAAAGAAAGAGGATTTCAAATGTACTTTGATCCTTCTCATTCGTTTGGCCCAAAGATGCGCGATGAAATTGTATTAGGTACTATTGCGGCGATGAAGATTAAAACCCAAAGTGGTGAGTTTGTATACGATGGTGTTCTCATTGAAGCAGGGACATCTGTTACTGATACTGAACAACACATCACCCTTTCAGAGTTACAGATTCTATGTGATCAACTATCCGATTTCCGATTATTAGTTCCGCCTACAAAAATATGAATACAAAAATAATGATTGGGAGAGGGAACATTTTAGAGGTTGCAAAAGTTCCAGCTATTATGTCAGCAAGAAAATTATGCATCATCACCGATAAGTGCGTTGCTCCTCTTTGGCTTGAAAAAGTAACAGGCCAACTAAAAGATAAAAAAGTTTGCGTGATTATTATTCCAACAGGTGAGCACAATAAGACACTTGACACTCTTCAGTACATTTGGAAACAGATGATTGAAGGAGATGTTGATAGAAGTACCGTTGCAATCGCTTTGGGAGGAGGAGTTGTTTGCGACATTGGTGGATTTGCAGCAGGAACTTTCATGAGGGGGATTCCTGTTGTTCACATCCCTACTACCCTATTGGCCCAAGTCGATGCAAGTATCGGAGGAAAAACAGCGATAGATTTTTGCGATCTGAAGAATTGCATTGGGATTTTTCATCCCCCAAGCGCAGTACTTATCAATGTTCGTACTCTTTCCACACTTCCTGAAAAGCAGGTACTTTCTGGCATGGCAGAAATCATCAAACATGCAATTATCGCCGATAGGATGCTATTAAAAGAGTTAAAGAATAAAAATGTCAGATCCATTTTAGATAAGGAATGGGTGCGGATTGTCTCGCGTTCAGTGGAGATAAAAAAAGTAATCGTTAAACAAGATGAACAAGAAAGAAATGGCATTCGTAAACAACTTAATTTTGGCCACACTGTCGGACACGCAATCGAGTCATTAAGGTTAAACACAGAACATCCTTTATTGCATGGAGAGGCGGTTGCACTCGGAATGATTTCTGAAGCCCATATGAGTGTCCTGCTGGGAATACTTTCACAACAGGAAGAGGATGAAATTATAAAAACAATACAAGGCATTGGTTTACCAACGAAATGTACACACTTTAGCGTAGTAGACATAAAAAGAGTAATGAAAAATGACAAAAAGAATACAAATGGTCAGATGCTTTTTTCACTACCTTTGAAAATTGGAAAAGTAACCAGTGATTGTATTGTCCCAGATCAAATTATTGAAGAATCATTACAAATCATTATGGATAAATAATTATGGAAACAATAGTATTGCATCCACCAAAACAAGGAATAAAAAATGCAGTCATTGCTCTTGAAGGATCTAAAAGTTACACAAACCGTGCCCTTGTCATGGCTGCATTAGCGAAAGGAAAAAGCATTTTAGTATCACCATCAAATAGCGATGACAGTACTATCCTCATACAGTCTTTACGAGACTTAGGGGTTTCGGTTGTAAAAAACAATACGTCAATAGAAGTAATTGGGACTGGCGGTATTTTTAAGTCTCAAGCAAAGACTATCAATGTGGGTCACGCGGGAACTGTAATGCGATTTTTGACTGCCCTTTCTGCATTGATTCCAGGGGAGATTACTCTTGATGGATCTTCCCGAATGAGACAAAGACCAATAGGAGAACTTGTTGGTGCGCTTCAACAGCTAGGAATCAATGTAGACCATCTGGGAGATAGTGGGCTCCCACCACTTGCTGTCCGCGGCAGGACATTCAAAAAAAACGAAGTTGTCATAAGTGGAAAAGTAAGTAGTCAGTTCATTACTGCGCTCCTCTTAATTAGTCCATGTATTAGTGGCGGTTTAACTATTCAGATTAGCGATGAACAAATTTCAAAATCATATATTGATATGACTATTGAGGGAATGAATAAATTTGGAGTTGAAGTAGTAAATGACCACTATAAGAAATACACCGTTTTGCCAGGGAAAGGATATAGGGCAACTCATTATGTCGTTGAAGGAGATGCATCGGGATCATCTTATATATTTGGCATTGCCGCAGTAAGTGGTGCTACCATTACTGTCTCAAATATTAATCCTCACTCATCTCAAGGGGATATTCACTTTGTGGACATTCTTGAACAGATGGGCTGTATTGTAATACGCAATAGTGCTAAAAACACCATAACGCTCACTGGTCCTAAAAAATTGAAATGTATATCGGTCAATATGGAGTCGATGCCAGATACTGCTCAGACACTCGCAGTTGTTGCTGCATTTGCAGAAGGGACGACGAGAATAGGTGGGCTTTCAACACTCAAAGTAAAAGAGACCGACAGGTTGGAAGCGACAAAAAAAGAGCTCAATAAGATAGGCATCACCTGTACGACGACAAAAGATTCACTATCAATTACCGGTGGAATTCCCCATTCTGCAGAGATTGAGACATACAACGATCATAGAATGGCATTGGCGTTTTCAATAGTAGGATCGGTTGTCGATGGATTAGTAATTGGTAATCGACAAGTAGTCAATAAATCATTTCCGACCTACTGGGATGTAATTCAAAAATTAGGAATTTGTACACACTAATATGAAAAATATTATTTTAATTGGTTTTATGGGAAGTGGCAAAAGCTCCGTAGCTTCTGAGTTGGCAAAAAAAATGCAGTTAGCACAACTAGAGACAGATAAACTTGTTCTTTCCTTTTCAAAAAGAAAAAGCATAAGTGAAATTTTTTCACTTGATGGAGAGATACAGTTCCGTGAACTTGAACTGATAGCTGCAAAAAAATTAAGCAAGAAAAAAAACTCAATAATTTCGACAGGGGGCGGAATGGTTATTAATAAATTATGTATTGATCATCTAAAAAAGAATGGAACTGTTGTATTTTTGCAGACAACATTTGATGTTATTGTAAAAAGACTTGAGGGAGACACGACAAGACCATTATTTATCAACAAGGATAAAGCAAAAAAACTATTTCTATTTAGAGAGAATCTCTATAAAGAATATGCAGATATCACTGTGAATACAAACCTATTATCAGTGGGACAAATTACAAATTTAATTTTTTCAAAACTATGAAAACTGCCGATACAAAAATATGTTTAATAATCGGAGACCCAGTGAATCATTCACTCTCTCCTTTGATGCATAATGTCGCTTACAAATCAGTCGGACTTGAGGAACAGTTTGTATACCTTGCGGCATCTGTGCCGGTTGTAAAAATGAAGTCAGTCATAGAATCTGTTCTTACATTGGGGATTCGAGGACTTACTTGTACCGTACCTCACAAGGTTGCAGTTATTCCCTTCCTTGATGAAATTGATGAAACGGCAAGAAAGATTGGAGCAGTCAACACTGTAGTGAACACAAATGGAATCCTCAAAGGATTCAATACCGATTGGTTAGGAGTGATCACTCCCCTTCGCGAAGAGACTAAGCTTTCGAAAAAGAAGGTGCTGGTTCTTGGGGCAGGTGGCGCTTCGAGAGCCGTTGTTTATGGATTGATAAAGGAAGGAGCTGATGTGACGATTACAAATCGTACATGGGAGAAAGCAAAGAAGTTGGCATCTGAGTTTGGTTGTCGTGCAATCAAAAAAGTTGATGAAAATAGTGTTAAAGACATGGATATCATCATCAATACAACATCGGTCGGTATGCATCCTCATGAAAATATGAGTCCCCTATCCTGTGGAGGGATAGCGAAAAAACATATAGTCATGGATATTGTTTACTCTCCGCATGAGACGCTATTTCTGCAGAATGCGAAAAAAAGTGGAGCAAAAATCATTCACGGAATTGAGATGCTTCTGCATCAGGGGACTGCCCAGTTTGAACTGTACACAGGGGTAAAAGCACCGATTGAATTAATGAGGAAAACGTTACAAAACACGCTATTACTATGAACAATACATTGTGTGGAGTTGTCATTGGAAAAACAATAAATGAGATTAATAAAAAACTATCTCACTGTGGTGAGTTATGTTCATTTGCCGAGATACGCGTTGATTTTTCCGACATAGTAGATTGTGCTGATTTGGAGAATATAAATAAGTCATGCTCACAAGAAATAATTATCACATGTAGAAGAAATGATGAGGGGGGAAAATGGAATGGAAATGAAATAGATAGATTGCAGATTTTGCAAAAGGCATTTGATCTGGGATTCTTGGTTGATGTGGAATTACGAACACTTGAGGAAGGGATGCTAAAATTATCACCTCAAATGCAGACAAAGACTTTACTATCTTTTCATGATTTCGAAAAAACACCTGCTATGGATAGTTTAATAAGGATTAAGAAAAGAATGGAGCTATTTCATCCTGTTATAAAAAAGATTGCAACAATGATAACTACCATGGATGACAGTGTGAGAATGTATAAATTACTAATAAACAAACAAGAGAATGAAAGGCTTTGCATAATTGGTATGGGTGAAAATGGCAAGCAAACGCGTTTCATTTCACCTCTTTTGGGGAGTGAGTTCACATACTGCACTATTAATAATGAGAGTTCAGCACCAGGCCAGATGAGTTGTAATACTATGTTGGAAGTTTATAGATTAATTAAATAATATGGCAGGAAATACATTTGGGACTCTATTTAGAGTAACCACATTTGGCGAGTCTCATGGTGGCTCTGTAGGTTGTATCATCGATGGGTGTCCTGCTGGGCTCCCGTTGAATGAAGAAATAATCCAAAAGGATTTAGATAGAAGACGACCTGGACAAAGCGATTTAACGACACCCCGGAATGAAGAAGATAGTGTCCACATAGAGTCGGGCGTCTTTGAAGGGAAAACAACGGGAACGCCTATTTGTCTATTAGTAAAAAACAGAGATGCACGTCCATCTGATTATGATCATTTGAACAATATTTTTCGTCCATCCCACGCAGATTTTACTTACGAAAAAAAATATGGAATTCGAGATACAAGAGGTGGTGGGCGTGCAAGCGCAAGGGAGACTGTTGCACGTGTTGCCGCAGGTGCAGTTGCACGTTCATTTCTAAATAATATAGGAATAGAGTTTGTAGCCTTTGTCGAACAGGTGCAAAATATCACGGCAGATATCGACGCGAGCACTGTTTCTTTGGCAGAAGTTGATATAACAAGTGTTCGTTGTCCAGACAAGCAGGCTGCGAAAAAAATGATCGCTCTGATAAAAAAAATAAGAGATGAAGGTGATTCAGTCGGTGGCGTTATTCGCTGTATTATCAGGAATGTTCCCCTAGGTTTGGGAGAGCCTGTTTTTGACAGGCTATCTGCACGACTAGGATTTGCAATGCTGACAATTCCTGCAACAAAAGGATTTGAGATAGGATCTGGATTTACCGGTACACACCTCACAGGAAAGACTCATAACGATGAGTTTTTCACTGATGCAAATGGCCAAATACACACTCGAAGTAATAACTCGGGTGGTGTGCAGGGCGGTATCTCAAATGGAGAGCTTATTGATTTTCGTGTGGCATTCAAGCCAACCTCAACTATAGCTAAGGAACAAAGGACGGTAGATAAAGATGGAAAAGAACACATGTTAACTGCTCATGGAAGACATGACCCCTGTGTTCTTCCCCGTGCAGTGCCGATTGTTGAGGCTATGGCAGCGCTCACAATAATCGATTATTATTTATTACAAAAAATATATGAAAAGACTAGAAGAGTTGAGAAAAAAGATTGATGCACTTGACACACAGCTATTGCGCATTATTCATGACCGTTTGGCTAGTGTTGAAGAAGTGGGTAAGATAAAAAAAGAGCTGGGACTCAAACCCCTTGACTCTACTCGATGGAATGCAGTCTTAGAAAAAGGGTTTATTCAAGCTGACAGTCTTGGATTGCGAAAAGCGTTTGTAAAAAAAATACTTGATACAATTCATAATGAGGCATTACAAATAGAACAAATAATATGATACATGTTTCAAAACGATTGTTGAAATTTCCAGAATATGCTTTTTCGCTTCTTGCAAAGGAGGCAAGAAAAAGAGAAGAAGAAGTTGGGCGGAAAATACTCGATTTAAGTATTGGATCGCCGGACTTTCCGCCGAGCAAAATATATATTGAAAAACTCAAAGAATATATCGATAAACCAGGGAGTCATATATACCCGGGATATGGTGCTATTTCATCATTTTCTGACGGGCTCATTACATGGTATAAAAATAGATTTAATGTAGAAATTACAAGCAATGAGCTATTTCCACTTCTTGGAGCAAAAGATGGTGTGAGTCACATGGCAATGGCACTTGCAGACGAGGGTGATGAGATACTTGTTCCCGATCCCGGATACCCTGCGTTTACTGGCCCGGCTCTTATGATGAATTCCACTGTTGTTCCTTACTCGCTTACAGACGAAAATGATTTTAAACTATCTATTTATGAGATTGAAAAAAAATTAACAGAAAAAACAAGAATGCTTTGGATAAATTTCCCAAGTAATCCAACGGGCCAAGTAATTACAAAAGAAGAGCTTATCCCATTAGTTGATCTATGTAGAGAAAGAAACGTCTGGCTTATCTATGATAACGCATACGCTGAAATGACATACAATGGATATATATCCCCCAGTATCTTGGAAATTCCCGGAGCAAAAGATATCGCTGTGGAGATTGGGTCATTTTCAAAAATGTACTCATTTGCGGGATTTCGGATGGGATGGGTTGTCGGAAATAGCGAAGCTATTCTATCTCTTGCAAAGGTAAAATCACAGCTTGATTCAGGACTATCCCTTCCCTTTCAAGAGTTGTCTGCTTATGTTTTTACACATCCAGATTTAAATTGGCATACTGAAATGATAAATGGATATTCGCAAAGAAAAAACGTATTAATGGAGGTTTTTATAAAACGCGGCCTTTCAATGAAAGACCCTCAAGGGGGCCTGTATCTTTGGGCTAAAATTCCAGTTGGTTTTCAAGACTCTACAGAATATGCTATGAATTTATTGAAAGAAAAACATATATTAGTGACACCGGGTACGGTGTTTGGTAATAACGGAAAAAACTATGTACGTATTAGTTTTTCAGGAGACATTACCCATTTATCTGAATATCTATGAAAAAGATAGCCATTGTTGGACTCGGGAGATTTGGAAAGACACTCATGCGTTTACTTGATAAAGATTTTGAGATAAAAATATTTCATCATGATAGCAATCCAAAAGAATTGTTCACTTTTGCAGAGGTGGTTTTTTACTGTGTCCCCATCGATTCATTCGAATCGATGATCAAAAAACATAGACCTCATATAAAAGATCACCTATTAATTGACGTGCTATCAGTGAAAGAGCACCCAAAAAAAATATTTTCCAAGTATCTTAAAAACACAGAAGCTCGCTCCCTTTTGACTCACCCGATGTTTGGCCCAGATAGCAGCAAGAATGGGTTTGCCAACTTGCCCATTGTTATGGATAAAAACACTTCTTCAGACGAAGAATATATATTTTGGAAAACATATTTTTCTCAGAAAGGCCTTGCTATTGTTGAAATGTCGCCAAGCGAGCATGACAGATTAGCTGCGCGTTCTCAGGGACTCACTCATTTTATTGGGAGACTTCTTGAATCAATGAAGATACAACCCACAAAGATTGATACGTTGGGAACAAAAAAATTATTTGAGGTGATGGACCAGACTTGTCATGATTCATGGAGACTTTTTTCGAACTTGCAGACGTACAACAATTACACAAAGCAGATGAGAATTCGTCTGGGAATTGCCTACGACAGTCTGTATGAAAAACTACTACCAACTCAAGTAAATAAAAGCAAGCTTGTCTTTGGTATACAGGGTGGGAAAGGAAGTTTTAATGAAGAAGCACTTCATGACTATTTGAAAAGACATGACATAAAAAAGTTCATGATTAAGTATCTCTTCACAACAGAAAAAGTATTAAAGAGCCTTCATGAAGGCAAAATCGATTTTGGTATTTTTGCTATTCAAAACGCATTAGGCGGAGTCGTACAGGAATCAACCCATGCTATGGCCCGATATAGATTTAAAATTCATGAAGAGTTCGCAATTAAAATTGCCCATTATCTTATGAAGCGAAAAGATGTCCAGATTTCTGAAATAGAAGAGATCATGGCTCATGATCAAGTCTTTAAACAATGCAAAGACACACTGAAAAGAAAGTATTCGAATCTTGTTCAGAAAATAGGACTAGGCGACTACGTTGACACAGCGAAGGTTGCATGGGGAATATCCCACGGAGCTTTACCAAAAAATACTGCAGTTCTTGGATCCCGTATTCTTTCAGAGATATATAGTTTTGATATCATCGATGAAAATTTACAAGACGGCACTGAAAACTTTACCACATTCTTTATTGTGAAAAGGTAAAGAAAAGTTGAAACTTTTGGTACGATTGATGCATATATAGATATGAGTGAGTAATCGCTTATTTATTATTTAATTATTTTTATATGAAAAGAAAATCACTGGCTCTTTTAGCTGCGGTTGCTGTGTTGCTTATGGTTAATGTTGTTCGCGCTGAGACGAATGAAAATGAAAATGAAGTTGAGTCAACTGATACGCAAGTTAGCATCACTCCAAAAATGAAAGAATTTAGAGAAGATGCAAAAGAACTTCGCGAGACAAATCAAGAAAAAAGAAAAGAACTACTTGATCAGAATAAGTTAGATAGGGAGGATTTTAGAGAACAAAGAAAAACCAATCTCGAGCAAGTGAAAGCGGAGAATAAGATGAGTCGTGAGGCTACTAAAGCAAAGATTGATGCACTTCTTAAAGATAAAACCCCTGAAGAAAAACTTACGATCATGCCGTCAGTCAATGCGTTGAGAAAGGACCTCAACGAACAGAATAGAGCCAACATCAAAAGCTTTACAACAACAGAACAGGCGGCAAAAAAGGGTCTAGTAGAGTCTATTCAACTCCGTATGGATACTTTTAGACAAAGTGTTCGTACAGGTTGGACAACTTTGTGGAGTTCAGTCTTTGGAAAAAAATAAAAGGAAGTACAATAAAAAACCCACCCTTTCAGGTGGGTTTTTTTGTATCTTTTTATGCGACGATTTCCTTAGATATTTTTTCTTTTCTAATCGGTGGAATAAGGTCTTTCTCAACATATATTTTTTCAGCTATCATATAGTCTTTTTCTGTCCCCATTTTTCCCATAGCAACAAGTGTAAATGGGATATGTATTTCGGGGATAGCAAACTGTCTTTTTGTTTCTAAAGCATCAAAGCTTCCGATTTGCCGCGAGTAATAGCCAAGATCCTGTGCTTGTAGCACAAGTGAGATCACTGCTGCACCCAAATCATACTGGGCCCAGTTGTTTATGGTTCCTGGGGACTCCTCGCGTATATAGCAGGCTATAATAATAAGGGAAGCATTCAATGCCCACCCGTTTCTATCAGGAATACAATGCTTTATTTTTTCATAGGGAGCTGTGCCCTTTTTTACATAATAAAAAAACCATGGCTGATGGTATCGAGCCGATGGAGTCAAACGAGCAGCTTCCAAGATAGATTTGATGTGATTCTCAGGAATAGGTTCCTCAGAAATCACACGGGGGCTAAATCGTTCAGCGATTGCATGTAAGACTTCAAACTTTGCAATAGGGCGTCGAGCTTTTTTTATCTCATCGACTATACTCATAGTGGCATAAATGGAAATGTCCCCATTTGGGCTTTGTCTCCAAGTGCTCTTTCAATTCTCATGAGTTCATTATATTTCGCGACTCGTTCACTTCTTGCAGGGGCGCCAGTTTTAATTTGTCCTGTTCCCATCGCTACTACAAAATCCGCCATAAATGCGTCTTCAGTCTCAGCACTTCTATGCGAGACAATCGCAGTCATTCCTGCTTTTTTAGCCATCAAAATCGCAGAAACAGTTTCAGTTAAAGTGCCAATCTGATTTAGTTTAATTAGAATTGAGTTACACGTTTTTTCAGTAATTCCTCGTTGCAATCTCTTTATATTTGTTACGTATAAATCATCTCCCATTACCTGCATTTTTCCCTCTGTTTTTTCATAGAGTTTTTTAAATCCATTCCAGTCATCTTGATCAAATACATCTTCCATTGAAACAATAGGATATTTTTTCCACATTTTAACGTAGTAATCAACCAATTCATCAGTTGTCCATTCAACCCCCTCTTTCTTAAGAGTATATTTACCATCTTTATAAAATTCTGAAGCAGCGCCATCAATACCTAAGCAAAAATCTTCTTTTGGCTTGTAGCCTGTCATTTCAATAGCCTGCATAAGTATTTGAAATGGTTCTTCGTTGTTCTTAAACTGAGGTGCAAATCCGCCCTCGTCTCCAACGGCAATACTGTACCCGTTTGATTTCAAGACTTTTTTAATTGCATGGTAGACCTCCACCCCCATTCGAATTGCCTCAGATGTTTTTCTTGCTCCAACTGGGAACAGCATATATTCTTGAATATCGCTTGCCCAGTTTCCATGTTTTCCTCCATTGAGAACATTCAACATGGTAAGTGGCATTGTATATATACCTTTAAAATCTGGATTAAATTTTGTGAGATACTCGTAGAGTGGTTTTTTTTCGCTTGTTGCTTCTGCTCGCGCAGCACTGAGGGATACGGAAAGAATTGCATTTGCACCAAGATTTGCCTTATTCTCAGTTCCATCAAGGTCAATCATTTTTTTATCAAGCTCTGCATGCTTTTCTGCATCCATTCCTTTAACAGCAGAATTTATTTTTATATTTACATTTTCTACTGCATTTAAGACCCCCTGTCCCATATAACGCTTTGCATCTCCATCTCGTAGTTCAACTGCTTCATATTTTCCAGTGGATGCACCAGACGGGACTGCTGCCCAGCCAGTAACGCCATTTTCCAAAGTTGTAACACACTCAATCGTTGGGTTGCCGCGACTATCAAGGATTTCTTGCGCGTGAATTGATGATATTTTCATAGACATTCATTATAATTCAATCCTATGACCGTTTCTACTCGAACAAAAGCCATTTTGGCTTTAATAGCTACAGGTGCGCTTGGAGGCATCGCTCCTCTTTTTATGAAAATAGCACTCAAAGAATTTAGCTCATATCAAATCCTTTTCATCCGTTTTGGGATTGCTTCAGTGTTGATAACCCCCCTATTGATAAAATATGCAAAAAAAATTACGCCAAAACATCTCACCTATATACTACCCGGGAGTCTTTTGTTCAGTGGTAACGTATTTCTTTTTGTTGTTGGTGTTCAATATACAACAAGTATTGTTTCCCAACTATTTTATTTATTGACTCCCATTGTCGTCTCATTGGCTAACTATTTTTTGTTCAAAGAAAAAATTTCCATTCGTCGTATCATTAGTATGATTATCTGCCTTGGTGGTTCAGCTCTCCTTATACTCCGATCAATTGAAGCGACTCATCTCATTCGGTCAATCGGCACATTCCATGGAAATATACTTATTCTTTGTGCGATGACTTCTTGGTCGCTCTATGTTGTCTATACGAAGAAACTGAGCCAAAAATTTGAACCCCCTCTTTTCCTTGTGAGCAATTTTATTACCGCACTAGTCATAAGTTGTCTGAGTTTTGCGGTTACTAACACATCGTTTAGCACAACACTTGTCACTTTATTTCATAGCAGTCCGCCGGTTTATTTGAGTCTAGTTGCACTTGGTGGAATAAACTCTGTCTTATTCTTTTTTCTCTATCAATGGAGTCTTAAGCATGTTTCGTCATTCATTGTCGCTTCCTCTGCCTATATTTCTCCACTTTCTGCAGCTCTCTTTGCTATTCCATTTTTTGGTGAACAACTGAGCGTTACACTTCTTATCAGTGCTTTTAGTATTTTTATTGGTTCTTACTTAATCCTTACTGAAAAAAAATAAAACACAGTTTGGTACAATGAGTGTTCATTCTATTATTCATTTATTTTTATCACTATGGTTACAATTGGTCAACAAGTCCCCGATTCTGAATTTGAATATTTTCAGAATGAACAGTTCAAAAAAACAAAGCTTTCCGATTATCGAGGAAAGTGGCTTGTTCTCATGTTTTATCCTGCCGATTTTACTTTTGTTTGTCCCACAGAACTGAGCGAAGCTGCTCAAAAATATGGTGAGTTCAAGAAAGTTGGAGCAGAAATAATAAGTTTTAGTACCGATACAGTGTTTGTTCACAAGGCTTGGCATGATGCATCTCCAGTAATAAAAACGATCACCTATCCAATGGGTGCAGATCCAACAGGAAACATCTGTCGTGCATTTGGAACGTATCTTGAGATGGAAGGATTGTCCCTTCGAGGAACATTCATTATTGACCCAGACGGCGTCTTGAAAGCAATAGATATGCATGACAATAGTATTGGACGTAATATAGAAGAAATCCTCAGAAAGCTCCAAGCCTCCCAGTATGTCCGCGAGCACAAAGGAGAAGTATGTCCAGCAAGCTGGAAACCTGGGGCAAAGACGCTCAAGCCTGGAGTGGATTTAGTGGGTAAGATCTGAGACGTCGTATATAATGTATATATATGATCGTCAAAGAGGCAGTACAGCGTTTTTTGGAGTATTGTGAGATAGATCGGCAACTCTCGGATAAAACAGTACGTATGTATGGTTATTATCTCCACTTTTTTGACACGTGGGTTTCCCAACAAAAAGCTGATACGAATGTTGAAGAACTCAATGAGGATACAATCCGTAATTTTCGCCTCTACCTTTCTCACACCTATAAAAATAAATACAAAGGTTATTTATCTCGACAATCTCAAGGATATTTCCTTATTGCCCTTCGCTCATTTTTCAAATATCTTCTTAAGCAAAAGATGAAAGTTTTGGCTCCTGAGATGATAGAACTAGGCAAACAAAAAGAGAGAGTAATAAAATTTCTTTTACCAGATGAATTGAAACGTATATTTGATAGTGTTGATACAACAGAAGAACCGGGCCTAAGAGATCGTGCCATTCTTGAAGTACTTTTTTCAACGGGGCTTCGTGTATCAGAGCTTGTAGGTCTGAGCAAGGAAGATATAAATATTGAAAGAGGAGAGTTTAGCGTTACGGGAAAAGGGAGCAAAGTCCGCGTTGTTTTTCTCTCAGATCATGCAAAATTAAGACTGAAAGAATATCTAGAAAAACGAAGCGATCCTTACTCTGCGCTTTTCATCCGGTATTCTGGACCAAAACCTGAAGAAGGCCTTACTCCTGAAAAAATGAGATTATCCGTCCGTTCAGTAGAGCGCCTCGTAGATAAATATAGAAAACGTGCAGGAATTGTGAAGCATTTTAGTCCACATGCACTCCGTCATAGCTTTGCAACTGATTTATTGCAAGGAGGAGCTGATTTAAGAAGTGTCCAAGAAATGCTCGGGCACAAAAACGTTGCAACAACACAGATTTATACTCACGTTACGAATCCTCGACTTCGTGAAATTCATCAAAAGTTCCATTCAGGAAACAAATGATTATTCAGCAAAGGTTAAGAAAGTGGGCGTATACTTTGTTCTCCTCTCTTATGGGAAAACGAGCGACAGCCTTTATCTTTACCTATTGGTCAGAAATTATGCTTGGTGTTTTGACAATCTCCTATATCGTCTATTTTTCTTGGCTCACTATTCTACGATGTCAGACTCTGTATGCATCATATTTTGATCTGGGGATCATGCATCAAACTGTCTACAACACATTTATCTCACTGAAGACAGGAGACTTTTCTCGATTTCTTGAGATGACTAATCCGCACGGATTTGACCAGGTAAAAAGAATGGCGGTTCACAATGATCCGCTCCTTGCGCTCCTTGCACTATTTTATTTTATTTATTCCGGTCCTGAGACACTTCTCGTCATTCAAAGTGTTTTGTTAGGACTTGGGGCGATAGTTGTATATGCTATTGGTCGACATATTTTTTATAAACAGATAAATGCAAAGCTTACTTCTTTATTTTTTGCATTTGCGTATCTTATGTATCCCGCACTTGAGTTGACCAATCATTTTGATTTTCATGCAGTTGCGCTTGCGACCCCACTTCTTCTTTGCGTCTATTATTTCTTTCTAAAAAGAAAATACGGGTGGAGCTTATTGTTTGCAGGTCTTGCAATTCTTTCAAAAGAACAGGTAGGACTTACACTTTGTTTTTTTGGATTATATGTTCTTCTGATTGCGCTGAGGGGCGAAAAAAAAGAGCGAAAAAATATGATGATATTTGGCTTATTTATAAGCTTTATAAGTCTTTCTTGGTTTATTATTTCCATGAAATTTATCATTCCCTACTTCCGTAAAGGCGCCCATTTTGCGCTGGATTATTTTGGTGATTTTGGAGATTCAACAACCTCTGTATTTATAGGCTTATTCAAAAATCCAGGGATAGTATTTCAATATATTTTTAGGAAAGACACAGCGGAATATATGTATTCAATATTGGGCCCTCTCGGATTCATTTCACTTCTCTCCCCGCTCAATCTTTTAATTGCATTACCAGAGCTTGCAATAAACCTTATTTCAAAAAGTGGGGCAATGAGGAATATCTATTTTCATTACACAGCAGTAATAACTCCCTTTGTGTTTATATCAGGATTATTTGGGTTTAAAAGACTTATTTCTTGGATGAAAAATGGGAGACAGTATACTTGGTTTTTTATTGCCTTGTTAATTATTAGCACGCTCTTTTTTTCATATTCATTCTCTCCTCTCCCCTACTCAATGCGTAAGGAAGTGCATCCAATTTTATGGCCTTCAAAAGAGATGGATGATGCACGCATCTGGCAAAAAAAACTAGAAAATGATTCGTTAAAAGTGATGGCGACGGGCCATATTGCTCCTCTTTTTACTTCACGAAGATACTTCTATAATTTTTCCATTCGTTTTGATTTAGCAGATTACATTGTGCTTTCTACCGATGAGGTTTATAATTCAGGAGATAGCAGCAACTTGAAGCCAATCTATATGAAACTCTTGAAAGATATACGATTTATGCGAATATATAAAAATCTAACATTTGAAGTATATAAAAAAATATGATTTCAATAATTATTCCATTCTTTAACGAAGAAAAAAATATTCCCCTTCTTCTTGAACAAATTAATGGTGTGTGCGAAAAAGAAAAATATGAATACGAAGTGATACTTGTCGACGATGGGTCTGAGCTAAAAGCTGAAAGCACAAGGCTTAAGGCACATAATGTTCGCTTGTTCCAACATAGGAAAAGATTGGGAAAAGGCGAAGCGCTTCGCACAGGAATCAAATATGCCGAAGGCGAGGTATTTGTCTTTATGGACGGGGACCTTCAAGATGATCCAGCAGATCTTCCAAAATTTATGCAGAAAATAAATGAAGGTGCAGATCTTGTTAATGGTGTCCGCTCTAAACGAGTTGATAATCCGCTTGTTAAACTTTATTCTTTTTTTGCAAATATTGTCTTAAATAAATTATTTCATTCACCTTTTACTGACATTAACTGTGGCTTTAAAATGTTTAAACGAGAGCTACTTGATGAATATCCTTTGTATGGAAATAATTTTCGTTTTTTCCCTCTCTCGGTCTTTTATCGAGGATATCGTGTAGAAGAAGTTGATGTCCATAATAGAAAAAGAGTGCATGGAATTTCAAAGTTTGGTCCTGCAAAATTATTCACCGGCTTGCTTGATATGACAACGGCATACTTTGTATTCTTATTTGCCGACAGACCATTACATTTTTTTGGAGCGATAGGAAGTGCTCTTTTTGTCGTTGGTTTTATTATCTCTTTCTATCTAGCTGTTGAAAGAATTTTTTTTAATGTGCTCTTATATCGCAGACCTCTTCTTCAATTGGGAATTGTTCTTATTATTGTGGGAATCCAAATCATCATGACAGGCCTGATAGGAGAATTGATTGTATACTTCAACAAGAACAGAAAATAGTCACACATTGAAGAATCTGCTAGACTGATAGTATGAACCCTGTGGTGGCTCTCATCATTGCAAACATTATTTGGGGAGCTGCTTCTCCTGTATTTAAATTTGCGCTTACCAATATCCCCCCCTTTACACTCGCATTTATACGCTTTTTTTTTGCAGCCCTCATCTATTTTCCATTTGTGCTTTTTCGTGGGTATACAATCACAAAGAAACAATTATTTGCTATCTGCTTAGGTGCCTTTTTTTCTATTACCATAAACATCTCATTCTTTTTCATGGGCATCCAAAAAACAGCAAGTATTAATGCACCAATTATCGCTTCATCTCAGCCTATTTTCCTATTTCTTCTCGCGGTATTTTTTTTGAGAGAAAAATTCCATAAGCGAGTAATCATTGGTATTATTATTTCGTTTATCGGCGTACTTGTTATAACCCTATCTCCTCTTTTATTCAACCATGGAACAACAATGGCGCAAAAAGAAATAGCACTTGAGGGGAACCTTTTTTTAATTGTTGCAACATTTGGAGCTGTTATGCAGACGATCATTCATAAGAAGGTCCTAAAAGAAGTAAATCATGTTGTTGTTACCTCCGTGAGCTTTTTGTTTGGTGCGGCAACATTTATTCCCTTTATGATTCCCGAATTCAACAAGTGGTCGTTTTCTCAACTAAATAGTGCTGGATGGACGGGGATCATCTTTGGAGTCGTCTTCTCATCCGCGATTGCATATGGGCTTTTCATATATGGAATTTCAAGGATTGAAGCACAAGAAGTGGGGATATTTACCTACATTGATCCGATTATTGCCGTAATTCTTGCTATCCCGCTTCTTCATGAATATCCGACGCCTTTGTTTTTTATTGGCTCACTATTGGTTTTCTTGGGAATTTTACTTGCAGAAAGAAGAGTCCACTGGCATCCGTTTCATAAGATACGTAAATCATGAAACACGCAACATGTAATATGAAGCACTTCAAATGCTACATGCCCCATGCCACATGCTACAATATAAATATATGAATACAAAAATCATGGTTACGGGAGCTGGTGGCTATATTGGTTCTGTTGCAGCCTATCTTTTTTTGAAACAAGGATACTCAGTAGTGGCGGTTGATAACTACACAACCGGCTATCATGGACCTCTTGAAACACTCAAGGCAAAATATCCTTCTCTCCTTACAATCTACGAAGAAGATTTAAAAAATATACAAAACGTGTTTGAAAAAGAATCTGGGATCCAGGCAGTTGTTCATTATGCCGCTTCCTGTCTTGTAGACGAGTCAATGAAAAATCCCTACAAGTACTTTGACAATAATGTGGGTGGGACGAATGCATTGTTGAATGCCATGGTACAAAGCAATGTAAAACGCATCGTATTTTCTTCAACTTGCGCCCTGTATGGCGAAGCTCAGTACATGCCAATAGACGAAAAACACCCACTTAACCCATCACAACCGTATGGTGTCTCAAAACTAATGGTTGAGCAAGAAATACAATGGTATGCTCGTTTGAAAGGGCTCCGTTATGTCATTCTTCGTTATTTTAATGTATGTGGCGCGGCAGATGATGGATTGGTGGGAGACTCAAAAAAGCCCTCAAGCTTGCTGATGCAAAACGCAGTACGAGGCGCACTTGGTATTGAGCCATTTGCTCTTACTTGTCCAGAGGTTAATACTCCAGATAAAACGCCAATTCGTGATTATGTCAATGTTGTCGATTTAAATGAAGCTCATTTAAATGCACTTGAATACATTTTGGCTGATAAACCTAATGAGATAATTAATTTGGGAACTGGCACGGGAAATTCTGTCTTAGAAATTGTCACTAAAGTAAAAGAGATAACAGGTGTAGAATTTCCGCTGGGGAAAGCCGCTCCTCGTGAAGGAGATGACGCAAAAAAAATTGCAGATATTACAAAAGCAAAGAAAATCCTTGGATGGGAGCCAAGAAGAACAATAGGTGATAGTGTGAAATCACTTATTACGTGGTATAAAGCTCATCCACAAGGATGGGATAAATAAAGAGAAATATGCGTAAAAGATCTAAAAAAAGCTTACTCCTTGCCCTGCTCTTAGTGGGCGTTTCTACCATATGCCTTGCCATATTGGCCTTTTTTCTTATTGCTGAACGTCAAAAAACAGCTACACTTCAAAAAAAATTAAATGCATTAGACAATATTGTTGCTCCCTACTATGAAAAAAACGCATTTGAAGTTCCATCTCAATTAGTCCACACACCGAATGAAAAAACGACAAAAATACCCATCATTATGTATCACTATGTTGAATATGTAAAAGATGCAGGAGATCTTATTCGTAAACGGCTCGACATTGTCCCATCTCAGTTTGAAGCACAGCTTGTGGAGCTAAGAAAAGCACATTATGAGACCTACTTTGTCAAAGATGTCCCCGATATTCTCAATGGGACGGTGCATTATTCTACCCAGAGTGCTATCCTCTCATTTGACGACGGATATGAAGATTTTTATACCGATGTATTTCCCCTACTAAAAAAATATCATATGCGTGCAACTCTCTACGTAATTTATGATTATATTGGACGAAATGGATTCTTAAACGAAAAACAAATACAAGAGCTTATTGATAGCGATCTGGTGGAAATTGGCTCACATACGCTTGATCATATTTATCTTAAGGTTGCACCAAAAGACTATGCTGATAAGCAAATAATAGAAAGTAAGAATAAGCTGGAAGAACGATTTGGAATAAAAGTAAAAACATTTGCATATCCCTATGGTGCATTTAACAATGATAATATTGAATCGGTGAAGAGAGCGGGGTATACTGCTGCAGTCTCTGTTATTTCTGGAGAAATACAGTCAAAAGATAATATATTCTATATGTCTCGTATTCGTCCAGGGCTGTTTACACCTCAGACAATGATTCAATTTATTGAAAGAATGAATAAATAAGAAGGCTGAAACTGCATATATAGTATGTATGAGCTTGCATTTATACTTCGGTTACCGTAATATTAATATCTATGAAGGACAATAAAGCACTTTTCACCATTTTTTTGATAGTTTTCGTTGATTTGTTGGGCTTTGGTATAGTCCTTCCTCTTCTCCCCTATATTGCAGAAAAATATCAGGCAACACCATTCACCATTGGTATTCTTGGCGCAACGTATTCCTTTTTCCAACTGATTGCCGGCCCGGTCTTAGGAAGACTCTCTGATCGGTATGGGAGAAAGAAACTCCTCGCGATTTCCCAAGTTGGGAGCGCGATTGGTTATTTATTATTAGGTCTTGCTCATAATCTTCCCCTTCTCTTCCTGGCTCGTATAATTGATGGGATTACTGGAGGAAATATTTCAATTGCTCAAGCATATATTGCGGATATTACTACAAAAGAGAATAGAGCAAAAGGTATGGGGATAATTGGAGCAGCTTTTGGACTCGGATTTATTTTTGGGCCTGCAATCGGCGGGTTTTTGGCGAAATATAGCTATAGTTATCCCGGCTATTTCGCTATGGTTGTATCTCTTATTACAGTAGCTCTAACCATCCTTACATTGCCTGAGACTGTATCAAGCAAAGAGCGTGCAAATGAGCCAAAAGCAAAAGTCACATTTCAAGAGTTCTGGAAGATGGCAAGTGACTCCAACATACAGTATCTTGTCGTTGTCTTTTTTATGATGAATTCGGCATTTTCTATGATGCAGGGAACGTTTGCTTTGTGGACTCAAAAAAGATTTAATTTTGGTCCAGAGCAGAATGGGTATGTCTTTGCATTTGTAGGTATTTTGGCGGTCATCGCACAGCTAAAATTGCTTCCAATGCTCGTTAAGAGATTTAAGGAGCGATCGCTCCTCAATTACTCCACATTCTTTTTTATGGCAGGATTTATATTGATGCCTTTTGTTCCCAATCCTTGGTATCTCATGATCACTCAAGCATTTATTGTTTTTGGAAACAGCATGGCAAATCCTTCAATCCAGGCGCTTGCAAGCGAGAGCGTCCCTAAGGAAGAGTATGGAGAGACTTTGGGGTACTTGCAATCTGCGGGAAGCCTTGGTCGTATAGTAGGCCCAGTGCTGGGGGGATGGTTATTTGGTGCGCTTGGCATAAACTCGCCATTCTTATTCTCAGCACTTGTAATGCTTATGATTTTTTTCTATCTTCAGCGGAAAAAATAGGGCTCATGAACTTTAATATTTAAAGTTCACATGATCTTTATGCTCTAAAGGAGTAGTGTCTTCTGGCTTTCCATTATAGTTTATGAAAATTTCTTCATCTTTTTTTATATCTTTTGCTGCATAATATTCCATACATTTTTTTGTGAGATTACAATCATATCGTGCATTTGCTGAGAATGAATGATTGGTAAGTCCGCAATAGCCAAGAACAATTGCATCATTTTTATCGTCCCAATCATAGTCATAGTTTGTAAGTATTGTCTTGTCGTAATATTCAAGCTCACTAAATGGAATAAGTATTACCGGGCACGCTTCAATAAGTTCATTTGCCTTGATGTCTCGCGCAGCTTTAACGCATCGGATGCCGTTTAGTGTTTCTGAGGTGCTTATATATACTGGGATATTCATAGTAAGTGATAGTATACCTGATATACTGGAACAATGAAATCTCCTATTGAGGAATGTTGAATTGTGCTAGGAGATTAAGGCCCTTTACTTGCAAACTGTTTTTTATAAAATTCGATAGTTCTTTGGATCACTGTATTCCAACTTCCTTGTGCAAAATTGTGATCTTCGCCTGGATAGACAAAATATTCTACGTCTATCTTTTCTTTCTTAAGCGATGATGTAAGAGTATCTGACCATGCTTGTGCTACGGCACCGTCTGACGCTCCTTGATGAATTTGCAGAGGGGTTTTTATCCAGGAGAGATAATTGGTAAGGGAATATTTTTCTGCATCATATTTTAATTCAAAATCAGCAACCACTTTGCGGAGTGCTTTACCATGATCGTCTATATCATCGGTGTAATAGAGAATTGAATAGGGAAACGGCTTGGATACGGGAGCCCATAAAACAGTTGGATAATTTTTTCCACTCATTTCCAAAACAGATAATGCAATCTGCCCACCATTACTGTGCCCCCACAAACCAATATGTGTTGTGTCAAATCGTGCAGAAGAGGTTGATTCAGTCAAAGTAGTATTGAGATTTTTGACTGAGCTGAGGAGTTCAAGTACTGTGACATAACTTAAAAATCTATCCTCCATATTGTCTGGTGTCGTCTTATCGGAAGTACCATATCCTAAGAAATCCGGAGCAAGAGTAATAAATCCATTTTGAGCTAACACCTCTCCCCCATGGCTTGTCCCAACACCAGGCTCATAGATACTTGGGTCAACAAATCCGCGAATCATAATAATGACAGGGTATTCTCCAGGTTTATTCGGGATATTTATAAGCCCTCCCACTTTCTTGCCCTGCGCATAAAAATGAAAAATAGAAGAAGTAAAATCCGCATTTGTTTTTATTTCTTTATCGATGGTTATTTTACTTCCCTCAAACTGCCTCAGCCTTAATGCCTCATAGGTATATTTGTCAAATTTTTTTGCCTCAACAATGGGCTCTAAAATGACAGGAGAGACAATAGGCGGTTGTTTAAAATAACTAAGCCCAATGGTAATACTTATACCAACGATGATGACCGTGAATAGGAACGCTTTCATTATTATAATTACATATCTATTTTTACTTTTCTGCAACTAGCAATTGTGAATATGGCCTCAATAAAGTAAAATAGAGAGGTTACGGTTGTATAGGCGCGTTGGCGAAGTGGAAACGCGGGAGTCTGCAAAACTTCTATTGCGCCAGTCCGATTCTGGCACGCGCCTCCATCGCCCGACGAAGCGTTACGCAAAGTCGGGAGGATAAAATGGTTTGTTTGGAGGGGTCGCATAGTGGCCTAGTGCGCTAGTCTTGAAAACTAGTATTGGCGCAAGCCAATCGCGAGTTCGACTCTCGCCCTCTCCGCTTTCGTCTCGACGAAGCCCCCCAATGTGGAGCGAAGTCGGAATTCGTCTCGACTACGGCGAGATAAATCCGTCAGCAGTTTTTTACATTTTGATATAATCCCCATATGAACGCATCTTCAATTCTTCATTTTTCATTCTTACCGATTTTTTATGAATGTAAAATATATTTCTAAAGCTATTTTGATCGTTATTAGTATTTGTTTTTTGTTAGAACTTTGTTTACAAGGCATCAATTGGATTAAATTGAAACAGATATCCAATTCAGAAACGGAAACAATGATTAGTGCCTATCGAAATATTCAATATGAGTATCAACCTTACACAATGTGGAGGGTAAAGCCAAATATCCAAACAAAATATTTCCACACGAACAGTATTGGCTTACGGGGAAGTGAAATTCAAAAAGCAAAAGCAGATACCGTTTATAGAATAATTCTGCTTGGCGGATCTGCGGCATGAGGTTATGATTCCCTATCTGATAAATTAACAATTGGGGCTCAACTGGAGAATATTTTAAACACGTATGGAACGAATAAAAAGATCGAGGTTATTTCATTTGCTCAAAATGGATATAATTCCTACCAAGAAGTACTATTGTGGAATGAAATTTCTGATTATAGTCCGGATTTAGTAATTCACTACACAGGGTTTAACGACATCTTCACTGGCATTTTAGGATTAGAGCCAGGATGGAACCATCCATTTATCAGAGAATCAGTATTAACGGCTACTAATGATTGGAATATCATCCTTAAACTCATGAGGCTTCATATCAGCACTTTATTGCAAAATTCACAGCTCTATAGATTGACAAAGCTAACAATTGCTCGCGTCCAACACAAAAAAATAGCTAATGAATTAATAAAAAATAATACGTATTCTAACATCAATGAAATAGCAAAAATTTTTGCAAAAAACATGTTTTTTTCCCAGCAAATTGCAAGTGGTTTAAATATCCCGCTTATCATCTTATTACAACCCTCTATTTTTACAGAGCATAAAAAACTGAGTGAGCAAGAAAAAATAATATATGATGACTTTAATATGCAATTTCCTTCATCCTCCACATATTTCAAGAATGGCTATTCTCGTCTCGCCAGTGAACTTGAGAAACAGCACACTTCTTTTATAGATGGATCATTAATATTCAGAAATCAAGTTGAAGATTTATATTATGATACAGTTCATTGTTCGGATAGTGGGAACAAAATTATCGCGGATACACTGGCTCAATATATCATGAGTAAAAATTTCATTGATAGGTAGTATGAGAGCAGGATGACTACTCTTTATTTACTTTTCTGTTTATATGCAATCCAAGCAGAATCATTAGCTGAAAAGTTCATAGATATGCCATTGCCACGTTTAAACTTCATCTTTTCATAAAACGAAACGTTTTCGGGCTCACTTGCAATGGGGATATATGTCACTCCCAGCTCTTGGAGCTTTTTGATTACAACCTCAAGTAATTTTTTCCCAATCCCTTCTTTGCGTCTCTCTTTATTTACAACTAACTTTTGGATATATCCACGTCTTCCATCAAATGACCCAAGAACGGTGCCAATAATTTCTCCACCCTCTTCAGCAATAAAGCTTAGTCCTGGATTTTTATCCAGAAAAACAGTAAATGAAGGTAGTTCATCCATAGAATTATAAAAATAATGCTCCTTCCAAAAAGGAATAAGGCGTTTATGGTCTTTAACGGTTATAGAATAAATATTCATACTTTAGTATATATATTTATTTATTATTCTGAGAATATTTTAAATTGAGCTATAAAGTTTGAAAATCATATATAATTTGCTTATGGTAGAACGTCACATACATGTACCTAGAAAAAGAGATTTGCCAGTAAGACAAGAAATAACGAATCCACCTGGTGTAAAAGCACTTCGAGAACCAAGACCTGATGATGTAAAAGAGGTCGCCCACTATTTTGCGGCAGAACAGAGCGAATATATGTTGGAAGTCGTGGGGAGTGAGGAAGATCTTGAGGCGACTCCAAGAAGTATGAAGGGATGGATTAAAAAAATGAGAGCACGAGAAACCGTAACGATAAAGACTATTATTGATCCTGATTCAAGCAGTGATGAAGCTCAAGGATGGCTTAGAGTTGATCAAAGAAATGAAAAAAATGCAGAAGAGCGAAAACGATTGGAAAGAATTATCGGTGAAGATCTCCCAGAAAGCGCGCCTAACCCATGTGAAATTGCCTACTGCCCTGTCCCAGGAAGTGAACATCTTATACAAAATGCAATTATTGATGCTTGCACCTTGATTTCCAGCAGAGATGCGGCACAAAATATAAAAGAAAGAAGAGCCGTTATGATATTTGAGGGCGATGCGCCGGTCGGACAGTTTTCGCGTGACGCACTCATGGCAGCTGGGTTTGTCTGCCATAATGATCTTGTAAGATACAATGAAAAAGATGAAAATGCAGATGTACGCATGTGGACTCTTGATTGGAATAAACATGACCACTTAATGGAAACAAGAAAATCACCACAAAGTCCTGTTGGTCATCCGACAGGTGCTTTTACCGCTTTAACGGATGTGCAGCCGCCTGGGGCGCTTACTGCAGCTCGTGCTGCCATCCAGGCAAAATAAACATTTTAATATGACATCATAATGAATCCACGAGTCAACGTCTTAAACAATTACTCTCCTCACTTGAGTTTGTCTTCTTAACTGTATTTTTTTATAAATATCATCTGTTTTTCATGAAAAAAAATCCATTATCTATTCATAAACTTGATTTTCTTATTTCGCTCTATATTTTTTGTATTGTAGTTTCTGAAGTTATGGGGGGAAAAACCTTTCCTCTATTGAATACTCCCCTTCTTAAACTAAATGCCAGTGTCGCACTATTTTTATTGCCCCTGGTGTTCTCTATTAATGATGTGATAACTGAGGTATATGGACCCGGAAGAACAAGAAGTATTATTAGATCGGGCCTGATTGTTATATTTCTTTTATTCTTATTTTCTCTGCTTGTCACTTCACTTCCGCCCTCTATTCGTTTTAAAAATAGTGAGTTTTCGTATGATTTAATATTTAAGCAATCAGCAAGAATATCTCTTTCAAGTTTAATTGCTTTTGGCATAGCTGATTTAATGGACGTTGTGCTATTTGTTCGAATCAGAAAGATGTTTGGAAAAAAAGCATTATGGATAAGAAATAATGTTTCCAATTTTGTATCTCAATTTTTTGATACGTTTCTTTTTATGACTCTTGCATTTTACGAAATGGGTCAACCATTCGGAGCAAATGCAACGTTCCTCATAAGCATTATTCTTCCCTACTGGCTCCTAAAATGTTTCATGTCAATAATAGAAACACCATTTGTATATTTGGGAGTTGCGTGGCTTAAGGGGGGCAAAATAAGGTATAATAGAGCTTCATAAATTGCTGGTCGTACATTCTATGGAAACAATCATTAGGTTTGACAAGGTTACATTCATGTTTGCAGACGAAAAGAAGATCCTCGATGAGGTGGGGTTTTCTGTGCGCCGAGGCATGAAAGTTGCCCTAATGGGCCAAAATGGTGCGGGTAAAAGTACATTGTTTAAACTCCTGACAGGAACATTAAAGCCTACCTCTGGGCAGATTTCGGTCGACAAAAAACTGACAGTCGCTACAGCCCATCAGGTAATTGATCCAGAAGATAAAAAACTTACAGTGGAGGAATATTTTACGAAGTGGTGCGGGCAGGAGCCACATGTTGTCAAACGACGCATGGCGTCTGTATTGAATGCTGTCAATTTACATGCACCGAGTGAAAAAATAATTAAGTCATTTTCTGGAGGACAGCAAGCACGTTTACTCCTTGCCTCAGCTCTTATTCAAGATCCAGATCTCCTTCTTCTCGATGAACCAACAAACAATCTTGATAAAGCAGGAATAGATCATTTGATGTATTTTCTTATGACATATGAAAATAGCGTTATCGTGATCTCCCATGATGCAGAATTCTTAAACTCATTTACGCAAGGTGTCCTTTACCTAGACAGTCATACAAAGAAAATTGAGCAATATGCAGGGAATTATAATGATGTAGTCCAAGATATTGAAGCTCGTATTGAACAACAAAATAGATTAAATGCTCAGATGGAGCGAGGCATCCAACAAAATAAAGAAAAGGCAAACTTTTTTGCAAATAAAGGCGGCAAGATGAGAAATGTAGCAAAAAAAATGCGTGAAAAAGTAGAAAAACTTGAAAGTGAAAAAGTAGAGGTTCGTAAGGAAGATAAAACGATTCGTCATTTTACGATTCCTGCTCAACAAGGGCTTGTTGGCGAAGTGCTTAAAATAAATTCATTTTCTATCATTAAGAATCATGAAGTGGTCAAAAAGAATGCCCGTGTCTTTTTGCTGAAGGATAGGCATATGCTCATTATTGGTCCAAACGGTATTGGAAAAAGCACTCTTATTGAGTCAATTGCAAAAGGCACCGCTGAAGGCGCTGTGATTACTCCTGGTGTGCGAATGGGGTATTATAGTCAGGATTTTAGCACCCTCAATTATGATGACACCGTCTGGGATTCACTCTCAAAGGCGCTGCTTGAATCCGGCGCAGAGCTTACAGAGCACAAGCTTCGTTCTGTAGCTGCAGGATTTCTTATTACTGGCGAGCTTATGGGATCGAAAATTAGGAGTTTGTCAGAGGGTCAAAAAGGACTCCTCTCATTTGCCCGACTTGTCCTTATGGAACCAGGGCTGCTTATATTAGATGAACCAACGAACCATATAAATTTTCGTCACCTACCCATAATTGCGAAAGCATTAAATGATTTTAAAGGCGCTATAGTACTCGTATCTCATATTCCTGAGTTTGTTGCCCAGATTAAGATCCATGAAAGACTAGATTTGGAAAAAAACTATCTTACGTAAGGCCGTGCTCAGTAAAACATTTAATATATCTGTGATCCATATTCATTAAATGATCGATCAACCAGTTTTCAAGAAAATCTACGAGAGCAAATGAAAATCCAATAGTATCATCGCCAAATTTCTTAATAAGTTCTTGGAGTGAAGACGCAAATTGTGCATGTGCTTGAATATGAAGTTCTGCTTCTTCATAATTAAAAAGTTTGAAGTACTTCTCTTCTGTCGCAAAATGGTCACTTTTGTATTTTACAATTTCTCCCACAATTTCTTTTACTTTTTCTTGAGACGGCATGGTATTGATCTCTTTAATAAGATTATTTATGGTTAGAAAAAGAATTTTGTGCTGTTCATCTATCTCTTTAACTTTGACGCTATATTCCTCTTTCCACAGTAGTTGATTTGGTGTAGTCATATGCTTTTATTATAAAACGATTCAAGATATATTCAATCGAAACTAATACCCTTTTATAAAATATTCCTTGTAAAAATAAAGGATTATATATGTATCAGTATGCATGAAAAGAATATTAATTGTTGAGGATGACGAGGTACTTGCACATCTATGTAAGATTAATTTACAAAAAAATGGACATGTGGTTGACGTCGTTCATGATGGTGGGTTGGCTCTTCACAAAGTTGATGCGTTTTCACCTCATCTTATTATTCTTGATATTATCCTACCAAATAAAAATGGATTTGATATTTTGCAGGAAATAAAAAAGAGTGAGAAGCATAAAGATATCGATGTGATTGTCTATTCCTCCCTATCACAACAAGAAGATATTGATACGTTTAGCTCAATGGGCGCAGTTGCCTCGAACTCTAAAAAAGATGTTGGAGCACATGAATTAGCAGAGCATGTCCATCTTCATATAAATAAAAAACAAAAAATCATTTCCTAAATTAAAGTGGCAAGGTAAATGTAAATGTAGACCCTTTTCCCAGCGTAGACTCTACTGAAATATGGCCTTTGTGAAGCTTCACTATCTGTTTAACGATAAAAAGACCAAGACCAGTACCAGATGCATTATGGGCCTTTGCATAAGAATTACCCAACATCCCAAATTTCTGAAATAATTTTGATTGATCCTCTTTTGACATTCCAGGACCAGTATCGATAACAGATATATCAACGGAATTACTATTTTTTTTGATGCGTACAATAACATCCCCTCCTTCTGGCGTAAACTTCAAAGAGTTTCCCAAGAGATTCATCACAACTTCATGAAGCTTGTCTTTATCTCCCATGACATAGATTGGTTTTGTTGGCGCTTCAAGCATAAGTTTTATTTTTCCCTCATGTGCTTTGATAGCTACCTCGCTAAATACATTTCTTATCATTTCTTTTAGATCTAGTTTTGTAAGAATAAGTTCAAGTCTCTTCCCTTCTATTCGGGAGACGGTAAGCATGTTTGCTACAAGTTTTATGAGTCGCTCCGTTGAAGTATAGGTAATATCTAGATATTCTTTTGTCTTTGCGTCATATTCAATTTCATTTTTATTGATGAGCATCCATATGTAGCTTTTTATGGCAGTCATAGGAGTTCTTAGTTCGTGGGATGCAATCGAAACAAAATCGTCCTTGAGTTTGTCAAGCTCCTTAAGTCTGTCGTTTGCCTTGGCAATAGCTTGATAAAGTAAAGAATTATCAAGCGCAATTGAGACAATGTTGGGGAGACGATCAAGAAGATCTTTCTGTTGATCATATGAAAATTCATCATCACTTCCTACCCCTACTGTCATTGCACCAATTACATGATCTCTCATTATTAATGGATATACGAGAAACTCTTTGATCCCGTATGATTTTTGTACCGTGCGACACTCCATAATATCAAGGCCTGTACAGGGGAGAAAATAGAGGTTTGAAGTCCTCTGCATCTTTTTGGTTTTAACCGCTTTTGCTATTGTATGCTCATCTTTCAAGAGTGATACATTAGCGCTAGAAAGGAGCTCCACGCACTTTTTTTGCAAAGAAGTCTTCGTATTTGCAAATGAAACAGACAATGGAATGAGCGCTGTACGGCTATGATTCATAACTCGTAACGAGACACTTTTTAATCCTCCATCATGCACAACAATTTCAGTTACTTTTTGTGCCACGACATTGATATCTGTTATAGAACTTAAGATGAGCTCCTCAATTTTACGGAGAAGCAAAAGAGTCTTATTGCGCTCAGCAAGTTCAAAATTTTTCTTATACATCTCCATTGTCACATGCTCCATTTCAGATGTCAAAGATGATTTGATTGCAGCCATACATTCATTATACAGTTAATTAGAACTCTGTTTTTGGATGATTTATCGAAGAAGCAAAGGCTGTTTACCTAAGGGAAGCTGAGAGATGAGCTTTTTTACTGCGTGGCGGCATACTTCAACTGAGACCTGTCCAAAAAAGTCGCGATACTGTTCAATAAGATCTTCAATTATCTTAGATTCATCCCCTTTAAAAGAAATTTCATGACTATCCCAATTAACAGTAAGGCCTTTTACACGATGTGCTTGTTCAATCGCAATAGGGCCGATAATCACCTCTTGCTCTTTGATGATTTTTTCAACGATTTTCACGAAAATATCGTTTGTCATATTTTTTTACCTTGAGGGTCTGCCTCTTAGTTCTGTCAAAACCGTTCCCAACTGTAATAAGCCAAGTGTCATAACAAAGTATCCAAAAAAATAGATATAGTCATTTACTCCTGCAACCATCCATTGACCCTTACTTGCTTGAAAAAGAAAAATAAAATCTGCAGCATATTGGATAAGCAAGGCGAATAGAATCCATAAGATTCTATTTTTCATTCTTCCTCCAAGCGCATTAATAGATAATAAATAAGTAAGAAGTGCTAAAGATAAATATATGGATTGACCAAGTGGATAGCCAAAATCGAGAAAAATAACAAGAGGATTGGATGTGTTAATTTGATAATCTTTCAGAAAGATATAATACGATAGAAGAAGAAGTATCAATGGCAGAACAACTGCTGAAAGTCTATTCTTAAAGCGCTTAAAGGAAAGTGAAATTCCCGAGGCCCATGCCAAATGGAATATGCCCGCGATATATAAAAATATACTCCCAAAATATCCAATATCACCCATAGAAGGATAAGGAACATCAATTTTATAGATTATTGCGTAGAGACTATATGTGATTTGTCCAAATGTTTGAGCAAACAAACCTAACGAAAAAAAAATCATAGCCTTACCCATAACACTTTTCATTCCACCCCATTCTTTAGAGATTATTAATCCCCAAATAGCACCCCACAACGCCATTAAACAATAAGTTATCCCAAAAAAATGGAAGATCGGAGAGGTGGTCCGGTGAGTATATTGTATAAATATCCACAATCCTGTATAAAGTAGAAAAAAAATACATGCAGCCTTGGCTTGCCATGTTTTTACTAGTTTTTCAAGCATATACGATCCAGTATAGGATAGTCCTTTCTTGCTTGTCAATAGAGTTTGCCTGTATAATAATCATAATTATGTGGATGTTGTTTGCGCTTTTATCACCTGCTATTTATACTCTCACAAACTATGTCGATAAATATCTTTTAAGCACGAGGATAAAAGACTATAATGCACTTCCTATCTATACCGCTTCAGTGAGTTTTATTTTTGGTGTGATTTGGTGGCTATGTACCGGTATGCCGGTTCTTCCAATGCAAGATGCCCTCATTGTGATAACTACAGGTATTCTTACCATAGGGTATGTAGTTTTGTATTTTAAAGCGCTTTCAAGTCAAGAAACAAGCATTGTTATTTTATTATTTCAACTGACCCCCATATTTAGCTTGCTTTTGTCCTGGATAATTCTTAAGGAGAACATATCTCTCGCACAAACCATAGGATTCGCAATAATACTTATCGCGACAATTTTGTTGGCAGTGCCAAAAAAAAAGAGTGTGCGTAAATTCCCCAAGGGCTTTTGGCTTATCATGTTTTGCAATCTGATTTTTGCACTCACTGGAATATTGATGAAGTTTGTAGCTAGCGCTAATACTTTCTCCCACATCCTTTCGTATGAAAGTTTTGGGATGGGAATTGGAGGAATGCTTCTGTTCTTTTTTATACCGCGCATAAGAAATTCATTTTTGAAAACAAGGAAATTGGTGATAAAAAAAGGTCTCTCTATAATTGTTTTGAATGAAATTCTTTTCATCATTGCAAAATCTTTAGGGTTTTATGCATTTGTGATAGGCCCAGTTGCCCTTGTTAGTGTGTTATCTAATATTCAAGTATTTTTTGCAATAGTTTTGGGGTGGATTTTAACAACTGTTTCCCCAAAAATATTTCATGAAGATATCAGTAAAAAAGGTCTCGGTATCAAAATAAGCGCAGCTATACTTTTATTTATTGGGCTTTATCTATTGATATGATTCCCCAATTCCCTCATTTTGAAAAATTGAGCCTTACTCATAAACATGAGATTGAACAGTATGTTGCCAAATTCCCGCCTTATTCAGATTTCAACTTTACCAGCCTTTGGACGTATAATACCGATGATTTAATTGAGGTATCACTTCTTAACGAGAATTTAGTGGTTAAATTCAGTGATTATATGACATTGCGACCCTTTTATTCATTTTTGGGTGTATCTAAAATTCAAAAAACCATAAACTCATTGTTTGAACAAGCTAAAAATAAAAAGATGGATACACACTTAAAACTTATTCCTGAGATTGTGATTACTTCCAATCTTTCCCTCCAGAAGTCCTATTTAATTTCGGAAGATTTGGATAATAACGATTACATTGTTTCAACAGAAGAGGTTATGACTCTCCCCCATCATAAGTATCGCACAAAAATGCAACAGGTTGCCCAGTTTAAAAAACTATATCCCGAACATACTATAAGATTACTCAACCTAAATGATGGGGTTGAGCAGCAAATGATTTTAAATCTATTTTCTATATGGGAAAAAAATGCTAATAAAGATAAAAAGGATACAGAAAATGAACTGAGCGCCATAAAAAGATTACTCACTTCTATTTCATTATTCCAATCATATTGTTTGGGCATTTTTTATAATAAAAAACTTATTGGATTTACAATTTTTGAAATGACGCACGATTCGCATGGCATATATTCATTTCAAAAAGCTGACAGAAAATTTAAAGGAATTTTTACATTTATGTGTCATGAAGTTGCAAAAGAGTTACACAAAATGGGTTCCAAATTTATTAATTATGAACAGGACTTGGGAATAACAGGACTAAGGACAGCAAAATCTCTTTGGAAGCCTGTTCATCATTTAAAGAAGTATATTATTAGGAGGAAATAGGAGTATTCCATCCTTCTGCCTTATACACTGCAATGACAAGAGTGGAGGTTGGTGCGTCGGTCACTTTGGCAATGCATGTCTTAATCTTCATTTTTTGAGTCGAAAAGGTAAAGCCTCTCAAATGGCACAAATCAGACAGAGATTTCCTCACTTCTTCATGTATATTCACTTTCACAGCCTCTTCTGAATCTTCGCTAGCCTTGTGCTCTACAAATACCCCTCTCCCATCTTCTTCCTGACACCATCCCACAGCTGAAGCTATCCAACGGCCGGATTCTCGACTGCGATTTTCTGACATGACAATATACAGCTTATGGCCGTATTCGTTTGCAGGTGTATGGTATTTTTGCATTTTAATGACAGATCCTGGGGGGATAATTGAGGATAGAATAAGGAGATTATAGTTGCTTACCCCTGCGTCAAATAGCGCTGCATCAAATGCTGAAAGAAGGGTTTTGCCGTGGCCTTTGCCTGAAGTGATATATATTGTCATGGGTTTAAGAACCCCCCTATTTTAATAATAAATTCCTCAGGGTTCAAATCGCTTTTTATCAGATATGTGAATCCAAGATGCATTACTTTTTGTATCATTTCATTCTTATCCATATTTGTAAGGAATATTATTTTATTCTTTAATACCTCTGGATATTCAATCTTCAGCTTTTCAACAATCTCAATGCCATCCATTTTGGGAAGGATAATATCAAGAAGAATAAGATCCCATCCAGGTTTTTGCATTTTTTCATAGGCTATTTGTCCATCTTCGGCTGTATCAATATCAAACCCCTCGTCTTTGAGAAGGTTAGAGTAAAGAGTTCGTAAAAACTCATCATCTTCTATGATTAAAATGCGGGCTTTCATAATACCAGTATAGCGATTGCTACACACATATCAATACCAACAAAACAACCCTCCTTTTGGGAGGGTTGTTTTTTCTAACAGGAAAGTTACTTAACGAGTGACATTGATGACTTCACCATTGTCAGTTGTTGGAGCAGAAACAGTTACTCTGTTCGCTGCATCACGAGATACTGTGTATCCTGTGTCATATACGCCAGTACAATCCGTGATCGCATTCGTGTTGAGCGAAGGATCTGTTGGAAGTGCAGGCATATAATTAGGCATAAGATTTGCACAGATATTCAATCCAGTACTACTAAGAGATGTAGCTGTGTCTGCTGTTAATGTTTTAACTGCAGGTGGGAGCTGACCCTTGTTTTCTGCCACATACTGGTGAATTGCGTTCAAGAGTTGTAATACATCGCTTCTACGGCGTGTGTTGTTTGCTTGTCCAAATTGACGAGCAGGATTGATGGCAATTAATGTAATGGCCAAAAGGATCGCCAAGATCCCGATGACTACGAGGAGCTCAATAAGTGTAAAACCCTTTTTGAGTTTATCCATAGGATTGTGTGAACTAATAAAATTTATAAGATCTAGTATCAGAGTAGTGAAAAAAAGAAGAGAAGTCAAGAGGAAGGACTTATTATTTTCCAAGCACAATCATCGCCTCATAGGGAGATTCAACAGACTCTTGTCCTGTTGCTCCAGGGAAGTCAAGCTGCACCATATTGAGGATCGTTGTCCGAGTCTCAGTTTTTGTCGAAGAGGAGAATATAACAACAGTTCTTGGGTTGATAATGTCTCCAGATAGTTCAGATGAAACTAAAGTAATGCCAGCTGAGGTGAGCCTTTGCTTGAGAGTGTTCGCTTGTGAGGCTAGTGTTGTCGCTCCCGTTATTTTTACCCCAGACGAAGTAACGGTACTATTTTTTAGCTGTGTTCCTGCTTGTATGGGGGTTATCGATGGTGTAGCCATAGGCACCTTTATGGATTTAGTGGGTGGAAGAATCTTTTTTGGCGGTGGAGAATTGGACTGAAGATACACGACAATCAGGATTCCAAAAAGGACAACAAATATCCCGATAAGAAGCGGAAGTTGGGATTTTTCTTGCTTGACAGGGCCAGTTTCCACGATTTCAAACTCTCCCACATCATGTTGAGTGGAGAGCGGAAAACCCTCTTGTTTTATCGATTGTCCATTTTTCAAAATATACTCAGCAGTTGTCGGTGTTAATGTCTTGATTCCTCGAATAAGAGTATCGAGCCCATCAAGTGGCGTAATTGATTCAATAACATAGCCTACTTTCATGAACAGTTTTTGGAGTGTAGCAAAATAATCACCATTCGCGGCGATAATATAAACTCCTTTTTCTGTTTTAATTCGTTTTGACAAGACCATATCAAAAGGAACACGATCAAGATAATTTTTTATGGCTAATTCAAATTGCTCTGTTGGAGCGATGTTGAACTCTTTTTTATATAAAGGATTTTGAATAAGGAGAATAAAATCGCTGGGAGGAATCTTATTAATTGCAAAGAAATCCATTACTTGTGTAGTTGCAATATCTATATCTATAAATTCCATCTCTCCATATGCCTGCATAGTGAATTGAAGGTTATAAACCGTCTTGAGGTTGGGCAGATATATGTCTATTGTTGCATCTCGGACAAACAGGACCCCTCTTCTTTTTTGCTCTTGTATTTGATTCATGGGTATATCTCCTTCCAGGATGAAATAGTAAGTACGCCACTTGTATCATTCAGTATAACTTGAATTGTACGCGAATATGCTCCACTTTTTCCCAGAGATATAATAGTATAGGGACCTGCTCCAGAGACTATGACTTCTGCAGTTTCATTTCCAACAGTAAGAGTTTCACCAATATAACTTCGATTTCTCAGGAGTTGAATGATTGCATTTTCCACACCACTTTCTGCAGCACTATATGCATTGGTTCCCTGCTCTATCATGCTACCACTTTGAGAATTAGAAATAAGAATAGCGACTGATGTCGCGGAAATAGACAAGGCGATTATCATAAAGACCAACAGCGTGATAAGCGTAGCACTTCCCTGCTTATTTTTCATATTATTCTTGTGCGCGGATTCCTAATGTTGTGGAAATAGTAAATAGTTCATATCCGGATTGTTTTTTGGCCCTACTTATTATCGGGATAGTGATGCGGACAACATCATTGCTATTCCCCTCACCTATGCGTGTGAATGTTATTGGATCTATCGTTGTATCATACCCATTCAGTTGAGTAGAAATTCCACTACTCGTGACTATGAGTGAATTATTAACAATACTATAATCATAGAGTTGGGAGGCAATCATGAGTCGAAGCATTGCTGATGATGAGCCAGCCTGAGCAGGTATTTCGACTGTCTCAGCTTGAGAAAAATCGTATGATAAGCGAGATAAAATATAGTTTGAATCTTGTTGGACACTTGAGATACTTTCAGTCTCCATCTGTTTATTGACAAGTACCGCAAACATATCTACAAAGACTATAAGGATAATAGACAGAATTCCCATATATATAACCATCTCAATGAGAGTGACCCCCTTATTGCCAATAGTGTTGAGTTTTTTTTTCATGGTGAATAGTTGACGGTAATATCATTAAATACGGGAGACGTGGTGATATCAGATGTTGTCATAAAGAGTTTATATTTAAAACAACGACCAGGATTTGTATATGTTCCAGGACCGTTCAATGGGATAGAGCCATTAATAAATTCGAAAGACGGAGTATAAAAAGATGCCGTTGGGTTATTTGGATTTGGGCCAATAAAAGTATAGTTTGCAGTGTCGCAGTTTCCATTTGCTGGATTTGAAATGGCAATCTGTAATTTCAGTGTTGTTTGTGTCGGTTCTGATGCAGATGCACTAAACCTATTGAATGCTACAGAGTATCCTGCATCAATGGGTTTGGAAATAAATGTGCCAGTAGTCGCATATTGTCCCCCTGGCCCACCTATGATTATTTTTAATTCGGAGCTTGCATCTTGAGCAATAATATAGGAGAATGCATTTCCATTTGACTCAAGGAATGTAGAGACCCCATTGATAGCTGTTGTCGTATGCATTCCTCCACAACGGACAGGGGTTGCCTCACTTGCGATGTTGACAACTTGATATTCCTCTCCTCCGGATCCGACAAGAATGACTCGATTCCCCGTGGTCAATGCAAGTCCTCTGGGATCCATTCCAGTTGTATCATAACTCCCCATAATGGGCCTTGTTCCTGTTTTTGAAGAAATGTCGATAACAAAGAATTCACGCTGAGTTGCTGATGATCCAGTAATAATATAAGCACGAGTAGCTGTACCATTCACCATAATATCTTTAGCTGCAAGCCCGTTTACATCCGCTTGTCCAACCACAGCCAGAGTAGCTCCCCCATTTGAAATTTGAACAATCTGCATTTCAATTGCTGCTCCAGCAATTGCAACATATGCATAATTTCCAACGACATATATCTCCGTTCCTGCTCCTCCTAAAGTTACTGCCCCGAGTTGAGCTCGCGATCCAGATTTGCTACTGAGATTAAAGGTATAGAGCTTGTTCGTTACCAGAGCATAGCCTATGGTACCCGATGCGTATACAGCAGTAGCACTTGTATTCCCTGGAGCGTTAAAATAACCTATTTCAGAGTATTTTTTTGTACTAGAGTTAAGCTGATTTGTATCAATAATTACTACCTCTTTTGAGTTGTTGTCGGTTGCAATATATGCGAAGTCATTATCCATAAATAATCCATTTGTTTTGTAGCCATCAAATGTTCCTTCAATGGCTGCCTGGGGAGGGTTTGAATTATCAACAATCATATTCGCAAACGAAACTCCTGACGCATTGTTTCCGGTGACTGCCGATACTTTTCCCTCAATAGCCCAGACGCCATTTGCTACGCCATTTTTTGGGAGGTCAACTGTTTCAGAAGTAAGATCAGGGCTACACCAATTTCCATGTCCGCCTGCCCCTAATATTATTTCTCCATCGCCTGGGATTAAACTGCCGATGGTATCAACGATAGCCGCACCAGTCGCTACTCCCGCATCAAAATCAGATTTTGTTGTCGATGTTGTTGAAGCATTTGAGCGAAATCGTGTAAAAAATAGAGTAGAGCTTACTGAGGAAAAATGGGGAGTTATCCATGATATTGTTGTTGTAATTTTTTTTGTTGACTGGTCAACGGTTCCCCCACTTGTTACAATTGATCCATTTCCATCACGGTAGACACTTTCAATTACAACATTTGTGGTAAGATCATTGGCTGTTTGTGGGCCAGCTGATAATATCCATTTTGAACCATATACTGTTGGATGGTATGTTCCGTTGGTTAAAATAGTCGACCATCCCCTATCTCTAATACTGCGAACTGCTTCTTGCGCCTCTTTCATTACGCCAAGTGCAGCCATTCTTTGAATTTGTTGAGGTTTTGCCTCGCGGGAAGAGGTAAGGCCGATGATAAGAACTGGGAATAAAAGTGCGATAAGTGTGAATACAACGATAAGCTCGATGAGAGATTGGCCTTTTTTATAAATCTTCATACCTATTGGGCACCTATTGGTACGCCAAATTTATTAAATCGAATTATTTTTGATTGATTATCGACAGTGTTTGACAAAGAAAATGAATTTTGTGTACCTTCAAAGCCAATTATTGATCCACTCCCACTTGCAAAGAGGATGGTTGATGAAGGAAATTGGACTGATGAAATTTGTATAGGATATTCAAGCTGGGTGATCTTATTTTCAGCATTGTTTGGATCGTATACACCCTTAAATAGGGTATATTTATTTTGATCCAAATAAACGCCATAATTATCAGGTGTACTACCGCTCGTTGCCCCTGTCATTGCTTGGAGTTGCTGCTGGCGAATATCTGCAATGCAGTTCACAACCGAATTAGAAAGGCTCGTCTGATAACTTGTTTTAAATAAATTTCCTGAGGCAATGCTAAACAGTATAGTTATAATCCCCATGACTACAATAACTTCGATTATTGTAAATCCGTTTTTTTTTATCATGTTAACGTCCAGTTACATTACTAATGAGTCCATAAATAGGAGCAATAATGGCCATCATCATACCTCCAACCAATATTCCAACGACCACAAGCATAATTGGTTCAAGCAAGGCCATTGCAGTTCTCAAGCTACTTGAAACTTCATAATCAAGATATTCAGAAACATCATGAAGAGATTTATCAAGAGATCCACTTCGTTCTCCTGCTTCAATAAGTTTAATCATGATTGAAGGAATTATTCCCTTCCCTGTTTTGAGACCTTCAGATAATGTTTTTCCAGATAGAACCATATCATGAGAGCGTTTTATTATTTCAAACACTTCTTTCTTTGAGACCACATCTTGAGCAAGTTCGAGGGCGGAAGTGATAGGTATTCCCGAGTTGAGGAGGAGATAGAGATTATAGGTAAAACGAGTAAGATCTATTTTTCGCATAAGCGGCGAGATGACGGGAAGAGATAGGAATGGTTGGACAATATATCTTCTTTGCGTTTTATAGACGTAGCTTACAGCGCCAATAAGGGCAGTAGACACAATGATCAGTGGAATAGGCTGATTTATAACGACGTCTGACATCTTCATCATGAGCTGTGTTGCGAACGGGAGGGTCACTTTCAAACGTAAAAAAACAGTTGAGATCTTTGGAATCACCACAATTAAAATCATAAGGAGTACCCCAATGAAAACGATCATGATGAGAACGGGATACATGAGGGCTGATTTAAGTTTGTCATTGAACTCCATTTCTTTGCGAATATTATCTTTAATGTCGCGAAGAACGACATCAAGTGTTCCAGACTCTTCTGCTGCTTTTACGATATTAATGGTCACTTTATCAAATACCTGAGGAAACTCCGCAAATGCGCTATATACATGGTTCCCCTGATTGATATGTTCGTTTAATGTTTCAAGAAGAAGTTTTTGGTTTCCTTTAGCGTCCTCCAGGAGTGACTCGATTGCGCTCAAAATAGAAATACCCGCTCCAATCATTGTCGAGAGATTCATGATGAGCTCGATTTTTTCACTGTTTGATATACGAATGGAAGATGTATTTATCTTTTTTTTCATACTGCTTCTACTTTGGTAACGCGAAACACTTCCTCAATTGTTGTTTGGCCTTTTGTGACTTTTTCCAGACCGTCCTCAAGCATAGTCACCATACCTTCAGCAACTGCTTGTTTTGCAATAACATCAGAATCCGACTTTTCAACAATAAGTTTTTTTATGCTTTTTGTCACTTCCATAATTTCAAATACTCCAATTCGCCCTGCATATCCTGTTCCATGGCAAATCTTACATCCAGTGCCTTTATAGATATGGATATCTGGTCCTGCTCCAAAATACTTGGTAATAAGATTTTGTGGGATATGCGCTGAGAGCTCTGCCATTGACATAGTAATCGTAGTGCGACACATATCACAGATTCGTCGAATTAAGCGTTGCGCAACAATGACGTTCACAGTTGATGCTACAAGAAATGGTTCAATCTTCATATCAATGAGTCGGGGAAGTGCGGTAGCTGCGTCATTTGTATGAAGAGTTGAAAGCACCATATGGCCCGTCAGAGCAGCATTTACTGCAATACTTGCCGTTTCCATATCACGGATCTCTCCTACAAAAACAACGTTTGGATCCTGGCGAAGAATTGAACGTAGCCCTGCAGCAAATGTTAAGTTTGCTTTAGTGTTTACTTGAATTTGATTAATTCCCTTGATTCGGTATTCAACAGGATCTTCGATAGTCGTAATATTCTTTTCACGAGTGTTAAGAAGTTTCAAAATAGAATACATACTTGTTGATTTTCCCGACCCTGTAGGTCCAGTTGACAGAATCATTCCATATGAACGAGAAAATGCATTGGTGACTTTTTTGAGATCTCTCTCGTTCATACCAAGATTTGAAAGTGAATATTGCCGTGATCGAGTGGAGAAAAGTCGAAGCACTGCTTTTTCTCCATCAACAATGGGGAGAATGGAGACGCGAACATCCAAGTCTTCTTCATTCATTCGTATATGAAGTTTGCCATCCTGTGCCGCCATATGTTCATCGGTCCTGAGCATAGAAAGTACTTTAATACGGGTTAGAATTCGATTATGGATATTCTTTGGGAGAAATAATATATCATGTAAAACGCCATCGATACGAAAACGCACAAGGAGATTTTTTTCTTCAGGTTCTATATGAATATCTGATGCTTTATCCTGATATGCATAGACGATAAGCATATCGACCATTTTTGCGATAGGAGCCTCATCGATTGCTGCCTGTTTCGCCTCGACTGTATTTCGCGTTAAAAGATCATGAAAAATCTGCTGAAGGTCACGGCGATAAATGCGAAGCGTATTATCAATGTCCCGAGAAGTAGCAAGATAGGCGTTTACTTGGAGTTTTGTTTTTTCTGCAATAAGCTCCTGTATCAAAATATCCCGTGGGTTTGCCATTGCGATAGAAATGGAGTTTTGAGTTCTGGCGAATGGAATGACCTTGTATTTGCGGGCAATACGCTCTGGAATAATATGACGAATCGTATCCGGAAGCGATATCTTTTGAAGAAGAATAAAGGGGACTTTCAAATAATCTGCAATTAATATTCCAATGTTTTCGTCAGTAACAATATTTTTTTCAATGAGAGCATCTTCGACACTTATATCGCAGTTAGCGGCATATTGTGAAATATCCTCCCACGCAAGATCATCAATGATACTTGTCTTTTGAAGGAGCGCTTTGAGTTCTAAATCAGAGATAATCATACTGTCATAGTCTTCTTTTGTTGAATAACGGTACTAATTTTTGTCATCAATGTATCAAAGTCAAAAAAAGCCTTATTGGCGTAGTCTGATGCTCCCAAATCAAGAGCTCGTTTGATATCCAGTTCTTGTCCCAGTGTAGAAAACACAATGAAGGGGGTGTTTGTTAATAGATTTTGGGTCTTCGCATATTCCAGCACTTCAAATCCGGTTTTCTTTGGCATGATAATATCGAGAAGGACGCAATCATACTTATTTTCACAGAGTTTTTTTATTGCCTCTTCCCCATCCACTGCAAGTTCGATCTCAAATGATTGCTCTTTCAATTTAAGGGCATAAAACTTCTGAAAAAAAATATCATCTTCTACGAGTAAAATTTTCATAGCGCTTTTTGTAACAATGAAAATTGTTGAATTAATGTTTGTATCTTGCCAATTTCATGGTCGAACTGTATCTCGGTGTCATTAATTTCGATTGAATCAATATTTGACATAAATTTTGCTGGTGCTGGTAGTGCACTAAGTATTTCTTTAGTGAGAAGTGATGGGTTTGATGTGAAGGGAAAAAAAAGCGTTTCAAGGAGGGCAGAAAGCATTCCAACCTCTCTATAATTCATAAAAAGGCTCTGTCCTTTCAGTGAGTGCATACTTCGATAGAGATCATGAATCGATTGTGTATCCAGTTTATTATCATGTAAAGCAAGGTAAGACTTTTCGTAGAGATCTATGAGCTCTCGGGCCGTCTGTACATACAGAGATTTATAGGAAGATAAATTCAGTGCCATAATTCATATTACCAAATTTTCAGACACAACAAACACATTCACGATAAACAATGATACGATCTACCTTTGAAGTCTCTTTGTAATAAAATTACATGTAGAGCTTTACTACATATGCAACCAAAGCGATTGTTGCAATGAAGATAAAGACAACAGCAAATTGGATGATTGGGCTGTTTTGAACGTCTGCTTTTTTAACTGACTTAACTGATTTTTTAACTGTCTTTCCTCTTTTGGTAGCCATAGAATATATAACGGGAATAAATTAGTAATACATTCAGAATAAATTGTTTTCACTTGACTGTCAAGTGTGATGTGTAAGAAGATGTCAACATCTATCGAATTACTCCGTAATAACGTACTGTTTTTTTGGAAGTTGCCCTATAAACGTCATTTTTCCATTTTTAAATGACACTTCATCAGCGTGAAATGCATCACTGTGTTTCTTAATAATATCTTCAAGCACTACCTCTGCCCCTTTATTTGCCTCGGCAACAATATTTGACGGAATCGGGAATACTCCAATTCGTACTGTTTGAGCATTTACTGATACAACATCATTTGTAACAGATCCCAACCCTTTAATGTAAATAGGAACTTCAAAAGAAGGGATTTTATACTGTGCCATTGCATCTTTGATCTGTTGCTCTGAGTAGCCAAGACCCATCGCATAAGGGATAGCTTTAGATACTATAAGTGTACCTGAGCTCTCAATAGTCCCATCATCATAAATTTTTATCTGGAGATTTTTCATAGGATAATTTTTCCAAGGTCTGTTATTTGAATGTGCGGTGAGCTCTTTACTATTAATAGTTATAGACACATCTCTTTTTCCTTCAAGAGTAAAATCCTCTTTGGCGATCCCATTTTTAATGGGAATAATTTCAACACCTATTTTTTTTTGTGCGGCAAGAGAATCAGCTTTAGTTATTTTTATACCAAGGTCTTTTGGCCCTGCACCGATAAGAGTAGATACTCCTGGGATAAGGCCGAGAAATGCAAGTGGTAAAACAGTGAGAATGATAAGTGCGACGATAAAGCCGAGAAGAAATTTAAGCATAGAAAAAAACAATGAATTTTATAACATCACTTCTTAGCATCTGACAATAGCGCCTCCATTTTAACAACGAGATCTCGAAGCGAAATATTTGACTTAACAATATATTCATTTACTCCCAGTCTCATCGCCGTCTCTCTATCTTGTGGTTGATCTAGATTACTTAAAACGATAAGTGGAATTTCTGACTTTAATTTTATTCGTATTTCTTCAATGACTTCAAAACCACTTTTTTTAGGAAGAATCAAATCGACTAATGCTAATACAGGATTTTCTTTTTTAAACAGCTGTATTGCCTCCTCCCCATCATGAGCAACGATTGTATGATATCCACTTGATTTTAGTTTTCCAAGTAACATTTGTTGAATATTTGGGTCGTCTTCAATGACAAGGATTTTTTTCATAGTATTTTTTTTGCAAATGCTTTACGGATGACTGCTGACATAAAATATACCATAACACAGACCCAATACGTATTTATTGCAAACACCCAAGTTACTCCATATCTAGCGAGATGAAATACTGCAGCAGATAGAGCAGAAATAATAAAAATAAGCTGGGGAAGTATGAGGACAATATTAGTTTTTGCCTTGACACCCTTTGGAGTAACTTTATAGAGGGGTTTTTTATAGAGTAGAGCTTGTACGAGAGCTTTAAAATAGACTGGAAATAATCCCGCCCACATCTGCATAGACTCATGCCCTTTTGAAAAAACTGAGAACATTTGAAGAGATATAAAAAAAGATGGAATACGCAGAAAAAGATACCACTCCTTGCCTAATACAATAATAGGATCATTTGCAAGAAGAGAATAAATGTTCATGAGGTAAATAAGGGGGAAAATGAGACCGCTCACAATGTAAGAATAGCCAATTTCAAAATACTGAAGGCGTTGGGGGAAAGTAAGCCCCCTATTAAAAATAGGGTTCTTGTAAATAAGAAGACGAAGAGTATCTTGAGCCCACAATCCACGTTGTTTATAGATTGCAGCTAGATCAACTGGTGCATCTCCAAATGTAAAGCTTTGCGGGACATAGACTGACGTAAAACCACTACTATTGAGCACATAAGAAGTATAGAGATCTTCAACAATATTCCATTCCTGAAACCCCCCTATTTTTTCAAGAGCCGATCTTCGATAGATTACGCCCGAGCCGCAGCTTATACCCACACCGTATGCATTTTTCCCTGCCTGCATGTATTCATAAAATAAATTTTCATGATTGAAATCATTTGGACCTACATCAAATCCTTGACGGGTAGAGACAAATGCAACCTTCTCATTTTTTAAGAATCCCAGCAGTTCATCTAGAATATTTGGGTTTGCACGCATATCAGCATCAAGAGTGAGGATAAAACTTCCAAACGAATTTCTTAGTCCATAATTCAAGTTTGCTGCTTTGTAGGGAAGAATAGTATTATTGTATCGAGACATATAAGTGCATCCATGTTTCTCAGCAATATGTTTGATCTCTTTCCGACCCCCATCATCTAAAATATAGATTCGTTTATTTGGGTAGAGAATTGCCACTGCGGATTTTACCGTCCTCTCAAACATATAAGCATCTTCATTCTTTATCGTAATAAAAATATCTACTATCGGTCTTACCGAATATGGTCCACCACTGAGTACATATGTTCTTCTTCGATTATTGATGATGAAAATAACAGTAAGAAGAATAATCCCCATTTCTAGAACAACGAAAAGTGGATTTGGTCTTGTAAACAGAAGCCATATGACATAGACGAAGTTTGAAACCAAAGTAATTGTTGCGAGACGTCTGAATGGATTCATGAAAAATAACCGTTTATTTTTTCCACCAACTGATCAAGTGTTATATCTGTTTTTACTATAAAATCTTTAATGTCAGATGGATATGCAGATATGGACGAATTGGTAAGAATAATAATTGGCACATCAAATTCGAATAACTGCTTCATTTTGTAATAGCAAGTAAGGCCGTCCATTCCAGGCATTGTAATGTCCAGAAGAATAAGGCTGATTGTAGATGCATTTTCCTTTAAATAAATAAGTGCATCTTCTCCACTTGCAGATTCTGAAGTTTGATATCCTACACTTTCCAGTTTTTTTTTGATCGTACTTCGATAAGCGGTGTCATCATCGACTATGAGAATTCTTTTCATATGAGTAAAGATAATTAATAGAACAAATTAAGGTAATAATAAGTATTTTACACTTTTTTTGCAATTGGTGTCTTTTTCATTGGAAAAGTACATTTTACGGTGGTTCCCTTGTGAAGAGTACTGGTAATATGCAAAGATCCATCCATTTTTTGCAAGTAAGACTTAATGATGTACAGCCCAAGACCACTTCCCCCAATATGGGAAACATTCTTTGATCTATAAAACTTATCTTGGATATGCTTAATATCATTCTTAGCAATGCCAATTCCTTGATCTTTTATGCAAAGTACCCAATTTTTTCCTTGCTTTCTAATTTGAAGAGAGATTTTTCCTTTATTCGGTGAATATTTGACTGCATTGCCAACAAGATTTGTCACGATTTCTTTAAACACTGCTTTGTCTGTAATTACGATGAGCGGTTGTTGAGGAAAATGAGTGTTCAGAGTAAGCCCCTTTTCATTAATACGATTGGTAAAATTTGAGAGCACATCTTTAATCAACTGCTCCACTTGAGCTGCTTCATAGCGTACAACGAGCCTGTTGTCATGAATTCTCATTGTTGCAAGAAGATTATTGACTATATCAATCATTCCCTGATTTATCGATGCTAGCATCTCAAGATCTGTTTTGATATGAGATGAATCTTCTTGAAGGAGTTCTATATTCCATTTCATTGAGCCAAGCGGCGTACGGAGCTGATGGGACGCCATTGAAATAAATTCTTCCTTTTCTTTTAAGAGCTCTTTTTGCAGCGTGATATCTTCCTCCGTTCCTATATAGCCGACAATCCCCTCTTTAGTCTTAATGGGAGAGATGGTTATATGAGCGATATAGGTATCCCCATTTTTTCTATGGTTTTTTATTTCACCACTAAAGACTTCCCCACTTTGTATAATCTCCCACATATTCTTAAAGTAGGCAGTATCCATCAGGCCGCCCCACAGAATTGTTTTCCCAAGCACTTCATTTTGTGAATACCCCGAAATGCGCTCGACTGCAGGATTTGCATATTGAACGACTGCATTCTTATCTGTGATAATTATCATGTTATATGCGCTTTCAATCGCAAGAAAATATGTTTCCTCGTTAAGGAAGGATTGAGTAGGGATACCTGCTTTTTGGGACAGGATAGACAAAATGGCTAGCAAGTCTTTTTTCATAACCGTAACTTAGAATACTGCATTTTGAGTTTTAAGTCAAAGAAGGTTAATGTCATGGGTGCCCCCCATTTATAAAAGAAAAAATTTGATATTTATGCTCAGCCATAGTAGACTGTTTGGCGCATGAGGACAGAACAAAGGAGGGTGCAGGGTAAAGATCATTTATTTTTTAAAAAAGCCATTAATATTGGCTTAATATCGATTGCACTTCTTGGATTAATCGGTACACCATTTAGAAATAGTGAAACTTCCCAGATGGTTGTCTCTGCACTGATACAACATGAATCAGTATATTGTACGATCCCAGAGGCTCACCCTGGAGAGGCTCCGTTTGATGCAGCGCTCGTCCCAGGAAGTGGCGTATATTTTGACGATGACGAACTGGCATACGTGCCAAATACATTTCAGAGACGACGCAATCGAGCTGTTGCTCTTGCCTATGTTGGGGGTATGATCCTACACTACGAGGTGGATGGGCCACCAGTGATCATTATGCTCGATGGTGAAGTCGCTCCAGGTATCGATAAAAATATAAATAAAAAAGATGTACAAGCTCAAGTTATTTCTATTTCTCAAGGCGCAGTTGCTCTTCCAGATGAAGCAATAATTATTGAGAACAACTCTATTAACACTGCCACCAACATGAGAGAAGCAAAAGAGCTAGTTGATCAATTTGGTTTGGGTAATGTCTTGGTCATCACTGATGATTTTCACTTACTCAGATCCCAGCTTTTAGCTTGTGCAAATAATATACCTTCAGCCGGTCTTTCAGTTGAGCAGCTGACAGCACAATTTGATAGCACAAATTTTCGAACTGTAGATGCACCAAATCGTACGATACAAATGAAATTTCGCCAAGCAAAAGAACTTCTTGAAGTTCTCTCTTTACCGTGGGATCCTCAGGGGAACGTATCTATCGCATTGAAAAAAATCAAGAATGGGAAGTGAGAGGAAGCTTATTCCTGCAGAAAAAAAGTGTCTGCGCAAAGTAGTTCCAGGGATCAAATGAACAGACCTGCCAAAACATTCGCAAATCTTCTTTGAGTCCTTCAAGTGGTCCTAATTTTTTTGTCTTTGCAAGATTGGTGTGTGAAGCAGAAAAGTAATAAATATTTTTTTTATTTCTCATCATGTAAGTATTAAGCGCGATTTCTAGTTGGAACTTTGTCGCATTAATTATTGCTTTCTCTAGATCAATTTTTTTTATCACTCGTTCACCCGAGTAAATTAAATCAAAGCGATTTATTTTTGTCATGAGACGAGGAGTAGTACGATTAAAAATAATCATGTCCATCGACTCATTTTGAGTAATCGATTTTAAAACAGTTTCAACTTCTGCTGGCACTATTCCAGACAAATCTGCGTCGAATAAAAGAATATAGTCCCCTATGGCTTTCTTCATCCCCTCTTTTACTGTCCCCGTTTTCCCAACATTATTTTTTAAGGTAATAAGTTCAACCTGTGGAAACTGTTTTTTTACATATTCACTCCCCCCGTCATTTGATGCACCATCTACACAAATAATTTGAGCTATTGAAGAGACCTTCAAAAGCTGAGTGAGCACTTCCCCAATGCGTTCTTTTTCATTACGAAATGGCACAATACAGGTGACTTTTTTTTCCATAGGTATGATTATTATACTTCGTTTGAGTGGTACAATATGCATATGACAGATATTGTACTTGTCTATATTCCATGTAAGTCGGTAGAACAAGCTGAATCGATTGGAAAACATCTCCTTTCTAAACGGTTGTGTGCATGTATAAATGTGTATCCTCACATGCAATCTACCTATTTTTGGCCGCCTCAATCAGGAACATATGAAAATGCCAAGGAATCTGTATTACTTGCAAAAACTAAAAAAGAATTGCTTCCTCAGCTTGAAAAAGAAGTATACGCTGTGCACACCTACACATGCCCCTGCATTATGGCAATCCCAACAGTATATATAAATAAGCAATATAGTGATTGGTTACAAGGAGAATTGAAATAGTAATTTATGGACAATCATCTTTCCAAAGTTCTTCACCATCTCTACATCAATCCACTTGAAAAGTGTAATTTGAGTTGCAAGATATGCTACACAAAAAAGACAGATCCGATTCTTTCAGAAAATCAAATAATCGATTTTATAGACAGATATCAAAAGGCATATGAATTAAAAATGATTACTTTTTGTGGTGGGGAGGTGTTTGCCCTTCCCTATTTTCCACATCTCATAAACACTCTTACAACGCGCGGGATATTCGTCCAGACGATTACAAATGGGACAGTAGATCATCTTTTAGAATTAGATAATCCAAACTTGAATAATCTCATCGTCTCAATCGATGGGCTTGAAGCGTATCATGACTCAAATCGAGGGGCAGGCAATTTTAAGAAAAGCATGGGTTTTTTAAAGAAGGCTTACCTGTTGGGATTTCATATTGAAATTTTTAGCATCGTTACAAAACAAAACTATAATCAGATAGATGAATTTGAATCGTATCTCAAAATAAAGGTTGGGGAAATTCAGGTGACGTATCATCCCCGCAAACCGCCTGCATATCTTGCACATCATCCAATCTCTAATATCGAGGGAGTGGTGCGCGGGTTTGACTATCTGTCCTCTGAGGAACTTGTTGAAATAATGAACAAACGTACTGTATTTCCTCCAAAAGATTTAGGGTGCTATCAGATTGCCCTTGCATCAAGCGGAATCGTATATGGCTGTTGCGAAGGATATCGACCAATTGGAAAAATGGACGACTCAATAGGAACACTTATTAATGCACTAAAAAAAAGAATAGGTGGTCCCTGTTTGGGGTGTAGCCAAACAGAATTTATGTGCGGTATTAAAAAATATATTGATAGAGTACAATCAACCATATGAATAGTGTGAAGCCCTACATTATTCGAGAAAATATCATAAAAGCCGCAAGACAGTTTTTTTATGATAGCAACTTTCATGAAGTCATTCCGCAGGTGCTCAATACTGCTCTCCCTCTTGAAGCAAATCTCTACCCTTTTTCAACCACGTGGAAAACAAGAAGTGGTGATAAGAAGCTGTATCTACCTCTCTCCCCCGAGCGAAGCATTAAACGTATGTTGGCACAGGGGATTGGAAATTGTTTTGCCCTTGCTAAATCATTTCGCAATCTTGAACAAGAAGGATCTCAACATCTTCCTGAGTTTCTGATGTTGGAATGGTATAGAAGAAAGGCTGATTATAAAGACATAATGACTGATGCAGAACAATTGATATTTTTCATGAGCGAGTATCTCGCGAAGTCTCTTGGAGTCAATACATTATATTTTCATGAAAAAAAAATAGCGCTAAACAAAAAGTGGAAAACATATTCATTGAGTGAGCTATTTAAAACCTATGCTCATATACATCTTAAAGACATCATTGAAGATGATGAACTTCTCTTTGCAACTGCAAAAAAACGAGGATATATCGTTGATGGAGCAACATGGGGAGAAATATTCGATCAGCTGTTTGTAAATGAAGTCGAGTCAGAGCTTCCTCCGGAACCACTTTTCCTTATAGACTTCCCTTCAAGAATATCTCCTCTTTGTTCACAGAAAAATAAGGAACCCTATTTTGCAGAGCGATTTGAACTGTATATAGGGGGCGTAGAAATTGGAAATGGAAATACTGAAAATACAAACATTGCCTCTGTTCGAAAAATATTTGAAACAGAAAGTCTAAAAACAGGTATGCCAATCGATGAAGACTTTCTACATTCTTTAGGCAAAATGAATGACAGCACATATGCTGGGATTGGGATGGGAATCGATCGCCTTGCAATGCTTTTTAGCAATGAAGCAACGATACAATCTATCGAGCCTGCCGGTGGGGACTATTATGTATAATGGAAGATCAATATGATCCCCTTCCTCCAAAAAAGAAAATATCATCACCTTAACACGGTTGAGCTCTGCACTTCAGCTCTTATCTTTAACCACAACGCATTGAAGAAGTTGCATCCAAACTCTGCAATTTGCCCAGTCCTCAAAAGCAATGCATATGGACACGGACTAAAAGAAACAGCCCCCATCTTCGATAGTTTTAATGCTCCGTTCATAGTCGTTGATAGCCTTTATGAAGCATACGGATTATACAAAGCAAACATTAAAACACAGATTTTGATTTTAGGATATACTCACATAGATAATTACAAAGTAAAAAAACTTCCTTTTCATTTTGCACTGTTTGATTTAGAAACGGCGCATGCACTGAGCGAATATCAACCTGGCTGCTCTGTCCATATTTTCGTCGACACGGGGATGCATAGAGAAGGGGTTAAGCTGTCACAGCTTCCCCTATTTTTGAAAAAAATAAAAACATTAAATATTCGCGTTGTAGGATTGGCTTCCCATTTTGCCGATGCAGATAATCCAGTTTCTCAAGAAAATACCTCCAAACAAATAACTCACTATAAAGCCGCGCTTTCTGTCCTTAAAGACGCAGGAATTGATCCTCAATGGAGACACATATCTGCCTCAGGAGGCGCATTCAAAACGAGCGATGACACATTCAACATGATTCGAGCGGGTATTGCTAGCTATGGAATTTCACCATTAGCAAATAGTGATAATGATAATAAAAAAATATGTTTGCGCCCCGCTCTCACATTGAAAACCCATGTTATACAAATAAAATCCATACCAAAAGATGCGCAAGTTGGGTACAACGGGACATACATTGCACAAGAAAAAAGAACAATCGCCATTCTTCCCCTCGGATACTATGAAGGTCTCAATAGACGTCTGTCAAATAAGGGGGTTGTACAGGTCCGCGGAATTGATTGTCCTATCATTGGAAATATCTCCATGAATATCACAACAATCGATATCTCTCATATTCCAGAGGTGGCAATAGGTGATGAAGTAGTTGTGTTTAGTAATAATCCAACACATAAAAATTCAATAAAAAACGCTGCAAAATCAATCACGATGTCACCCTACGAGATGCTGGTCAAGCTTGCGGAATCTACACACAGAGAGGTGACACTATAAGCATATTGTTATATACTTAAATTTGCATGTCTACAACACCCTTTTTTTCAGTAATAATCCCAGCCCACAATGAGGAAAAAAATATCGAGAGATTATTAAATAGTCTTGTCGAACAGTCATACCAAGATTTTGAAATAATTGTAAGTAATAGTGATTCAATAGATAATACTTCAGAGGTTGTTGAGAAGTTTAAAACTAGTTTCCCAACACTCAGGCTTCTTGAAGAAAAAACACAAAATGTGAGCGCTGCGAGAAATGGTGGTGCAAAGCATGCAGTGGGCCAATGGCTTGTTTTTTTTGACGCTGACGTGTATGTAGAAAAACATTTTCTTAAAGCAATGTTTAAACACATTCAAGTAGATCGGCCAAGTATGGCAACAGCATGGAATAGACCATCCCCTGCGAGTTGGCGAGGAAGGATCATATTTGGCATGATGAATAGAATTGTGCAGTTGATTCAATATAGCCAGCCTGCTGCGAACGGCCCTTGCATATTAATGAGAAAATCATTATTTGAAAAACTAGGGGGATTTGATCAGACAATCTTCTTTGGAGAAGATTATGATATTGTAAAACGAGCATTCAAGATTGGTGGCATAATGAGGGTATATAGAAATCCCCTATTATTTGTCTCTACACGACGTTTTGATAAAGAAGGAATAATTGTGAGCCTCTATAAGACAATTACCGCTCTTCTCTATCAGATCTTTATTGGACCAGTTCGCAAACCTATTTTTAAATATGAAATGGGAGGACAATACTATGAAGATAAAAAATGAAACAAGTGCGGGAGGGATAGTCTACCAAAAATTTGAAATTAAATGGTTGGTCACCCAACATTCCCAACACAAAGGGTGGGTTTTCCCTAAGGGTCTTATTGGGGATACTAAAGTGAATGAAAAAATGGAAGATGCAGCTCTTCGAGAGGTAGAAGAAGAGGGCGGTATAAAGGCCCGTATAGTAAACCCCAATCCAGTAAAAGTGTCGTATTCATATACATGGAATGATATGCAGATTGATAAGACAGTCTACTATTATCTTATGGAGTATGTTTCAGGTGACCCAAAAAATCATGATTGGGAGATGATGGACGCCAAATTTATAACAGAAGAAGAAGTGATGAAAATTCTCACCTACCCTTCCGATCAAGAGGCGTTTGAAGAGATACTTGAGATGATGGAAGACTAATTTTTTTGACGAAATCCATAAACTTCTTTTTGAAATTTTCTTCACTATACTGTTCAGCTTCTTTTCTTGAATTCTTTCTCATTATTAAATATTCTTCTTTAGAGAGGGACTCTATTTGTTTAATCGAATGGAGTAATGAATCGGCAGTGAGGTCATTGTATAGATAGCCATTTATTCCCTCTTTTACTGTCTCTTCCAATCCACCAGATGCATAGGCAATAACCGGTGTTCCATATCCCATAGCCTCAACTGGTGCAATGCCAAACTCCTCATCAACGGAAGCAAAAAGAAATGCATGAGCGCCTTGAATTTCTTTTTTCAATTCGTCATCACTTACATTTCCACAGAATGTGATAGTTGGCCCTGCAATACTTCGTAAATAGTGTTCATCTCTTCCCTTTCCAATAATATGTAGGCTGAGCTTCTCCTTATTTGCTGTTTCTATTAATAAATCAATATGCTTGGCCCTGGCAAGGCGGGAGACTGTCACAAAATATGGATTCGTGACTATTGTTTTCCCATTTGAGAATGTGACAATTGAAACAGGTGGATAGATGACAGTAGATTCACGTCGATAAAATTTCTGAATTCTTTTTTGCGTTTCGATTGAATTTGCAATCAGATAATCTGGTCGCTGAGATGCATCAAAATCCCACATACGCAAAAAATGATTTACGATAAGCCCATATATTTTAATGGGCCAATATTTTTGCCACTCAATAGCCGTTTGGTATCCATAGAGGTAGCGAGGTGGATGGTGGATATAAGAAATGTGGACTGCTGGCTTTTTTGTAATAACACCTTTACACATCCAAGAACCTGTGGAGGAGATGATAAGATCAAACTCTTTTAAATCTAAGCTTTCCCAAATGAGAGGAGTAAGAAATCGGAAAGGAGAATAAAGTTTATTGATGATAGGAATTTTCCCAAACCATGTAAGACGTATGTCCCAATCTTTTACCAAGGCAGCGTGTTCTCCCAATTTTTGGGGATCATATGTCGTCGTATACACTGGCGCATCGGGAAATAAGGACTTTATACTTACGAGCACCCTCTCAGCTCCACCAAACTCAGCTAATTGATCGTGAACAATGGCAACTTTCATATTCCATCAATTATAATTCACAATATGACACTATTACATGCAACAGTACTTGGAATAGTTGAAGGATTGACAGAATTTCTTCCTATTTCATCAACCGCACATATGATTCTGGCTTCGCGTTTAATGGGACTCCATCAGACAGAGTTTGTGAAGTTCTTTGAGGTATTTATTCAAATTGGAGCAATTTTTGCCGTCATATTCCTCTATTTTAAAAAATTCTTTGATTTTAAGCTTATTAAGCAACTGATGGCCTCATTTATCCCTACCGCTATCATTGGATTCCTTCTCTATAAGGCCATTAAGACAGTTTTTTTTAATTCAAACTACCTGATCGCGGGAAGTCTTATCGTAGTTGGAGTGCTATTTATCATTGTTGAAAGAAAAAAATTGAAACTGACAAAATCTATTACATCAATGACTCTGCAGACCGCAGTGATTATTGGTTTGGCACAGGCGCTTGCTGTGGTCCCCGGCGTTTCCCGTGCGGGAATTGTTATGATATCGATGATGATGCTTGGATTCAAACGAGAAGAGAGTGCTCAGTATTCCTTTATGCTTGCCCTCCCTACTCTTGCAGCTGCCGCAGCTCTTGATGCAATAAAAATGAGAGGAATAAGCCTCTCTGGGGTCGAATATCAGATGATTGGAATAGGTCTTCTCACCTCATTTATTGTTGCCTATTTCAGCATGAAGTGGTTTATCACCTTTCTTCAAAAGAAACAGCTTACGTCCTTTGGCGTTTATCGCATAGGGCTTGGTATAATAAGCTTGTTTTTCTAAGGAAAGCCCTTGTAGCTTAATTGGATAGAGCAATGGCTTCCGAAGCCATCGGTTGTGGGTTCAAGTCCCCCCAAGGGCACATATAGTCTGGATGGGTTTGACAAGGAAGTGTCTACCCTGAGCGAGCGAAGCAAGTTGAAGGGCCTATAGTTAAGTGGTATACCGCGTCATTCGCATTGACGAGTCGCCGGTTCGATTCCGGCTAGGTCCACCCTTCGCGTGGCAAGCCAACTTCAAAATTAACAAGCCTTGTGTTATTTGAACAAGAAGTGTGTGGCGCGAAACTATACCTACATATTACTTCTTAAAAATAAAACATACTATATCAGGTTTTGCATTCAGGAATAAGCATTTGATTTAGGAGGAAAATACGCGTGAAATTTGGTATACTTTGGCGTAAAATAGGATCTGTAGTTCAACGGTTAGAACGATACTCTTATAAAGTATAGACGATGGTCCGACTCCATCCTGATCCACATGAAGGGGTTGTGCAAGCTGAGATAGCCAAGGTGGTCACGGCGGTGGTCTGAAAAACCTCAGATGCGTGTTCGATTCACGCTCTCAGCACAAATGGAGATGGTTCGTGTTTGCATGATACACTAGTTATAGTGTTGTTTAGCTCTTTCTAATGCGGTGGTAGTTCAACGGTAGAATGTTTCCTTGCCAAGGAAAAGGTTGCCGGTTCAAATCCGGTCCACCGCTCCAATTTCTTCTATCGGTTCCCCGATTCACTTCGCTCATCGGGACTAACTCTCCGTATTAACTCTCCTTCGACAAAGCTCAGGATCGTTAACGGAGAGTTGAGCAAATCCGGTCCACCGCTCCAATTTCTTCTATCGGTTCCCCGATTCATATAACTTCATCTATTGTGAAATATTAGAGCTTTCATATATAATGAATACATGCGTACTATTTTTTTATTTCTTCTTATTTCTACGTGGATTATATTTCCCAAATATATATTAGCTATTGGTGCCACAGGCTGCATCCCTACCGCCCCAACCAATCTATCCGTATCGTGTAATGGAGCGGTCGCAACGGTGTCGTGGACACCTTCCACCTGTGCTGATGGATATTATATTGGAGGAGATAATATCGTGAATGGGTGGAGTAATAATTGCGCTGCACCAAATCCCGGTGACTATTGTCAGCAGATCACTAACCCTGCTATGACTTCCACATCCTCGACAACAGACCCAACAAGCACCTACGATTGGGGTCTGCAAAGTTACAAAGATGGAAACCTAAGTGCTCGTGCGATGGGGCAGCGATTTAGCTGTTGCACAGTAACGGCTCCCACAAATTTAAACATTAAATGCGAGGGAAGTGTAGCTGTAGCTTCATGGACTCCTGCCACCTGTGCTGATGGATATTATATTGGAGGAGATGATATATCCAACGATTGGGGTATAACGGGAGAATGTACTCCAACATTTCCGGGAGACGTATGTAAAAAACTGGTTGGTCGTACAATAAGCACCGTTTCAGAAACAACAAATCCAGCACGAACATATCGATGGGGTCTAGTAAGTTATAAAGGAAGTGCGAAGAGTGAGCAAGTGATGGGAACTAATATTACATGTGGACCAACTCCAACGCTCACTCCCACACCAACTTTAACACCTACGCTGACGCCAACCCCCACCTCCGGATCAACTCCTACACCCACACCAAAATTAACGCCATCAAGTTGTACCGTAAGTAATCCGAGCGATTTAAAAATAGTATGTAATGGAGCGCGAGCAACCGCAACATGGAAAGCCGCAACCTGTGCCGATGGGTATTATCTTGGTGCCGATGATACGATAAATCCATGGAAAATAACGGGGGATTGTGTTGTTGAAAATCCCGGAGATTTTTGCATTAAAACAACCGCAACTACACTTACCGAAAATACCAATCCAGCCCGCACTTATAATTGGGGAATACAAAGCTATAAGGGGTCTGTTTTAGGTGAGCGAATCATGGGTATTCCATTCACCTGCGGTCAAACATTTAAACCGGGGGACCTCAACGAAGATGGGAAGATCAATATTCAAGATTACAATTTATTTGTTGCTGATTTTGGAAAGACGGGGGAAGCGGGATTTTCAAAAGCAGATATTAACAGCGATGGAAAAATTTCAATTTTTGATTACAACATCCTTGTGGGAAATTTTGGAACATAGAACTAGTTAAAAACATAGTAACAATTTAATGAAGTTATATTTTATTTAAATTATATGCAAAATATTGAAAACAAAATAACTACGATTAGAACACTCCCCCTATTTCTTATCTTTTTTTTCTTTGCTCTTATAGGAACAATTATTATCGGAGTTTCTCTGACTAATAAAAAACAGGTTGTAAAAAAATCCGTACTTATGCCCACGATTCAAAAAGGGGTAGCTCTTTCTTTAGCTCCATCAACTCAATCAGTGTCAAAAGGACAGGAATTTACTGAGGATATTATTATCGATACAAAAGACCAAATAGTATCTGGCGCAGAGTTATATGTGGCTTACGACGCAACAAAAATGCAGGCATTGGAAATAAAAGAGGGGTCGTTTTTACCTGTGATACTAGCAAAAGGAACCATAAAAAATGGCTTAATAAGTATAACTCTTGGCTGTCAGCCTTCCTCTCCTCAAAAGGGGTCGGGTGTGTTGGCTACAATAAAATTTAAACTTCTCTCCACCGCCACTTCAGATATCACGTTTACAGACAAAACGTGGGTTTCTGCTATAAATAATAAAACAGGGAACACGGTAGAGTCAAAAACAGGAGCTACTATTTCTGTCTTCCAAATGTTCAAAAATGAAAATTGAGCAACATGCTACAATGAAACATATACATGGATAATAATATTAAATACGATTCAAGTACTCCAATCCCACAAAACCTCCTGCATCAGCAGCCGATACCCACATCTATGGGCGGATCTAAGAAAAAAATCCCCCTCATTCCGCTTTTGTTTATTTCTCTCACTTTGGTTGGTGTAATTGTAGGCATGGTTATGATGAATACAAAACGCAGCGTAAAAACAAGAGCGTCGGGGAATGGTGTTGCTCTCTCATTACTTCCAGCAACTCAAGAAGCCTCAGTTGGTCAAGAGTTTACAGAAGAAATAATTATTAATACAAAAGATCAAACAGTTTCAGGTGCAGAGCTATACTTAACTTACGATACTACTAAAGTACAAGCCATTGATATTAAAGAGGGAACATTCCTTCCAGTGGTTTTAACAAAGGGAACAATTAAAAATGGAACCGTGAGTATTACTCTGGGATGTCAACCCTCATCACCTCAGAAAGGGTCTGGTGTATTGGCCTCAGTAAAATTCAAACTTCTTGCAAATACACCTGCAAATATTACATTTACTGATGCTACGTTGGTTACCGCAATAGACAATAAAACAGATAATGTGGTTGATACAAAAGTAGGCGCGACCATAACTATTTCCAGCGCCCCTACTACAGCGCCTACAGTAGCTCCAACAATTGGTGTGGGACTTACCCCAACATTAAATCCTACCATTCAACCAACAATATCACAGCTTGAGCCGACTTCTGCCCAATTAGATGTAGCTCCAACATTAGCCTCAACCTTAGCCCCCACATCACCTGTGCAAGCTGCCGCGCCAACAATTGCTCCCACTGCTAAACCAACACAGATACCAGAGGTAATTCCCACTTTGAATTCTGCCGCAACAGCACCGTATTCCAATCCAACGAGAATCCCCACAAGTGCTCCTGCTCTTTTAGCGAGTAACAATACAATCATTTCTCCCACACAGTTCTTGGGTGATCAAAATAATGAAACTTTTAATCCTACAGTAGCACCTACCAAGCCCCCTACGCCAACGAAGTCTCAACTTGAAAAAATAGAGAGGCTTCCTACGACAGGATGGTTTGAAGCCTCCGCGTTCTTATTTGTAATTTCTGCGGTAACAATTGTCGCCTCTTTATTACTCTAGGAGAAGAAGAATCTGCTTGAAGGCTTCCTTATCAGAAGGATAGGAAAGAATATTATTTACATTTTTTTCTGACATGAATTTTGCATCCATCATTTCCCAGTCATGATTTTTAGGATCACCGGAAACATAGGTCATGAGGTAATAATAGACTGTCTTATCAATCTGTATATCGTTCCAAATGTAAGAATAAAAAACTTTTACAGGAGTAGTGTTTGCTATTTTTGCTTTTATACCGCCTTCTTCTTCAACCTCCCACAGTTTAATATGAAATACGCCACAAAGTTTTAAAAGTGTAAGGAGCGTTGGGTTTGCTCTCCCATTTTCCAGCGAAGAAAGTACCATTCTGTCGATAGATGTTTCAAGGGAAATATATTCTTGTGAAAAACCAAGCTTAATCCTTTTCATTTTTAGCACGTTTCCGAGTTGTTGTTTGGTCCGCCAGTAGAACATAGAGGAGGACAGAATACAGTATTAGGAATCCGCAAGACAACCTTTGGAAGCAACTATAAAACTTGAAAGTAAAATGTATCCAATATTTGGATATTGTATTTCAGTGAAGCAGTTGATTATATTCAACCGTAGGTTACAATAAGAGCATTCATACGAAAAGGGATCCAAACGGTTAATTGCCTAAGGAGCCCTTTTCTTTTGGGCAGTTTGTACATTTGGGCATAATCGAATATCAAAAACCCCCGGGTCGTAATTGAACCGGGGGGATTTAGCAATGCAAAAGCATCATTCGTTTGAATAATGCAAAATGAGTCTACTAAATACTCATTTAAAAATCAACCCACATTGCATTTATATATGTAAAGGTACTCCAGGCTTAATGGTGAGCTATAAAATAGCTGCAAAATACGGGTTGAAATTACAAAATTGATATGCTATCATTTAGGTAGCTAATCACTCCTGCGACACTCAAAAAGTCTTCGCAGGATTTTTTTTGGTCTGTATGCTATTATTTTTGTATGATCAAGAAGAAATGCATAGTTATCATCGATGGAAGTAACTTCTACTTTAAGCTCAAGGATTTAGACCTTCATAACCTACTTTCCCTTGATTTCACTCAGTTTTTGCTTCATATAAGTAAGAAGTATCAATTAGTATCTACCACCTACTATGTAGGGAGAGTGCGGACAGATGGCTCAGAAAAGTCACAACATATGTTTAATCAACAACGAAAACTCCTGGCTCATTTAAGAAAGCATAACGTAAAATACTCGCTTGGCTATCTGCTTAAATCTGACGGAAAATTCCATGAAAAGGGAGTCGATGTAAATATGGCTCTTGATATGTTAGTGGCCGCATATGAAAACATCTGTGACCACATTATTCTTATTTCCTCTGACACAGACCTTCTTCCTGCAATCCTTAAGGTAAAGAATAAGGGAAAAACAGTAGAATACGTGGGCTTTTCTCACCAAGCAAGCCTTGCAATGATTGCAAACTGCAGTGAGCCCACACTTCTCAAGGTTGATGATATCAAGCCCTTCCTTGTTCATCCCCAATCTAATACAATCTAATAAAATCTAATATAGTCAAAAGTAGGAGATTAAGCATTTTTATTACTGAGTTTGTAGGAATTCAACTCAACGATCAAAGTTTGGTATATAATACTTCTTGGTGGACAGTTGGTAAAAAGTTCTAATTCTGTTCACTAGAGAGCTCCATTTCTCTCATAAGCTGAAGGTCTTTCTCTGTTAAGAAGAAGATAGAGAAGTTGTCTGCTAGTTATTTATGTTTCGAAGCTACTTTACTAGCTTTAGTCTTTGTTGCATCTACCAATAGTGTATTTGGGAGGGGTGTGAATCCAGGTCTTTTCTTATAAAGACTTTTACGTTCGCCCCACGCTTTCCAAAACGCCGCTTGTGCTTCGCGAAGCTTTTCAGGTGTTTTTCCTGTAAGTCGTGTCCCATCTGGCAAAATATATGTTGTTCCCTCTGAAGGGCTCCAGCTTTCATTCATATCAACATAATACCAGAAATATGGATATGCAATATTATCTATCGAGCTTTACTCATATCGTATCGCATCGATTGGAGAAAGAGCCGCGGCCTTGCGGGCTGGAAATACGCCGAAGAAAATACCGATAAATGATGAGGTTCCAAGTGCAATGATCGACGACATTAGATCCACGTATGCTGGGAAGTATGGTTGGACGATCGCCACGACCCCAAAGGAAATGCCAAGGCCCATAATTCCCCCCAAAAGAGAGAGAAGAATTGATTCACTCAAAAATTGATACAGAATATCCTTTTCTGTTGCTCCAAGTGCTCTTCGTATGCCGATCTCTCTGATTCTTTCTGTCACGGAAACATACATGATGTTCATAATGCCAATTCCACCAACAACTAATGAGACAGCTCCAATTGCTACAAGCACTGCATTGAGTACACCAAATATCTGGCCAATGGTCGATATGAATTCAGCAGAATCTGCAACTGTCACTTCATCATCTTTGTAGCGTTTCAACATCTGAGTCTTTACTTCTGTTTTAAATATTTCAAATTGTTTTGTATCAGGTGCTTTTACTAGGAATTGAGCGATTTTTTTATCAGGGTTGAGAGCATATCCTGTTTTGAGTGGCATATAGACAAACTTATCGAAGTCAGGCCCACCAAATCCCCCTCCCCCTTTTGCCTTTAATACTCCAATTATTTTGAATGATTGTCCTTCAATGCGAAGTGATTTATTCAGAGCAAGAATAGGATTATCAAATAATTTTTCTACTACTTTTGGGCCAATAACAATTACTTTCGTGCGCTTATTTACTTCAGTTTTATCAAACAGACGTCCATATTCTATTTCAAGATTCCTCGCAGGAAAGATTTCCTCGGTCGTTGAAAAGAGAGTTGAATAATCTGTTTTAGCATTAGCCTCTACCTTTATTGATTTGCTGAACACAGGAATAATAAATATTGCATCACGTAGTTTTCGCAGTGAGATTAAATCTTGTTCATCAAACTGTACTGCGGAACGCATTCCTTGGAATCCTCCAGAGCTTCCAAATATCTGCCCAGGAATGACAAAAACAAGATTTGTTCCCAGACTATCAAACTGGCCTTTTATATAAGCTTTGAGACCAAGGCCAAATGAAAGAAGAAGAACAACCGATGCGACTCCTATAAGTATTCCAAGGGACGTGAGAAATGTCCTCATCTTGTTTCGATAGAGGTCGTTTACCGATGTTTGAATAATAAATGCAAAGTATTTCATTTTTTTAGTACTTCTCCATCCTGAATTTCTATTGTTCGTTTTGTCTGGTCAGCAACGCTTCTATCATGGGTGACGATGACAATAGTAATCCCTTCATCTTTATTTAATTCCTTAAGCAGCTTAAGTATTTCTATTCCACTTTTTGAATCAAGGTTCCCTGTTGGTTCGTCTGCGAGAATAAGCTTTGGTTCCATAATAAGAGCACGAGCTATGGCCACACGTTGTTGCTGACCACCAGATATCTTATTTGGATAAGAATTTTCTTTCCCCCCTATTCCAAAGCGCTCCATCAAGTAGCGTGCTTTTTTGTCGGGATCATAGTCTAATTTTTTTCGAGTATATATTGTTGGAAGAAGAATATTTTCAAGTATAGATAATTTATTAATAAGATTAAACTGTTGGAAAACAAAACCTACAAATTCATTACGAAGCATAGAAAGCTTATCATCTGGAATTGTTGAAATGTCTTTTCCTTGGATATAAATTTTTCCCCGGGTTGGCTTATCAAGAAGTCCAATAATATGCATGAGAGTTGATTTTCCGCTTCCAGAGGGACCAATAATTGATGTGAACTCTCCTTCAGAGATAGTAGAATTTACATTCTTTAATGCTTGGAAAAGAACGTCTCCCATCATATACTCTTTCCATACTGCATCAACGCGGATAATCTCTTTCATGCGGTTTAAAGTGAAATGAAGATAACATCTCCCTCAACGAGCCCTTTCTTTATTTCATATGACCCATCTAAATCTGGGCCGACTGTGATATAAGTCTTTACTTGTTTTGATCCAACCTCTTTCATAACATATTTTCCTGTTATATCTGTCTTAACATAGCTTGAAGGAATTGATACGACGTTTTTTTTCTGGTTAAGTACAAATTCTGTGTCTCCCGTCATGCCAAAACGAAGGTTTGTATTACTTGTTTCAGGAAGTCGAATTCTTCCTTCGTATACAGTCCCTGTTTCTCCTGCTTTTGGTGTATAGGAAATATAAGAAAGTGCTCCCTCAGTTTTATTTTCTGGGAATGCGTCAAATACGATACTACTTTTCATCCCCTCAGTAAGCCGTGTGATCTCTGTTTGATCGGCGGTAAATGAGAAATAGAGCGTCTTTGGATTTATAATTTCAAACTCTGCTTGAGAAGGAGTTATGTTCAGCCCTGCATATTTTGCATCTGCTCGAACTACGACTCCCTCAATAGGAGTATATAGATTGCTATATTCAATAGAAAGATTAGTAATCTCTACATCTAAGACAGAACTATTGAGGCCATACTGTGAATTTTCAAGAAGTCTTTTCATTTTATCTCCCAGATCCAAATCATTTGTGGGTTGGTCACCAATGCGCTGATTGTCGCTTCCTACCTGATCAAATGAATTACGTGTTTGAGCGTAGGTTAGCAAACTCTTTTGCAATTTTTTCTTAACCTCTCGTTGGTCAAGACTTGCTATTGTCTGATATTTTTTTACGACATCTCCTTCTTTTACACCAACCCATGCAAGTTTTCCCGATGTTTGAAAACGAAGAGTGACATGTTCATCTGCTAAAATTTCACCTGAGAAAGTGAGTACATCTTTGAGGTCGGTTCGCTTAATAGTGTATGTTGTATCTTTTATTTTTTGAGCAGTTGCTGTTTGCTGTTTGTTAATATAAATGACGGTCCCGACAATAAGAATGATGATTATATACCACCTTCTTTTTAAGAAATGCCCTGTGTTTTTTAGAATACTTGCCATAAGTACGTAGTTAAATAAGTAATTTTTGCATTAAGTTTGTTGCATCAACAACATCTTTTTCTGACATGTGCTTCGTAAATTCCAAACAATGTGTCCTCATCTTTTCAAAAATCATTGCACTATATTTCTTACCTTTTTCAGTGATTAAGATTGTTGTCTCTCGCTCATCATCTCCAGTATGCATTTTTTTCACTAGTCCATCCGTCTCCATTTCTGAAACTTTCTCTGATAGAGATGATATCTTAGAATACACTTTTTCTGAAAGTTTTGAAAGTGTCTGTTCTTCTTTCCCAAGTATATGAAGGATTGTTGCTGTCAGCATAATGTCAGCATTTTTTTTCCTGTAGTGCCCTTTTACTTTTCGTCCAATAAAATAGAGCGTATATAAAAATTCGACCCGCATATCATCCATATGTACATGATACGGTAACCGAACTATCAAGTCAAGTGGTACTCGTTATTATAGAAATGGGAGCCACTCTGTGATTGGCATGACATTTGACGAAAGGAAGTTCCAAGCATACATATATATTCCAAAGAATATGACTCCACCAACAATGAGTGCTTTTTTTGATGTAAAAATGTGTTCAAATGCGATTACTGTAAGAGGCCAAAGCGGCAAGCTATAACGGCTTATATCCCTATGTTGGACAAATAATGTTGCCGTAAAGAAAATGAGCGCAAAGTAAAAGAAGCTTCTCTGTTTGGAATGCCACAGTGCCACAACAGTTGTGCAGTAAAGTGTGTAATAAAATAATATGTCCTCAAGCCATGCAGTCCCTACCCATGAAGCCGATGAGATAAAGACAGAAAATGGAAATACTAAATGGACATTGTCACCTGAATGAAAATAAGCCAGGAAATCATTGTATTGTATATAGTAGATACCAAATACTGCAAGAAGCCCTAAAGGAATAAAAAGGAGAAAAAGATAGTTAAAAGATGGTTTATTAGACTGGATCCCGATTTTCATCGGGATGACATGTGATTCTACTAATGCAAGAATATATGCCGGAAACAATAGGATTCCAGGAGATTTTGTCATTGTTGCAAGTCCCCCAAGCAGACCAGCTAATAGATAGTTTTTTTTCTCAAAGAAAAAAAGTGAAGAAAAAATGAAAAGAAGGAATAACGATTCAGGAGATCCTACCGAGCGCACCACAAGGAAACGAGGAAGAAATAAAAAAACTGAAGTAAGGATGAGCGGATGCTTTGTGATTTGAAATCGTTTAAGGACATAATAAAAGACCCACGCAAGAAGTACGGTGGAAACGAGAGTTACTCCAAGCATCGATTTGAGATATCCGACTGCAAAAGACCCAAGCCAGATAAAAAAAGGATACAGTGGGAGATGCGCTGCAAAATAGAGCGGATTGCGTGGTAGTACTGGATCACGGTCAAGAATATGAATTGCCTCAGGATTGTACCCAGATTTTGCCGCAATGACATAGAGTGGTCCATCAAAATGTTTGTATATGGTGCTCATTTCTCCCTTCATGATAAACGGGAGCCATGCCACGAGCGTACTTGTGAAAACGATGAGAAATAAGGTAAAATAAGGAAATATGCGTTTTGACATACTACTCATTATACTAGCTGGTATTTTTTTGCGCTTGTATCGTGTGCAAGATTTCTATATGTTCCTTGCAGATCAAGGAAGAGATGCAGTGATCGTTCGTCGCATTCTTCTTCTTCAAAAATTCCCACTCATAGGACCTCCATCTTCAATTGGTGAAGTATTTCTTGGCCCCTTTTATTATTATGCTGTGGCCCCTTTTTTATGGCTATTTCAATCAAATCCAGTGGGGCTCGCAATTGGCGTCGGCATTCTGAGTATGATTGGCTCAATCGCACTATATTTTTTGGTCAAAAAAATTGTTTCACGGGAAGCTGCACTTATTCTTTCTGCTTTCGTCGCAACATCATCCCTCTTTGTTGATATCGGACGATTTTCATGGAATCCCAATCTTCTCCCCTATTTCTCATTCATTACATTAAGTTTATTTTTTCTTGCATTGCATGGAAAAAGGAAAATGCTGTATTCGTTTCTTTTTGGTATCTTTTTCGGGCTTTCATTCCAACTTCATCACCTTGCAGCACTTCTTACACTACCAATCGCCCTGTATTACATTTTATTTATAGTAAGAAAAAAAGATATGATGACGCTCCGTGTCCCATTCATATCTTTGGCTGGCTTTTTATTGACACTTCTTCCCTTTGTCATTTTTGAACTGCGACACAATTTTCTCAACATGCGCAATCTTCTCTCGCTTTTTACGAAACAAAATGTTGTCTCATCGGGACCGTTCTTTGCTAGGATTGTCGATGTTACAACCCCTGTTGTTGGATTCGCACTCCATGCCGTCATATCTCCATTGATCACAAGTTTGATTGTTCTCTTTGTTATTGGGATGACACTAATGCTCCTTAAGAAAAAAGAGAATCCATTTATCACTCTTCATTTGATCGCATTTGTCACGCTTCTTGTGGGCCTCAGTCGCGTCAATGCGCAGACAATCCCCCATTATTTTCATACGGTATATATAAGCTTTTATTTGCTCATAGCGTTTATTCTTTCGCGTCTGTTCCATAAAAAACTCGCCTGGGTGAATATTCTTGTGGTGCTTGTATTTATCCTGATGCAATCAAGTTCCTATTATTTCTTATGGCAGGAGCCATCCCGACAGTATCAAGCCCCGGAGCGTATTGGAAAAATGATAGCGAAACAGACAAAAGGCGAAAGAATAAATCTGACAACCTATCCTGTTGAGTTTACCTCGCGAGATTGTTATCAGTATTTTATTGAACTAAATGGAGGGAATGTGATAGATGGATCAAGCAGCGAAGTCGCCAAAACACTCTACGTTCTCTGTGATAAAGAGCCATGCCGAATACTAAATTCTGACTCATGGAATATACAAATGTTTGGGAAAGCAAAAATTGATACAATGACTAAACTGGATGGGGTTTCGGTATATAAGCTATCTCATCAATAATATATGAGTACAATAACTCTTGTCATTCCCTGCTATAACGAAGAACTTAATATTCAAAAAGGAGTTCTCGATAAGATCGGCAATTATGTGAATCATATCCCCGCAATCAAGGAGGTAATTATCTCCGATGATGGGTCGACCGATAGATCAAAACAAATTATTAAAGAAGAATATATTCATCACTATCCTCTTTTCCGACTACTTGAGAATGAGCATAGAGGCAAAGCGCAAGCTCTTATATCTGCAATCCAGTCTGCAAAAAGCGATTATGTCCTTTTTACGGATATTGATTTAGCTACTCCAATAGAGGAGGTTGGAAAAATGATAGTTGAGATAGAAAAAGGAACAGATATCATCATTGGATCTCGAAATACTACACGAAAAGGTGCTCCACTTACGAGAAAAATATTAGCTCTCGGATTTATTTTTGTAAGAAATTTTCTAATAGGACTGAAAGATATTAAAGATACGCAATGTGGCTTTAAAGCATTTAATACCGAAAAGGCGCAGAAAATAATCAAGTCGCTTGTCGTCTTCAAAAAGTCCCATGTAGTAAGTGGTTCATCAGTTTCCGCAGGATTTGACCTTGAATTTTTATTCTTGGCATCGAAGTTTGGTTATTCAATAAAGGAAATCCCCGTTACTTGGCAGCATGTTGAGACAAAAAATGTCCACTTTGTTGCAGATTCAGTAGAGACGCTTAAGGATATTTTTGAAATGAAATACTATGATATCATCGGCGCATACAAAAAATAATTGGATACCTGTAGGTATCGCACTTCTGCTTGGTGCCTTTTTAATCTTCTACAAGTTTTGTATTGTTCCTCAGTTTCTCACCTTTGATGAGATAGAATTTGCAAAGCTAGCGCTTTCACTTTTCGGAAAGCCATATATTCCCTATAGTCCACTTGCAACAGGTCATTCAACTCTCTATTTTTATATCCTTCTTTTTTCCTTGAAGGTTTTTGGCATATCATCACTGAGCCTGCGCTTACCATCTGCAATCTTTGGAATCACCACTCTTGTTTTGATTTATTTCGTGCTGAGAAAGGCACTACAAAAAATTAAATGGATTCATTCACCGATCCTTATCCAAGCGTTATCGGTGGGGGGGCTTTTCATGCTGGGGACAACGAGATGGTTTTACAACTTTGCTCGCTTCGGTTTTGAGGCGACATTTTTATTAACATTAGAACTTGCGAGTTTATTATTTTTTCTCCATTATCTAGACCACAAACAAAAAAAATGGTTGGTTGGCAGTGGCCTACTTGCAGGGCTTGCCTATAACTCATATCAACCGGGAAGATTGTTCTTCAGTATTATTTTGTTTGCACTTTTCCTCTTCATCTTGGAGCGAAAAAACAATAGATTGGATTTTTCATTCTTCTCAAAGAAAACGATCCTTATGTTTTTTACGTTTTTAATTCCATTTGTCATTTGCATTACCCCACTCACACTATATCTATCGCAAAATCCTGATGTAAGAGTGAATCAGCTTTTTTATCCTGCCAATACTGAGCTATCTGCGAGTGATAAGCTCTCATTTTTTGGAAGAAATTTAGCTTCTTCTACTCTTATGTTTTCGGTCAAGGGTGATGTGAATGGGAGACACAACTATCCAAACAAAGCCGCCCTTAATCCAATTATCTCCATCTTTTTTGTTTTGGGAATATTTTTTGCTTTGAAAGATATAAAGAGTAAGGTAAATCAAACTGTCCTATTATATTTCTTAGTATCGGTCGTCCCAACCTTATTTACCTATCCGTGGGAGAATCCAAATATGTTGAGGACCTTCACTGTGCTTCCCAGCATTATCTATTTTTCACTCTATGCGTTTGGCACACTATACCGTTTTGGGGAACAACGTTTACGTATCCAAAGCAGGGCGTTAATCATCCTCATGTTTGTGCTCTTAAGTGTGTCGGCACTCTATGATGTCCGCACCTATTTCCTCTACCAAGCCCCCGTATTCAAAGAGGCGTTTGAAGCCCATATGCCATTACAATATTATCTCGATCATCCCGATGCAAAAATTAAGAGGTAATATAAAAAGAAAAATAGGAATTCTCTTTATAGCTTTATCATTCTTCTATTTTGCATACATTGTTTTTTCTCATTCGTCAGTTTTATTTAAAAAATATAATCCCCTAGCTGCTGAAAAAATATATGGGCAGTCTCAATGGCAGCAATCACAGAATATTTCACCTATTAAAGAACTCGATGCATGGGCGCTTAAAAATGGATTTACTGGGTGGCAGAATTATCAAGATGAAACTGGCAATCAAAAAATAGCTGAGAGCCAAAAGATGAAGATATTAAAATCAATCCAAGACAAAGGAGTATCTGATAGTTTCCTCTACTCATATGTTGGATATAAATATATAACTGGTACAAATCCCAGCTTGTTGAACCCCGAACATCCACCTCTTGCAAAGTATTTAATCGGCAAGTCAATACTAGTGTTCGGGAATGAACATGTGATGGGTATTATTATTGCTTTTTTTGTCCTTCTTCTTGTTGGAGCAGTGAGCTATCAAATACGCAAGTCTTTTTTTTATGTAGGCATTTCAATGCTACTCACTTCTCTATTCCCTCTCTTCACCGATCAGTTAACTCATGGACCTCAACTGGAGCTGTATCAGCTTTTTTTCTTTTTGCTCGTTGTACATTTTTTATTAATGGCAATGAAAAAAAAGAAAATGCTTTTTTTTATATTAGTTGGAATTTCATTTGGGATGCTCCTTTCCACCAAAACACTTCTTCCCTTTCTCTGTCTGTTTAGTGTGTGGTTGATAATTTCTTTGTGGGGTCGCTGGCAGGAGTTGATACTATTATTCTGTGTAGGTGCACTCGTATTTTGCGCAACATATTTTTCATATTTTCTACAAGGCGGCACGCTTCATTCTTTTCTCGGTGTGCAAAAATATATTGTCACCTATTATGGAAATTCACATATTCCCCTCCTTGAGTTTGCAGGAAATTATTTGAGATTGATCTTTACTGGATCGTGGAAGTTTTGGGACAGTGCACGTAGTGTTTCTTTCTACTCTGAATGGAATATTCTTTGGCCCATGATCTTTATCAAAGGTATGTATGGACTGAAAAAACAATTAGCAACATACAAACATGCACACCTTCTTATTAGTTTTATTGTTTTATATAATCTTTTCGTATTTATTGTTCCGATCTTTCCTCGCTATCTATTATTACTTTATATTCCATTGATTATTCTTATATGAGAAAACATATTCCTTTTTTCATAATTCTTTTTATTTTTCTTGGAATCAATCTGTTTAAGGTTATTTCAGACGTCCATCCTTTTTTTGATTGGGATGAAGGGATTTATGCACAAGTAGGTCGAGAAATGATTCGTGCAAAATCATATCTTGTCCCGCTCTGGCAAGGAAAAGCATGGCTAGATAAACCTCCCCTTCCTCCCTTGCTCTATGGGTTGGCTGCTCTCTTACCCATACAGCCTGAGATATCTATGCGGATCGTCTCTGTATTTATGAGTGGAATTGCACTGGCACTACTCTATCTGTTTGCCTTCCGTTTCTCATCATCGGCAATTATCTCACTTAGTACTGTCATAATCACTTCATACTTAGCCCCTTTTCTTCAGCGAACGCAGGTTCTAAACGTTGACGTATTTCTCCTTATCGGTTGGCTAGGCTATGCACTCTTTTATAAAAAACCGTTCGTTGGAACATTTTTCCTCCTCATAGGAGTACTCAGCAAATCACTTTTAGGATTTTTTCCAGTTGGTATGGTTTTTTTATATGAAACATATGAATTGTTTCTTCATAGAAAGAAGAAATATAAAAATGAGTACAGATATTTTTTACAGATTACAGCTGCTCAAATAGCAGTCGCCTCGCTTTGGTTTATTTGGATGTATATTCAGTATAAAGATGCGTTCATTCAATATCATATAATTGACAGCCATTTTAAAAGAGTCACTGCGTCTATTGAACAACATTTTGGTCAGAGGACTTTTTATATAGATATCATCATTGAGCAGTTTAAATGGTTTTTGGTTCCTATCATCTTGTCAAGCTTCGTCCTCACATATGAATTTTTTAAGAACAAAAGAAAGGAAGCTTTTTTTGCACTCATATTTATTCCCTGGTTTATATTTCTCAATCTAACAAAAACAAAAATTGCATGGTACATCTATCCAGTGCTTCCTCAATTTGCATTTCTTATTGTGTATCTTATTCGTTATATTCCAGAAGATTGGATGAAAGTGGGTGTTGCATGTGCGGTTTTATTTTTCTTTTTTAAAACGATCACCCCCATTAATTCGTTTATGACAACAAACTATTCCACATGGGATGGCCATCAACGTATTGCTCAAGATGCAAAAACGGTTGGATGTACTGATGTTTCAGTCTTGGTGAGTGAGACCACACGTACTTCGTATAAAACATTAAAATCGATGGACCTGGTCATTCACACAACCACATGGTGGGGAGATCATCCATCAATTGCCTATTATGCAGATATGCCAACGCAGTATTATTACACGATTCCAGAGTTTGAAGGGAGCCTTACGAAAGCAGGCGTTACAAGCTGTTTTATCACCGAGATTGGGGACTGGAATCTCAAATGGGAGCTGAGGCTGCTTTCAAAGAACAGTAAATACTACCTGGGAGTGAGACCTTAATAAGCCATTTATGGGCCTTGACAGGCTTAAATTGAGGTGCGTATACTGTAATATACTATATAGTTATCCATACATCGTATGAAAGAAACAGTTGAAGACGTGGCTGGACTAACGACGGAGGTTGTTTCCTGCTTTATTGACCTTCTGCTTCTCCCCTTCTTATGGATTGCTGGACAATAAGAGCTACTTAACGAAAGCGATAATATATGTCCCTAGTGTGACAAGCGCAACGCCGATTCCAATGGGAAGGGTAATTTTTTCTTTGAGAATAAGTGCAGCAAAAATAATCGTGAGAACCAGACTAAATTTATCGATTGGTGCAACTTTTGATGCCTCACCAATTTGAAGAGCCTTAAAATAGAAGAGCCAAGAAAGACCCGTAGCGAGACCTGAGAGGACGAGAAATATAATTGTCCCTTTTGACAGATGTTGGATATCTTTTTGCAAGCCTTGCGCAAAGACAATTCCCCATGCAAAAAAAACAATAACAACAGTTCGAATAGCAGTTGCCAAATTAGAATTTACTCCCTTGATGCCTATTTTTGCCAGTATTGCAGTGAGTGCTGCAAATACTGCCGAAAGTGATGCATATATAATCCATGACATGACGAAATGATATCAGATTGCACTGTTATTTTACATATGTTAGTATGACTGCATATGACCCAAACACAACAAAACCTGCTGAAGGCTTTTGCAGGAGAAAGCCAAGCACGAAACAAATATACAATATTTGCAAAGACCGCACGAAAAGAAGGTATGGAATGGGTTGCACGCATATTTGAGGAAACTGCAGATAACGAACGAGCACATGCAGAAGAATTATTTGAAAATATAACAGGCCCTGTTAAGACGCCAGCTGAGCTTTCAATTGAACCATTCAAGAAAACTATTGATAATTTAAAAATGGCAGCTGAAGGAGAAAAGTATGAATGGACCAGCATGTATCCTGAATTTGAGAAAGTTGCAATTGAAGAAGGCGAAGTAAAAGCGGCAAAGCTTTTTGGTGCACTCAAACTCGTTGAGGAAAAACATGAAGAACGCTATATTATCATTGCTCGAAAGCTTGATAATAAAACACTCTACGACGCAGATGCAGAACTTGAATGGAAATGTGTAAACTGTGGATTTATTTACAAAGGGAAACAACCTCCTATGAGTTGTCCTGTCTGTACAAAACCTTTCAATTGGTATCAACCGCTTGGACTTGTCCGTTAATTGTATTCATAAAAAAAACCTGCTGTTTCCAGCAGGTTTTTTTTGGATTGTGCTGCAAGCTTTCAGCTTTTAGCTCAATATCCACCCATTCCCATTCCACCCATGCCGCCCATATCTGGAGCGCCAGGAGCTTTCTTTTCTTCTGGGATATCACTAATCAATGCCTCAGTTGTAAGGATCATCGTTGCAACAGAAATTGCATTTTGTACTGCTGTACGTACCACCTTAAGTGGATCTATGATACCAGCTTTGATCATGTCAATTGGTTCTGCTGTCTCAACTGATTCAGTCTTCAAGACATCAAATCCAAATCCTTTTGCACTGACCGTTCGAGCCTTTGCGATAAGCTCTCCTGCATTAAGGCCTGCATTTTTCATAAGCATCTTGAAAGGGTCTTCGATTGCACTACGTACGATTTCATAGCCAATCAATTCATCTTTGCTTGCACCAGACTTTTCGAATGATTTTGAACTCATATGTTGAGCAATATTCAAAAGAGCAACTGCACCACCTGGGACAATTCCCTCTTCAAGGGCTGCTTTTGTCGCTGCGACTGCATCAATTACTCGTTCTTTTCGATCTTTAAGCTCGACTTCAGTTGCGGCTCCAACATTGATGACGGCGACGCCACCTGAAAGTTTTGCTAGTCTCTCTTGTAGTTTCTCTTTATCAAAGTCTGATGTAGACTCACCGATCTGTGTCTTGATTTGAGCAACACGTGCGACGATTGATTTTTTATCCCCTCGTCCGCCGATGATGCTTGTGTTTTCTTTGTCCGAGTTTACTTTATCTGCTCGTCCACAGTCTTCAATTTCGACAGTGTCAAGCTTTTTTCCAAGCTCTTCTGAAATCACTGTTCCTCCTGTGAGGATAGCGATATCTTGAAGCATTTCCTTTCTACGATCTCCAAATCCTGGAGCTTTTACAACGAGTGCATTAAATGTACCTCGAAGTTTGTTGACAACGAGAGTTGCGAGAGCTTCTCCATCAATATCATCTGCAATGATGACAAGATTTTTTGAAACTTTTACAAACTTCTCCAAGAAAGGAAGGAGATCTGCGATTGCAGAAATCTTTTTGTCTGTGATAAGGATGTATGGTTCTTCAATCTCAGCAATCATCTTGTCTGTATTTGTCGCAAAGTATTGGGAAGCGAATCCTTTGTCAAACTGCATTCCTTCTTTATGATCGACAAATGTGTTTAAGCCTTTTCCTTCTTCAACTGTGACAACGCCATCTTTTCCACCGACTTTTTTCAAAGCATCTGCAATAAGTTCACCCAATTCTTCGCTTGCTGCTGAAATTGTTGCGACACTCGCTGCATCATTAAGTGTAATTTTTTTGGAAAGTCCTTTTAATTCCTCAACAATCGCTTCTCCAGCTTTTGCAAGACCGCGGCGCATGATCATTGGATTTGCTCCAGCTGTTATCATCTTGATACCTTCAACAACTATCGAACGAGCAAGTACTGTTGCTGTGGTTGTTCCGTCTCCTGCAATATCAGCAGTTTTTGATGCTGCCTCTTTGACAAGTTGGGCACCCATATTTTCGAATGCATCAGGGAGTTCGAGTTCTTTTGCGACAGTGACACCATCATGAATTACATTTGGAGCACCCCATTTTTTATCAATTGCAACGTTACGTCCCTTTGGACCAAGTGTCGTTGCGACAGCATCTGCAAGTTGATTAACACCGGAGAGGAGTTTGTTTCTGGCTTCAACGCCATAAATTACTTTTTTTGCCATAGGTATTTACTTTATGAACTTTATAACTTTATAAACTTTATAACTTATTCAACAATCGCCATAATATCTTTCTGTTCCATCAACATCCATTCTTCATATCCTACTTTTACTTCGTTTCCACCCCATTTTTTATACATCACTTTTTGGCCAACTTTAACGATCATAGGGACCATTACTCCCTTTTCATTTGTTGCTCCTGGTCCAATTGCCATTATTTCTCCCATCTCAGACTTTTTTTGAGCTGTGTCTGGAAGGTAAATTCCGGATGCAGTCTTCGTCTCTGCAACGAGGGGTTTGATAAGAACGTAATCAAACAAGGGTTTGATTGTGGATCCGCCTGTTTTGGTCATAGACATTAAGTAAAATAACTTATAAAATAAAATTTGTACAGTTATTTATAATAGAATTTTTATATTTTGTCAAGTGGAACCTTCCTCTGCTAATCAAACCAACACGCCAAATAGCTTGTCAGAAATAGACAAGTTGAGAGCCCAGTTGCAGGCAGCCAATCTCCCTGCTAACCTACACGAGAAGGCATTACAACAGATTGAGCGCATAAATCTGACACTTAAATACGGTGGAAGTCTTGCACAACTTGATATTACTGCAAAATATATTGATTGGATCACTCGCCTTCCCTGGAATACTTCCTCCCCTGATGTACTCGATATTAATAAAGCAAAGGAATTTTTGGATAAAAATCATTTCGGATTGGAAAAAGTAAAAACGCTTGTTCTTGAGTATCTCTCAGTCCTTATCATGCAAAGAAAAGGCGCTGCAGGGATTGTCCACCACGCCCCCAATTTGTTTTTTGTCGGGCTCGCAGGTACAGGTAAGACGACATTCGCAAAATCTATCGCTGAAGCATTGGGAAGAAAACTTGTCCGTATTCCTTTTGGAGGATTATCCTCTGCTCTTGACCTGCGTGGCCAGAGCAAGACATCTCCAGAGGCAGAGCCTGGCATGATCATGAGAGCGCTTCGCCAAGCAGGAACGAACAATCCAGTCATCCTTCTTGATGAGCTTGATCGATGTACTCCTGAGTCTCGTTCGGCAATCATGGGTGTCCTCATTGAACTTCTTGATCCTCAACAGAATAGCGCTTACACCGACTACTTTATTGATTATCCTTTTGATCTTTCTCAAGCATTGTTTGTTGCAACGGCAAATAATACGAGCACGGTCGCAACGGCCGTTCTTGACCGTCTTGAAGTCGTGCAGATGCCTTCCTACAACGATATTGAAAAGAGAGAGATTGGCAAACGATTCGTGTTCCCCAAATATATTCGAGAAGCAGGACTTACTCCCGAGCAGATTAGTATTAACGATTCAACATGGGATAAGATGGTTCGTCCTCTTGGATTTGAGCCAGGTATCCGAAGTCTTGAAAGACAGATCGAGCTTATTGTCCGAAAGGCTGCTTATAAAATCGTCTCAGGGCAAGGAACTTCTCTCAATATTAATGATGAGAATCTTCATGAATTTATAAACTAAAGCTCATTGTTCTAGGGCTCGGGTCTTAAACTCCATGAAATCAATTCCGGTAAGTGCTTCGATGATACCGGCACCTTTCAGAGTGAGCGCGACGTCTCGTTTGACATACTCTGCCGCATCCATTGTACGTATACCACCCCCAAGTGGGCCAGAGACAGGGATATCCATGGGGAATTTATGACAGTCGGAATGACTTTTTATTTTTTGGACATATGTGCTCCCTTGTGCCAGAAGAGTCTTTGGATCTCTTCCTTTTTTGCCGAGTGTATCGAGGGCTTTTAATATAATGGGGAGGAGATTTTTTTCATCTATCTCGCTTTCACCGGTGATCATTTTGATTGAATGCATATATATGGAAAGTGGCGAGTCGGGGAACAGTTTTGTAAGAAGATCTTCAGAAACTGTATCCTGTATTTGTAATAAGGTGTGGCTGTTAAAAATAAGTCTGGAGAAGTCGTGCATCACTACCATCGACCTTAAAAAATTAAGATTCATTCCTTCTGGAAGAATTTCCCTGAAAGAATTATTTTCCCAAAGTGCTACGATCATTTTATCCATTATCTGTATGTGTTCCCAAAACAAATCATCAGCATTAAGATCTTGATGATCTTCATTACTTGACGTCTTTGTCTGGATAGTAGCTCCATATTTATAGAGTGAGGCAAGTTCTTTATCTGTCATCGACAGCCAATTTTTTATCTCAGGTTTTTGTATTTTCAATACAGTTTCAACTCGCTCTTTAATGGCTTTTTTTTCATCAAGCGTTTCTCTTTTGGTTTCTCGTTCAAAAGGAAATTTAAGGATAATATATCTTCCATCTCCTAACATGATTTCACTCATCTCCACAACATTTGTATTTATGTTTGCAAACACTACATTTTTTATCATTGCAACTTTTGCATCAGTTCTTGGAACTCGTATGACAGCCCTCCCACCATTTGCCATATGCTCTCCAAGTGAGGCAAGTATTTTTTCGTAGTGATAGGTAAGGTTGGGAGGATACAGTGCGTCATGAGGATTTTTTGCGAACGTATCCGGCGGGTTTACATTGCTTGTAAAGAAGGGTGGATTGACATAAACAAGATCATATCGTCCATCATGGAGATCGGTAAACCAATCACTTTTGCTTGTTTTCAATATGTCTCTGGGATCCATGTCCTTAAATGCTAATGCGCGCGTGATATTAAAATCGGCTATCGCCAGTGCCCCTGTGTCAATATCAGAAATGTGGACGCTTTTTAGCGTCTCTTTCTCACTTCCTACTATCAAAGCTGTGGTAAAAATCCCTGAACCGACTCCCATCTCAAGCATCCTTACGCCATGTTTGTTTTCTAAGACAAGTTGCTCATTGATAAGTCGTGCGATTTCAACAGATGATTGATCTGGAGTTAGTACCATTTCCTCGGCATAGAGGAGAGGAAAATAGACCCCCTCCTTGGTGACCATGCCAAACTCTTTTGCTTTTTTTCCCAAGAAAAACTCATCAAGTGCTTTTGTTGTAGATATATTTACAAGTTGAGGAAGAACAAGTCCACACATTCCCAATGCACGGATTCTGTCCCTCGTCTCCTTTCGTTTTTCATCCTCAAAACCCATGGTTGTTGTAGAAAATCCTACTGCATCTGCTCCAATTGCTACTGCATCTTCTGAAAGATTACCATCAGAAAGAAAAATACCCGTTACATCTGGTAAATCTGCGAGGAGCCGTGCTCTTACCTGTTCTGGCAGTATCGGCCTCATATCTAGTCGTCCACCAATTTTTTTATCTCGTGTTAATGCTACCCAAAGTTCTGTACCCTCCTCGCCTATTTGTGGGATGAAATCTGCAAGCTCATTTGTGCCATCAGGATCCACAAATAATGCTGAATTACCTTTTATATCAGCGAGAGCATGAACAAACAATTTGTGTCCATCATGAAATGGCCAATCAAACTTTCCTCCAGTAAGTATTCGTTTTTTATTGATCCCAGCATGAGGGATATGGTGAGACGATTGATAGATTTTGGACGATTCAACAGCCATTGGGAATTATTCTATCATTGTTAGACCGTTGCAGCAAGCTATAATACCCCATTAAATAGTGTGGAGAGATATATTTTCTGCAAGTGTATCGGTTGGAAGTACAAAATCTTGCTCATCAAGCTTATTTAGCTGTTCGTCTTTGTGAGCAACAAACCAAAGATGTTGCTGTTGTTTTATCCACTCAGGATTCACATGCGCTTCCTCAACTGGAATACCTAAACCATGTGCAAGTCTCATCTCCATTTGGGAGCCAAAGGAACATCTACTGTCAGGGAGAGTTACCATCTTTGCCATTTTATTTAGTCGAACAGATCCATCAGTGTTTGTTGCAAATGCGATGAAATCATCGACGAGGTTTTGATAAATTATTTTGTACTCATCCCTTTTTCTATCCTTACGATTAATATTTGCAATTGCATTCATTGTTGAATCTTTGGCAGCAAAACGTTGGGCAGATGCTGGGTCAATGCCAGAGAGATACATGAGCCAGAAAAAATTATAGTCTCCTTCTCCCCAACCAAGCCCTTCACGCACATGGGAGCGGACACCTACATGGGAGGGAACAGTCAGATGGACATCAAGGCCCGCGCTTTCAGCTACAAGTTGTGGGATAAGGGCATCACGAAATGTTTCTGCCACTGCAGCATTTTGTTTGAACGGGATCCCTGGATTGTTGGGAATACGTATTGCACCAGCACTTGTTAGTGGTCCACAAAAATATGCTTCCATATATTCTGTATTTCGTCTCATGATACTTCCAGGATAGAGATTACAAATAGAAGTCACATAGGCAATTTTTTCAGGGGGACCAAACATATTTTCCTGAACCATTTCTTGAACATGAGAAGAATATATAGCTTGATACAAACGAAGAGGCGAAACGGAATCTTTTGGAAATCGTGTATGTTCGACGCGTGCTTCGTGGCCCATTAGTACCACGTATTATACACATATCATATCGTTTACTTCTCTATTTCAATAAAATCCATTGTTGTCCCCGTAGTATATTGCGCTTTATACGAGATAACAGATGGATCGTCTGAAAGTACATGGGGGAGAATATGCTTGAGTTCGGGAAGAAGTTTGTCTAATGCCAGAATCTCATCCTTAGTGAGCCATTCAAATGTTCCATCACTTTCATTTGTTTTTAGTTCTCCGCCTGCATAATCGGCAACAAGCATATGAAAGAAAAATTCTTGATCAATGTCTTTTACGTATGCATTTCCCGTTGCTTTTATCTGGATATTTTTTATTGTAAGTCCTGTTTCTTCCAGTATCTCGCGTCGTGCACATTCAAACAATCCTTCATTAAACTCCCTATGACCGCCCGGCGCCATCCAGATATCCGGCATAATTCTTTTGTTTGGATTTCGATGAAGGAGGAGATATTTGTCCTCTTTTTTCACAAAACATTCAAGTGTTACAACAAGATTTCGTTTCATAAAAATAAGTATACATCTTTTACTTCCTTATCTTAAAATTCTCTCCCACAAAATGCATTTCATCAAGCATGGTCCCCGTCTTTGGAAGAATACCCGCGACAATGACGTCAACGCCTTGTTCTTCCAACGTATCTCCTATTTTTTTAAACTCCCCATTCTGTATCATCATTCGTGCTTGCTCAGAACCAAAATACATAGGGACATATTGTTTTTTTCCCAGAGGTAGTAAATCAAAACTTCCGATGTTTCCTTTATATTTTTCTGGTATTTGAGACGAAATATAATAAAAGAGTTCTACTCCCCCATTATCTTCAGTTACCGTTACCACAGTCCCACCATTTTGTAATAATGAGAATGTTTCAGGATTTACTAAATGATAGGTATCTAATGCTGTTCCCGTTGGGGCAAGAATTCCCACAACCTTCATTGATGGAATCCCGAAGAAATCAGAAAGCGTATCTCCAGGTTTATTGATAAGCTTTTCTTTTTTCATCATCATCGCTTCGTCATATCCGACTATCATTTCATTTTTTCGAAGGACACTTGTCCCTTCAGAGATCTTTATTAATTTTGAATCAAGGGAAGCTACCTCCAAAAATAGTTTGGGATTTCCTTCTGCAAAATTTATTTTTGTTTTGCCATTTGTGAATAAAGAACCAATATATTTTTTTTCGCTTATAGATATCTGCACATTCATCGTCTTCCCGTCCGGTGTCATGCCGGAACTAAACTTCGCAAATTCAAAGAACATGAAAGAAAACAGTATGACCATAATAAATGGCGCGACTGCAGAAAGATAATTCTTTTTGCCAGGTTTATATCCACGAAGGAGTAGCGAGTTTGTTACGACCGAGATGGAAGACAGCGCCATTGCAAGTCCCGCAAGCTCTGGCTTCAACACGATGCCAAGCCCTGCAAAGACACGTGCCGCAACAGGGATTCCCATGACGTTATAAAACAATGCAAAGAACATATTTTGTTTTATTTTATTCATCGTGGTCTTTGAAAGGTCTATTGCATGTGCTACGTCGCGGAGATCATTCTTTATGATCACAATTCCTCCGGCCTCCATTGCAACATCAGTGCCCGAGCCCATTGCAATACCAAGGTCAGCTTGAGCAAGAGCCGGAGCATCATTTATGCCGTCTCCAACCATTGCTACTTTCATACCCATATCTTGCAATCTTTTTACATTCTTAGCCTTATCTTCAGGGAGGACTTCTGCCAAAACATTGGTAATCCCAACCTGGGAAGCAATTGCTTTTGCAGTTCGTTCATTATCTCCCGTTATCATGTATACAGTTATCCCCAACTTCTTCAATTTTTCTACGGCTTCACGAGACGTTTCTTTTACCGTATCAGCAACTCCGATGAGTCCCAATATATCGGTCTTATTTGCAAGTATCATCACCGTTTTTCCTTGTTCTTCTAGGCGACTCATCTTTCTGTTTATTCTCTCAACAGGAAGGCCAACCACATCTTGCATCAATTTTCTGTTTCCGAAATAATATGTTGTTTTTTCAAAATCACCTTGCACTCCATGGCCAGGAATGGCTTTAAAGCCCTCGATACCGCCAAGTGTGAGCCCTTCTTCATCGGCATATTGATATATCGCTTCAGCAAGAGGATGCTCAGATTGTTTTTCAAGGGAGGCTGCTATGGTGAGAATCTCATCTTCATCAAGCTCTTTTAAACTTATGGTATCAGTCACTTCAGGCTTCCCTTTTGTGAGTGTTCCTGTCTTATCAAACACAATCGCTTTGATTTTGCATGCACTTTCCAACGGTTCTCCTCCTTTTATCAACATACCGTATTCTGCTCCTATTCCCGTTCCAACCATTATTGCAGTTGGCGTAGCAAGACCAAGCGCACAAGGACACGCGATAACGATAACTGCCGTAAATGCCATTAATGCAAATGACAGAGTTGAACCGAGTACAAAGAACCAAACAACAAAAGTTACGATAGCAATGCTGATTACGGTAGGTACAAAATATGCAGAAATCTTGTCCGCAAAATCTTGAATTGGTGCTTTTGATCCTTGCGCTTCTTCAACAAGGCGAATTATTTGTGACAATGTTGTTTCAGATCCAACACGTGTTGCCTGAAACTCAAAACTCCCTGTTTTATTGATTGTTCCACCAACAACTGTGTCTTTTACTTGTTTTTCAACTGGCAAACTTTCTCCTGTAATCATAGATTCATCCACTGCCGAAGATCCCTTTACAATTATGCCATCAACTGGCACTTTTTCTCCAGGGCGAACGAGAATGATATCATTGTGAACGACTTGATCAATGGCAATATCCATCGTCTGTCCATTGCGGATGACTCGAGCTGTTTTTGCCTGAAGACCCATGAGCTTTTTTATAGCGTCCGATGTTCTTCCCTTTGCTTGTGCTTCAAGCCATTTACCCAAAATGACAAATGTGATAAGGAATGCTGCTGTTTCAAAATAAAGTTCAGGAATTCTCTCTCCTCCTAAACCGATAATTGATTTTGTTCCTAAGTAATACACTACATAGTTCACCAAGCTATAGAAATAGGCGACCGAAGTGCCAATGGCGATAAGGGAGTCCATGTTGAATGTCTTCATGCGAAGTGCCGCCCATGCTCCCTTGTAAAATCCGCGTCCTATGATGAACTGGACCGGTGTAGTGAGCGCAAGCGAAAGTATCCCTACATACGGAAGAAGAAATTCTTTCCCTGGCATGGTGCCAAAAAAGTCGAACAACATGAAATACATCATCGGAAGGCTAAGCACAAGACTTGTGACGAACATGTTGAAAAGAGTTTGGATCTCCTCTGCCTTTTTACGTGACTCAAACTGGGTGTCTTTATCGTTAAGTATTGTCGCAGAATATCCGGCATTTTTTACTGCATCAACCAATCTATCGGTCTTCACTTTTGATTCATCAAAAGTAACAAGAGCCTTTTCTGCAGCAAAGTTTACATGTGCTTCCGAAACACCAACTACCTTATTAAGTGATTTTTCAATAAGGATTGCACATGATGCACAGTGCATTCCGGTTAGCGAGAGAGCAGTTTTTACTTGAGACATATGAAAATTTTAAATTTCTAATCTTAAATCAATTATTAATTACAAATTTCAAAACTATTTTTAAATTTTTCATTTTACGATAATTGTCCCGCTATACATTCCCATGCTGCAGCTAAATGGAATTTCACCAGACTCTTTTGGCGTAAAATCAAAGACTTGCTCCTTCTCTGTAAGCAGCGTTCGAATATTGAGTTTTTGTACAACGAGGCTACTTGCGCATGAATATGGGTAGACAGATTTGACGATCCACTTTACAGGCATCCCCTTTTTCACAGTAAACACATCAGGGTAATATCCTCGTGCATTTTGTTCCATGTGGACTACCTGGATGCCATTTTCAATCTTTACATTTGGATCCTGTTCAGTGACTTCTGTTTTTGCGGCGCCTACACTATTCTTTTTGAATCCTGCAAGAGTGAGCCCATTTGAAATATTGAAAAATGCCATCGCGATGACGACAAGCCCGACAAACTTAAAGAAAAGTCCTGATGTCTTTCCCTTAATAAAAGACGTTAATCCACCAAGACTCAATAGTCCAGGAGTTGTCCCAATGGCAAATACTGCCATGGTAAGCGCACCAGTAAGAAATGATCCTGTCGTCATTGCATAGAGTTGTATTGCTTGTGTGAATCCGCAAGGAACAAAAAATGTGAGTGCTCCCATGAGGATGGCGCTTTTATGCGAATACGATTCACCTGTATTTGTTGAAATGCCAAGTGCCTTGCTTATGCCTTTTGGTAACGTTAATGAAAACGTAGAAAGACGAGGAAATATATTAGTAAGCTGGAGACCGAGGATAATCATCGATACTCCAACGAGGACCACAAGCGTGCCGGTGAGTACTGAAGAAAGTTGAAAAGCCGAGCCGATAAGGCCAATGATGCCGCCAAGAATAAAAAATGAAACAATTCTTCCCGCGTTAAAAAAAAGATGAGGTACAAATTTCTCGCGCGGAGTCGCCATGGGCTTTTCCTGTGAGAATCGTCCGGCGACACCAAGGACAAGTCCTCCAACAAGCGCCATACAGGTAGACACTCCTGCAGTGAGGCCAACAAGAAATACGATAGGAAGGCTTGAAAAATTATTTGATGCGGCAAAATTTATGTTAAATAATCCGAGTTCATGTAATGTGAGATAGAGAAGTATAAGAATAATTGCTGCCCATCCAAGTTGTATGTAATCATTCATATTCTTTGAAAGAAAAGGGAGAGCTTCATTTGTCCCAAGCATATACCCTGCTTCTTTGATTGCGTGCACAACGTCCCCATGATTAAGATCTTTTCCCGTATAGTGAATTATTGCTGTTCCCGTTTTGTGGCTTATATCTATTTTTGAAACTCCCTTTATTTTTGTTAATTCATCCTCAATAAGAATTTCGCATGATCTACAATGCATGCCTTTTATAGAGACTGTTTTGGTATTCATTATTTATTTGCTAAATTGCTAACAGCCAATATTTCTTTCATCATCTCTTCTTTTCGTTTCTCATTATTAGTCCCCATTGCATGTTTAAAACAACTGTTTAGATGAGACTCCATAAGTTGTTGATGAGCGGATTTTAGGAGGCCAATGACAGCAAGATTTTGCTGCATAATATCTATACAATATTCTCCGTTTTCCATCATGGCAATAATTTTTCCAAGCAAAGTATGGGCTTTTTTATAATTGATTAATATCTTACTGTTATCTTTCATAGGCGTATATTTGTCATTCCGGACCCCGATCCGGAATCTATATATTTTTTAATGGATCCCGTGTCGGAGCACGGGATGACAATACCCCTACCTGGGGTATAGGTATAGAATACGCCAATAAAGAAGGGTTGTCAAGGGGAAATGTATTTGATTTGCGTTTTTCCCACTTCACTCTCAACTTGCCACGGTGGGAAGGTCGCATGCTTAGCATAAAGCTTCGAATCGCACAATCACAATAATTAATAAAAGCCTAGGTGGCACGATTGAAGGGTGCCCAAAAACGCGCGGAGAAAGTGCGGCCAGCAGGCTCAGCAGCTTTTGAGCACTTTTTGGGAAGTATCAATCGTGACAGAATCTGGGCGTCAAAAATGAAAGAGTTACAGGATTTGGGGTTTGGCAACGGAGCTTTTACTTCTCCGTTATCGTCACCGATTCTATCTTTACAGGATTGACGGGAGTCGATCCTTCCCCACCTGCATTTGTTGGGGCTTCTGCGATCTTGTCGACGACATCAAGCCCTTTCGTGACTTTACCGAAGATCACATAATTTTTTGGGAGAGCATTGTCCTTGTGCATGATAAAAAATTGGCTTCCGTTGGTGTTTGGGCCTGCATTTGCCATAGCAAGTGTTCCCCGTGTATATTCTCCATCAAACGCTTCATCTTCAAATTTATATCCTGGTCCTCCGCTACCGGTTCCCGTTGGATCTCCTCCTTGAATCATAAACCCCTTGATCGTTCTATGAAAGATGACGTTCTTATAGAAATCTTTTTTTGAAAGGGTGACGAAGTTGTTTACTGTGATAGGTGTTTTATCTGCATAGAGTATTATCTCCATATCTCCGGCTGAGGTCTTCATAAGAGCTGTATATTTTTTTTCTTTGTTTATAGTAAGTTTTGGTTTTTTCATATCGTCTTGTGTCGCAACTTGTTGCACCTCAGCTTGAGCTCCTGCTGGCTGTGTTATCGCCTGTGGCTCCTCAAGGAATGTCTGAGACTGTCCATTATAATTTACCGTCATCCAATACACAACTCCGACAAGAAGGATAAGAAAGCCAGCAACTATCGCGATGTTTTTCATAGTACTATATACTATATCAGATATGAAAACTATTTCTTCACAGAAACTTGCAGGAATTTCAATTGGCGCGTCACTTCTCACAATCACGCTCAAGCTGTTTGCATTTTTCCTCACAAACTCAGTGAGTTTATTATCTGATGCTCTTGAGTCCTTTGTTAATTTACTTGCTGCAATCATCACTTTCTTTATGGTGCGTCTTGCTCATAAACCTGCTGATGAGACGCATCCCTATGGGCATAGCAAAGCTGAATATCTTTCAAGTATTGCTGAAGGATTTTTTATTATTGTTGCAGCGGGCGCTATCATTTTTACCGCTATTCAAAGGCTGAGAAATCCAGCAGCACTTGAAGCTCCTGGCCTAGGCCTTCTTTTTTCAATAGCTGCATCCGCAATAAATTTAGTAGTGGGACTTCTCCTTATAAAAAGCGGAAAAAAAAGACGATCTCTTGCACTTGAGGCCGATGGCCATCATTTGATGACAGATGTTTATACGACAGTCGGCGTACTAGTGGGCCTGGCAATTGTCTATCTCACAAAACTCTTTATTCTTGATCCGATTATTGCGATTATCGTTGGCTTTAATATTATCTCCGCAGGATTTTCAATTATTCAGAAGTCGATTGCAGGATTTATGGATAGTTCGATAGATCGTGGATATCTGGACTTCATCAAAAACACATTTGAGGAATATAAATCACAAAAAATTGAGTTTCACGGATTGCGGACTCGTGCATCAGGGAGTAGAAATTTCTTGTCATTTCATATCTTAGTTCCAGGAGCATGGACTGTCCAAAAAGGTCATTCTCTTGCTGAGGAGATAGAAAAAAAGCTTCGCGATATCATTCCCAATACAACAATCACGACTCATATCGAACCGCTTGAAGATCCTGTTTCTTGGGCAGATATTGAGCTTGATCGAAAATAAAGATGAAGAAAACAGTTGTTCTTTCCTTAATTCTTTTATCTGCTGGAATCATTGTATATTTTTTTATCCCTCACTTTGAAAAAAAATTAAACATAAAAGTCTTATTTATTAATCAAGTTCGAGGAACTGAATGTTGCCAGAAAGGATCACTTGCAAGTACCAAAAAACAACTAGAACTTTTTAAGAAGCATGCTATTCCTGCAACATTTGTGTTGAGGTATGACGCAATAACTGACAACCAATTTATTTCTCTTCTTAAATCATATGGAGGCTCTCAGTTTGATTATGGTATTTTCTTTGAAATCACGCCACTTCTTGCTCGAGATGCCGGAGTCGTTTACAGGGGGACTGAGGAACGGTGGTATCGCGCTCAGTACGCATATCTAGTTGGGTATTCACAGGAAGAACGAAAGAAAATAATAGACACGGCAATGATAGCTTTTAAAAAACAGTTTGGTGTATACCCAAAGACAACAGGAGGATGGATGATTGACACTTTTTCTGCCAATTATTTAAGTAGTGATTATGGTGTAGAGTCACATGAACTAACGAGGGAGCAATGGGGTACAGACGGATATGCTCTCTATGGCGGTTCTATTTCCTCCGTCTATGTGCCATCAAAAAACTGGCTCTTCACGCCAGCCAAAACTGAAAAGAACACTCTCAATCTTCGAATATTGCGACAGACGGTAAGTGATCCAGTACGCAATTACGGAGATCTTACGAGTAGTTATACCTCCCAGCCCAATGACTATGGGCGCACAAAAAGTTTTGATTATTTTAAACACCTCATCCGACAAGTAGAGGGGTATTCGGAACCACTTGCAATTCTTGGCTTGGAAAATTCACTCAATGAAAAATATCAGGAAACATATCAAAAACAAATACAGTACATTATATCTGTTGTTGATAAGAAAAATATTATTCTCCCAAAAAATATCACAGGAATCGAGACAGATAATTATGCTATTGGCGCAGATTTTACAAATAAACAATATAAAGCATTTTGGATTGAGACATCATCATACCGTGCTCGTTTTATTCAGAAAAACAACTATGTTCAACTCACAGATCTGCGCATATTCGATGAATTAGTAAAGGATCCCTATTACGAGCTATCAAGCGGAGCGAAAACGGCATTTTGGGAGGCGCCATTTGTATTTGATTCTTCAAAAAATGGAGTACATAAGACAATAAGTAGTCTTACCATTAAAACGGGCGAACTGTTCCGTTTCTTTGGAAATGAAGATTGGATTCGTGAAAGAGCAAATCCCGTTGTCAACGAACAATTTCTTAGCGAAATAAACGGCATCATATTCCCTCAACTTAAAAAAAATTCCGAAGTACAACTGAGCAAAAAAGACAATAAAATTACTTTGCAATATACAAAAACAAATGGAGGTGCCGTTATATTCACTTTCGATGAAAAAGGTTTTCTCGTGCGCGGGCTTGAAGGGGGAGAATATGAAATGCATGGTTCTGTCGGGCCTGGTACTCAGCTTGAATTGTCAAAAAAAGATAATGGATATTACTTCTCACCTGTATTAGTCAGTATTACACCAACAATTTCTGAACAGGTTACTACAGATAATAGAATAACCACTACTACAACTGTTCGCCAGGGAGAAGTAAATGTTATCTATAACGCCCCAAGAAGTATTATGGGGAGAAATCCAGTCCGCCTTGTTATCGTATCAAAAGATACTGGTGGTCGTCCGCTTCGATTAAACAATCTTCAAATTTACCCCCTACAGGGGAGTTTTTATACAACCAAAATACACGAAACAGAAGGGCACTTAGGAGAATTTGATGGAATGTACTATATCGATATTGAAGCGAATGTTTCTGGCACTTATACACCCATCCTTTCCTATGACTTTGAAAAAAAAGAATTAAACCCAATTACATTTGTCATCGATTGTAAGTCAAATTTAAAAACTTGCCTTCTCTCCCCTCAAATGACGCTTGAATATGTGAAAGTTAAAATTGAGGACGTGATGCAAAGAAGGTGAATTACTTCACTATTATTTCAGCGCTGTCAATAATATAGGAGTTTTTTGGCACGATCTTATCCTTATAATTAAAATATGCTCTGCCGATTTCTTTGGGGCAGAAAGCATCAATAAAATCTGATTCGTGCAGCGTATTTCGAAGCATTTGAGACCCTCCCCATAAACCGTTATCAACGGTATCAATAAAATAAATAGTTGATTTTAATTTCAACTTTGCCTTATTTGCTTCGCAATAAGACTTCATTTTAGACGAAATTGCAGATTGAAGTAGATATACGCTCGATTTTTCATGAATCGGGACCCCAGCAATTTGTATGGTTATATAGAGCAGCACCAATATATATGAAAGTAATCTTAATGCTCCTTTTTTCGAGAAAGCAACATAAATAACAATTCCTTGGAGGATTACAATAAATATAAGCGGTACCGTTAGTCTTACCATCCACTTATGGATCGTTGGGAGCGTTGCCCCAATAAAAAGAATGAAAGAGCCCATCAAAAATAAAGCCAAATAAAAGTTTTTCTTTAACTCCTTACTTTCTTTGATGAGTAGTTTGATAATCGTAATTGCAAATAAAACGTAGTATGAAATCAGTGAATAGAAATAAATAGAAAAATCAACATTATTAAAAAGCCCCCAAAACTTTGGCAGTGGTTTAGCAAAAATACTTGTTAAGTAATCGGGTAGAAAATTAGGGAAACCAAGACTCCACAAACCATACCACATAAGATTGTTACCAATAAGCTTTGGTGAAAGACGAATAGCATAAAGAGGCTCTGTGTTTTGCAAATACGTAACACTAGGTCTATATAACATAAAGGCTATCCCACTCAAAACAATATAAGGAATGACAAACGTAATTTTTTTTGTAGGCAATTTCCATATATTAAACATGTCGAGTGCCACCATGAATAATGGTATTAGCAAAGCCGTTTCTTTCGAAAGCAAAGCACAAATAAAGAAAACCAAACTTAATAATAAATTCTTTTGGAGAAAAAAATACACAGTCAAAACACCAAATGTAAATAAACAAACCTCAATAAATGTTGCGAGCTCATACAGCTGAAAAACATGCGTGAAATGTATCGCATATAAAGCCGTGATAAACATACTGAGATCTCTTTTTTTCGTAACAATATTCAAACATCTATATAAGAAAAACAAGCCAATACAATAAACGCTAAACACAATCAAATGCGAGACAAATAAATTATTATTCATTTTATTAATGAAGAAATAAAAAATCTCTGTTGGGATTGGTCGGTAAAAAAAGGTTTTGTATGGCGAAAAAATGTGCAAGAAATCAGTAAAGCTTTGTAATTTGCCTAATTTAAGAAAAATGAAATCGTCCAGTATGAAGTTGATACTAAAAGCTCGCTTGAACAAGAAGAAGACTACAGAAAACAATATTGTAAAAAAAAGAAACTCTCCCCTTTTGTCTGATTTGTGTTTATTTATCACTTAATACATTTTAGTAAAGGGATAGGATAAAGGCAAACGAGTAAGAATTGAATCGTAAGGAGAAATGAGCGGGATAGGGGAATCGGACCCCTGCTGAAAGATTGGAAATCTCTCGTTCTGCCATTAAACTAATCCCGCAATGACAAATAGCCTTCTAATCGTCTTTTCAAATATCCTCGACCGAACCCCGTTTTCAGCTGACGTTCACGTTTTATGGCGTCAGTCTTATTCAGACATGCTTCATAGTATATCAGCTTGATTTCCTGATAGTTCTTAGTCGTTGTTGTATTTCTCTTTAAATGTTCAGAAAATCTTTTTTTTAGATCGCTGCAATATCCGGTATACAATGATTTTTTCGCATCACGTTTTATTTCTAAAACGTAAACATAATACATATCTCATTATATGACATGCTGTACCTCTCTACCATTATCAGACAAAACGGAGATTGCTCCGATTTGGTCTGATCCGCCTAAATAATTTTTTTTGGCGGAAACTAATCCCGCAATACATAAAAGAACTTGAATTGAAGTATACCAAAATCATCTCTATTCCTCAACTATTTTTTTTGAGGATTTGGGGCATGTAATGGAATCTATCCTCATAGAGTTTAAGAATCTCAGAAAGAATCACCGTGCCCACAAAATAGACGACAAATGCCACTCCCATTGCTTGAGTAAAGCTCATATATGATTTTATCGCCAAGAACGTATAGGAGCAGACCGTTATCAACGACATGCTGTGCATGAGGTAGTAGTAGTAGCTTCTTTGCCCAAAGTAGACAAATACGCGATGGTCGATTGAAGCTGTGAGAATCTTGCTTTTAAGTATAGAGAACATAAAGAGGAGTGCTGCCACTGCCTTAAATTGTGTTGAATAGATTCCAATATTGGGAATTTGCAATGAGCTGAGGGCAAGCGAGCCTAAGAAAAGTGAAAGAGCAAAGCACACAAAGAGAGTGAATTTATTTACTTTTATTTTCTCCTCATAGTCGGCAAGCATGATACCAAAGAGAAATTGAATGAAGTTCGTTTTAAAAAGCGCAACGCACAACATGACATACATAAACGTCTTCAGCTTGCTGTTTTGGAAAAGGGAGGCGAATATATAGGTAAACCATGAGCCGTAAAGCTCAAGCGGGATCATCCAGAGCACGTTGTAGTACCAAGCGCCGGTGACAAAGGGAATGCGGGTGAATAAGTCCTCCACAATCATCCATAGAGATACTTTACCAAGGGGGAAAAAACTTAAAAACCAATTTGATTTTGTATAAATGCCAACGGGAGTGTTAAATGTGAGATTCAGGCTCATGAGTATATAGCCCACGAGCAACACAGGTGCGATGATTGGAATAAGGCGGAAAAAACGGCTAGCAATAGCGCGTGGCACATAATCTTTATCTTCCTCGTGATGCTTTACCTGTTTGGAAAGGAGATATCCAGTAATAACAAAAAAAAGTGAGACTGCAAATAGCCCATTATAAAAAACACTAAAAAACGAAGCGAAAAAGAATTGAGGTCCCCCATTTACGATGAGTGCATTCCACATCCTTCCATCCATGATTGTTGGGCAAAATGCGAGGACGAAATGATGAATGATAACGATAAGAATTGTCAGCCCTTTTATTCCGTCAACAAGTGTATTTCGTTTTACCATAAGTGTGGTTCATAATTACTATATCACAATAGTAAGCAGAAATTCATATTATTTGGGTATAATAAACTCTTATGGCTAAGAAAATTTTTATCATCATTATCACATTTGTCATTGTCTACCTCGCATATTTTGCGTCTCGGTCTTTGGAGTTTTATAGAGGTATATATAAGAGCGATGCAAAAAAAGTCCCCCTTGCTGTAGAAAAGACGGAGTTTAACTTCCTGTTGATGGGATATGGTGGAGAAGGTCATGATGGCCCCTATCTTACAGACTCCATGATGGTAGCCCATCTAGACATAAAGAAGAATACCGTTTCGCTCATCTCCCTCCCGAGAGACTTATGGGTAAAACTACCGGTGACAACGAAGGAAGATTTTCATTCAAAAATAAACTCTGTGTATCAAATGGGAATGTACGAATGGAAAAACTTCCCAGCAGTTGATGTAAAAAAGACAGGCACTCCGGAGCTTGTAAAAGAAGCGGTGAAGACGATTACAGGCTTACCAATCGACAATATCTTAACGGTTGATTTTACAGGATTTGAAAAATCTGTCGATGCACTTGGTGGGGTGGATGTCCAAGTCCAAAAAACATTTGATGATTATGAATATCCAATTGAAGGAAAAGATAAAGAACTGTGTGGGAAAGAAGAGGATTTCAAAAAAATTGAATCATTCCTCAAACCAGGGTTTAATGAAGACGATAAGAAAAAGCTTTTTGCAGAAAAACCAGAGCTTGAGATCTTCTTCAAGAATATTACTGAGGAGCCAAAAGACGCATTTCCTTGTCGCTACGAACACCTTCATTTTGATGCGGGGCTCGTCCACATGGATGGAGCAACAGCTCTTAAATATGTACGCTCCCGTCATTCGCTTCAAGACGGGACAGATTTCGGCCGCGCTGCTCGCCAGCAACAGTTTGTAAAAGCAATAAAAGATAAGCTCCTAAATGTCAGTATTGTGGCAAAGATTTTCCCCCTGATGGAAGAGATGAAGCTCCATATCACAACAGATGTGGGGACAGATGCGATAAAGAAATTTATTGCTGAAGTAAAAGACGCGAGCAATTACAGAATAATAAATATTCATATGAGTGATAGCGATTATCTGAGAAGTTCATTCTCCGATTATGGTGGCTATATTCTTGTCCCTCGAACGGGAGAGGACAACTGGAAGGAAGTTCAGACAGTAATCCGAAATGGAATTCTGGAAATAAAGCCCTCCCCTACTCCAGCACCAACAGCGAAGGTGACGCCAAGCGCAAAAGCAATCTCGACCATAAAGAAGTAATCACCGCACCGTCATCCCAACGAGGCAATGTCATCCCAACGAGGTGCAACGTCATCCCGACGAGGTACAACGTCATCCCGACGAAAGTCGGGATCCAGTATGATTAAAGCGTGAGCACTTCTTTCATCTACATCCTTACAAATAAACGTAATGGAACTTTGTACATTGGTGTCACTTCTGATTTAAAGAAGAGAATCTATCAACATAAAACAGATATGGTTGATGGGTTTAGTAAAAAATACCATACACATCTCTTAGTATATTATGAAGTATTTGAATCAATAGATTCAGCAATCCAAAGAGAAAAACAACTAAAAGAATGGCGAAGAAATTGGAAAATAGAACTTATTGAAAATAAAAATGCAGATTGGAATGATTTATACGATACAATATAAGACAGTAATTATTACTGGATCCCGTGTCGCAGCACGGGATGACAAAACTTTAATTTATGGACATACTTTTTCTTTTTGTATTTTCGTTTCTCATCCGCCTTATACATCTCAATCAATCTCTCTGGCTTGATGAATCAATTGTTGCACGAGTCGCGCGAGCAATCCCCTTTCATCTCATTCCCTCTCAACTCTCCCCCGGCGATGTCCACCCTCCTCTCTATTACCTATTCATTTCAGCCTGGAGCACCCTCTTTGGCACTTCAGAAATAGCGCTTCGCATGCCTTCGATACTATTCTCTCTTATCGCTGGATGGTATGTCTATAAAATGGGGAGAACGTTAAAAAATCATAGTTTTGGGATGTGGGCTGCAGCTTTCTTCCTCTTTAATCCACTCATCATCTATTACAGCCAGGAGGCGCGCATGCATATGATGGCAGCAATGCTTTTGTCGGGAGCATTATATTATTTTGTGAGCATCGTCACTCAAGTGGAGAAGGAAATTCAAAAGAATGATATTCTCTTCTTTAACATCTTCGTTATCATTTCGATGTTCACGTTTTACGGGAGCGCCTTCTTTATCGCAGCAATGATTGTTTGTTCAGTCGTCATCCAGATGAAAATCGGGATCAAGAACAATAATAAACAAAGTAAATCAGACTGGATTCCGACTTCCGTCGGAATGACAAAGTTAATAGCGTCCATGTCATGGGGGCTCATCCTTTCGCTTATCATTCTCTCTCCTCTTCTCTTTCAACAATTCACGAATGCCCAAGCAGGTCTTATTGACTTAAAAAATTGGAGTAAGGCTCTGGGGAATGTCGACATCAAAAATATCGGGCTCATCTTCCTTAAATTTGCGACGGGTCGGCTCAGTTGGTTTCCCAAATGGAGCTACTATCTTGTTGCTGGCGTCCCAACAGCCATTATCTGGCTTTTTGTAGGCCGAGGAGCGAGGAAAAATAAGCTCTTTTCCTGTTTATTTATTCTTCCCTTGATATTCGGGGTAATCGTCTCTTTTTGGGTGCCGATGATGATGTATTTCAGATTTCTGTATTTGGTGCCGGTAATGAGCATATTATTAGCATTAGGAATTTCTTCTCCTGCATTTCTCCGTGTCATCCCGATGAAAATCGGGATCCAGAAAAGAAATCTAAATCATATAGATCCCGTGTCGCTGCACGGGATGATAATTTTGTCTATTTTTATCGCCTTTTCCCTCGTCTATCTTCTTCTCTCACAGTTTCATAGGGAGGATTGGAAAAGCCTTGCAAAAAATCTCGATAACAGAATGCCGCTCTACATGATCCTCCCCTCCTCAGACCCTATCTCCTACTATCGAAATGATATTTCATCATTTGAACTACGATCAATACACAAACTTTCACTTCTTGAAGAGGTGCAGATTATTCCCTATACAGCCGACCTCTACGGAGTAGATTATGCCGCTCTTTTACAGCAGAAGGGCTGTATAAAAGAATCAGAGCAACACTTCAGAGGCGACTTGATACTTGAAAAATGGAAGTGCTTAAAGAATGCCTAAGCCTTTATGCCGGGAGCTTCTTATACTCCGCCGCTGAAAGGCCGATAAGGATAATACTTGCAACTACAAATGAGATCCCGAGCGAAAGAATGGCTGCACTTACACCATACAAAGGAATAAAGAAATAACAGCCAGCTGTGATGATAATAAAAAGGGCAAGGTTGCCAATGAGTATTTTTCCTGGCTTTTTTACGGTATAGAGCAAAAACAAGTGAAATACGCTGATAAAAGAAAATGGAATATAGACAAGCGCGAGTTGACGAGAAATAGTCGCTGTATGAAGGAATTTTTTTGTAAATACAAGATCAAATACAACGTTTGGTGTGATCGCAAGGAGGAGGAATATAGCTGTTGGTACAAGCATGTAGAGAAGTGCAGATTTTGCTTGTGCTCTAATCTCCTTTTGCGTTGTCACCTGGGCAAATGCGGGTGAGAGCACTTGTGTGATACTGGTTATTGTTGCAATAATCGTCAGGATAATCTTCTGGGCAAGTCCGTAATAGCCCACCTCAGCTTTTAAGTTAAAATACGAAAGAAGAAACAGATCCATTCGAAGGCCTAAATTAAAAAATTGAGATGCAACAAAATACATGAGTGTATAGCGAAAGCGGAATTCACTTCGATCAATTGGCGCCCTCATAATCGCGTTCATATGATTTTTTTTTGAGGCGTAGACAAAAATGAAAAAGACAGAAGGCCCCACAATGCCAAATACAAAGATGATAATGCCCACGCTGATAAGATGCATTTGAGCAAGTATTAATACGAGGGTAGTTTTTGCAATATTTGCATAGAGCGAATACAGATTTACCTGCAACACGCGTTTTGCGACATAGAGACAGTTTGAGAGAAAGTTTTGCCAGATGAAAAACAAGACAGCAAAGAGCGTAATGTAAAGCGTCGTGATATGGGCATGTGTTTTGAAAAAGACCGCGTCAAGCCACGGAAATGCAATCAGAAGGAATGCGATGACAATACTTGAAAAAAGCGTTTGGTAAAAAAACGTGCTTTTTATAAATCGATAGGCATTTTCTGATTTTTCTTCAATAAGGCCAGGGAGATAGGAATAAATTGTGGCTGTAGTGCCAAAATCAAGAATATTAGCCAAGACAAAGGTGATCCCAAAAAGCACGCTCAAGACGCCATATTCAGTCGGGTCTAGAATACGTACAAGGAGGTAGACAAAGAAGGCTGAAAAGAAGACATTAAGGTAGTTTCCAATCGTATTAATAATGACAGCAATGCTCGCAGGGCGCTTCAGAAATGAGCTTAGTTTCGAAATCATAGGTACATTATACAAATTTACTATCTACAAGTGACAACTCTCTTTCCTTACGTCTCCATGTAACCCGCCCACAGGGGCCATTTATCTCTGCTATAATTATCACAACTATTGTAAATTTATTGTTTCACTTATGGCAAAGACAGCGCTTATCACAGGTATTTTAGGACAGGACGGACCGTATTTAGCAAAGCTTCTCATTGAAAAAGGATATAAGGTTTACGGCCTCATGAGACGCTATTCTCAGCCACATATTGGTAATCTAAAGTTTCTTGGCATTGAGCATGATGTTGATTTCGTTGAAGGAGATCTGACAGATGAAGCATCGCTTTTAAATATCGTCAAGACAATCCGCCCAAATGAAATATACAATCTTGCAGCACAATCGTTTGTCGGATCTTCATGGGATCAGGCCAAGCTCACGACAGAAGTCAACTCACTTGGTGTCTTGTATCTTTTGAATTCCATCAAATTCTTCTCCCCTACAACAAAATTTTATCAAGCATCCACAAGTGAGATGTTTGGATTAAGCAACGATGGCGGATTTCAAGACGAAAACACGGTCTTTCATCCTCGAAGCCCCTACGGCATTTCAAAGGTCTACTCTTATTGGATGACAATCAACTTCCGCGAATCATATGGAATCTTTACGACAAACGGTATTTTATTTAATCATGAATCTCCTCTTCGAGGCATTCAGTTTGTCACCAGAAAGATTACAGATGGAGTTGCTCGAATCAAGCTTGGTCTTGCCGACACACTCTCTCTTGGCAATCTTGATGCCAAACGCGATTGGGGATTTGCTGGCGACTATGTCGAGGCAATGTATCTTATGATGCAAGCAGAGCAGCCAGACGACTATGTCGTGGGCACGGGCGACACACATGCGGTGAGCGAGTTTGTTGAGCTTGCGTTTGCTGAGATCGGCATCACAGATTGGAAGAAATATGTTGTCATTGACGCACGATTCAAGCGACCAGCCGAGGTCCCTCATCTGCAAGCAAAGGTCACCAAGGTCACCTCAAAGCTTGGATGGAAGCCTAAAGTCTCATTCAAAGACTTGGTAAAGATGATGGTTGAAGCAGATCTCAAGCGGCTTCAGAAGTAATCTGACCCATAATTATCCCCTTGTATTTCTACATATGGAGAGTGTATAGTACCTGTATATTCATTCATATAAATGAAAATTCAAAAAGGATCACTATTTATAGTCCTAGCTGCTGTCCTTTGGGCGCTTGATGGAGTCGTCCGTCGTAATCTGTATGCTCTTCCTCCCCTTGTCATCGTAAGCGTCGAACACATTGTTGGATCGCTCATCCTTATTCCTTTTATCGCCACTCAATTATTTAAAGCGCGATTTCAAAAAAAAGAATGGGTTGCAATAATCTTAATTTCGCTGTTTAGCGGACTATTAGGGACCGTATGGTTTACGACAGCCCTCCTCATGACAAGCTATATCTCCTTTAGCGTCGTATTCCTTCTCCAAAAGCTCCAGCCAGTCTTTGCCCTTCTTGCTGCGCGTATTTTGCTCAAAGAAAAACTTTCAAAGCAATATTTTTTTTGGGCAACATGTGCCCTTATAGCTGCCTTTTTTGTCACGTTCCCTATGGGGGAAGTCAATCTGAATACTGGCGACAAGACGCTCCAGGCAGCTCTTTTTGCGCTTGGTGCAGCTGTCCTTTGGGGTTCCTCCACTGCCCTTTCTCGCTATTTGCTTCTTAAGCATAAGGCGCGCGTCGTCGCTGGCATGCGTTTCCTTGTCACCTCGCTATTTGGGCTTATCGCCCTCTTTATCTACGGGCAGTATGGCGCATTGAAGACGATCACTCCGTTTCAGCTCAGTCAATTTGCCTTTATTGCTGTCTCGACAGGGATGGTTGCACTCCTTCTCTATTACAAAGGGCTTAGGACGGTCCCCGTGCATATCGCCACATTCTTGGAGCTCATTTTCCCTCTGCTTGCAGTCTTGATTGATGTCTATCTATACAAAACGCAGATATCAATCGTACAAATCCTAGCAGGCCTCACATTACTATTTTCTTTGTATCACATTACAAAAAAAACCACATGAAATTCACTGGTACACCGCTCCAAGGGAGAGGAAGAGCACGAACACTTGGGTTTCCAACAATCAACCTCCATAATTTAACTCGTGCCGATTTTGAAGAAGGAGTCTACACAGCTAAGGCATTTATTCATCACAAAACATTCAAAGCCGTCATGCATTGCGGAGATGCCCCCACATTTAAAGATAAAGATAAGACTGTCGAGATATTTCTCCTGGACACTCCCTCCATTACTATTCTCCCAACAGACCGGGTGGTCGTTGAGATATTCGAATATCTCAGACCTGTGATGAAATTTACAAACAAAGTAGATTTGATCAATCAGATTCAAAAGGATGTAGATAAGACAGAAGAACTCATTACCCTTCCCTAAACTTCCCTCTTATAATTTGTTACTATTAGCTATTACCAATTCTCATTCATATGGATATTATCAAGAAAATCATTGATTTCCTAAAGAAGATAGGATTGCTCAGGGTTTCGGGAAGCGCTGGTACATTCAAAAGCTCCCGGGACGCTGGATATCAGCCCCCCGATCCGTTGGACGACTAATACACACGAGCCGTTGCCCATATAGATTTTTTATCTTACTTTTGTGTTGGTTATTTTGTGAGGAATTTAGTGTAGAGCATTATATCGTAGTACGCACGCATCGCTCCTGCTTTCACTCCCACCCACCCATCTCTATATCCCTGGTGATAAATCATCCATCGGAGAAATACATAGGGAGGCACAAAGATGAGCTTCAAAAAAACAGAAAGTTTTGTTTCTTTTAATTCTTGCGCTTCAAGAGTGGTATAGGATTCAAACTTCTTCATAAGTGTTGCAAAATCTGGATGTGAATAGTGCAAAAGAGCGTTTTTTAGATATCCAATGGATCCTTTTACCTGAAACTGTTCATGCACCTTTACAATCGGCTCATACATGCAAAATTGAGGCCTAAAAAGGCGCGTTAGTCTGTCGTATGCCCAATCTCCTCCTGTAAGGAATGAACCTAGGAAATTTTGTTTTCGAGGAATGCCAAATGCCACGATACCTGTAGGAGGGAAATTTAATATTTCATTTATTTCTTTTTGAAGTTCTGGAGTGACGATTTCGTCAGCATCAATGCGCAGCACCCAATCGGTTGTCGCTGTCTTATTTGCCCAGTTGAGATTCCTCTGTAGTTCTTCAAAATCGTCTTTGTTTGAGGGGTTTTTCTCCACCACTTCCGCTCCAAGCTCCCTCGCTATCCCCGCAGTTTTGTCGGTGCCTGTTGAAATGACAAGTATTTTATTGCACCACAAAACACTGTTTATACATTTTTTAATATTCTTTTCCTCATTCTTCGCAGGGATGACAGCGGTAATTGTTTGCATAGAGTTAATTGTAAGTTAAATTACGGCCATTATAAACGGAAATATCCTCTATATAAGTCTTTCCATGCGTATGAACATTTCTTTATGACGGTGACGGTTCGAAGAAATAGAGTAATAAGGGAGAAAGGAAATAATACGTGTTTTGACATATACCTTCCATAATGATAATAAATCATCCGCATCTTCCCCTCCATATTGGTTCTGGTGCCTCCAGAGGGAGCTTTGTGGTGGTATGCAAGCGTCGCTGGAACAAATGCTATTTTTCCCAAACGTCTGGAGATCCTCACGCCAAGATCTACTTCCTCGAATATTTTGGGGAATCCGGGGTCAAACATCCCAGCTTTTAGCAGCGTAGATTTTCTGAATGACATATTGCAGCCATATGGAAAATCAATATACTGTTTTTTGGTACTCCAAAATTTTTGTATAAATTCAGTACCCAAAAAATTTATTTTACCCGTGTCGACAAACGCATCCTCAGGAATTACTTCGTTATCATTATGTACCCGTCCACAGGTGCCAACAACATTTGGGTCTGCATATTCATTGAGTTGCGAGGGAATTGTATTTTTTGTTATTTCAATATCATCGTCGAAGAAAAAAACAATATCGCCTTTTGATTCTTCTACTCCTCTATTTTTTGCAAGCGAAGTATTGATTGTATCGATACTTATTAGTTTTACACCTAATTCATTTGCCAAGATAGGGTCAAGTGACGAAGAGTCTTGCTGATCAACAATCGTTATTTGTATATCGGGATGAAAAGATCGAATGATTTTTGCCGCATTGAGTGCAAGTTTTGATCTGTTATAAGTAGGGATTACAACAGACGCTTTAATTCCTTTTTCCATATGATTTCAGCTCCTATTATGCCAGTAAAGGCAAGAACTATCAAACCAACCGATAGTGCCATCATCGCATCAAAACGGTTAAACACATAGGTTGCGCTCATCCAAGCAAGACACACTGCAAGTATGTTTACTAAAGTAAGCAGGTGTTGCTTCCCAATAGCAATAATGGGTTGTGCAAATATTTGACTTATCCCCCACCCTACTGCAGGAATAATAAAATAAGGGAACATGGAGATAAGAATCTCAACATTTTTGCCAGAGAATTTTCCTCCCGTAAGAAGTAGTCTCATAAAAAACGGCGCTATAAAAACAATAACGAGTATGGTAAAAACGGTAAGGAGAAATCCATACAACTTTGCCTTATTCACTTGTTGTTTTGCTTTTTCATAATTGTGGGTATGTACAAGTTCTACCATGTGAGGGAAAAATACTGTTTGAATCCCAATTGTCATAATTCCTACAAGTCCGCCAAACAGTTTTGCTACGAGATTTGCATACACAATATATCCTTCGGGAAGTCTTGCAGAGAATGATCTCGTGAGCACTGCATCGAAGCGAAGTATGATTGCACTAATAACAAGAGGTGACCAAGCTACAAATAGTTTTATAAGCTCTTGCATTGTATTTCCGTCGTTCAAAGAAGAAAAGACATATAAAGTATAGGTGCGTATTTTATAAGGAAAGACAATACAAATCTGAAGTAATATTGCGGCAATAAAAGCTACGACCATGCTTGTGATGCCAATAGAAGGCGATAATATTATTATTATCCCTAAGTTAAGAATGCTACCAAATAAAGACGCAATGGACGGAAGGAAAAATTGCTTTTTACTGTAGAGATATGAGTTAAAAAGTGTAGTTAACACCATAAAAGGCAAGGTATAAAGCATATACTTCATGAGCTGGTCGGTAAATAGCACAAATACTTCTCCTCGTACTCCAAATAGTAAGTTAAGGAGTGGCACAGAAAATACATCTATTCCAATCGTTACAACTAGTACAATAAGTCCCACCAAAAACGCCATTTTAAAGAAATACTTGTTCGCACTCTCTTCATTTTTTATTTGCTCTTTTTTTAAATTGGGAAGGAATGCATCACTCAGAGTTGATGCTATTACGCTCACCAACATGGTGGGAATGGTAACTGCAGCCACAAATCCATCAAGCTCAATTTTTGCTCCAAAAAGACGAGCAACGATAATTTGTCCAACAATTTGAATTGCAGTTACGAGCCCATTGATGATGGTGATAGTGAAGGCAGATTTTTTCATTTATAGCTTACATTATAGCTTATTTGAGTCCCCATGAGTATAAAGCGAGTGGCCATGGGTCGTCCGGAGCCTCCTTCAGGCTTTCAACTCGGAATTCAAGCTTAAGGTTTTTTTTTGCATACATTTTTATGTCATCTGGAAGGAAGCTTTGCCAGTCCTCCATGATAAGGAGGCCTTGAGGGTGATCTTTCATCATTTTCTTAAAATCTTCAAGCGATCCATATACAGTTGCCCTTTTTACTGTTGCATGTTGATATGGTTTTGTGACAAATTTCATAAAATAGACATTTGAGTACCTTCCAAAATACCAATATTCTGTGTCGAATAGGTCATTCGCTACATATATATCTTTATAATTTGGAAACTTTTGTTTTAGTTGAGAATAGAAGTCCTTATAGTTTGCAATTTGCACGTCTCCATATTTATCAATATTTGGGTTGTAGTATGTTTGTGGCCATCTTACTATTTTGTATCCAGAAATATATATCAAAAGTATTACAACGAGCGGAATTATCATCTTTCCACTTAATTTCCAATTATAAATTTTAAATTTTAAATTATTGTCATACTTCTCCCCCACCTTCGCCCAAAAGATACCAAAGTAAAGAAATAGGATGCCAAAGAGGGATAAAACATAACGAATATTGAAAATGTAAACATCAAATGAAGCGGTAACAAATACGATAAGACAGTAAATCAATACACTAGTGGATATTTTTTTTTGCTTATTAAATATCCATACCCAACCAAGGACAGCTGAAGCAAAAATTAAAGCATATTTATAAGCAAAAAGCTTTGTTGACTGGTAGATAAAATTGTAAGAGAAAAAATACGGAGATAGAACGTTCCGTATTACCACCGGTACAAATTCTTTTGCCACAATAGCAAGTATCGGAATGACAATGAGCCATGCAAGATTGGGCTTTAGATACGAGCGCTTGAAGGTCTGGATAACAAATACTAGGTATAAAATCCATAAGAATATCCCGATATAATGTAAAAACATAACACAAGCTAAAAGCAAAATGATAGCGCTATGATGCCAAACTTTTTTGAATAATGTCCTACTTTCGGTTAGTGAGTTAAGAAGATATATGATAATAAGTGTAATTACTTCAATATATATGTATGGTTTTGCCTGGGTTGCATAGGATAAATTGAGATGGGAAAATGTAAAGAGAAATGAAGCAACCACTCCTCCCCATAGATTACTCAGCTTCTTTGCCAATAAAAAAATAATGATAATTCCGCATGCAAAAACGATCATTGAAGGAATACGAGCCACAAATTCAGTTATCCCAAATATCCTAAAAAACCCAGAAATGATAAGCATATGAAGCTTTTGGTATGTGATACCAGAAACACCGATAACTTGTGAAAATGTGAGTTGCCCTCGGACTAGTTGAGTGGCGACCCCCGAAATATACGCTTCATCGGCCCAAAATGAATAAGAAAACATATAGTAATTATACGTTAGTTATAACCGTTTATTTCTTCTGTCTCTTCCTTCCATGTTTTCATTTGTTCAAAATAGAGATCATCATCCGGAGTAAACTTGATGCCAACAGGGAGAAGCTTTATTTGTACTGGTTTTGTTTTTTCAATTATAGTTTCACCATTCCATTGAACTGGTCGTTCTATCCAAATATTCATAAACCCAGTTTTCCATCCTAGTGGAATGGTAAATATTATTTTGTGATCTTCCCAATAATCTGGCCGCACCTCCACTCCATCTTTCATAAGTCGATACCTATCATCAATTTTACTTCCAAAACTATTGCCAAATAGTAATACTTTTGTAGCTGGATAGACCAAAGTTGGCTCAATGATTTGTATAGTTGGATTTTTGAGTTTTCGATCACGGACACTCATGACCTTTGTATATATCGTGACAAGAGAAAGGATTACTATCGTAAAAATAATAACATACAACATAAAAAGGACATACTCTTTTATCTCTCTTAAGATATAAAACACAAAATCTTTCACATTCATTTTTAACTGAATTGGTTTTTGTTTTTTAAAGGTTATTTTTTTGTACCACAGCATTAATTGTGAGTCCATATCTGCAATATAGTGAAGAAGATAATGTATTCTTCCTAAGAATTTAAATCTATTTGGATATTCTTCTCCTTCCATTTCTATAAGAGAGTGAAGAGTTCCCATTATCATAAACATATATGCCCATATAGCAGCTTTTTCAGCAACGGCTTTCACATCAGAAATAATAATAAGTGGGCAAAGTATGAGGAAAAAAAGAGCAACGACAAATGACTTCTGACTTTTATACTTGTAAGAAAAAATTAGCAAAGCCCACACTATACAAATAATTGTCATATATAAATC
>Ga0194063_10000024_pt1 | contig 118584 bp, 131 predicted proteins | sample SepL3720m_MetaG_FD_155459 | JGI IMG/M metagenome (GOLD analysis project Ga0194063, IMG submission 155459) | Anoxic zone freshwater microbial communities from boreal shield lake in IISD Experimental Lakes Area, Ontario, Canada - Sep2016-L373-20m | ecosystem: Environmental > Aquatic >... | reverse complement strand
GTGACTTCCCTATGGTAGTTACATCAGATGATCTCTTTGTCTGTTGAGCAGCAGCAAACATACGGAAGGGATTCACCGCTACTAGTACCAGTGCTATGAGTATTCCAATGATTCCCGTAGATACCAGAAGCTCTATGAGGGTGAAGCCAGCAATACCACTACGGGAAGAAGAACGGTACGGGACCATACAGTCAGTATACTGATTCGAATACACAATAGTCTATGTGGTCGAAGGTCGAAGGTCAAACGTCGAAAGGCAAACCATTATCAAGTTCAAAGTTGTCAAGTTGTCAGGTTATCAAGTAGATGGATTCAATTATTTTGACTTCCCGGACAAGCCTGCCCCGCTCTGCGGGGACGAAGTGCGATCCCGGGATCTTGTTTGAACTCCCCTCTAGAGAGGGGTGGCACACAAAGTGTGACGGGGTGTGTTAGTGCGAGGATACCGAAACAAGTTCTCGACAACCTCGAAGTGACAATATTCAGCATCAATGTGAAAACAGTATCAGGCAAAACAAATCCTTCACCGAAACGAGTCGATGAAGTTGACAGTGTAGCCATTCTGTATCCACCATATGAAGCCGACAACGACTATGAGCACCGTCACCAGCAGAACAAACTCAACATATTCGCGTGTGCCTGCTTTTTTGTATGGGACAAAGTGTATTGAGTGTATCGTCATATAGATAGGTTCATTTACAAAGGTTCCACGAGCTTTGCCTGCACTACAAATCGCTTCTCAGAGGTCCAGAGTGGAGTACATGTATATAGAGTCAGGATGCTGTCGGATGTTTGCTTCTCAATCTCGATTTGGTTTGCATCGACCACTTTCGTGTTGATGACTTCATATCGATATTCCTTTTTATCCCAAAAGATAACTATTTGCGAATGCGGCTGTATTTTTGGCAGATGATAGAAGGTATCTGGTCCAGAAGTGTACAAATATCTATGTGCGACGAGCACTGTATTTCCTCCGTCGCCAGGATGAGAGGACAGTGGTCTATGCCATATACCCGAGTTCATCGTATCAGCCGTTTTCCCCTCATAGATTACTCCATGTATGCCAATCTCAGGTATGATCACCGTATTTTGATCGGGTATCTGAGATGAGGAGAGCAGGGCTGATCCTGTAGTGGAGTCGAGGTCTGTGCCTTGTCCAAACTGTTTTGATACATCCAGTTGGAACTCAGGAATAAAAGGAGAAAAGAGTATAAACAACGCAAGTACAACGATCGCCGTCGCGAGGATATTATTAATGAATCGGAGCAATTGTCGTGACATCTCTATGAAGTATACCTGTCAAGCAATATTGTTTGTAGAGCGTTGTATAATCCCAATATGGCTGATCAAGCAATCAAACTAGTTTCGGAGCGACCTGTCAATCGGTCCCATCCAGATCAGACTTTTTGGCAAATACTTCCTAAGCCCATTATTGGTTTGGCTCCTATGGATGGTGTGACTGATGCTGCGTTTCGGCAGATCGTGGATATCCATGGACATCCGAGTGTACTGTTCACTGAGTTTGTCCCTGTTGAGGCAATCAAAGCAAGTGCACCCCGAGTACTCGATGCATTTGTAAAACATGATACTGATACCCCAACCATTGCACAGGTATATGGCACCGATCTGGATGCATACTATCAAACCACTTTTATAGTATGCGATCTGGGGTTTGATGGGGTAGATATTAATATGGGTTGCCCAGCCAAATCTGTCACCAGTCGTGGAGCTGGAGCAGGGCTTATCCGCCAACCTGCACATGCAACACAGATAATACGCACAGTTAAACAGGCTATTGGAGATTGGTCACAAGGCAAAACATACGAGCAGCCCAAACCTATTAAAGAGAAGATGGATGCTATACGAACAAGTCGACCAATTGTGAGACGCCACATACCCGTCTCCATCAAAACTCGTATTGGATATGATGTGCCCGTGACGAAAGAATGGGTCTCGACTCTTGCTGCTGAGGGTATCGATTCTCTTACGATACATGGTCGAACTTTCAAGCAGTTATATTCAGGCAAAGCTGTCTGGGAAGAGATCGCACTGGCTGCAGAGACAGCCCGGTCTATCTCGCCTCAGACGACAGTGTTAGGCAATGGTGATCTTATGTCGCTGGATCAAGCCAGAGACTATGTTCAAAAATATCATCTCGATGGAGCACTCATCGGCAGGGCAAGCTGGGGTAATCCATGGGTTTTTACAAACTCGATCCCTACTCCACAGCAAAAGTTGATGACAGCTTTAGAACATGCTCATCTGCTTCGTTCACTCCTTCCCGAAGCTCACATTCTTTCGTTGAGAAAACATATGGCATGGTATTGCACAGGATTTCCTCAGGCAGCTACAGTCAGGAGCAGACTCCTCACCATAAAAAGTATTGAAGACATAGAATCGATCATAGCCGATTGTCTACATGAGTTGTGACCTATGGAGTAGGTGAAGGAGTCATGGTCAGAGTCGGTGTTGGCGTAATGAGGACTCCTGTGAGCTTGATTGACTTCAGTAGTCTCGTGCTCCAATACATCAAAAAGTAGTTTGTGTTGACTGTGTATTGTCCAGGTTCAAACTTGAAACGCAGACAAGTAGTCGAATATGCTGCGAGTGTATAGGGGAAGGATGTTGGTGATGTGATGAGACACGAGTCAGTCCCAGCCTCAAGCGAAAATGGATTTACCGTACCAGTCGACGCTAGGTACGCATTGCTGATAGTGATGGGAACGTTGTCGACGTTGTGCAGGGTGATCTGAGCAATCGAGTTTGAACCAAGGAGAATAGATCCGAAGTTGATTTCACCAGACGTTGCATCACTGCTCAAATAAAATTTGCCTGCAGGTGTAGGGCTTGGAGTGCCAGTCGGGGTGATCGTTGGCGTCGGTGTTGGCGTCGTAACAGTCCCATTGAGGGTGATTGATTTTACAAACCCTGTATTCCAATACAGGAGGAACATATTCGAGTTGATTGATGATCCTGATGGAGTGTATTTGAACAAAATACACCTCGATTCATTTGAACCGAGATTGTACGGCAAATCACTATTAGTCAAACAGAGCGTTGAGGCACTGCCAGTTTGGATGATAAAAGGATTCGTTGCGCCAACTGTGGAAAAGAACATGGAGTTTATAGTGATAGGGGAAGTGCCTATGTTGCGCATGGTCACCTCGGATGTGATCTCGGTACCAACGGGCACATTGCCGAAGTCGATTTGATTGTATGTCGACTCTGTGCTCATATAGAGGACGCTTGTCGGTGTCGGAGTTGCTGTAGAACCGGGAATTGATGTGACATATATCGTCGGAGTGAGGGTCAGGGTCGGCGAGAGGGGATTGGTAGTAGGACTGCTAGAAATGCGCGATCCCGAAATCACAGGCACGGTGAAAGATGAACCGGTGATGACCGGTACGGAGTAGCCTGCTGCACCAGGTGTTGGGACGGTTGTGGGGACTATCGGAGTCACGGCCGGCACTTGAGTTGGTTCACTCGCGCTGACGACTCGCAGGCCCGTATCATCTTGGCGAACAACCCGGGTAGTGGTAGCCTGTGTACTCCCTTGAGTCCACTTTGAATAAAGTGCCATACCAACAAGGATTGCGCTGATCACAGTAAATACTGAAAACGAGATGACCATGGTCTTCATGAATTGTTTTTTATCATGGGCATCATCGACAAATGGGATAGCCTGAGTAGCTGTAGAGATCTTTTTTTTGGGCGTAAGAGGTCGAGGCGCACCTGGCTGTGCAGGCGTTGTTGAAACAGTGGGTGTCGGAGAAGTGTAAAGATTGGGCTTGATCATACTGAATGCTGGCTACAGTATACAAAAAAATCCCCCACGACACTCATTAATATGAAATGAGGATGACAGTGCACGCTTTTTGACCTCGAGGGGTTTCATAAACGATCACGTCTCCGGATTGTTTATGCATCAGAGCTGATCCAAGTGGGCTCCGATTCGATAGATCGCCACGCATGAGATCTGACTGTACAGAGTCAACAAGTCGATATGTCACTGTCTTTCCCTCAGATTCAAAAGTGACTTTCAGTCCGATTGTTACCCGCTCAGTACTCACTGGTCTGACTACTCGAGCTGTGCGGAGCATTTTTTCCAAAAACCGGATACGTCTATCGAGTGCAGATAGTTGTGATCGAGCCACTTTGTACGCAGCGTTTTCGCTCCTATCGCCGAGATCTCGTGCGCGCGAGAGCTCGGTTACGATACTCGGTCGTTGGTCCAGCTTTTGCTGCAGCTCTGTAGTGTACATATGGTGTCCATCAATGGTGAGGTTAAACATAAGGCTATTATGACATATGGATCGAGCCTACTTGTGTGATCTGATGATGAGTAGAAAATAGGCAGTTCATCAGGTACGCTTGGACCATCTATGTTGACTCTCTATACGGATGGTGCATGTTCGGGCAATCCGGGACCCGGTGGATATGGATTCATCTTAAAGCAAGATGCGAAAGTCGTCACGACAGGTTCGCAGGGATATCTCAAAACGACAAACAATAGGATGGAGCTGCGCGGAGTCATTGCAGGTCTGCAGGCATCTCCTCCAGATGCAATAGTCCGAGTAGTGACTGACTCTGAATATATCGTGAATGCTTTTACTAAAAAATGGATAGACAACTGGCAAGCACGAGGCTGGAGGAATTCACAAAAAAAACCGGTCGCCAATCGCGATCTATGGGAGCTGCTACTCCCTTTAGTACAAGCTCATAAAGTTCAATTTTCATGGATCCGTGGGCACGATGGTCATGCCGAAAATGAGCAGTGTGACGCCCTGGCGGTAGCTGCAAGCATGTCAAAAAATCTCCTCAGCGATGCTTTTCAGTCAAAAGATGATGACTCATTATTCTAAAACGGAGTGACCACAGTGGTTGGTGAGAAGTCTTGATACGTCGAATTCAAAAATCGTGGCTATCTGATGCGCTCTTGCCGCCGTCCACGATGATAGTCTGACCGTTGACATATGACGAATCGGTGCCAGCTAGAAATGAGACTACTCCTGCTATTTCTTCGACTTCGCATACTCTGCGCATGGGGTATTGTTTTGAGATGTCTGCATACCATTGTTTTAATTCGTCAGGCGTTCTCTTGTTTTCCGAATTGGCGATCCGTACAAATCCGGGGCAGATCGTATTTGCTCTGATTTTGGGGGCAAAGTCTACAGCTATGGTCCGGGTAAGTGCATTTATTGCCGCCTTTGAGACGGAGTAGACGCTAAAGTTGGGTAGGCTACTAAAAGCCGCGACTGATGATATGTTAACTATTGATCCACCTCCAGATTCAATCATGAGCGGGATCGCATATTTGGCCATTTTAAAATATCCATTGAGGTTCACACCTAGTGTTTGCTCCCATTCTTCTTCTGTAATATCCACAATATTTTTCGACATTCCTGGGCCATATCTTGCCACACAATTTACGAGACAGGTTAGACCTCCATATGTGGCCTTGGTCGTTTCAATTATGTTTTGAACATCCTTGGCTATGGTTACGTCAGCTCTGATGAATATGCCTTCGCCCCCAGCATCGGTGATGTGTTGGACGGTTCTATTTCCCATTTCACCCAAATCAACCACCACTACCTTGAAACCATCTCGTGCCAGGCGGATAGCCGAAGCTCCTCCGATCGAAGGTCCACCCGATTTGTAGCCCATTGCTCCGCCAGTCACGATAGCCACCTTTGAAGTATCTTTCATGTGGGTATGGTATCGAATATATTTTTTTATGTCAACCCGCTAAACTAGTGTCTCGAAAATGGCAAAGCCAGTCTGTAGCTTTAGTCTCGAAAATGGCAAAGCCATTCTGTAGCATTAGTCTCGAAAATGGCAAAGCCACTCTGTAGCTTTAGTCTCGAAAATGGCAAAGCCAGTCTGTAGCTATAGCGAAAGATGGCTGCCTCGCAGGGATTTGAACCCCGATAAGCAGATTCAGAGTCTGCTGTCCTACCGTTAGACGACAAGGCAATATTCAAACTATTTGCGATCTTCTCTCTTAAGACTTCTTTGCCATATCCTGTCTTATAAAAACGCTCCTGTTTCTTCGCGTCCTTTTCCGAAACGTATGCCTCATAGTGCACTAAAACAAATGGCCTCAATTTACTCGTATAAACGCCACCTGCTCCCTCATTATGCTCATAAAATCGACGTTTTAGATCACTGGTACTTCCCACATAGAGCGTTGCGGTTTTTAAGCTCGCTAATACGTATGTAAAATACATATGTTTCTTATTTTGCTCCAGATTCAATTTTACCATCTATTTGCGACTTAGGCTGGTGCAAAAGCCAAAGAGTAATAAATAGACATAAAGCGATATTTTGTGGCTGAGTCAACCAATAATGGTCATTGAGCCCTGTGAGTAAAAGGGCGACGAAGGGCGATGAAACAGCCAATCCGTGCCATAGGTTACGCCAATATTTGTGTACGAGATATAGTGCAATTGCCGTTCCAATCATGCCGGTTTCGACCATCCAGAGCAAATAGATATTGTGAACAGGTTGGTAGAGAGGGATATTTTGAAAATAGTTTCCGGCTGTGGTCGCAACTGATGCACCCCAGCCAGTCCCGGTGATGAGATGTGATGAAAATACTTCTAGTGCCCGTAGTATCAGATACCATCTTTTTTCATTCGTGAACACATCACCTTGGCCTTGCAAAAAAACTACACCTACAGAAATCATAACAACTGGTCTGACGACCTGACAAAACCGACACCATCGATATGTCGGATCTCTCCAAACCAAAACAATGTGCAATATGACGAATACCGCGATCGCAGTGCGTGAGAAAGATATTAAGACCAGCAAGGCAGATGCAACGATGGCACAGTATTTGAGTAGTGAAAAAATCCGAGGGATCAGATCCCACTTCTTCTGATCGAGATGAGGGGAGAAACCCATTTTCGTCATGGGCAGACCACTTTGCAACAAGAAATGAACAACAAGATAAAATCCCGCGAGAGCATTGGGATGTGAAAAAGTGCCATATGGTCGCAAAAACTGTCGTCCATGGAGAGTGATCTGCGCCATGTCTGGCATCCATGGATATACAGCGCGCTCGCCCAACCAATACCATATCCCCTGGATGGCGCCCTGAGAATAAAATTGGAGAAGTGCCAAGACGAGCTGGAGACATGTGCCCAGTGCAAGTCCGAGAAATATTTCACGATCATATTCGTGGTTTTTCACGATGAGATAAAGTGCAAATGACATGATCCCAGCAGATGCCCAGCGGTAGAGGGTCAGCTGTGGAATGAGTGAAAAGACAGTGTTGACGCAAATGAGGATGATGATAAGTATGGACACATGCACGTGACGATCGTAAGCATTCCTTTTCCAAAGTATCATGATGAGGCAGAGCGCGATGATGCTCACGATTGAAATAACCGGCGATAAGTAATCGATTCGAAGACCATCGATATTAGTCCACGACGGCCACAAATGTAGACCTAGCTGAGTGGGCAACAGAAGAATAAGCAAAAATACCATACATCTCTGCATAGCGTTCAAGTATCGATTTGCGATCAGTGGCATCTGATGATTATAGTACTCGTTGGCTCGAGAGAAAGAGATCAGACTAGGGCAGTGGGATCAGTCTTTTGTCCCAAAAAGACAGCAGCACGGGGTGAAAAGGCTCGCCTGCATCGATCATCTGTTGTATTTTTTGACGAGAAAAAAAGACGATATCTGCCACCTCATGGGGATTCGGCTTGAATCGTCCCTCATAGGTAGTTTTGTACATATGAATATGGTCAATGAAATCTTCCCCTTCATATATTAGCATCCTTACATACTCTAGATCGCAGGCGACTCCTAACTCTTCGCGGAGTTCTCTCTGTGCTGCAGTGAAGTGATCTTCACCTTCGTCGATCCCTCCTCCTGCTGAAAAATCCCAATGAGATGGACACTGGTCATCATCTGCTGCCCGGAGCTGCAGCGCAAGCTCCCCTTGATGATTGAAGACAAGTATTATGGCACTGTTTCTATAATGCATCAGACTATTATACTTTGTGTGGATGAGCACTCATACTGTCCACGTGTCTGGTTTGTGACTTTGCTCTCTTACTTAACAAGCGCATGAATAGACTTGAACATTTCCTTCTGTTATCATTCACTTAACTCTTTTATCAAGAGTGCAGGGAGAGATTTGGCTCGATTGACCTGCCAGCAACCAGCATATGCTCATATGCACGGTGCTCCAACCAAAAGCGATGAGAGACGCAGGCATCTTGCTGCATGTCTCATCTCACGATTGATACATGAGCACTTATTATTTTCATTTATGTTATGACTGTAGTCCCCAAGAGCGCCAAGCTCATCGCCGAATCTGTTACTTATATGCATCCAGACAAGATCTGTGATCAGATATCTGATGTCATACTTGATGAGTACCTGAAACAAGATCCCTACTCACGAGTGGCTATTGAGACTGGTGGAGGACATGGTCAGATTGCTCTGTTTGGCGAAGTCACCTCAAAAGCCCGGCTCGATTTAGCAAAAATAGTCAAAAAATATTACCGGTCATTGACAGGAAATGATATCAATGTGGTATCCCATATCGTCACACAATCGCCTGAGATCGCACAGGGCGTGGATACAGGAGGAGCGGGTGATCAGGGCATCATGGTAGGCTATGCATGCAACGAAAACGATCAATACATCCCCCAAGAGATGTACCTCGCACGCAAACTTCTGAAAGGATTCGATGTTGATGCAAAGGCTCAAGTTACCATAGAGGATGGTGTGATCACGAGTGTTGTGCTATCAGTCCAAGGCAAGTCGCAAAGTGCTCTTATCAAACATGTGAAAAAATGTGGTTTGAAAGTAGATGAGAAAAAAATCTATGCGAACTATACGGGAGCGTTCGACATCGGCGGATTTGATGCAGACAGTGGAGTCACGGGTCGTAAGATCGTGGTCGATGCGTATGGCCCACGTGTACCAGTAGGTGGGGGAGCATTTTCTGGCAAGGATGCTACGAAAGTCGATCGATCAGCTGCATATATGGCACGATGGGTTGCGCTGAAGCTACTAAAAAAGCACAAAGCATCTGAAGTACTTGTCAAAATCGGATATGTCATAGGCAAAGCTGAGCCGTTGATCCAGTCGGCGATCGTCGATGGGAAGGAAATCGGTTTTGATTACGACTGTACTCCTCGTGCAATCATCAAGCGATTTGGTTTACGCAAACCTATCTATGCTGATTTGGCCAAAAACGGTCACTTCGGACGAGTAGGCAAACTGGCTTGGGAAAAGGTATAAAGGCCGCAACTAATAATGTAGAACGTAGAGTGTAAAAGGGGCAGACTTGAGCCTAGTCCATCTCCGCCTAAAACGGCGGGCTACTGGTCTCGCATTTTCTTTTGACTTCCCGGACAAGCCTGCCCCGCTCTGCGGGGACGAAGTGCGATCCGGGATCCATCCACCTAGTCATTCTGATCCCGCCGTGGCGGGAGAAGAATCCCATGCCCCGAAGGGGCCACGTTGTGGTTTACCCGCCTAACGATGAAATCGTTGGCGTGGCTGAGCCTACCCGCCGTTTTAGACAGGGTCGAGATGTGAGCCAATTGTTCGAACTCTCCTCTAGAGAGGAGTACTCGCCGTTTTAGGCGAGGGAGGTGTGTTATAGGCTAAATAACACACCCAGCCGCCAAGCTTCGCTATGGCAGGCTGGCTAGTCCCGCGTTTAAGCGGCTAACCAAAGAGCTTACTCTGAGTGATAGGCGAAAGCATGTTATGCGGGCGAAGAAATCCAATGTATTCGTCCAGGCATAACACACTTTCAATCCTGACCTCTCGGTATTATCATATAGCGTCTGGTGAATAGGTTATCAATTTATATCACTATGAAAAAAATCCTCGTAACAGGTGCATTTGGACTCGTTGGGACTGACCTCATCGAAGCACTATCCAAAAAATATTCCAAAGATTCGATCGTTGCCATTAGTCACAAATCGACTGGGAGCACCAAAGCGATCATCGAAAATGCCGATGTCAGAGATGTGCCCGCGCTAGAAGCCGTGATACAGAAACATCATATTACTGATATTTATCATCTTGCCGGGCTCCTCTCTGTTGGAAGTGAAAAAGATCCCCAACTAGCATGGCAGGTCAACCTCGGTGGCCTAAAAAACATCCTTGACCTTGCTGTTAAATACAAAATCAAAGTCTTTTGGCCGTCGTCAATCGCAGCATTTGGTCCAACGACACCAAAGACCAATACACCGCAACATACGATACTCGAGCCAACCACCATGTATGGCGTGAACAAAGTCGCTGGCGAACTCCTCTGTCAGTATTACTTTCTCAAGTGGGGACTTGATGTACGATCGCTCCGTTATCCAGGGCTAACAGGATACAAAGTGCCACCGGGTGACGGCACAACCGAATACTCTGTGCACATCTTTTATGGTGCAATCAAAGACAAAAAATACAGCATATTCCTCAAAGAAGATGCGCGTCTACCAATGATGTATATAGATGATGCGATCGATGGCACCATCCAACTGATGGAGGCACCTGCAGAAAAAATCACAATACGCACGAGTTACAACTTTGGAGCAATCGACTTTACGCCGAAGGAATTGGCTGAAGAGTTGGCGAAGCTTGTCCCTGGATTTGCGTATGACTATAAGCCTGACCACCGACAAAAAATTGCCGAGACATGGCCTCAATCTCTTGATGATAGCCAGGCACGCACAGATTGGGGATGGAACCCAAAGTACGATCTCGCGAAGATGACCAAAACGATGTACGAAGGATTAAAAAACAAATTGCAGAAATAATCACTATGCCAAAACAATCATTTTTTTCAGTACTTGATTCTGAAGTTGAGCGAATTGATGGGGTGAAGACATCGAAGCGTCATGAGCGCATCATCCAATCATTCAAGAGTCCAACAGTTGCACAGATTGATGGGAAGGATGTCCTGATATTCAACTCAAATGACTATCTTGGGTTGCGACACAATAAACAAGTGAAAGAATCAGAGCACGCAGCATCCACGAAATACGGTGCAGGGCCTGGTGCAGTGCGCTTTATCTCAGGATCAATGCAAATACATCGAGATCTCGAGAAGACAGTTGCAGCATTTCATGGTCGAGATGACGCGATGGTTTTTTCGTCTGCATTTGCTGCAAATCTCGCTGTTTTGTATTGTCTCATTAGCGGACAAAATAAAGATTCGAAAGTCACGAGTGACGTGCTGGTCGTTTCTGATGCACTCAATCATCGAAGCATTATCGATGGTATCAGACTCGCCAACCTACCCAAAGAAAGCAGGGCGGTATTTGAACATATGAATATGGCCAGTCTTGACGAGATACTTGCTGCGAATAAGGGAAAATTTTCACGAGTCCTGGTGGTGACTGACGGAGTATTTAGTATGTTGGGAGAGTATCAAAAACTTGATGAGATGAAAACTGTCATAGACAAATATGATGCAGAATATCCACAGGGGGTACTGCTGGTCATGGATGATTGTCATGGAGTGGCATCATGCTCTGATGATGGGCGAGGAGTCGAAGGTCTCAAAAAATCAAAAGCTGATGTACTCGTTGGCACCTTTGGGAAAGGATTTGGATCTGATGGAGGATATGTTGTTGCCAATCAGCAGGTTATTGATTACCTCCGCGAATCTTCGGCAACATATATCTATTCCAATTCAATTCCACCGGGCACAGCTGGAGCAGCTCTCCAAGCGGTCAAGATAGTCGATAGTCCAGAGGGGAAACAATTGCTCAAGACATCGCAGTCAAATACGGCATATTTCAAAAAACTCATGAAAGAAGCGGGCTTTGTTTTCGCTGCCGAATCGACTCATCCTATCCAGCCGGTGCTCATCGGTGATCCGGTGAAAACGAGAAGCCTCGTAGATTTCCTTTTTTCAAAAAATATTCTTGTCACCAACATCAGTTATCCAGTCGTTCCAAAAGGAAGAGATGAAATCCGTGTCCAGATCAGCGCAACTCACACGAAAGGTGAGATTGAGTATTTGGTCAAAAGCATGAAAGAGTTTAGAGGATAAGCAATCTATAAGACGATATCTCTAGTGCTCAGCTCTTCAAGTTTGCTGATGAGCTCTGCTTTGGTGTAACGTGAGGTGTCCACCTGCTTACTTTCAAACGTACGCAACCCCTCTATGATTCTTCTCGCAAATATTGCCTCTTTCTTTCTTAGATGGCTGACTCGAATTTCATTTTCTTTGAAAGTCTTCGATATGATCGATAGCTGTGCGTAGAAGGGTGAAGTATTAATAAATATATTTGTAATGTCCTTAATGTCGATGCTGTGGACCTGAGAGGATAGGAAGAAATCTCGAGTGATAAATGTGATTCGACTCTCTTCAATGTTCACCGTATCGGGAAATATATCCAGTGGAAACCGATGGGTCGAGATGCTAAGCAATAGTCGGTTTGATTTTCTGACTAGTCCCGCAACTGTATTGGTGTCAGTCTGCACCTTTTTTATCACAGTCCGTACATTATCCAGTTTCTGGGATGCAACCATCTCCTCTTGCACACGAGCGTTGGTTGGCCATATAGTCAGACTTCCGCTCGTGTCATTTGTTTTATTATCCATAAATAGGTCACCACCTTCAGAGTACGGGAGCTATATCATCCTACTTACTCCAATAACGAGGAGCGATCCAACTACGGCTACTATAAGAGAACGCACGTCAAATCCGGTGATTCCGATGCCAAACAGCATCTGACCGAGATAACCGCCAACAACAGCGCCGACGATCCCGAGAATGATTGATCCGACTATGCCACCTTTTGCACTTGGTGCAATAAAACTAGCGATGGTACCTGCAATGAGTCCGAAAACGATCCAAAGTAATATGCCCATAGTTTATATATATCGAAAATAGTAATTAAATTCTAAAAAATATTTTATTTTGTTTGGTTTACATCTATATTAATCTTGTCAGGTATGACTATTTGTGGAGCGGGGGCGACTGTTTGACTTCGTTGCATACGTCTAAATGCTGGGATACCAAAGTAGATAAGTACTACTACGAACCCAATAAGCACGACTATACCAATCAGAAAACTATTCCCGCCATTTTCACTAACTGGGGTTGGATTATTTACTACTGTTGTCATATATATTCACCTCTTGCATTAAAAATTATTAATTTACAAATTTGATCCATAAGATCATGATGCTTGGCGCTCACCTGAAAGCACATGTACCAACTGTACGATTCCCCATGCCGCAATGGCATACACAATAATGGCGGTTAGCGTCGATGGTTCGAGCACAGATGTTGTCTCTACGCCCTGTGCGTAACCCTTACGAAATATCCCTTCGAACGGGAGAATAAAAATGCCAGTTAATGTGTATATTACATCGACGAAAGAACTCATTAGGCTCGCTCCCATCAGTTTGAAAAACATCCGAAATGCGAGAAGCACCTCAAGTGCTCCAAAGAAAAAGTAAATTATGTATTCTGCTGACTGAGATTGTGATGCTCTTATTTTTGCAGGGACAATCACCGTAGGACGAGTTTCTTCTGCCTGGGTGGTGATCGTTTCTTTAATAGTGTCGCTCATATTTTTTCCACTTCCTTTACAGCTTCTTCAACAACTGAGACTAGCTTTGATCCTTTCTTTTCTATTTCATTTTTCTTATCTTTTGCACGATGTTGAATATCTGCTACGTAGCCCTGAGTAGTTTTTTTTGCATCTGCAAGAACGGTCTTTACTTTCTCACGGTTTTTTTCATCGGAGAGCACTACCGCACCAGCAACTGCTAAACCTATCCCAACAACCGCGCCAGTGACCGCAACAGCAAGAGGAGTGATGCTGATTCCGTTGCTATTCTTTTGAATCTTTTTTAGATCTACCATAAATATAAATATGCCAAATGATAATGATCGAAGATACGTTTGGAGTAACAGAAGAGATCAATGATCAAGACCGGCCTTTATTTTGACCTTCTTGATAACAGTTTCCTTTGGCAAATATTTTAGTAGTGCTTTCTCAACAAGTTCAGTCAAGCTCATGTCTTCAACTACTGCTTGAGCACGTGCATGGATTGCAATATCTGGATGCATGAACAATGTGACTCGCTTGGTTGTACTGGTTGTCATACTACAAATAGTACAACTAGTTGTAGTACATGTCAATAGGCAATCGTAGGCATATCCAATAACAGCATATGCAGTATTGGCGACGATCACGATGTGTGTAGAAGTCTCTGATTCAGAGCTTCATCAATCAAAAACACTTGATTTTTACGGAGGAGAGGGAGGGTATCTTGACTGAAAAATCCATATTCTGATACTTCGTGAGATGGAGTGAAGTCGCCTCCGATATATGCACCCGTGTAGCACATATCTATGCGAGCCGTTTCACGATCCGTGCGCGTTTTTAAAGGGTCATCTATACTCACAACCAGATTCGATTCTTCCTTGATTTCTCTTTCAATCGCTTCGCGAGGGTGTTCCCCTGCCTTCATGTATCCTCCTGGCAAGCTCCATGAATGTGTGCGATAGGTATGTTTAAAAAGAAGAATTTCATTCTTTTCATTGAATATGATTCCAGTTACTCCGACGAGAAACTGATCTTGAACAAACCGCATGATGAATAACTGAAATCCCTTTGGCAGATGCAAAGCCTTCCAGATTTTTGCTAAGAATGTTTTCACAGTGAGTTAGGATCTTCTGGTTTAACGACCGCCGGATGACGCTGTCTTTCATTTTTTAGTTCGAGCTGGTGCACTTGCTTTGTCAACTCAAGTACTTCATCCTTGCCTTTTTTAATTTCACTATTTTTCCCTCGTAGCGCAAAAAAGTTTAAGATCGCAGGGAGGAGATTGGCCAAGTAAGATAGCAGTATCCCTGTCACGACGGAACCGACAATGACATAAAAAAGAGGGATGTTCGAGATCACGTAGGGGCCGAAGTTGACCGAGACAAGTGTGAAGTTAAATTTTGAGATGTAGACCAAAGCCGATCCAACAACTAAAAGGAGAATAAGAGTGGGCATAATGTGAACATGATTCGCTAATCACACACTATACACCCATTTTGGGTCTTTACTAGACGACCTATTCATCTTTCGTTATCTGTACTCAGGAGCAAGAACGATACTAAAGTCTATGTCACCAAAGTATGTGGTCGTAATATTTCAGTGAATCTGTTACCATAATGTTCATCGATGCGTTATACCCACTCGCTCCACACCGTCCATCACCGACGACACAGGCTCAAGATCTCGGCGATCCTATCGATCATATTGACGATCATGATCGTAGGTATGGGATATTCCACATTGGATGCCCACGCATTTGTCACTGGTTTTCTCATCAGTCTTTTTCGTATCACTGCGAGCTATTTCATATCACTGATCATCGCGGTCATAATCACCCTGTGGGTCACGAGCAATAAACGTGTTGAGGATGCCATGGTCCCAATACTTGACGTGCTCCAGAGCTTTCCCTCCTTTGCACTTTTCCCCATATTGACACAAGTATTCGGAAGATCTGAAGTCGTTACTATCATGATATTAGTCGTGACCATGGTCTGGCCGCTCATCTTCACCATACTTACCAGTCAAAAACAAATCAATCATGAGATATTCGAGGCAGCTGAAGTATTTGGTGCGCGAGGATGGAGGAGGATATGGTACGTGCTATTACCTCTCCTTACCCCATCGATTGTCACTGGATCCATCATCGCCTGGGGTGAGGCATGGGAGGCAGTTGTCGCTGTTGAGATCATTGTAGGTGGTATGGGACTAGGTACATATCTCAATGCAGCAGGCGAAGCACATCAAACTCGTATAGTCCTGGTTGGAGTGCTTCTCTTGCTTATGCTTCTATTTCTTATCAACAAGTATGTGTGGCTGAATCTATTGAGTGCGAGTGTGAAGTCAACGGAGGAATAAAACTCATATGTTACATATCAAAAATATTACCAAGACATACAAAACTGATCTCGGTCGCACGACCGCGCTGCACGATGTGAGCCTTTCAGTGTACCCGGGCGAGCTGGTTGCTCTCATTGGGCCATCAGGATGCGGCAAATCAACTCTACTTCGGATCATCGCTGGACTCGACTCTGACTATCGAGGTACTGTCGACATGGCATATAAACGCACGAGTTTTGTGTTTCAACACTTTGCGCTGATGCCACATATGACTGTCTACGAAAATGTTGCATTCGGACTGAAGATGCAAGGGAAAAAAGAAAAGGCATATACGCAAATGATCAATAGCCTTCTGCACGAAGTAGGTCTACAAGATCATGGTCATGAATTTCCTCGGAATCTTTCAGGGGGGATGCGCCAACGAGTCGGTATCGCACGAGCCCTCGCAATGGATCCCGATCTGCTCCTCATGGATGAGCCATTTTCTGCTCTCGATGAGTTCACTGCAGACAAGCTGCGGGAGCTCCTTTTGCAGATATGGGAAAAGCGGAAGATTACCGTAGTGCTCGTTACGCATCTGGTGAGAGAAGCGCTCAAGCTGGCTGATCGTATCGTGGTGATGACTCCTTCACCAGGGAAAATCGAGAAGATACTCGCAAATACGTTGAAGCGTCCTCGTAATCTCAGATCTGCAGAGTTCTACCGATGGGAGGATGAGCTCATGGAGCTCATCCATTAATGACTTAATAGGGTACATATTCGACATGAATACCTTCAGATACTCTTCAGCAGTATATGCGCTTTCGTAGGGTATGATTATCACTTCATTATCATTTTATTTTCACATGAAAAATAAAAACCTCGTAGTTGGATTCGTCCTTTTCGTTTTAATAGTCGGTATCGGGTGGATGATGATCCGTCGACCAGGATCGCGTCAAGGTCTATCAAAAAATACCGAAACAGCTGAAGTCATGGAGGAAATCCCGCAAAAAACTACAATCAAGATGCAGAAAGTTCCGCCGGTCACTGCTGAAGTTGCCGATGATGCATCGTCATCAGTCAAAACAATCGCAATGGAAGCAGGAAGCTTTTACTTTATGCCAAATATAATCACGGTGAAAGAAGGGACAACAGTCAAAATCACATTCTCAAGCGTCAGCATGATGCACAATTTTTATTTAGATGAGTTTGCCGTGAAGGGTCCAACAGTCAAATCTGGCAACACAGAAACATTTGAGTTCATTGCCAGCAAGAAAGGGACCTATGAATATTATTGTGCGATCGGAGCACATAGAGCGAATGGACAAGTTGGGACACTCATTGTTGAGTGATATCACCTAGCTCTTTTCGTGTAGGAAATCAGCAAACTGACCAAGTCTTTTTTCCTCTTCGAGAACGTTCATGAGTGACGAAAGGGGTATTTTATTCCCTCGCACAATCTCAAAGGCAATCTCTGGAACAACCATCGAGACCTTGATACCTTGCTCTGCGAGGCCATGCACCAAAGTTTCATAGACTCTTTTATTCGCAGCAACAAGCAAATGACCTCCATTTGATCTCAATGGTACATATTTTGTTGAGACGTCAGTGGGGGAGAAAGGAAGTGTTTGAAGGAATGTATTTTTAAGACGTATTTCCTCCTCAGCGTTTGATGGGAAGACGCTCATTTCGAAAGTAATTTTGGTCGAGAGTACCAGAGTCAGCGGACCTTTCATATCATGCGCACTCACAAAAGTGGCGAGGACACTTTTCAATAAGTCAGGATCAACGACTTCGAGATGGTGTATGGCTTGGGTGGGGATGGCGACCTGAGGAGGTTGCTCGTGATTATCGCTACTACATATACTGAGTGATTGTCTATCGACGTAGATCAATGTTTTTTTTGATGATAAAGCGTCAAGTAGTGACATTGGATCAGTATAGTATATAACGCCCCCCAAAGGGGCCGAAGATCATCTGGATGCTGAAATATTAGTTGTACCTTCGGTGCCACATGCCCTAACTGTGATGATGTTATTTGCATCAACGATGACAGAATATCCAGTCTTGGCACTTGTATATGTCGTATCACCAATGGGGTCAATAGGGATAGACTTTAAATATTTTACCAATGGTGTGGAAAGATTCACACATGCCGTTGCGACAACAGTGCATCCTCCCGTTGAGATGGCGCAACCAGACCCACCTGTGCCGAGTTGTGTCTCAGACATTCCTGTTGTGAGTCCCGTTGGCAGTGAGCCCTTGTTATCGACGATGTACTGATGAATAGAAGTGAGGATAGTATCGACGTCGGCAGTTCTATTGGAGTCTTTTGCCTCACGCATTCGCTTTCCTGGATCGAGGGCGGTATATACCACAGTAGAGAGTATGCCAAGTAGCGCGATTACGAGAAGCACCTCGATCAACGTGAAACCAGACGACTTGTCTCTTTGGGTATATATCATATCTCTGATTAAGACTACTTATAAATGATTTGCTTGTCAAGTCGGCCATCACAGTGATAAAGATAATTCACTTGTTCCTTCTGAACCACACGCTTTCACGGTTACCACATCAGATACTATTTTCACCGAATAATTTGTTTTTGCATTGCTTCCTGTTTTGAGATCTTTCGGAAAGACAGTCAGATACTTTGCCAATGTTGTGGACAAGTCCAAGCAGGCATTTTCTAGAACATCACACCCTCTGTTTAGATTTACACAACCAGAAACCGAGTATCCGATCTGTTTCTCTGCTGGACTGAGTCCTGGTGGTATAGCCCCATTGTTTTCAATCGCGTACTCATGAATGGCACTGAGAATCGTTTTGAGATCTGCCATCCGAGCAACATCATCTGCCTGAGCAAAACGACGGGGTATATCAATTGCGATTATGAGAAGGCTAGATAAAATAGCTAATATACTAAAAACGACAAGTAATTCAAACAGTGTGAAACCGCGCTGTTTACCGCGGGTATTTATATCTCCTTCCATGATGTGATAATAATATTGGATCCTCGCGTTGCTATTGTTTGAATAGTTCTTTTGTATAGTGTTGTAATACCAGTTGCTGTGACGGTATATACATTAACAGCTTGCGAGACAGTAATCGTGCATGTTCCCTCAGGTCGAGTTATCGAACCTCCAGAGTATCCTGCATTTGCTTTGATTTTCAGCAATGCATCTTCCATACATCCTTCAACAAAAGTTAGTTGCTCTTCTCCTTTGTACGTTGCGAGGGCTGATTGCCCCTGGCCTATAGAGAGATATATCACTGTTATGGTGATTGATAAAACGACGACCGATACGATCAGCACACTGGTAAGTGCGATAAAGCCTTTTTGAAAATTTGAGTATACTTTCATGATTGTTGTTTGTAATATCTGACTTATCAGTTACTCCTCAATTCGGCATCGCCTCTGATCGATGTCGACTCAACGTACTCTTGAGCGACTGTATTGTAATTGCTATCTAGAGTGAAACTAAATTGGATATTTTTTGTTTTATTATCTAGGGATGAATAGTTGGTGAATGTCAGACTAGACACATTCGTATCGGTCGAATTTATGTTAATTGCAGCAGATGCCCCGTATTTGACCCTAATTTTACCGCCCGACAAATCGATCACAGTAGGATTTTGGGCACCATTAGTACTTGCGAGGGAAATACTGTTAGAGGCAACAGAGTTGACTCCAGAAGCATTCCTGATTTCGTATTTAATACGTTCAGAGGCATATCGTGCTGCAGAAAAAACTTCTTGTTCGGTTGCCGATTTGGCACCGGATCCAATGATACGCCACGCGAAAAGCACGAGAGCCCCCATGACAGTTGTGACAATAGCGAGGTACAAGACAAGCTCGATGAATGTAAAACCTTTGTGTTTCATATTAGTTTCTCCAATAAGCGAAAGAAAATGGACTATTGATTGATTGGGGCAAAGTCACCTCAAGGGCCGTGACATCCGAATTCGTCCAGGTGAATACTGGCGTAGCCGTCATCACCAATCTTTTTCCGAACAAGTCATTGGAGCCATCAGATACATTAAACATCATCTGATCAGTATTTAAGGGGTTCATCTGGAGACTGTAGTAGCCGTTTGGATTATTTGGTTGAGGGGCGGCGGCGGCATCTGCTTGCTTTGTAAACGTGGCGCCATTTCCGACAAACCAGTCTATATTGTTGGACCCCTGGTCAGCATATACCACGATTGAGCGTGTAGTCCCTCCCGAGATGAGCCATCCAGTAGATACTAGATGTGATCCAGCAACTGGAGAGTTGCTGGATGTGTCAGCGCTCGCCGTATCTGTCCATGTTGAGCCGCTCCAATATCCAATCTGCAAATCATTCTGTCCTCTTCCAATAGAAGCGAAAACTATCTCATCGGTATTTGGATTGGCAGAAATATCGAGATTAGTTGCATCGTCGACAAATGTTGGAGGTGTGATGACGATGCCCCATGTGCATACTGCTGTTCCGCCAGTACATGTCCGATATCTCACCCCATTTGTTCCTGGTCCAACTGATGTTCCCCATACAAACATAACATCTCCTGACAATGATTCATACTCAACATCAAAAGCTTCGGAGTCAGATTGCGCGCCGGATATAACATCTACATTTGTTTCTGAGGCAGCACCTGGTTCATTTGCCCATGATGTGCCGTTCCATACGGCAGTCGACAAGTCGCGAGCATTGTCAGCCCATATTGCGGTTATTAAGTTGGATGATGACCTGCGGTCCCATGCCATCTTTATCCACTGTACTATTCCAGATGTTCGTAGGGGAGTTATGTTCGTGGCAGCGCTCCAATTCGCGGCACCGCAGCCACTACTTGAGGATTTAGTACGAAATGCCATTTCGTTTGAACCTGATGCATTGGTGCTATATAAAACAATTGCTTTGCCCGAGCTAGTTTCATATGCGATGTCGAATCTTCTCGTATTTGCATTTCCGCCTACACTCGCACTCCATTCAGTACTCCAGTTCGTTCCATCATAACAAAGTATGTTTAGGGTGCCAGTACTTGTGGCATATCCTGCAATAGCCTCTGTTTTGGTTGGTGAAGTTCTTAGTATGTAGCTTGCTCCACTGGAGCCACTGGGCGCAGAACTTTCTGCACTATACGCATTGGTTGTGGTATTGAATGCTCTATATTTCGGGATGATGCTCCCATCACCATATATCACGAGTGCATTTCCCAATAGAGAAGCGGCCGATCGATAGTCAGTGAGATATGTGCCAAAAACAACAGTTTCAGGAAGAGGAGAGCTAGAGTTCCATGAAACAGTTGAGATTACCTTTTTTGAAGAGGGATCAACTGAGCCACCGCTCGAGACAATATTCCCACTTCCATCACGCTGAACATCTCCAACCGTCAAAACTCTTGTGTATTTGTTGCTGGGTCCATATTGATTATTTGCGCCAGAAAATGTCCATACGCCACTCGATTGAGCAGCTCCTGTCCCAGCAGTATTCACTAGATTTGAATACCCCTGATTACGTATTGACCGCATTGCCTCTACACCCTCAGAAGCGAACTGAGTCGCGATAGTCAACTCTTCTGCACGTCGATTAGATCCAAACCCACCAATCACAGCTTGAGCTATTCCGGTAGCAAAAAGGATGAAGACAGCAGAAGCGATGACAATCTCAATCACTGATATGCCCTCGCTGTTATGAATTCTCATCTGTTTATGACTCCTTGAGAATTGATGACAAGTACTTTATCGTTTCCACCTCCGGATATGTTTATTGTTGGTGCACTATCAGGCAAACCAGTCGCTTTCGCGAAAGTAACAGTCGTTAGACCGGTTACGAGTACTGGCGGATCAACCGGAAAAGTCTCATCAAATGCGCTCGATGATGACGAAAAGAGTGTGAGGCTTGTTCCAACCAACTTAACTCCCCAACTCGAGTTGTTCTTGCCCATCATGGCGTACATTTGGGCCTTGTGCATCTGCTCGGTGATTTGATCAGAAATATTCGAGACAGCATTTTGATTGATGAATCGAGAATAAAATACCCCCGATATAGAACCGATTATTAAGACGATGGACATCGTCAAAATCAGCTCAATGAGCGTGAATCCTGATCGAAAGTTTCTTGAAGAGTATGAAGTATGGACCATACTACCGCTTTATGCTTCCGGTAAATTGGTAGATAGGGGATATGATAGCTATTGCCAAAAATGCTACGATCAGCCCTACTACAAGCAATAGAATAGGTTCGAAAATAGTAGTAAGGTTTTTGGTCGTATTATCAACCTCATCTTCAAAGAAATCACCCAAATATGTAAAGGAATCGTTCAACTTTCCCGTTTTTTCTCCAACACTGATCATGCTGATGGCAATTGCTGGAAAATAGGCAAAATGATTACCATCAAGTACTTGAGTGATAGATTCTCCCTTTTCTACACCATCCAGGATGATAGATATTATTTTCCTATACTCGAGATTTGTTGTAGTTTCTATCTGTGTTGAGAGAGCTTGTGATATAGGCAGGCCACTCGACAACATAATCCCCATGTTGCGACAAAATTGGCTCAACTCGACACTCTGGATAAAAAGACCGATATACGGGAGAGAAAGGGTGAATCTTTCCCATACATTTTTAATCCGGGGAATACCAACCAAATACTGAGCTAGGAGATAGAGAGCAAATATTCCTGTCATGATATAGATGCCAAAATCTTTCATGGTTTGTGCGAAGAAAAGTAAAATACGAGTAGAAAGCGGTATAACCACATCAAGAGACTTAAAAAGGGTGATGAGTCGTGGAAGTATAAATAGACTCGTTCCTCCGCCAACGATCACGGCGGTAGCGATAACTATAGATGGATAGAGTGAAGCGCTGAAGACTTTCTTTTTAAAATCAGCGTCTTTTTTCAGGTGCACAGCAAGATATTCAAGGTTTTTTTCTAGATTTCCTGTTTCTTCTCCTACCTTGATCATATAGAGATAGAAGCTGTCGAAAACATCAGGGAAGCGAGCTAATGATCGCTCGAGACGCTGACCATTCAGGACACTGTCGCTCAGAGAAGTTAGGATGCGCTTTAGATATGGACTCGACGTTTGTGCCTCAAGGGATGAAATCGCCTCGCTGATAGATATGCCACTTTTCAACATCACCGAGAGGTGTTTGGTGAAAAAAACCTTATCTTGGAGACTTATAGTCCTCACGATGCCAAAAGATGTTGAGAGGTTCATATTTATTCCTTTACAGCTCGAAGGAGCTCTTCTACTGTTGTGAGTCCCTCAAGGACTTTTGAGATACCATCTTCAAACATTGTAGTCATCCCTTCTTTTATCGCTTGTTTTGCAATGATACTGCTATCTGCCCTTTGGGCTATGAGGTCCTGGATAGCTGGGCTCATGATCAACACTTCAAAAACGCCAACACGACCTACGTATCCTGTGTTACGACAGACTTTACATCCTTTGCCCTTGTATACACGTAATTCATTCTTGTCTTGTGTCAACTTCTCAACGAGATTTGGAGCAAAGTTGGCTGACATCTCCTCCTTTGTCATCGTTGAACTGACGCGACACTTTTCGCATATCTTTCGCGCTAGACGTTGAGCAACAATGATATTAATGGTGGAAGCAACCAAAAAAGGCTCAACCTTCAGATCCATGAGACGCGGCAATGTGGTTGCAGCGTCATTAGTGTGCAGTGTAGACAAGACGAGATGTCCAGTCATGGCAGCATTTATACCAATATTCGCTGTCTCGATATCTCTAATTTCACCGACAAAGATGATATTTGGGTCTTGACGGAGTATAGAGCGCAGACCAGTAGCAAATGTGAGGTTGGTTTTATCGTTGACTTGGATTTGATTGATTCCCTCTATTTCGTACTCGACTGGATCCTCAATTGTCGATATATTCCGATCTCTCGTATTGAGTATCTTCAATATCGAATACATAGAGGTGGTCTTGCCTGATCCAGTTGGTCCTGTGGAGAGGATCATGCCATACGGTTTTTTGAAGGCCTGCTTGACTTTTTCGAGATCTTTGTCTGACATACCTAGGTCAGAGAGACCGAACTGTCTTGACTTCGAGGAGAGCAATCGAAGCACGGCCTTTTCACCTTTAATGATCGGTATGATCGATACACGTACATCCATCGCTTCCTCGGGGAGAACGATTTGTATTTTGCCATCAAGCGCGCTCAAATGAGCATCGGTCGGCAATCTTGCCAAGACTTTAATACGAGTAATCATCTGCTCGTGGAGGATCTTGGGACCTCTCATCACATCATGGAGCACGCCGTCGACACGAAATCTTACGAGTACTTCATTGTTTTTTGGCTCGATGTGAATATCTGATGCTTTTTCTGAGTATGCATATTCAATTAACAAATTAACGGCTTCCTTGACGGGAAGTTCAGCGATTGAAAGAGCCTTGCCACCACCAAATCGTTCTCGAAGAAGTCTATCAAAAGAGGTTTGGAGCTCGTCTTTGTATATACTCAAACAATTCGATATATCTCTTTCGGTTGCAAAATACACATGGATATCTTTACCTACCTTTTTAGAAATATTGGAGATCAGAGTAGTATTTTCGGGACGAGATGTGGCTACCTTGAGAGCATTTGGATCGTCCTCAAAAGCTATGATGCAGTTAGCAGTAGCTACCTCTTTAGGAATGATGAGAACAACGTCTCGATTGATAGCTGTACGAGAAAGATCAATAAATGGTTTTTTTAGGTATTCGGCCATGAGTTTGCCGAGGTTTTGATCAGACACGAGATCTAGATCGATGAGGGATTGATAGAGGAGAATTCCTTTTTCTTTACAGTTAAGCACCGCTTTGCGGATATCTTCCTCGCCCAAATAACTGTTTTCTTGGATCAGTTTGAGTAGTTGTGCACTATCTATAACCATAGATTAAGTGTAACACTTATCAGAGATAATACTGTATCAAACTATCTATTTCCCTATATGCAGATTGATCTTTTCGACGATTTGATCGAGCGAGAAATCACTTTTGATGATAAAGTCCTTTGCTCCTAGGGCAAGTGCTTTCTGCATATCCTCTCGTTGTCCCAAGTTTGATGCGATGATAACGGGTAGCGTATTGTATTTTGGGTCCTTTTTCAATTCTTCAAGCACAGAAAATCCATCTCTCTTAGGCATCACCAGGTCAAGGAGTACCAAATCAGGGCTGTATGTCTCGACAGACTTTAAAATCTCATCGCCATCTTTGACAATCAGTACATCAAAGCCAGCCTTTACCATCTTTGCTCGATAGGCATTTGCTAGAAACTTATCATCCTCGGCAATAAGAATTTTTTTCATCATAAAAATATGATTAATTAAATACAACTTACTGATAACTGGTTGATAGTTCTTTGATTGTATTAATGATCTCGTCCAGCCTGAATTCTGCCTTTACTATATACTTCTTAACACCCAGGGCAAGCATATGCTGCACTTTGTCTTCACCTGCCGAATTTGATACAACTATAACAGGTATAGAGGAGAGTCTGTCGTTGGTCTTGATAAAGGATATGACATCGAGTCCCGTCATGTCTCCTAAGTTGTAATCTAACCAGATTGCGCTCGGAAGACTAACCGAGTCACGGAGGTGATCTATAGCACTGGCACCACTTTCACAGGAGACGACTCCGATCTCCATAAGTTCTAATTTTTTGGTTATTGCTTTTCTAAGCAGTGCGTCATCCTCAACGACCATGATAGATAAGCTTTTGGGTGACATGTTTCAATACTAGCATATCAACTATTTAATGTCACTTCGCCTTTCTTTGCTACGGCATGATTGAGAGGCAGAGAGAAGAAAAAGCTTGATCCATGGCCCTCCTCTGAAGTGAACCATATTTTGCCACCAGTGGAGTTGATGATCGTTTTCACCAGATAGAGTCCGAGCCCTGTCCCGTCTGCCTCAACTTGAGCAATATTTTCTGCTCTATAGAACTTTTCAAAAATTCTCGATTGATCCTTAACGGGTATGCCATAACCCGTGTCAGAAACTTGTACTACAACTTCCTCATCTTTTCTCGATATAAAAATCGAAATTTCACTATTTTTGGGCGAATACTTGATGGCATTTGTGAGAAGGTTAAGAAAAACCTGTTGGATCAGTTTGGGGTCAGTATCAACTAGTGGCAGATTTTCATTTACGTTAATAATCAACTGCTGTTCTTTTTCGTTTATTTTAGGTCTAAGGTCGGCTATCAATTGATCGAGTATCACTTTCAAATCAGTTGGTTTCGGATCAATGGTCAATCTGCCTGATTCGATACGAGATATATTCAAGAGTGAATTTACCAAGTCAGTCATCCGCCTGTTTGAATCAGAAATATTTTGCATATAATCTTTTTGTTCGGGGTTCAATTGACCTGCATCACCGTTGATCAGCATTTCACAAAACCATCTTATTGCAGATAGAGGTGTTCTTAGTTGGTGCGAAGCAAGCGAAACGAATTCAGTTTTCATGCGATCAATATCCTTTTCTTTGGTGACGTCTCGCGCCAATATTGATGCTCCTATGATGTGACCAGACACGTCTTTGATAGGCGACAAGGTGATTGAGACCTCAACCAGAGCTCCATCTTTACGCCTACGAGTTGTAGAATAGTTGGGGATCCTTTCTCCTTTTGCTATCTGTTCCAACAATTGAGAGATATCATCACGATCAGGCGCAGCCAGAATCTTTGCTGACTTTCCAATGATTTCAGCAGTGGAATATCCATACAGTTTTTCAGCTCCCTGGTTCCAGCTCGTTATTGTGCCGTCGAGCTTCTCGGCGATTACCGCTTCATCTGTATTTTTAATGATTGATGCCTGCAACTCGTTTTCATTTTTTTCTGCCTGAATATCTTCGAGTAAATTGAGCATGGCTCTTTTTCTTTTTTCATCATCAAGGACTTTGTCATTGAGGATTCTTTCATTATTTTGCAAGATTGAGTTCTTGAGGGTGAGCTCTTTTTGTGAGGAATTCAGTTCATTGGTTATTCTTTCTGCAAGGGCCCTTGCTCTATTGTTGATAGTGCTCAGTTGCCAAAATATCAACCACACAGCAATGAATAGGAGTGATCCGACAATGAGAATGATGTATGGAGTGATTTGCTCAAAATCACTACCAATGAAATCTTTTGTTCCGAAAAAATGGAAGCCCCATATGCGATTTACAACATCTATCTTACGCGAGTTCTTCACGGGAAAAGTATCATCAAATATTGCATGAGCACGAGGGTCTCCATCATATAAGAGATGTGACTGGTCTATCTGATCGTCGTCATACACTTCCAAATCAACACCCTTTTCAGTATCTGATGCGCTTAGTGCATTCCTAAAAAATACATCTGCTCTAAATCCGGCATATACATATCCAATCAAATCATTTCTTCTGTCAACTTGTGTAATAGGTGTAAATCCATTTTTGTATACAGGAACGAGGAGTACGAATCCTGGTGTATTCTCATCATCCTGAACAAGGTTGATGATACCTGTTATCGATGGCTTTCCTGAATCACGAGCTGCATTTAGGGCCGCAATACGTGTCGGTTCACTATTCAGATCATAACCAAGAGCCAACTCATTGGAAAGAAATGGCTCAATATATGTAACTGGAAAATATTCAGATCTTTCTCCGTTTGGGTAAATGTGAAAATGTTTATATCCAGTGTTGCTTACAGTTTTTTCACTTTGTATTTGAAGTTGAAACTTTTCCTTATCTTTGTTTTGGACGCGAGATATGTATCCTATGACGCGTACTCCTTTTTCTCTTCTGATCACTTCTGATCCCGAAATATACTCCGACCATGCCCCTCCGTTGACGGGTAGTTTCGAATAGAGATGAGCCCGCGTGCCAATCAAAAATTCGATCGAACGATTGAGATTTAGGGTCACCTGGTCTTGCACCGTTTGCGCGCGCACCTCGAGACGATCTCTTAGTTTTTGGTCAGTATTCTCCTTGGAAGAAGCAAACAGGATGAATACGGAACATAGCCCAACTATCGCAAATAAAGACCCAATCATCATGAGATTGAAATCAATCTTTAATCGATAGCACAGATACAGGAGGAGGGTGAATGCGCAGATTGAGACAAGGGGAAAAGCGATCATGCTCCTGTCGATTTTATTCTTCGCTTCTTGTGCTATTTTAACCTGATCAGTTACGCTTTTGTCCGTAAATACGTTAGTATATTTGTTCCACGGCTCAATATATTTACCGGTATTACCATCTACAAAGTTCACTTGTCCAGAATCCTCATACTTAATGAGCCAGCCAGAATAGGGTTCTATCCAAAGGCTGACATGAGCATTGGTAAGTATTTTGCGTAAGTCTGGGACCCCGGGGAGATAACTCAGTTCCTTGCTTTGATCTGCACTTACATTGCCATCAAATCTGAAAACCCTCATCCCTTCAATAGTTTCCTCCTTTGTAAAAATCATCAGGATTGGCGTATCGTAGTTGACATGCCAGTAGATGAAGTCTTCTTTTGAATTAGAGGGTGGCCCGACGAGATATCCATGCCTATCGTGATCGCCATATCCGATGACATGATCTTTGTTGTATGCACTTATGCCGTAGAGTCTTTGCGCAGTGAAGATCCTTTGACCGTCTAATGTCCTGACATTAAAATCGGATTTGATTGTGAGAACATTATTTTCTTCTTTTACAATATATGATGAAAATTTACTCGCCGATTCAATCGCTGGTGAGAACGATTTCATCTGATTGTCGTAGAGATTGTCATGAGAAATGAGATTCGCGTCGTATGAGAAAGTGCTGGTGAGTTTTAAGAGAAAATATGGAGCAAAAATGGCCCACAATATGCCCATGCCTATGAGGATCAAAAATCCAATAAAAAAATTACGCTTCAGAGAACCTCTAAAAATCAAAAAAGAATAAAATATGATCAAACAGGCTAGTGTGATAAGGAGGGGCATTCTCTTGGCTGCGTTGATATTTTGCAAGACGAGTGCATAATCAATATCTACACCAATAACACTTGCAACTTTTGATTTTTGGAAATCCTGAATTGGCACGACAACAGTCGCGTATGTGTTTTGTTGATCTGTGAATGGACCAACAAAGGACGTTGTGCCGACACCCCAAGCTTTTTTGATGGCCGCGTCGACTTCTTGATTCGGACTTCTATACACTTCTCCCGGCTCTCGATGATCAGCATCGGTCGATGAATCGATAGAATAGACAATATCTGCACCGCGCTTATTTGTAGAATATATCAATTTAACCCCAGCCTTTTTATCAACTTTTCCCATCTTGATGAGTTCGGACCGTATACTTTGGTAATCTATATCCTTTTGGGGGTTGGCAGGCAAATTTTCTAAAACTGATAGCTTTTGGCGATCGAGAGAGAGGGATATGGTTTCAGCAACAGCAGTCATGTGTATCCGCATCCGCTGAGCTTCTTTTTCCCCATATCTATTTGCTATGAGGAAACCAGCGATGCAAATGGAGATAGTTGCAAGAAATATCTTGAAGTAATCCGGAAATCGTGGTGATGAAATGAACTTTGTATTAATCATGATTAAGTCATGTTACTAGATGGAAATACTCCACAAAACTGAGTGAGAGATGAATTTCTGCGAGAGTATATTGCATCACGCAATTTTTGATTCGAGAATTTTAATTCTGTCTTTCAGCTCAACCATCTTTAACTCCCGATCATTCATGGCATTGTTTAGGTTGACGAGGTCATCCTCTTTTTGCTTCGTCATGGTAACATCTCTGCCTATGGCATAGAGAGTGGTGCCTCGCGGGGTCACATTCCATTGCAGAGTGATGTAGTCCCCATCCACCTTGCGAAACCGATTGACAAAGTTAAGGGTCTTGATACCCGTTGCAAGTTTTTTTATCTCTTCGTTGGTAGCTGAAACATCATCGGGATGAACGAAATTGACAAGTGGTTTTTTGGTCAGGATTTCAGAAGAGTATCCGAGCACTTGTATGAAAGAAGGGTTAATGCGGGTGAAATATCCTTCAGTGTTTGCAATACACATGAGGTCGTCAGATGTCTCAAAAAAAGTCTCTACTTCTTCTATTGATTCCTTGACTTGGTCAAGGGCGACAGAAAGGTTGTGAGAGTTTACCTCAAGCTCGGCCCATTTCGCGAGAGCTTTTAAGGTTTGTTTTTCATCATCGGTCATTTCGCGGGGTTCGTGTCCCTTGATACAAAAAGTTCCCACACGTTGGCCATCGGCCGAAAAGACAGGCACTCCAGCATAAAAGCGGATAAATGGCTCTCCAATGACCATAGGGTTGTCACTAAAACGAGGGTCCTTTTTGGCGTCGGGAATGATCAACATTTGCTCTTCAAGCAGAGCATGTCCACAAAAGGATATTGCTCGGTCTCCCTCAGTTTGACTCAGTCCACAAACAGACTTGAACCATTCGCGATTGGAGTCTATGAGCGATAGGGTCGAGATGGGGACACTAAAGACCTTGGTTGCAAGTTTGGTAATACGGTCAAAGCGTTCTTCAGGAGGAGTATCCAATATTTGAAGTTTTTTGAGTGACTTAATACGTTCCAACTCGTTGATTGGTATTGGTGCTGATTGCATATATATCAAATAGTATCATAAATAGATATTGGGGACTGATAGAAAGAGTCCTTGGAGGAAACTCATAGTGAGTTGGAGAGAAAAGATGTCATTTCGAATGAAATATGACTCAGCAGTCAAAACATCGGAGGGCGAATCAACTTTGGCTGTGTTTATTTTCTAATTCATTAATTTGTTTTTTCAGAGCTACCATTTTAATCTCACGGTCAATGAGAAATTCATTCATTTTTTGTAACTCTGCAATCTTTTTGTCAAGTTCCAACGCACTTCTTTTACGTTCAGAAATATCTCGAATAATCGCGGTAAAAAAAGGCCGACCGGTTTCATCTTGCCATGCCGACAGTGACATCTCCATAGGAAAGGAATTGCCTTGAAGATGAACTCCTTCCAACTCAGTTACCTTACCTATCACTTTGGGCACGTGGGTATCATGATATCTTTGCATGCCATGCAAATGACCGATCCGGTATTTCTCGGGCATGAGAATCGTGAGAGGCTTCCCTTTAGATTGTTGACGAGTCAGGCCAAACATTTTTTCTGCTGCAGGATTCAGATATACAATCTCTCCTTGTTCGTTGGCAGAGACGATAGCATCTATCGAGTTCTCAAGCACAATTTGGGCCTGTTTAATGTCAAATTGGTTATCCATAGTGGTGATTAATGATAATGAGTACCAAAGTTCTCGCTCGAGCCTTTTTCAGCTATGTTGAAAGTGGGATCAGTATACCTTATCCTGATCTTTGCCGAAGGATCCATCGATACAGAGGGCTGCATGTGAGATTCGATTGTCAGATATGGCATCAAGCTTCGCATGACTTTTTTAGTATAATTCGCTAATGAATATTGTCAAAAGAGGGAAGTGGAGATTGGCTTTTCGAGTACTTCCCATAGTCGCTGTCATTATTTTCGCTAAATTGATCTCTCATCAATTTGGATGGGAGTTTTTGACGCTCAACTCTCTGTTTGGTGCGATCATATCTGCGAATGTTTTCCTCGTTGGATTTCTGATATCGGGGGTACTTTCGGATTATAAAGAGGCTGAAAGACTCCCTGGCGAGTTGGCGTGCAGCTTAGAAGTTATATCTGATGAGTGCTATATCACCTACAAGAATAAAAAAAGCAAAGTATCAGAGGAACTATTGCATAGTGTGCACGATATCATCAACTCCATTCTCAAATGGCTTCACAAAAATGAAAGGACAAATATTGTCCTGAGTCAGATTACAAGTCTAAACGATCATTTTCTCGCGCTTGAGTCGGTGACGCAGGCAAACTTTATCGTAAGACTCAAAAATGAACAAAACAATATGAGGAGACTTATCACCAGAATCCATAGCATCCGTGAGACGTCATTTAACCCTTCGGGGTATGCTATCGCAGAGATCATCTCTACGATCATGTGCATTGGACTCATATTCACCAAGATAGATCCCTATTATGAAAGCATATTTTTTGTCAGCTTTGTTTCGTTTATCCTTATATATATGGTTATGTTGATTCGAGACTTGGATAATCCATTTGGATACTATGAAGCCGCGAACTATGCAGACGAGGTTTCACTCAAGCCACTACTCGATCTAGAAAAGAGAACGGCACATGACCTCCATCATGTCGAGTAGGCGATATTCTGCTTAATAGACAGATGCGAAAGATGTGCCTGTATTGATATCTCAAACACAGAGCGGCAGGCGCGTCCGCCTGCCGCTCTGACACATATTTCGCCACAGAGAACATCCGGGTCATCCCTCCGGGCGTAGCCTGAGTTTATCCTGAGCGTAGTCGGAGGAGGCGGAGCCTGAGTGTAGCGAAGGATCTCCCACATGTCTCACGTGCATATGTTTACTTTTTGAGAAAAGTCTCATATACGTGCTCAACATCTTTATCACCTCTTCCTGATAGATTCACCACGATCACTGTGTCCTGAGACAGGGATGGTGCCATCTGGATCACCTGTGCTATCGCATGTGCTGACTCCAAAGCCGGTATGATCCCCTCAGTCTGGGATAGCGTGACAAAGGCTCGTACTGCATCTTCATCTGTTGCCTCAGCCAGCTGCATCCTTCCTGATGCCTTGAGCATGCTCAACTCTGGTCCAACTCCAGGATAGTCCAAGCCAGAGGCTGCACTGTAGGACTCTTTGACGGATCCATCGGGATTTTTCATAACGAGTGTTTTGAATCCATGTATCACATCAATCTGACCCGTTTGCAACGAGAGTCCATGCCTACCTGACGATTTGCCCTTGCCAGCAGGCTCAACAGCAACGATCTGAACTGACTCATCCGATATGAAATCATGAAAGAGTCCAATCGCATTGCTCCCACCACCAACACAAGCGACCACATAATCCGGCAGATCTTTTTCGACCGCCATGATCTGGGCTTTCGCTTCTTGGCCGATGATCTTCTGGAACTCGCGCACCATATATGGATATGGATGAGGACCAACGACAGATCCAAGTAAATAGTGCACATCGTGCGATTCATTGATATACGCAGTGAGCGCTACATCTACCGCGTCTTTCAATGTCCCTTGGCCTTGCGTGACGGGAATCACAGTTGCTCCAAGTATTTTCATACGATATACGTTGGGCTTTTGTGCATCGATGTCGCGCGCACCCATATACACATCACACTCCATCCCAAGGTACGCAGCGATCGTAGCAGTTGCTACACCATGCTGACCAGCGCCTGTCTCGGCAATGAGTTTTTTCTTACCCATTCTTTTGGCGAGAAGTCCTTGGCCGATCGCGTTATTTATTTTGTGAGCACCGGTGTGGTTCAGATCCTCACGCTTGAGATATATTTTTGCTCCACCAAGCTTTCTGGTCAGCCGTTGGGCAAAATACAACGGGCTTGGGCGATTCGCAAAATCTCGGTACATCGTCCGCAACTCTTTCTGGAAGAGAGGATCGTGCATCGCTTTTTCAAACTCCATGGTTAGCGTCTGTAATATGGGCTCTAAAGACGGCGGGACAAACGTCCCACCAAATGCACCAAAGTACCCACTCTGATCAGGAAAACTATATATTTTTTTCATACAATTAGACTAATTAATAAAGAAGGTTTGTAGACACACAGGGAGGTGGGGTTACCCCCAGATGAAGAAGAAGCAGTGCCGATCAATACGCGATTTCATGACTACCTATTATAACATCTCGTGCGGGTCATCGGCACCTCATCTAGTGCATGTCATATGACACCCTCATGATTTAATGATTCGTTTTGCGACTGCTCCGGCAAAGAGTCTGAAAGCAAGACGATTTTCTTTTTGAAATATGTAGGGCACTCCGAGAAGCTTGTTGCACTTCGCACACGTGAGTGGAGGTATCGAAGACAGTGACTGATTCTGTCGGTCGGAATAGGTAGAAGATCGAAATATTCGATCGAGATAGAGCCTCATGAGAATGCCAGGGCCATCTTTTTGATAATCGAACATATGTGCGCTGCATGAAGCACAGGTGATATCGAGCAGTCTGCTATATCCTCTGCGCGATCGTTTGTACGAGTCTGACGTGAATTTCATATCTAGGGAATGAGTATATATAACCAAGTATAAAATAGCTCCAAGGTGAGGGAGTCCGCCTAGACGACAGGGAGTTCTGTGCAGGCTGAATCAAATTGGACGATTATTTCGTCTGCTGACATCGTCCATAAACCGTCTATATAGGTATAGGTTCGCGATGATGATTGGACACATGAGCGAGACCCCGATACCCAACAGTCCATACAGACCGAATCGTGCAGCATAGACACTGAATGCAATGGTGAGGACTCCATACATGATGGTTGGGACAAGCATCATCTGGGAATCTTTCTTTTCAGATTTCTCCGGTAGGAAGTATTCGACCAAACGGAAAACACCTACTACTATCGACGCGGTGAAAAACCAACCAACAAAATTACCGATCGGTATGCCAAAGTAAGCGCCGCCCCCCAGCCATCTCCATGCGCCATCATGTACTTGTACAGGATCCATGAATAGATCGATGACTGTCACCAATGTTGCATCCAAGACAACCAGAGGAATTATGTGATATACGGGACTTTTGGAGAGTGTGGGTTTCTTTTTGTGCAACCAGTACAAAGATGAATTCACGATACTATATCCCGTGTATATGAAAACTGCCCAGTACACACATACCGAGATGGGAACTGTTCCTATAGCTATGGAATGACTCGCATAGACGTACTGCCCGCCGAATACCACACCATCCCGCAATCCAATAGTTTCCATCGCCCAACCGACCCCTGATGCCAATCCAACAAAAAAAATACTCCGCCAGAGACCTAATGAATATATAACATGCAGAATAAATAAAGTTGCAGGAACGATCAATAGGATCCAACGAAAGAATATATTTTTCGAGAGATCAAACCCACTTGCTAAGCTGATGCAATAGATCAGAAAAACTACGAGAAGAAGATAAAATAATCTCCAGATCCACTTTAACATACATTTATTCTAGCACAAGCGAATAGTTTTGGGCCTACATGACTGCATAGTTGATAGATTCCTTCTACTCTTTCGAAGAAGTGAATAAAAGATGCCGGATAGTGAAGAGTGCTGTCATCCCCAAAACACCCGTCGCCAAAAGGAAAGGCGCGGTTAAGCCAAGTTGGCTATAAATCACCGTCCCAAAAACTGGTCCCAGAAGTCGGGCCATACTTCCAACTGATTGGCTCATTCCAGCAACATTGCCCTGTTCGTTGTCGGGAGTATTTTTGGATATGAGTCCGGCGAGAACCGGTCCGGAGATGCTGTTAGAAAATGCGAGGAGTGTGATTGCGACAAAAAGCAAAACCATATTGGTGCTGAGGGCAATCAATCCAAGCGCTATCGCCATACTGATGATAGAGATGAAGATTGCTTTGCGCTCCGGAATCCATCGCAACAGTCGCTTGAGAAAAAACATCTGCATCATGACACCAACCAATCCCAAATAGGCGAAAATATACCCATTATCTTTTGCGGTGAAGTGGAGCGAGTGTTCGGAAAATAGTGCGAAAGTTCCTTGCATGAGCGAAAACGCAAGCATCGTCATAAATGAGATAGACAAAAACAGACCTACCTCAGGATGTGTTAATGCATCGTAAAAATCACGAAGACTGAACACTTTTCTCCGTTTCTTCACCGCTGACTTGGTGGCATCATTAACCTTGATTGACTCAGGCAAGAAGAAGTACGTCGCCAAAGTAGCGATCAGTGCTACGACACCCGCAACAAATGCAGGTACCGCATATCCATATACCGACAGGATCCCTCCAAGTGCTGGACCGAGGATAAAGCCCAAGCTAAATGCAGCCATCATCATGCCCATACCCTGAGTACGATTCTTTTTGCTAGTGATATCAGCTATATATGCTTGGGCAGTCGATATGTTCCCGCCTGATGCTCCATCGATGATACGAGAGAGGAATAAGAGCGGTATTGAGTTGGCGATCCCCAAGATGCCAAATGATAGAGCTGTGCCTCCGATCGAAAACAAGAGTATCGGACGCCTCCCAAATTTATCCGACAACTCACCAAGTATTGGCGCTGAGAGAAGTTGAAACAAAGAGTAAACAGCAGTGAGGAGTCCAATAGTCAGTGGTCCAGCTCCAAAGCTTTCGACATAGTAGGGCAACAAGGGGAGGATGATCCCAAACCCAAACATATTGATAAATATGATCAAAAAAATGATCCACATGCGTTTGTCTTTCATAGGATGTACCAAATGATTGAAGTGATTCGACGTGAGCGAGAGTTATACTCGCATACTCCCTTGAGAGTCACCGACGAGTGAGCACGAGAGGTATTATAGTCGCGTCGAGGCAGGAAATGTGTTTGTAATATCTGTTACATCATCACCTTTCAAAACAGACCCCATACTGGTAGATGTACTCCAGAAGATTACTCGGAAATGAGGTGATTTGGATGCTGAGAAGGTGGGATATATCGACACCTGGTTCTCAAAATCACAATTGAGGATTGCTTATCTGGTCGTCAATATATGAGAGAGTTGCGTTGCATAGATGTCTCTCTTTCATTCCCATTTTCGTATTGAGAGATTCGTTGATTGTGGTGCTATCTAGAGTAACGAATACCTGTATTCCGCAAACTTGATGTAAGATTTGTGTATACCTTTCGCGATTTATATAATCAGCATCGCTATAGTCGAGACGAATAATTCTGTTGAGCTGGTCGATTCTATACCCTTTTTGCTTCAGGGTTGCTAAGGTATCCTTTCCTCCGAGGTCACTTATTCTCACAAGACATCCTGCACCACTGCAGCGACTTTCTACGGACCACTGAGTGGGGACTCTGATGCCCTGTGCCATTGTTGGCATTTCTTTGCCAATGATTCGCCATTGTATATCAGCTAGGACTGCATCGTACGTCTTGTTCATCATATTGAACCGGTCGACATTGGGCTGCGTACGTATTTTTTGCTGCATTCCCAAGTAGAAGCCCACAAAGGGGAAAATAATAAATAGGAACATTGCTAAATACCTAGAAAATGGAGTGACTTCATTCCATCGTATTGCTATTTTTGGCTTCTTCATTTGTTTGCGGGTATATCAATATTTCGGTGATATTAACGTTTCACTGTATTCTGATTTATCGAATCGTAACACTCGGCAAGCATATTGATGGGGAACTCAGGATATGATGAGAAGGCTGAGCACTCAATCGTCCCGTTGCCATCCCAGACCAATTTCCACACACCATCTTCTTTCACGGCGTACCACATGCCTCCGCCTCCCTCTTTGTCTGACACTCCTCCTTTAGCATACTTTCCTTCGATCTTTGATACTGTGATGGTGAGCGAGGTATCGACAGTGTTGTGTTTCAGCGCTATATACTTTCCCATAACATATTTGAGGGTTGCCGACTCATCTATGGTGGGGAGGGGAGTGAGCGGTGCACTGATTTTCACCGTTGCGATCATTTTTTCATAGATATTGAGATCACTTGCGTTCTTTAGAGATACTCTTATCAGGGCTATTTTGTTGCCTGGGATCTCAAAGAAAGTGATTGGTAAGGACGCAGACCCTTTTGAGGTAGGTGGGACACCATTGATCGTCATGGGCTGCACCATCCATGTTGCCTCATATCCCACGGTGCCACCAGACGTCGTGATTTTCTTGATAGAGCCTAGAGTATTGTAATTTTGTATTTCTGCACCAGCCACCTTCACATATTCTTCAAGTGATAGATTGGCGTAACTACCGAGTGCGTTGCCTTTTGAGATGACGATAGCAGCACTTACATCAGCATCGGTCGGCTTGAGCATAGGATCGAAGGACGCGCCAGTCTGAGAGTTAGCAAATTCGCTAGCAACCCAATCGCTTGGATAGTCCATCGAGTAGCTATATTTTGTATTTTCATACGTTTTCCATGTGGTTTCTTTGACCGGAGGGGAAGTGGGGACTACTGGACTCGATGAAGTGGGGACTATTTGACTTGCTGAAGTAGGCACTGCCGTAGGCTTGGCCGTGGCAACTGCACCATTTTGACCTTTGCCTAGGAAATACATCCCAATGCTGGAGGCCACGAGTACCGGGATTGCGATGACCAAACCGATGATGATGGGGGCGGGAGATCGTGGAGAGGGAGCGACAGGTAGAGGGACAGTTGGGGGGATTTTTTCTTGCATATATTTCATGATCTCAGAAAAACTCAACTGAGTCAAATACACTCGTTCCGATTAGGAAACGGTATCATTTTCGTGCCTATTTCTTACCGCAGTTCCAGTAGCATGGTCCAACTGTGCTTATGATATTTTCCCGCGGGACAAATCCCCACTCACGTGAGTCGGAGCTCTCTGGTCTGTTGTCACCCAGCATGAAGTACTGACCGGAGGGGATCTGCACTGTTTGCTCCTCAGCCAAAAAAGTACTCCCTGATGTATACACTGTAGATGATATGTATTTGCCTTCATCTAGTTTTTTTCCATTTATATATATGTCACCCGATCTGAGCATCACTGTTTCTCCGGGTAGCCCAACGACTCGTTTGATGTAATCTACTCCTGCACTTTTTGGTGACACAAATATTAAGACGTCACTTCTTTTAACCTTCGTATTATTTTGGTTTACTACATCCGTCATCACATACATGCCGTTAGTGTAATTCGGATACATTGCTACACCTTTGATCTGGTACGGTCTGCTCATGAATAAGTAGATGAACGTGGGGATCGAAGAGAGGAAAAGGATCGAAAAAAGTAATCCAAATGGCACAGCTATCACGATCTTGAGCCACTTTGGAAGAGATGTCCATACACAGAGGAGGACAATGCCAACTATGCCGAGGAGGGGGAAGATGAGCCCAATCAGGATCAGTGCTCCTACGAGAACCATTCTCAATACGTGAGCATTTCTTGGTAGAGGTTTTTTACTAACACCTTTGTCGAGAAGGTGATTGTAGGGCATGATTTAGTATATCAAAAAGTCAGAAATGTTCTGAATTCGCGATTTCAAAACACATCTTCGTCTTAACTCAAATCCGTAAATGGATTGTAGGCTACCTCCCACAAGTACCCATCATGATCGGCAAAATATCCTGAGTACCCACCCCAGAATGCATCTTGGGGTATCTTGATAGATTGTGCTCCCGCATCCAGAGCTTCCTTATAGATCTTGTTCACTTGTTCTTTCGAGGAGACATTGTGCGCGAGAGTGATAGAGGAGAGTCCTGGACTCACGGTCGGCAAGGAGACATCCTTGATCAGTTCTTCCTTGGGGCACAGTGCGAGCCATGTGCCCTCCATTTCTAACATAACATATTCATCTTTCCCATTGTAGTCGTGGGGTTTGAAACCAAGTCCAGCGGTATAAAAATCAAATGATCTATGGAAATCGTGTACGCCCAAAGTGATTATGCTGATTTTTGATTTCATGATTTGATTATACTTTCTGGGCAGTTCACATGCTGAGTGACATAGAATGTGAATATGTAAGATGCACCTCGGGGGATCAGAGCCTGCTTATATCTACTTGCTGATCCTTTGGATCTGCTGGATCTGAGTAAATATAATCTGCAATATCAGTACTCGGTATGACACCATAGTCTGAGATGAATTTATCTACTTTGATGTCGGGATTGGTCTTAGTGAGCTCAATTAGATTCGTAAAGAGCTGGTGAAGTTCCAGAGAAGGATAAGTATTCAAGCCAAACTCTACTTCTTTGCTATCACCTTTAATTAAGCAGTTATGGTAAGTGAAATCCGTTCCATTCCTGCGTTGACCTGTGCGTCTTACGTGCGCAATTTCTCTAATATCCTTCAGGAGCATTTCATCTTTGCCAAATAGAGTTTGTGAAATGATACGGTCTCGTTTTAGTATTACTTTAAATCTTTTATTGAGTATGAAGAAAAGAAGTTCAAATAGTGCTACTCCGATCACAAATTCCTTTACAGAACTTGCGTTGATGCCTCTAAAAATAATATAAAAGGGAGTCCCAATAAAGAGAGCAAACTGCATGAAAATCATGCTGAAGTGTACTTGGGAAACGATGCCTTGATTTAAGTTGACAGTATTTGAGAGGAGAGGAGGTGGCGTACTGATTGAATCTGAGGCGGGGGGCAATGTAGAAATGACAAGCGGAGTATATGTAGGAGTCTGGCCAGATGGAATATCTGTTTGCTGTGGTATGAAATTGGGTATTACTGGATCGTTTGTCATATGATTCCAATCATATAGATATTACCAATCGAGCGCAAGCCTATGCCTGATATGTTTGTGTAAAATGGGTTCATTGGAGGTATTTCAGATCAGAAGGATTGCAAGCGCTGATGATTTTACTGCTCAAGGCTTTGAACCCGAGGCTTACTGGCATTTTCGACCGATGGTGTCTCACATGTAGCAGTTGACTTCGTGTCAATCACTGCCATCAATCCTTTACAACATTTGTCTGTATTGTTTGGACAGATTATTCCATTGATACAAATTGACTCACCTATCTGTTTGCACTGTGCGTCAGTCTCTGCGGGAACTGCAGGCACTGATGTGATTGCGGTGGCCGGAGGTTGAGGCATAGTCCCTTCTATCTTTAGCGCATACGAGACTCTTTGCATAGAGTCCTCATTGGCTAGCGTAAAACAATATGCATAGCTGACATCCGTACATCTCGGTGGTGCAGTAATACAATCTGTATCCTTTATTGTATAGTCCTTTATTTCTTCGATTGATCTAGCTAGTTCATTTTTCCAATTCAATTCCTTTATCTTAAAGGTAACAGAATCTTTTGTAATGGCACTTAAAGTAGCAACGGTATCCTCGACGCAACTATCCTTAGGAGAGAAATGGAAAGTATCACCTAAAATGACTTTTTTGTCTTGAAAGAGTATTGATCTGTACATTTCAGGGGATGGGGCAGTGCCCAAAGTGGGAGATATCAGAACGGGGATATCTACTGATGTTGGGGTGATAGATACCGGAGGTATATTTTCGACCTTATCAAATCTGGTATTCACATACCATCCTCCTCCAGCTATGATCATAACCAGTACAGTTAGTCCCACTATCAGGAGTGGGATAAACACCCCGTTGTTACTTCGAGCATGATTACCCTCAACCTGAGGTGCACCAGGCGTTGTAGGTCGCTCTTGGACTGGGGAACTGTTCTGTGCTTTCGGAACGACATTCTGATCCATAGGTTGAGTATAGCAAAAACACCTTGTTCATCAAAGTTTCGCATCGGGATCATCGTAGAGTTCTTTTAGTGTTCCAACTGTTCTTGTCAATCTAGCTAAAACCTCTTTATGTTTGTATCCGGCGATTACATTTACACCTGCAGAGATAAGAGCTTCGTTAATAGGGAGAATTGAAGGGGCCGTTCTCACTTCTTTAAACCCATCACGAAATTGAACGTGCATTCCTCTTAAATCCTGTTGGGATAGAGCGTACACTAACGTACCAACGTTGGTATTTCTCATTGCACCAGCACACATCTCACAGGGCTGAGCAGTGCTGAGTATGAGACATCCATCGAGGTGTCGGTTCCCGATATGTTGTTGTGCCTGTGTAAGTACCACCATTTCTGCATGTTGGGTAGAATCACCTCGTGCCTTCACCATATTTGTTGAACGCGCAAGTACCTCAATTGCTCCGTTGACATATCTTACTACTGAGGCGGCAAACGGAAACTCAGTCTTTTCAGGATCATCAGGATTAGGAAGTTGCCCGAGCAACTCATCGAATTCCTGACTGAGACCTGGATGACTTGCCTCAAACTCTCTTATTAGTCTTTCGTGTTCTTCGGACCACAGCCCTTCAAGAGCCCCACCTGGATCACTGTTAACTCCCGCAGCACTTTTATATCGAGCAAAGTCCTGACTGAAATCTTGATGTGTTGATTCGCTCATAATATGTATTCGAACATTGCTTTTGATAAACGGAACCTACTGCCATGCCTATGGTAGATAAGAGTATATAGGCTCTATGGATGGTTTTGTAGAAGATTAAGAAGTTAGTTTATTTATTTCCATAATCAAGTCTTTACTCGCTTTTACATAATCAGATGAGTCGTAAAGAAAAGTATTCCATCCCGCTTCTTTTGCAGCAAGAACATGCTCCTTGCTGTTTTCTATAAATAATATCTGGCGAGGGCCAACACCCGCTCTCTTCTGAGCGAGTTCAAATATTTCCTTTTGAGGTTTGCGTACCTTTTCAATACTTGAGTCGATAACTACAGTCCATTTTGTCTCGGGGATCAATCCCTTTTTATTTATCGCATCTAACATACCAGGGTACATATTAGTCAGCTGACCAATTCTAATATCTTTTGGTATGGATGCGAATACAGGTACAATTGAATCATTTTTCTCAAATCTATCAACGAATTCATCGAGGAAGGAATACCGATCGGGAAAGTTCAATCCAAACTCCTTTTCCATCAGGGGAACCAAAGATTGTATATCGGTACCCAGGCAGATCTCCTTCTCGTAAATGGCGAAGAACTCACTAAAGGCGTCATCATGGCCTGCGTCTATTCCAATACTACGTCTCAATTCCTCCCACTTATTTGTGCAACTAAAATCTTTGAGTAGAACACCGCCTACATCAAAATATATAAACTTAATCATACGAGGTAGATTTGCATGCCTTTCTCTGCCATATTCCTGAATGGTGGACCGCATTGGAACCACTAAGGTTACTCTATAGCGAACATAATTTTTTCCTTGCAATTTTTATTTGCTGTGTCTATTAATCCACTCATGTCATGTTTTTTGGTCGAGATTTCTGTTCCATCGCTGACCCAAACTGCGATTGATTGATCAAGCTGTTGAACGACATATTTGACGTCACATTTAGAGAATGCGGATTGTATCTGTTCCCAACTGCGAGCTGGTTTGATAAAAGTGTCTGCTATGAAATACAAAAGAATACCAGCGAGAATAATCAAAAATAGATAGAGATACTTATTTTTATGCATATATTATTGGTAATAACGATATGTTCTCCGCTTTCATGTGTAAACCAGACCTGCTCGTACTCCTACCGATTGATAAGAGTATAATAGCCCTATGAACACTTTTGTACAAGATATCGAACAACTCACTCTAACCAATACATACTTCAGGAAAGTGATATATACAGGTCAACATGCACAGCTTGTGGTCATGTCATTGCTCCCGAACGAAGACATTGGTATGGAAGTGCACGAAACGACTGATCAGTTCCTCAGGATTGAAAAAGGCGAGGGAAAAGTCATCATGAATGGAGAAGAGCACCTCATCAAAGACGGGAGTGCAATCATCGTCCCGGCGGGAACCCAACATAACATCATAAATACATCATCTAAGAACCCGATGAAGCTATATACGATATATTCACCTTCACATCACAAAGACGGGACTGTCCATGCTACGAAGCAGGAGGCAGAGGCAGATACTGCAGATCATATATAACTTCAGGGCTGATTTGCTCCAGGCAATAGACGATGTTCCGACTTATCACTCTTTTGTGACCTAAAAGTTATCGATAACCTAATAAAAAATGAATACTATAGATTTTCTCAGACAATTTCGCATTGGAGGATATGCACTATTTGATCTCGGCATATCATTTTTAGGAATCTATTTGCTTTCACCAATATTGTCAAAGATATTTCTCAAGCTTGGGATTAAAATACCAAAACGAAGCTGGTTGTTATTTACGTTACCATTGAGTATCTTGATCCATCTTCTCATAGGAAAAATGACTCTTATGACGAAAAACTTTATTGACCCACATGGTCAGTATGTGCTGAAAATATTGATTTTAGGTTTATTTGCTCTTGGAATAAAAGGTGTAAAGAGAGTTAAATAAATATAGATTGCCAATCTGCCTGATATCCACTTGCTCTCTCAAACTGAACCAACATGAGCTTGTCCTGTTACAATTTGAAGAATGAATCTAAAAAACGATAGTTACGAAATCTGTATCGGCACGAAAAACTTCACCGAAAAGTATTTCAGAGATGAAAAAGGATGGCTAAAGATTTCAGCAACGGGTAAGGAATTTCGAATGACTGCTGAACAAGCACTCAATCATATGCTGCCTGCAATGGCAGGTGTTAAACCGAATCTGATCCTGAAGGTAGAACATCACGAGATGGATGAAACGTAAACAATTGTGTTCCTCGCATGGAAACACGTTGAGTAACTGAGAGATCGAAATGATTGTGCCACCTGCATACTATTCACCAACACGATTTTTAGACTCGAGGGCAATCACCACTGAAGAATGAAACCCTTTTGCGACGAGCCAGACTCCGAGTGAAAGCTCAAATAGCGCGACAAAAAGTGCAGACAGTCCAGCCAATGGGTCATGCTGCCCAACGAGCCCGAACACGACCGCGAGGTAACCAGCGATGAGTACGGGCCCCCCGATGATACCAATCAGAGAAAGGCCTCTAGGTACCAGGCGTGACTTGTATAGTAAGAAGCCCAACAGCAAATCGTTTATGGCCGGCATGAAGCTTTGGCTCAGTAGGAAGATGCGATCATACAGTATCGCAAGTGTGTGGCTGGTAACCAACGCGTTTGTTCCTGCCTCGATCTGCCGTAGAGTGACTATTGTTAAGATGCATGCCACGCCAATAAAAATAGAGCTTGCCTCCAGAACTCTGGAGGCGATGAGACCCAGCGCAAGGCTTTCATTCTGCTTCTTGAGGGTAGGGAAGAGCACGACTGCAGTGCTGATACCTGCGAGGGCCACGATGATCTCGAGGACACCTCCGATCATAGCAGCGGTATCTGGGCCAGCACCAAGGATGTAGCTCGCACTTTTGACCTGGGTATAGAGTACAAGTGATGGGATTGAGACGAAGGTGAGGAGGTAGAGTACACCTGCCGCTAATGATATTTTTCTGGAGGACTGCAAAATTCTCTTATCTGTCTCGAGTATCTGTGTGTTTGAGTATATTTTTCCTTGCATCGCTCATCGTAACACATAAAAAATTTCTCGTACAAGAGGATGTTCGTCCAGAATCATCTAGATGATGATCATCAGGAGGTTAAATAATTCCGTCCAAGAACTGCAGCATTTACGCAGCATGTTTTTGTCTCGAGTTCCTTAGTCTCTTTATTAGGTAGAGAGTCAACACTAAGACTAGAATGACGATAAGGAATCCAATTTGGAATATTGGGTCACCGATTTTTTCCTTGAATGTTTGAATGATGTGAGCTGTCTGATTGATTTTAATGTACTCAATCGTATTCCCAGAAAGCGATGGGCCGAAATGGCCGTTTTCCTGACGATTAAGCCAAATCTTTATTACATCTCCGTTTAGCACCGTCACAGAAGAAGAGCCGAGTTCCAAACGATTTTCTGGAACATAACGGAAATCAACTACGAGAATATCACCAGACTTAACTGCTCCATTGGCTCCTTGAGCATCAGAAATAAGTATATTAAAGGTTCCGGCGTCTCCAGTTATTTGTCTGTCTTGAACTTCTCCAATTACCACCATTTCCGAGTTCGTCTGAGCTTCCTCAACTTGTTGAGGCGATGGAACTGCGTAAATGGATCTAGTCGAAAGAAATAGATAGAGCAGAATTGAAAAGATAGCAAGTGGCTTTCTCATAGTAGTGTATTTTATGAAATATGCTTAATGTATATGTACATATTACTATGATTTGGTTCGAGAATCATAATGCAAATATAGCCGTATAGTTTTCATGCACTATGAAGGTTTTCGCTGACTTTAGGCTTGGTTGTCCTGAGTTTATCGAAGGATAGCTCAAAAACTAATCTGCTTTGTATTCGATACCACCCAATCTCTCTAGGGATACTTTCTGACCTGTTTTATCTATAAGTACGTATGCACAATCTGCGATATCGAAAACTCTATCATCACTCAGGATGTCACTAAGAACTGTCCAAATAGGCCCACCGTGTGTAACGATGCCAATCGTTGAGTAGTTTTCACTACTTGCAACTTCCGCAAACACGTCCTGTATCCTTTCTACAAAATCATCTTGAGACTCAGCTCCTTGTATTTGACTTCTGTAGTTCTTCAGTTCTTCGACCAATTCCGGATACTGTATTTTTGCTTCGCTCTTTGTCATTCCCGTCAGAATCCCATTCTTATTTCTTTCTTTTAAATTTTCAACTGTTTTAACCCCACACCCTAACTTAGCTTTTAGAATCATTGCAGTTTGCTGTGCACGTATCAAAGGACTACAAAATAGGATTTGTATACCTGAGGTCTCTAGCTTATGAGCAAGTTCGTGGGTCTGAATAGTACCCTTGTCCGACAACTCATCATCATGGGCACCCCCATATCTATCCTCAGTATCACCAGTGGTTTGTCCGTGTCGAATTAGATAAATCTTCATTGTTATTGTAAATATCATACACTCTCCGGACTCAAGGTATTGATGAGGCATCACTCAGTAGACGAAGGAGCAACTGGCTTTTCTTCATTGTTCCGCTCTGACCGAAGCTTTGCTCAATCGCATTAAGGCTTTTCAAAAACCCTGTATGGGCTTCATAGCTAGAGGAAGATTGAAATAAAACTGCTTACTTCAATTTCTTGATTATTTCTGAAACTTTTGGACCGAAGTGAAGTAGAGAATACAATAAAAGCAAGCCGCCTATTGTGGTTGCTATGCTTTCTAGTGAATATTTTTCAAATAGGTCAGCCCTTAACTTATATGCTGAAACTCCAACACCGAAAAAAATTAAACCAATTCCCAAAGAAAGTAAATTCACGTATCGATTGATTATTTTCTTCTCCATACTTATTAAAAACTACCAGCGCGGAAGAATATAAAGATTAGCGCAACAATGATAACCAAGAAAAACCATATTCTTAATAGTTCCTGTCTTTAATTTTTGATAGTTTAATTCCGATCATTCATAGACTTGCTATCATGTCTTTATGATACATTAATTTGGTTAGAAAATGAGCTATTTGCTCCCCCCTAGTAGACATGTTTCGGAACAGGGAAATAGATTTTGGGATTAGTCTACAGAATATCAAAGCTGTTTTGAGTTATTTCACTCTTTACAACCAAGCATTGCTTTCCCATCGCAATATTGCCCGGGTAATGGCGAATTAAGTGCTTTATATATGAGCCCAAAAACAGCGAACATGGGGGCTTCACGAGGCACCTCTATGATCACCGGCACACTCTCTGCACCTTTTATTGGCCCGGCGACCATTTCAAAACCCGGAACCTGTTCACGTAATTGAGCAACTCTAGAAGCTTGATTAGGACTCATCCTACAGGGGAGTGAATATGGGAGTAATTCAGCCATTTACTTATTGAGTATACATCAGACCTGTTCTACAAACGGTTAATATTGTCAGATTCAAACGTCTTGCTCCCCGGCGAGGATTCGAACCTCGAACCTTGATGTTAACAGCATCCTGCTCTACCGTTGAGCTACCAGGGAAATTTGTTTGCGTATGAACTCTCTACCTCGATATGACTTAAGTTGCTTCTCGCGGACTAAAGCCTCGTTTCGGTTAGTAACTCTCTCAGTATAAATCACTACCCAACGTCCATCAAAACGAGAAGTGTATGTATGGCAAAAATCATGGTCATTGTGTTGCCCAACTCTTTCATCTAGGTTAACAGTCTGACCGACATATATTTTGTCATGTCTCGGATTGTAAAGTGCGTATACAGTCACCATCTTTCAATGGTACCTCATCCTACCTACCTCCGCCAGCTGGCGGAGAGCTACCAGGGAAATTTGTTTGCGTATGAACTCTCTACCTCGATATGACTTAAGTTGCTTCTCGCGGACTAAAGCCTCGTTTCGGTTAGTAACTCTCTCAGTATAAATCACTACCCAACGTCCATCAAAACGAGAAGTGTATGTATGGCAAAAATCATGGTCATTGTGTTGCCCAACTCTTTCATCTAGGTTAACAGTCTGACCGACATATATTTTGTCATGTCTCGGATTGTAAAGTGCGTATACAGTCACCATCTTTCAATGGTACCTCATCCTACCTACCTCCGCCAGCTGGCGGAGAGCTACCAGGGAAATTGATTAATCGTGTGCTATCTACTTTGATTGGTACCGCATCCTGTCTACCTCCGCCAGCTGGCGGAGAGTTATCAGGGATATCGATATTTTGAAAAGTACATGTCTATTCTACCAAATAATCTCTACAGCAGGTGGGGACCTGACGAGAGTCTAGTTACAAGCACGAGATATCGTGAGGTGAAGAAGCATCCTCCAGTTTTGAGCACTCATGGTGCAGCAGCAAAGGCAGCGTCACCCTGATATTGACCCAACTGGTCGGTGCCATAATATATAGTCGCTGGAACAGTGGTGAGGGCAGTGGGACTGCTGAGGCTGGCCTTGGTAACTCCGTTCACCTTCAACACATCTTGCAACGAGTTGTAGTTGATCGTGATCGCGTAGGTAGTGCCAGCCACTATCGCACCTGTCGCATCCCAGGTGGTCGTGATCCTCGTGCCATTTCCTCTGTGATGGAACTGCACTATATTATTTGCTCCCCAGTAGGCAAGGATATAGTTGTTGCTATCTCCGAATATAGTCACTATAGCCGCATCTAGTGATGTTGTCCCGCCGAAGTTCAGCATATTTGCAGCCGAATGGCGAGGGGTGTAATTGAACGAAATCTCTCCAGCTGATGTTGTTAAGTTATACACACTTTGGGTCAATGTGTCTTTGCCATCTACCCGGACTCCGCTCGCCTCAGTACTATTGGCCAGCGATGCGGGGGTGAGGGTGAGGGTAACAGCGGTCAGGGCGAAGGAATAAAAGTCATCGATATAATACTGAAAGCCGGATCCTGTCCCTCCCCAACTTTGAACATCCAAGTATGCGAAATTTTGATCCGCTCTATGTGTACTCGGGTACAAACTCCATGCAGTTGAGCTTATTGTATTTAAATTCCCTCCATCCACCCCGCCCATGGTTTGTCTGGGGAACCAAGGCTCAAAGTGAGTTATAGGTGATATTGTCCCTGCAACTTTTTTCCCAAAGACCCCAACAGAATAATATTTGCCTTGAGTTACACTGCTATAGCTGAATTTGATTCCTTTATTATAGCCAGCCGTCAAAACTTGTACCCCAGATGATCCAGAATGCATGTTCGCAACTTCTTGTATGCCCTCACCTGCAACCAGATTATTGTTGGACCAGCCTGTGGGTATCCACGGATTGCCAGCTCCAACTTCGAGTGATGGATTTGTAATGTTGTTTGCTTGTACCTCCACCTGATGCCAGTAGCAGGTACCGGTGGCTGCTGTATTGATGAGTTGTATTTGTTCACTCTCTGCTGCAGGAGACTGCCAGGTGAATACATATACATCAGGAGCTGTGCGAGTACTGGTCGTAGTCCCTGTAAGAGAGCTGATGACCGTACTCCCATCTGCTCGAGTCACTTGGATCTTCGGTGCACAGGTCCCATCACTATTGCCTATGGCTCGGAGGACATAGTTCCCATTGAGTGTTGCACTAAATGTGTTGTACATCCCTAGATTCGCAGCAGTACTGGTGAACTTGTATCCCCCAGAGAATATCTTCTCTCCTGTAGCAAGAGCAGTAGGAGTAACTCCTGCTACTGCAGTACGATTGAGCAGTGCTGCAGCACTGGTGATCGCTTGAGCCTGAGTAGCACTCAAGGTGATATCGTAATAGGCTACCGCTGCTACATAGGCTCGTCCAAATCCTGAGATCACTCCTGAGCTATTGACACTTCCTCCAATACCCGTACCTTGAGTGATTGATCCACTCCATGTCGGTGTCCACGCTGTTGCGGTCCCATCGACATAGTATGCCGTATCAGTGAGTGCTATGACTCCTGCAGCACTCATCGCAGGAGTGGCTGGTGCTACACTCATATCTCCATATCCTACGTTACCATATCCAATAGTAAACCGAGGAACGCTGCTATAGCTCATGAGTGGTCCACTGATACCTGAGGTATATTTCAACACTGCACTGTAGTGTGTTGCTGGATTGAGTCCACTGTACAGGATACGTCCTCCATCAAAGTACCATCCATTCACTGCATCCCATGTCGGACCACTACTCCCATACAGTGTATTGACTCCAGGATTTGCAATATTTGTTTTCGCATCTGTCACACTTGCTGCTCCCACTGCTTGATAGACTGCTACCGCATTGGCTTGCGGTACTCCTCCTGCAAGATACCAGGGAACTATGGAGATACCGTTCCAGTTATCATTCACAGCTGTCCCATTCATCATATATCCCCCTGTATTTGTGGTATTGGTATACAGGAGATTACTTGCATGCGGATGACTCCATGCTTCACCCGTCGTACCCAATGCTCCTACCGTACTATTCGTTGGTAATGCAAATACGACATCCCAGGATCCAGTGACTAATGTAGGATCTTTCCCTGTTCCTCCATTGTAAATCTGACTGACTTCATCTCCATTCCCTACATTGATACCCGATGGTGTTGTTGCTTCGTAGAGAGGACGTCTATAAATAGTGAGACCTTGGATAAGGGCGTTGGCTGAACTATTAAATAGTGTCTGATTGCCTATATCTTGAAGAGCTGAAAAACCTATTCCAGTAATAGCAGTTCCCGAAAATGTATTTGTTCCGTTTACACTAAAGCGAACATAATTAGTGCCATCAAACTTATTTTTGCTGTCCCAGCTAACAATAATGTTGTATGTTGTGCCTGCAGTCCAAGAGGAAATAGACGGCCCATTAATTTCGTGTCCTACAGAATCTGTAAAGTGAAGTGTATTATCTGTTTGCTTGAAGAAAGTTCCAAATCCTCCAGCTGACCCAAAGATTCCGTGACGTAACCCATCGTTGCCAGCCCATTCAGGAGTGATCCATAACACAATTGAGCCTTGATCTCCATCTACGTTTTGATAGAAATTTCCACTTACTTGATTGCCACGAGGGAAAGTTACTGTATCTGGTGTTCCACTTACATCAGTCTTTCCTTGCACCATTACCCCAGCTGCAAATGGCCCGGCGGGGGGAGTGCGTTTGGCTATAGCAGGAGTGAATGTTCCTGCTGCAAATGCCATGATAGTAGAAGGAGGAGTAATGAACTCATCAGGTACTTGACCATACACAGCTACATTCACTCCAGACTGGTTTACGAGTGATATCCCTGTGGGTGAATACACTCCTATCTTCCCTGAGCTATTGGCTACAGCACTGTATCCGGTACTGTATGTACTGGTACAGTCTTTCACTATGTTCCCGGGACTATTAGGATCAATCGGTAATCCAGCTATATGAGGAGAAAGTAATCCACACAGATCTGCCTCAGGACCTCCTGAGTTCTTTGCTATTGGCTTAGGAGTATTCAAGGGATACATCTGAGTAGGGACTACTCCTTTCATAGATACGAGATACGTATCTAATGACTTCCCTATGGTAGATACATCAGATGAGCGTTTCGTCTGTTGAGCAGCAGCAAACATACGGAAGGGATTCACTGCTACCAGTACTACAGTCATGAGGACTGCAATGATGAGGGTAGCGACTAATACTTCAATGAGAGTAAATCCACGAATACCACGGTGGCGTATCATACAGTCAGTATACGCAAAGACAGTCCATAAAGTCCATCGCGCCTGCCTGTCGGCAGACAGGTCAAACGCGACTATGTGGGATGCGTAAAGTCTGTAAAGTCCATAAAGTGACACCACAGTGTCATCCTGAATGATCCTTAAGCATCAGATCCTTCGCTACTCTCAGGATGACATGGGAGAGAGATTCTTCACTCCGTTCAGAATGACCCTGCATGGTTCACTTCTCGACAGGCTCGAAGTGACATGCTTCTCGACCCCGCAGAGCGGGGCAGGCAAGGCTCCGCGGGACAAGTCAGGTTATAACGTTGTCAAGTTATCAAGTAAAACACGGTCGAATTGCTGCAACATTAAATTGTTGAGGAAGCTCCGCGGGAGAAGTCAGGTCGAAAGTCATCACCACAAAATCTCAGAATGATCGATGTTAGAAGGGGAGTGTGCTGGGGACAGTGTCAGACTTACTCTGGCCATCACGGTATTTTTCCCATCGAGTAGGTATTTTCGCACGCTGATCTCCTGCTCCTACGTACACATTGCCGTAGGTCGCACCATACTCGAATACTTGCTTGGTGATTTTCACGTCATCCCGACAATACTCGATGATTTTGTCGATCTGTCCAGTTTTGTACCACTCAAGTGCTTGGAGACCATTTGCAGACTTTTTCACTCCGAGCGTGGCTTGGGAGACGTCGTTGAGTCCAAAGCGGCGACCTGTCGTCTTGCGGATATCCTCAAGCATATCAAAGCGAGAAAACGCAAAGACATCCCCATGGTAGTACGCCTGGAGGACAGGCAAATCAAATCCATCACTGTTGTAACCGATTACATATGATGCAGTCTCAAGACGGGGGAAGAGATCAGAGAGTTGATCCTCAGTATAACTATGATAGATGCCGTCGGTGTAGTCATATGCGATGACCACTGAGATGCCCAACTTTGCTGGATCCGAGAATTGTCGAAACGAATGTTTTGTCTCTATATCTATGATGATTGGCTTGGACATATCTAGAGTTTGATTGTAGGTGGACCAGTATCAATTACAAGTCTTGACATTGAGAGGCAGAACATGAAACATAAAACATAAAATATAAAATATGAAATATGGAGTATGAAACAGAGAACGGAGAATGCCAAGCATCATTGATTGACTCTCTGAATGTAGTTCAGAGTCCATGCGCGGAAAACAGCATGGTTCCTGATCGTCATCAGGAAGTCAAGGAAAAGAACATAAAACATGGATTGTGAAATAGGCAGAAGATCACTCAATGGACTTTGTGCTTTGACTTGCGGTTTTCGCGGAATATTTCGATTGAAACGGGCTGCTCAGTACCTCTGGATTTCACCTGAGGGAGGCGCATATCTATCCGATTGAGCGTGTCTTGGAATTGTTGTCTGAAATATGATGACATCTGATAAAACATATCGATTTCCTTACGAGGGAGTTTATCCACGGTGTTTTCAATATATTCATCTATTTTAATGATCGACCACAGTGCGTCGATGAACTGGTCATTGCTCATATTGAGTGAAAAGACATCACCCAAGTGAGGTCTAATGAGAAGCTTGTTCATTTGTATGTCGCGCTTCATCTGTGAGATGGGAGGCTTTTGTTTGAGGATGCTATGATTCAAGAGAGCTACCGCATCAAAGGCGTCGAATTTTTTACGATTCGTTTTGATCATGAGTTTTTTGAGAAATTGAGTATTCATATTCATTCTGCTGATTTTAAAAGATGATTTCAAGAGATCAAAACTAGGGCAATATGTTACAATCGATAACACCTATGTCATCATTACTCACTCGTATCCAAACTGAAGTCATCGCCGCGATGAAAAGTCGTGATTCTGTGCGTCTAGAAACTCTCAGACTCATTGTATCACAGGCCAAATACAAGCAAATCGAAACACAAAAAGATCTGACCGATGAGGACATCATCACGGTCATTCGCAAGCAGATCAAAGAGCTCACTGAGGCTAGTGCTCAGTTTAGCGCGGCTGGGAGAAATGACCTCAGCGAAGCAAATACCGCACAGGTCAATATCTTACAGTCATATCTCCCTGCGGAGATATCAGACGAGGAGTTGAAAAAACTCATACAGGGATTCATCGACGAGAATATGCCTGCATTCACAGCAAATCCGCGAGTTCTCACTGGTAAAGTCATTGGTGCTTTGCGATCAAAGGCATCTCCAGATCGTATATCCAAGATGTACGGACAGATGATGTCGAAGGTCTAAGGTCGAAAGTCGAACGTCAAATTGTTTTCATGTTCAAGGTTATCAGGTTGGGAAAGCGAAGAGTCTAGAACGTAGAGTTTATAACGTACAACGGGAATACAAGATGGTTTGTATAAATTATCAGTTCGAGCCCCGAAGGGGCCACGTTGTGGTTAGGCATACCTATTCATTTCAAGTGTCATCCCAGCGCATGCTGGGATCTTTCGAATGGATCCCGGATCCCTCCTTCGCTCCCGCAGAGCGGGACAAGTAAGGCTTCGGATGGGCAGGCTTGTCCGGGAAGTCAACAGAGTACGTTGATTTCCAAACTTTTCATTGATTTCCTGATGACGATCAGGAACCATGCAGGACTCTGAGCTAAACTCAGGGATTCAGGGTAGAGACAACTAAGACACCAAGAAAACCACTTGCTCATCATCCATTATCAGCTACCACTTCTTTGGCTTCATGGGAGACACCTTCTTCGTCGACTTCGAGATGTTTGGTATTTTCTTCTTTCACTGTATGATCCACGGACACGAGATTTTCTTCAGCATTCGCTGATTCTGTTTGAGCGATGTCTTCAGCCTCCTTCTTTTTGATAAGTGATTTGCTAACTTGTTTTGCAGCTGACAATTTTGCTTTGAGGTAGGTGATGAGTTGTGCACCGTTCAGGTTATTGATCAAAAATACTGGGATGATAAACCCAACATCATCGAGTGCTTGCTGCCGCATTTTCGCATCCTTTGATAGAAATTTATTTAATATATTTGTGATGATTGTTGTATCTTGTTTGATCCAATCCAAACGTGTGTGGACATCCTCTGAAGTTGGCACTTCACCTTCTTCATATTGGGATACCCAGAGGTTACGTATCTCCTCATATTCATCCAAAGATTGCTCCTCAGGGAGCGGGATGAGCTGATCGATTTGCATTTCGGGATCGACCGCTGTCTCAAGTTGTTCTTTGAACAGGTCAACATCTGCTCCTACTCGTGGACCCCCATCTGCTCCTGGTGCGCCCAAGAGGTTCGATGTAGAGCCCAGCTGCTTCACCGCAGATTGTATGATCGATAATGCTTTTTGTGGCTCGACTCCGACTGTGGCTTTGATTTTTTCAAGCGTTTGTTGATCGGCAATAGATGTGGCAGTACTAAAGATGCTGATCGTAGACTCAACCTGTTTTTTACTTAGTCCTGACTCAGTCTGAATAGTGGTGATCACAGTATCATCAGCAAGAGTCCGTTTGAGGATGGCTTGGGTAAAGTTGCGTACCTTTTCATTTTCAAATAGTGATCCACCTCCACCACTGGTAGAAGTTTCACTCGAAGTAGTATCGCCAATAGATGTTGTACCTCCTACAGATGTTGCACCGCCTATAGATGTCGTCTTATTTATATTGTTGTTCGTAGTTTTTGTATACTGCATATCGGACGATGAGTCGGTGTCAGACATAGCTGCCTGCTCCTGCCGGATATTGTTTGTTGTAGATATACTTGCAACGACTGGTGCTAGTGGAGCAGATGTAGATGTGGTTATGGCCCCGGCAGTGATGGTTGCCTTGCTGATTTGCGTCAGCAAATCAGTTGCCTTGGTATCGCTGATCTTCGTGATCTGAGTGATATTCGCGAGCGATTGGGCGCGTTCGATCACTGATCGTGTTTCTTTCAATACTAGCCTCACTTGATCGCTTGAGATGTTTGAGATTTTCGCTATTGACTCAATGATCTTGCTGAGAGGCTGCATCGTCTGCTGAGAAAAAGTCTGCAGGATGCTCTTCACCGACTCTTCTGAAACACCGGAATGCTGAGCGATCGCGGTCATTGTCTGTGTGTTGTTCAGTATATTTCCAACTATCTGTTGACTCACTTGGCTGATGCGGTCGCTTGATGCCCCGCTCGATTGAGAAACGACCTTGTCGAGAGAGAGCGTATCGGAGGTGTTCACGAGTGCTGCTTCGATTGACTTCGTCAACTCACTTCGTCTCTGGATATTTTCTTGACTTGTGGTTGATGCCGTGGAGAGCATGTAGCGTGCATAGCTATCATTTTTACTCGTCGCTCTATTAAAGAGCTCAGTACGCACATTCAAATATTTTTGACGATCTGATGAAGTCGTTGCAGTCAAAGGATTTTGCAACAGTCCAAAATTCTGTCGTGCAGACGATAGCAATGTTTTGTTTGTCTCGAGCCGTGCGACATCACGGAGAGATGTTGCTCGTAAGCCCATAGTCGAGGCGATATCGGCGGTATGTGCCTGGTGAACTTGCTCGACATTGTCTAGACGGAGCGCTTTCTGCGTCAGTGATGAAGTCTTGGTTGAAGATGTAATCGGTGTATCTCGAACGATATTTGTTGGTACTCGCATTGGCTGTGGCACGGGGCCTTTTGGAGGAGGTGGGTGGATGCCATCTCCGAGACTTTTGAGCGCAGAGCCCATCGCATATATACCATCACAACAATAATCTCTAAATATACGAAGGAGCCACCACGGGAAAAATATGACCGCCCACATCATTATCAGACTGATTGCGTACTCAGCAAATGTATCTATATAGTTTGCACTGTTGAATGCATTGATTGCAGTGTTGCCGAGTTGGGCAGGACCGCCATAGGTGATAATGAGCGCATTTGGATAGACATATCCGAGGTAGCTATTGATACGTGAAAAATCAAATTGAAATGGTATCCCATAGCGCCAGAGTGCTCCCGTTGCACCCAAAAAGAGAGCAAACAGAGGACCATAAAATAACCATTGGAAAAATACCCCGATCCAGATTTTGCCGGTATTTCGAATGAGAGGAAATGAAAGGAGTATGGGCAAAAATGGAGATACAAAGAGCATGAACCATAGCAATATCTTGCGAAGTATGATCATGATACCCATGGTGTAGTACGTGAGGTTCGTGAGACGAAGCATGAATACTTGGGCATCTATGGACTCCTGGACACGGATATTAATATCTCTACAACCGATGAATCCAATATAGTTTGCCTCGGTATTGTGAGATCCGAAGTAGACATTGAAAAGTTGTCCACCCCCGAGAGACAATATGAAAAAGCGCATGAATATTTCGGATATCTGGATGAGCAAAAGAACAATTGCAGCGGACAGAGATATATAGAGGAGCGATAGTGCGATTTTGCCGACAGATCTCCAGACTCCAAACTCCCCAGATAGTCGATACCTCATGCGTTGAGCGAGGATCATCCATACTCCAAGTACTCCTGCCATCAGGATGACTACAGATATGGCAATATTTCGGGATACGCCCCAGATCTCTTTGATCTTCGGATTGTCATCGATAGCCGAACGACTCAGCGTCCAAAACAAAAACTGTCTGGCTCGCTCATTTGATTTGCCAAGCGCGGTGATGGCTGAGTCCTCGGCCCAATAATGATTGGCACTCGGGTTGTCGATGAAGTTCACATCAGTTGCTACAGGGGTCACAGACGGGAGCGGTGCATAGAGATTTGCACACTTTTCTGTAGCTGTGTCTGTCTGACTGCCGACTGTGTTCAATTGCTTTTTGTAATCGTTATATCCTGTTGGACGGATGTTTGCTGGATTTGGACTGCTTGTTTGACCAGTAGAATAAAACTCAGGAAATCCTATGGGGCACTTCGGGGCGTTGCCACCTGATAGTTTGCAGGGAATAGGGGTGATACCAAGCTGAATATAGTCATACATGTCCTTTCCGGTCGCCTTTTGTGCATGTATTTGAGATACAGAAGTTACGAGAAAAGCACACATGAAAAACAAAACAGCGATACGGAGGAAGAAACGAGATGAGAATGTCACCTAACTATACTAATTGATACAGTTGTCATTGACAAGAGATTTTGTGAACCTGTATGATGGAGTACTATGTCAAACTATTTTAAAAAGGTCCTACTTTTAACAGTCTTTGTACTCCTGTTTGTACCTGCTTACACCCACGCAGCAGATTTTGAAAAAAATTCTGAAGGTGCTATGGAGTTCACTTCATCAAAGATGGCCTCGAGCGTACATAGAATCAAGCTTGTTCCGACAAACACGTTATCAAAAGAAGAATTCCTCAATATCTTTGTATTAGGTTGTGTGACCAACGATAGATTAAAGGGAGATATCGTCGTTGGGAGCTGGACGTTTTCCAATCTCACGGGTGATGTCTGTACGACTGGTACTCAGACACACGATGTGCTCTGGTGTAACGCCGAATATCGATCGGCCCCAACAGGATACTGTGACGCCGTCGCGAATGCCAAATGGAAGCGATTGGGACGGATCAGTTATGGTCTCGAGGGGTCCCAGCCACAGCTCAAAAATGGCAAAGCCTTTTCGTGTTTAGCAGATACTTTCTGTAACGATGGCTCGATGGAGCTCTCTCCTACAGATTCGATCGAGTGGCAGCAAAAAAATGGATATCATGAGACACTCAATTGGTTTTACGCTGTCGGCTATTTCACTCCCGTTGTGACAGCCGATGTCCCAGTAGACGGGAACTCGCCCAAAATCAAAGATCAGATCTTCAAGCCCAGCAACCAAGTCAATGTTATTAAATACAGATTTGATCCGTATGGATATGTATTTGATGCTCAGACCCTTGAGCCGCTTGCCAACGTTCCTGTATACCTATTTGAAAAGTGGCAGCCTGTGGTGAGTCCAACTCCTCCAGCCGCTCTCGAGTTTTATAACAATCTGAGTGACAATAATATTGGAGTTGCCTCGGTACAGAACACCCTTGCCACTGGTTCATTTGCATTTGTAATAGCCAATGGGACATATGCGCTGGACGTCCTTACAGCCGCTCCAGATCAGACGCTCCCCTATACAAGTCGAGCGAACAGTGTGTTGGTCGATGCCAGTCAGGCATCAGCAGTCCGGGGAGCAAAACAAGACAATGGTACCTATAAAGTGTTTGTCACCGTTGATCAGAAATCAAAAGAGTTATATACCGAACTGTACCCAACTAACGCGGCTACAATAGAGGACATCGTGCAAGCCAATGGCAAAATTCAACGTCGTGATTTGCCCGTCACTGCATCCAAAATCGGAGTATCTGCCACGCGACCCCTTACTGTCATCAACGAAACGAATGCACGGAATAACGATGCAGGATTGTATGTTTTCGGTACAGTCTCTCATCCATATACTCTCGTTGAGGCAGTCATCGATGGCGTCGTCCAACCGATCACTACTCGTGCAACGATCGACGGCACATGGGGATTCACGATACCTACAGATACCATCACTCCAGTCAGTGTCGTGACAGTGAAGCTCACGAAACCTGCCTTTTATTCATCAGTGCTCGGTGTATCTACTGACTCCGTAGTAGCAAAGGGCGATGGTCTGGAGATAAGTATCCCTGTCATGCCTCGGTATATAGATGCGATAGCAAAGAGCGATGCAGGTGCAGTTTTGCCACTGACGGAAGTCCGTGTCATAGATGAAACGGATGGACAGATCACCTATACCACCAAAACTGATGAGACGGGGAGATTCCTCATCCCACCTCATGGCCTCTCTGCATTTCGATATAGACTTGAGTATGGATCCGGAGCAACACTCCGAACAGTGAAGACCACGGATATTTTTGCTGAGAATAAAACATATCTGGCATCTAAGGCAATCAATCCATTTTCAGCAGTCGAGGCTGAAAAGGTCGAGGTCCTGACCTATTCACAGTCTACGCCGAGTGCGACACTGTCGACAGCGCCGATTAGTCCAACTGTCATACAGCCCAGTCAAGCATTGACGAATATATCTGGAGTCCCCGTGACGCCAAGTGCAGCTGTGTCTAAGCAGCCCACACGACCCGTCGGCCAACTTGCCCAGATATTCGTATATATAGCAATTCTGATCTTACTTGTTGGCGTTACGGCATTGTTAGTCATGTACTATCTGAAGCGTCGTCAAGATCCGCATATGTATGATGCGAGTCAACCGCCTCCATCAGCGCCTATGCCACCGACCGCATAAGCAGATTCATTTATGCTTGCAAAAGTATATTCAGGCGCAACTCTCGGATTGGAGGGGATACTTATCACCGTTGAGGTGGATATCGCTGATCGTGGATTTCCTACGTTCACGATCGTGGGTTTGCCCGGCAAAGAGATCAACGAGAGTAAGGATCGTATTCGTACCGCACTCACAAATACAGGTTTTGATGTGCCTGATTCACGGTTGACTGTGAATCTTGCTCCTGCAGATGTGCCAAAAACAGGGAGTCGATACGATCTGGCTATTGCGATAGGCATACTCGCTGCACAGAAATTGTGCGCATCAGATGTATTAGAGCAGGCTTTTTTCATCGGCGAGCTTTCTCTCGAGGGCGGTGTGCGATCGGTGACCGGTGTCATGCCACTTGCTCTCATGGCAGCTCGAGCTGGCAAGACACAACTGTTTGTTCCACGCGCAAATGCTCCTGAGGCAGCGGTAGTCGATGATGTTGTAGTGTATCCGGTCGACAGTCTGCGTGATCTCATCGACCATTTGGTAGGGAAGACGACTATAGTGCCACAGACACAGACCATCATCGATCAATATCTCCCGACCTACGTTACTGATTTTGCAGACGTGCGAGGGCAAGGACAAGCCAAACGAGCGCTCGAAATAGCTGCAGCTGGATCACACAATATCCATCTGAGAGGTGTACCGGGAGCTGGCAAAACACTTCTCGCACGATCCTTTCCTTCCATTCTTCCGCCACTGACCAAATCAGAAATGTTGGAAGTCACTCAGATATATTCCGTCACGGGACTCCTGAGCGGTGCACCAGTAGTGGCATCTCGACCATTTCGTTCACCTCATCACACTACCAGTAGGATTGGCTTGATTGGTGGGGGGACCAATCCCTCACCGGGCGAGATTAGTCTCGCTCACAGGGGTGTGCTTTTCTTGGACGAGTTTCCCGAATACGAACGGGGTACGCTCGAGGCGCTCCGTCAGCCAATGGAGGATGGGGTGGTGACTATATCTCGAGCTGCTGGAACAGTTACGTATCCTGCACGGTTCCTCTTGCTTGCTGCGAGCAACCCCTGTCCGTGTGGATATCTCGGCCATCCAACCAAAGCATGTACCTGTCCGCAGACAGCGATACTCAAGTACCGCAAAAAGCTCTCAGGTCCTATCCTCGATCGTATCGATCTGCACATCGATATCCCTCCGGTTGCATATGATAAGTTGCATGGGGTTGAGGAGGCAGAGTCATCATCCGATATCCGCAGCCGAGTCGTCGCAGCTCGAGCTCGCCAACATGCACGGCTTGCTGCAATAGGCAAATATGCCAATGTCGAGATGAGTAGTGTCGATGTGCGCAAACTCTGTGTCATCGATGATACTGGTGCACGATTGCTCAAACAAGCCTCAGAGCGTATGTCACTCTCTGCCCGATCACACTTCAAAATCATCAAAGTCGCACAGACTATTGCAGATCTTGCAGGATCTGCTACTATAAATGAGATACACATCGCTGAGGCCTTGCAATATAGGCCCAAAGATGAGTAGAATGGAGGTAATCAATTATTTTATTATTATGAACCAATTCAGAAAACTCTTTGTCGGCAGCCTTGCTATCGTGTTGGTCGCAACATCAGTTATGACTTTTGCTGCACAGTCCTCGCACGCAGCAGCAGGAGATAATCCTCGGTGTGAGTGTATGCACACAGCTGGCAATGCTGCTACTGTGGGAACGTGGACACCACGAGTCGACGATGGAGCTGGTGGAAGGGCAGATGGGTCTACTGTTTGTGCTGACACAGGCCTTGCGGCGTTGTCATGTAATCCTCTCACCGATACCTTTGTCTCACCAGGATTTAAAGTGCCCAAGCTTGGAGATTTTCTCGGAAATATGATCCGATTCTTCTTCTTCATCGCAGGGATCGTTGCACTGGTATTCTTGCTCATTGGCGCATTTAAATGGGTCACCTCAGAGGGCAAGGAGGAAGGTGTGAAAGAAGCACGAGAACAGATCCAGGCAGCAATACTCGGTCTCATTGTCATGGTTGCAGTACTTACGCTCGTAGTCGTTGTGGAACAGGTGATATTCGGAGGCAAGCTCTGTCTCGGTATATCATGTCCGCTCCAACTCGGATCATTTAACCTTGTGAAGTAATCTACATTTGAAACGAGCCAAAAGGCGACGCATGTGCGTCGCCTTTTTCATTGATCGGGAGCCTTGATCTTGCAATGTGTATACGCTATTTGCTATAGTGAGTGAGTCATGATCAGTCCACTTCTCATTAGTATCATCATTCGTACTGTATTCATTGTATTTGGGCTGGCAGGGATGTTTTACCAACTCTTTCGTGCAACTGAGTGGGTGAACAATGCACATAATCCAAATAGAGTCGCCTTAGTGAAGAAAAAACTTCAACGGACGACAGTGATCTTGGCGGTCTATATCGCCCTGCTCAGTAGTATCGTCCTTGTCGAAAAAATTCCTTTCTCTCCTGATCATCCTATTTGTCTTGGATTCACATGCAATTGGGAAAAGACCAATTAATTATTTTTTTCTTATGATACGATCATTTTTTGTGATTGCGATCCTCGCAACACTGTTGGGTTCGATTATTTCAACACCTGCATATGCTCAGGTACGGGATTGGGAAGTGGTTGATCCAGTCACGGGCAAAGTCGATACGACCAAGTCTTGCACAGTTGACGGGGTCCCAACATTTCAGTGTTTATCAGTTGTCTATGACAATATATTATTTCTTGCTTCCTCTCTCGTACTTATAGTCCTGTTTGTAATGTTGGTGTATGGTGGTATTTTATTTCTCACTTCATTTGGCGATGCCGAAAAAGTCCAACAAGCACAAAGCACGCTCATGTGGGCACTGATCGGTATTGGATTGTTTGCCGCAAGTTATCTGATATTGTTTATCATCGATCAGGCCTTCTTGGGGGGACAGGGCAAGATATTTGAACTCAATATCCCGGGTCCTGCAACTACACCTTGAGGATGATAGATTTTATGGAGTAGGGTAGATGATCTGGAGCGGATTCTCCTGAGGTACGGGCGTCAAAAACTCTGCTTTTTGCGACCATGAGAGGAGTAGCCAAAATACCACTGCAGCAGTCCCTACAGCAATCAAACCAATTCCGAAATAATGCAGGACATGTTTCATGAGTGAGCGGGACGAGTGATATTTTTGAGTGATTTGATCACATACAGTGGACGACCTTGGACCTGCCCAAAGATGCGTCCGATGTATTCACCAATCATCCCCAAGATCAATATCTGCATCCCTGAAAAGAACATGATCGAAACAAACAGTGCTGTCCATCCGGTCACCCAGTATTCATGAGGCAAAAGAAATCGACGAATGATCGCATATGACATCCCTGCAAATCCAAGAGCTGCAGTGACAAATCCGAGATATGTCACTAGACGGAGTGGCTTGACTGAAAATGCAGTAATTCCCGTCATCGCAAAGCTAATCATATTTTTGAGGGGGTAGTGTGTATGACCGAGGTGTCGGCTTTCGCGATCAAACTCAACCATCGCTGTCGGATATCCACTCCATGCGACTAGCCCGCGCAAAAAACGAGATGACTCGGGCAGCTTGTTGAGATAGTCCACAACTTCGCGATCAATGAGTCGATAATCGCCGACGTCGGTAGGGATAGGGATCTCTGAGAGTTGGTTGATGAACCAGTAAAAAGCTTGTGCAGAAATCCTCTTGAACATGCCATCGGTGCTTCGCGTTTTACGCTTTGCATACACTATCTGGTTGCCTTCATGCCACTTTTTGACAAGATCTGGGATCAGCTCGGGAGGATCTTGCAAATCTGCGTCGATGGATATGACTGCATTGCCCTGAGCATATGCGTATCCTGCTGAAAGTGCACGCTGGTGGCCAAAATTACGCGTGAACGAAATGAGTTTGATGTGGGGATTTTTTAGGACATGTTGGTTGATATCGTGCGATGTCTTGTCTGTCGATCCATCGTCGATGAATATGATTTCATAATGGTATTTGCTGACTACAGGGAGGAGTCGCTGAAGGAGGGTGTCGATATTACCAAACTCGTTGTAGACGGGGACGATGACAGAAAGCTGTATTGATGTTTCCACGTGGTGATTGTACACCAAAGAAGTATTTAGTTTCAACTCGCCGGAGAGAACAATCGTATGTTGCGGAGCTTGGAATTGAACCAAGTCTAGAAGATTATGAGCCTTCTGTGCTACCGTACACTACCCCGCATATTCTGACGCTCTATCTCAAAGGTCTATTATACCATGCAAAAGGGGGTCATGGCCCAGGTGTAGGACTCGGTGTGGTGGTCGGAGAAGTATCCTGGATGATGACGACCTCTTCTCCAGCTTTCACGAATCCGAGTTTGTTGCGCATGATTTTTTCAATCTCAAATGGATTGCTACTTTTCGCATTTTGTAGCTTGAGCTTGTCATTGCGGACTTTTTGCTCATCGTACTCTTTTTGGAGTTGAGTGAAAAATGTTGCGTTTCTTTTCAATGCTGCCGAGTTCCGCAAAAATGATGTAATCAGCGTGAAAATGAGAAACCCAATGAGTATATGGTGCAGCTTGAGTCGCATGTGCATATGATATATCTTTTGTGGGGCAATGTGTACTGAGAGTTGTTCTAGTCGGGTGCACCGACTTGCTTTTGAGGCAGATCTGATGCATGATATAGCATCCACATTAAGACCGATTTCTATCGGTGATAATGGACCATTTACAAATATCCGAAATTGTATGAACAAAATTATCATTCTTATTACGCTCGTTATCATTGGAGTCATTGCCTATATATTGACCCAGCCACGCCGAAGCGCGCCTGTAGTCAAGATACCCGATGTCATCGCGCAACCTACCGAAGCACCATCAAGCTTGCCTGATTCATCCACAGTTAAAAAAGTCGATACAGTGGTGGGCCAAGGAGACGAGGCAGTAAAAGGCAAAAAAGTCTCAGTTCAATACAAGGGCTCACTCGAAGATGGGACAGTCTTCGACTCTTCTGCTGTGCACAACAATGAGCCGCTCACTTTCGAGGTTGGTGCAGGCCAGATGATCCCAGGATTTGATACGGGTGTAGTGGGGATGAAAGTAGGCGGAACCCGTACCATCACGATCCCGCCTGAGCTCGGATATGGTAGCCAAGGCGCAGGTGGTGGCAAGATACCACCAAACGCGACCCTGATATTCGAAGTGACATTGGAAAAAGTAGAGTAAAAACAAATTTAAAATTTAAAATGACTAATTTAAAATTAAATGTTGTTCTTTATTTCCTGACTCGTTGTTAATTTTACATTCTACCTTCTACACTCTTTATACTTACTATGCCACGAAACCCCCTTCCTTCCCACGCGAAAAAAGTATTTAACGGTCATATTTTTGATGTCTATCAATGGGAGCAGGAGATGTTTGATGGATCTAAGGCAATATTTGAAAAAGTTTCGAGACCCAATATCGCAATCATTATTGCAGTAACTGAAGATCATAAGATCATCATTGAGCATCAGGATCAGCCAAACAACCATGGGCTCATCTCTACTCCAGCTGGTCGGATAGAGCGCGGCGAGGACGAGCTCGTCGGAGCAAAGCGAGAGCTCTTGGAAGAGACGGGATACACGAGTGACGACTGGCATCTATGGAAAGTCTCCACCCCCAATGAAAAAATACAGTGCGATGTGCACTACTTCATCGCTCGTGATTGTAAGCTGACGGGAAAACAGCACCTCGATGCGGGTGAGAAGATACGACTCGAATTTGTGGACTTTGAGACCTTTCTTGCGCTTTCTGAATCCGATGATTTCCGAGATTGGATATTGGGGAGATACATCATGCAGGTTCGTCTCCACCCGGACAAGCTCAGCGCATTTCGAGATCTTCTCAGGCTGTAACATTGGCAATCACTTGATGAGGACGATATGCGAAGAAGAAATAGAGTCCTGCGATGAAAATGAGTGCTGATGCGGTGATAATACTTGCTGTGGGATCAAAGTTTGCAGCAACTGCTCCCGCGACAAGAGGAGGGATCCCCTGTGCAACTGCTTGAATTGATGATCCAACTCCCAAGATTTCTCCCTGTCTCTCTGGACCAACGGACTTACTGATGAGGCCTGATAGTTTGGGCGTCGCGAGACTAAACGGTATGGTATAGAACGGTACGAGCATATAGAGCATCCATCGTGAGTGAGCCAGTGGATAGGTTGCGAGTGCGATTGCGACCATGAATATCGCTCCTCGAACAATGCGATGTTCGGGTATCGAGACGGGGATTTTACGTAGGATGAATCCCTGGGTGATGATGATCCAGATCCCAATATATGCGAAGAAAAATCCAATAGTACTCTCAGTGAATTTGAAGTACTGAGTCAGGTATACCCCAGCAAATGAGGTGTAGAAAGTGAATCCTCCCTGAAAAAGGAGCGCAGTGATAAACAGAGGTGTAGCTGATTTGAGCGTAAATACCTTCATGATATTTCGCACGGACATACCCGGAGTGAACCGAATTTCCTTATTGATATGTTTGTGTGTCTCAGGCAGCAGGAACTTGACTGAGATGACATTGATGAGACTGAGCAATGCAGCAAAGTAAAATGGCGTTGTTACGTCCAAATGCACACTGAAACTATTTGAAGACAGAAGCCCACCGATCATAGGTCCGAGGATGAAGCCTAGTGCAAAAGCGGCGCCAACGAGCCCAAAGTTTTTCGATCTGTTCTCAGGCGTAGATACATCTGCGATGACTGCCTGGGCTACGGCGATATTGCCGCCGGTCAAGCCATCGAAAATACGGGATGCAAAGAGCAGAGCTAGACTATGGACATGCAAACCATAGGCGAATAATATGTATGACACACATGTGCCTGCCAGCGAAATGAGGAGGATGGGACGTCTCCCATATTTATCAGATAGTTGACCAAGGATAGGGGTGGCAAAAAATTGTGCGATCGGGTACGCTGCAGTCAAGAGTCCGACAAGATATGCGCCCTGTCTGAGCGTGAGACTGTAATCGTTGAGGAGGTAGTATTTGCTAGCTGGATTGGAAAAGAGTTGGGGGATGATGGGGATGAGTATCCCAAATCCCAACATGTCGAGAAAAATAGTCAAGAAAACGACCAACAAAGGATTCTTACGCATATGAATAAAAGAGTATACCTGATCGGAACGCAACTAGCCTCCTAAGAGACGCATCGTTACACTGCTATATTGTCATATTGTTGGGTAGACAGGATAGCCACGAAGCATGTTCATCTCCTCGACTCCCTGACGACGGTCAGGGTCCATGAATGAAAACATACATGGTTCTCAAACTAAACCACAAAGCTGCCTGCTTGCCCGCTCTGCGGGGGCGAAGGAGGGTCATCCCGTCCGCCAGCTGGCGGACGGGATCTAGTCCATACAGTTCTTAAGGTGTCACTTCGAGCCTGCCGAGAAGTGGACGGACAGCCCGCCAGGTACCGTACGGTACCTGGCGGGACCACGAAGGATCCCATCGACATGATTTGCATTGTGCGTGTCGGATGTGATAGATTTACCTAACATGGACATGTTGCCTATACAGACCAAAACAGAACAGCTCTACCTCAGGCAGATGGCCAAGGGGATCCGTGATGGCTCGGTGACCAAGGTGCATGCGCAATATATGGCCAAGGCTATGCTTGCAATCGAGCCCTTTGCATCGTGGGATGATCTGCTCACTAAGATGCGACTCCTCGTGCAACACTTCCCAAATTTTCAACCTGTTGTGGATCAGCTCGCCTCTGAGTATGAGGAGACGAAAACACAATCCGTAGTAGAGGAGATGAGGAAACACCTACATGCGGGAGATATCGACCAAGCCTTATCAGTTGCCCAAGGAGTATGACCGAAGGCCTTGGATACAATCCAAATCTTCTGGAAACGACTATTGATATCAGTGGTAAGGATACCGCTGAGCCTAAAGTGGACCTTGCGTCAGCGGTTATTGAGGGATCTCAAAGAAATCCAAATAATACGTTGAATTATCTTTCGAATGGGACGCTCGATAGTAGCCTTTTTTCACCCGACGCTATAACTCCAGCGAGTACTGCAAGAACAGAACCTGCCACCCCTTCAGGTGCAACTGAAGCCGCCGCACCTGCTGCTGAAGCACCTCAAACAGCAGAACAAATAGATGCAAAAGAAAAGAAAGAAGCCCAGGAAAAGGCAAATGGATATCTGAAGAGTGCCACGGAAAGTGTGCGACAATCTGTCATCAAAGACATGAAGGAAGATATGAAGAAAAAGGGGATAGATGTTACATTAGATAAAGATGGTTGGCCAGAAGACGATATCCAGAAACTGGCGGTCCATGAGGCGATGGCAAAACGTCAAGGAGAGATAGAGGATACAGCCCTCAAGCTAGGTGTTATAGATGCTCTTGGAGCTGCGCCCAATCCAAACACAGATCCACAGGGATATCACAAATGGAGTGAGGACTTCAAAAAAGGTGTTGATGCTGCGCTCGATGCAAAGCAAAAAATAAAAGCCGGGCCTGTAACATCCCAAGAGGGCACAGTTGTGATAACTGAACAGAGCAGCGCGCCTACTGCTGAAGCAGCTGCACGAGCTCCTGCTCCAGAAGCCGCTCCAGCTCCTGAGACAGAGTCAAAAAAGAATACCCTCGAGCAAGCATTCAAAGACGCAACTGAATATCTACTTGCGCCGAATAAAAATCAAAGAACCAAAGCTGGTACGAGAACAAAAGAGGCGATCATGGCAGACGTGAATAAGTATGCAGTGTCCGAAGAAGGAAAAGGATATAAAGCAAAGTTCACTATGGCTCGTATCACCCTCACCGCCGTCCTCGGTTTGGCAGTAACTGGAACAGAGGATCTCGTACAAAAAGCACATGATGAGTTACGGCGAACAAGTGGCTCCCCTGCAAGCCGATAACCGTTTGACCTGAAGACCTTCGACCTGAAGACTTTCGACTTTTTCCTCTCATATCCCTGTTCCGACATGCGGTATAATCTATAGATTGATAGGACGACATATATGAAAATCATCAATAAAGACTTTTTTCGCGACTATGAAGAAATTGAGTCCTTTGAAGCGGGCATGTCTCTCTTGGGGGGTGAGGTCAAACAGATTAAAGCAGGTGCGCTCAAGCTCGAGCATGCGTTCGTCAAGATCTTGAATGACGGCGTCTATCTCATCAACGCAAATATACCTCGCTATACCTTTAGCTTTCCTGCTGGGTATGATCCGACGCGGAGTCGCAAACTACTGTTACACAAACACCAGATACTGCGTTTGGAGAACAAGATGAAGAAGGGCAATCTCACTATCGCACCCAAGTCATGCTATACCAAAGGACAACTGTTGAAACTAGAGGTTGCACTGGTCCGTGGTCGCAAAGATATTGAAAAAAAGAAGTTGGTCAAAGATCGCGACGTCCGTCTCGAACAGCGCAAAATGCTCAAGGAAGCAATGAAGAGTTGAGTTGCTCAAGGTCTATTTAATAACCCAAAGTGTTTTTAAGAATCTGTTTTAGTTGCATGCGTCCATATCCACTCTTTAGGAACTTTTCTCGTGCTTTCGCATCGTGCATGTTCACAAAATACTCATAGTGGATAAGTTTGAATGGTCTGCGATCTTTGGTGGCGATATTGACTCCATGAGCGTGGGAGATGAGTCGATTTTTCAAGTCGATTGTATAGCCAATATATAGACCATGGTCTTTTCGACTCTGTAGGACATATACGTAGTAGCGTTTATCCCTTTGGGAAACGTCTGACGTTTCCATATGAACTGCAGAAAATATATATCTGTGGTCGCGTCATACGCGACACACCTTGCAAACGCAGCCTCGCTCAAGTGTGGCGAAGCCGCGTTTGACGCGGTGGACACTCTATCTAAAAGTTGGAACCAATACGAAAACTACATTATGAAGTGGTATCCCGTACTACGTATAGGGCAAGATAAGGCAGTTCAATCTACTTCATACTTATCACATATGGGTATATAAACCATATGAGCATTACACATATATCAGTATCTCCGCGAGATATAGGATATAAGTGGTAAAAGATAACAATCAAGAAATATGATGTATATCCCTCGCACAATTACAAGATATTTAGGTAGGAATTGTGTAGATCGCTTGAAATGATATATTAAATGGGGTAGTATTAATGCAGATATAGTGTTGATTACAACCTATAGTAGAGGTATAATTGATCAAAGAGTTAGTTTGAGGAGTGAAAGGGCAACGCCCTTCATAACACCATACGGCTAAAAACCTGAAGGTGTGAGGCACTTCTCAAACTAGCTCTTTATTTTATTTACCTCCACATCCCGATCCATTATTGAGAGAAATGAACACTTGCCATATGTATCTTTCCTTATTATCACTATCACTTTCCTGTATCTTTGCCCCCCATTCAAGTTTATAACTTCTACAGATTCAATAGAAAAATCAGTGTAATTGTTTGTGCGACGTACATTCTGGAATGTTGTTGAGGTATCAATAATTTTTTTAGCCAGCGGGAGCAACATAAGTCTTCGGAAAGTGTCGTCAACTGATCTTTGCTTGTGGCCATTGATACCCATCAAATGACTCCACCCATTTAAAGTTATAAAAACAAACTCTTTTAAAGCATTGCAGTAATATGGCGAGTCTTTTCGCCAAATGTTATAAATAATCCAAGACTTCTGTTTAAGTTGCGAAAGTTTTGACATATAAAAAAACGCCCTCTGCACAACCGCAAAATTATTGCGATCAAGCAAAAAGCGTTGTATATCTTTTCTTTTTGTCTTAGTTTATTTGTTGTGCACAACTACACATATTAACTGCATCATAGTACCACTTTTTGAGCTCAAAAGCAAGCAGAGTTGAAGACTAAGTGCTAAGGCGGGAATATCAGCAACGCTTCACAATAGTGTGCTAGCTCTGTATTTTGTTTATGCAAAATAGGCGTATAATATCCGTGTTATGAGGAAAAACACGATAATCATTATCCTTGTGCTTGTTATTGTTTTAGGTGTTGTGTATTTAGTCAGGAAACCCCAGCTACTCGCAAGTGACAATAATTCAATAGCTTCCTATTCTGCCGAATATAGTCAACCGCTAAGTGAAGATATAATTAACTGTGAATTCAAAATTGTATCTGATTTTTCATTCACTAGCAAAGGAGAGGCAACAGGTAACCAAAATAGCAAGATCTATTATGGAACGAAAGAAAACAAGCCAATGCTCATTACATTCGCATCACTCACGTCAGATAAGCCCAAGATTAAAGGAAACAATGGCGATGGTCCCGTGTCCATACTAAATAATGATGACGAAACTATTACGATCGCAGAAAAAAATGATCTGGGCGATACATTTATTTATACTATCTTCAAAAAAGAAAAAGTAGCGACATGGTATAAGGGCTACAAATTACTTACTACACCTTTTGGAATGCTCTCAATGGGGTATTGTTATTAACAAAATCAAAAATGAAAATATCCACAACATCAATAATAGTTATAGCTATCGTTATTTTAGGAATTGCTTTTTATTGGTATGAATTAAGACCAGCACAAATAAGAACATGGTGTATTAATAAAGTTAGTGTAGATAAGCTTTACCGTACAACTGAAGCAGAGTCGAAAGAACTACAGGGTAATATGGTGAAAATCAATACTTTAGAAAGGGATAAATCTGACTTTTGGTACAAAGACTGTCTTCGAAACAAGGGAATAAAAGACTAAATGTAATGCCCTATACACTGCACATCAAATAGATCAATGTGTCTACTATTAAAGATACCCAATTAAGTTTATAGATTGGTTCATTCACGACTTAAGTGTGCATGAAGAAGATTGTAAAATAACCCTTGTCTAATTCCTTAATACTTATTTACAACTCATGTAACTTGAGTCAGAGGTTGGGGCACCGTAGCCAGGAAACTCCGATCTTATTTTCGACCAAACTGCTAGACCATTGTCCTTATTTATGACGATACTATTCATTGAGTTGTCATTCCATAGAGCTGCCACCAGCTCCTTACTATCATTTTTTATGATTTGGAAATCCACCCCACCAGATTCCCCAGTATCAAATGATGCTCCTGATAAGAAAGTTATCGTTTTATCATCTTTAATTTTGATAGATGCCTTATTAGTGCCTTTTCTAACTTCGTACTCAATCCCGTTTGTTAGGGACTCCTCCTTGCTTCCTGTGGCTGAAGAATCTATCAACGACTGACATGCAAAACTGGTGTTATTTGCGACTGATTCTGAATATGGAAAAGCAACCTTTACTTTTGTCTCCGCAGAAAATAGCTTGTAGAGTGTAATGCTCCCGATAATTAATAAGATAATTAGCACAGACCACATTGCTTTATTTTTCATAATTAGTCAACAATAGATAATTATTTGTATATCACTTTTATTGTATCCCCAAAGGCATGCGCTTATTCGATGACTTTAGGATTTTTATGGATATATTCCCATGCCCACGGTTGCAAATTATAAGGCCAACTATTTAAATCCGTGCCGATGCTAGATCCAGAATAAATAATTTTAGACAATTCCAAGCTTCCCACCACTCCACTTTCTTTATCAAGGTAAAGAGTTTTTGTCTCCTTTGAGATAAACTCTCTAATTATCGACTTCTCCTCTGGTGATAAATGGTCTAACTCCCTATAAAGATTTATATATTTTTCACGAATTTTAAATTTTCTATATACCCACATATATAGTTTTATGAGTATGTCCGTAAGAAGTGATATCCCAGAGTATATGCACACTATTCCAACTATCCACCTGTAGTTTGTGACTGGAGAATCTAGAGCCACCAGGCCAAGAATATGTTGAGGTAAAAACAGTAGAAGCACAGAGACAGCAAATAACGAAATGAGATGCCTCGGTTTGAGTTTAATCCACTCTAAGAAATTCTTGGTAAATTCAGAAAACATCTGTGGATATTATATAACTTTTATAACAAAGAGCTATCAATACAAAGCTAAACTCTTACCTTACATCTCTACCCCTTTAAGACGATATTAAACGTTATGGTGTGTTATGCGATATAATTCACATTAACAAATCGGTTTACCTAACCCCAGTTATCGCAAGATATTGGGCAAGGTAATAAATTCCGCAAAGGAAGACGAGAGCTTCTCGTTCAGTAACCTTTGTGGGCCATATGAGGAAACTCATATGGGCGAAAGCCAAACTGGTGGGAAGCTTTTTTTGTATTCCACCAGCCTAGAAGCAAGGATTAACTATTGTTAAATTGCAATACAGGGGAGGTGAATACAAAGCAATATGTCTACAAAAAAATGTAATAAGTGTCAAAAAGAAATTGATCAAAAAGCTACAAAATGTCCGTATTGCCAATCAGATCTAAGAAACTGGTTTAGGAGACACCCAATTATTACGATTATTTTAGTTTTACTTACCATATTAATGTTCGGAGCCGCTGGTGAGAGTAAGAAGCCAACATCTAGCACTAGTTCAACTAATACCGACGATAATAAGCAGGCTAATATCCAAACAAATATAAAAGAAGAACAGTCTGCAACTGTACCAGCTGTGCCAGCTGAATATAAGTCCGCTTTAAATAAAGCAACTTCGTATGTCAACACAATGCATATGTCAAAAAAAGGCGTTTACGACCAGCTAGTATCAGAATATGCAGAAAAGTTTTCGCCAGAAGCCGCACAGTATGCGATAGATAACGTTAAAGCTAACTGGAATGCAAATGCCCTAGCCAAAGCGAAGAATTATCAAGGCCAAATGAATATGTCGCCAGCAGCAATACGTGATCAGCTAGTATCAAGTTATGGTGAAAAGTTCACCGAAGCGGAGGCAGATTATGCGATTCAGAATCTTAATAAATAAATGCGGTCTCACAGAATGTAAGAAAATTGTTTACATTTTTTCTGGGTGAAAATAACCTCATCAAGAATAAATCGATTGATCCGCTAAAAGCGGCCATTTTCTCGTATTCTTTTCTTTAGATCTCCTGTAGATCTCCTGTAGATCTCCTGTAGATCTCCTGTAGATCTCCTGTAGATCCAGTATATAGACTACCGTCTATTAGCTTTAGAATGTACGTGTAGTACATGAAAAAATTATAGTCCCACTTCGTTAAAACTACGCGGGACACATTTAGCAGATGAGTATACAACCTAGATAGTACTTAACGGGTGGCCTGCCACGCGAAGCTCTCTACCGGCGGTAGAGAGCGAAGTGTGGACACTGTGACGAATAGTTGGAACGAGTTGGTAGATTACATATGGAAATGGTATCCAGCTACATCTAGCTTTAACTTTAGCCTGTCCAATCAATCATTATGAATATAGCCCATCCTCATTTATATCACATGAGTGATATAGAACTTAAGTTAATATTCAAAATCACTAATGAATTAGCGACTTTTTAATATATGTCGGAAACGCAAACTGAAGATAACAGAAATAGTGAAGTATTAGGAGGTCCTAAAACTGAAGAAGGAAAGCGTGTCTCCAAATACAATGCCACAACGCATGGGATTTTGAAGTTTTCCTTAACGACTTATGAATCAGATATTTTAAAAGTTTACCTTGACCAATTTATGGCTGAATTTGCTCCTGTAGGAGCTCTGGAGACATTATTGACCGAAAGAGCAACGATGTACTATGTCAAGCTCTTTAGAGTAGCCAAATCAGAAAATGAATATATGCGCGCTATCCTTGAACCGAGAGTTGTCAAATACTCGAATCCACTTCTGGCAGTCTCGCTCGAAGGAGACGAAACAGTGATAAATGAGGGATATTTTGCCAAAATTACGCAAGAGCATGTAAAAGAATTGGCGAATACTTTCCAACGATACGAGGTTACACTCGAAAATAGATTTTACAAAACACTTCATGAGCTCGAGCGTCTTCAACGTGCCAGGAAAGGCGAGATCGTTTCCCCACCTATGAGCGTAGAAATTACAAATTTAGGAAGTTCGTTTGGTAGAAATAATAATTTAACAGATTGATATGGAAAAACAAATAATCGATGAATTTTTAATTAAACTTTTAAAGAGAGCATATGAGCGTAAAATATCATGCTATCTCGCACACATTGACATCGAGGTTATTAAGCCAATTTGTCAGATTACTTATGTATCCGAAGCATTTAGGAGATACTTTGAAGAAAAGATAAAAGATGTGCTTAGTCCACCAACCGTATTGGTTTACCAGAAGGGGTCCATTTTTATTGCTTCAGATGACCTTAATACGCTTTTTCTTTACCGAGAGAAAAAATACAAACGTATTCCATGTGTGGTTTTAGGAATGCCCTTAGGAAGACATGTTCTTGCTAAAAGTAAACCTTTTTATTTGCCCCATCCTATACCCGAATTCATTTCTACAAAATAATCATGTCAATATTTTACTTAATAGATGGGTTTTGCAATCCGCATGATTTGCTGACTAGCAAAAACTACTTTTTTGGTCTATTTCACTCAACATGCCATAACTTTCGCTATAGACTGAGCACTTATTCTCTTTGTCTCGTTTATTTCCTCATTTAGTTTCGTCATTTCCGAAGTAATCTTATCTTTGGTAGGTTTATGTGGTTTCCAACATAATCTACAAACACCCAAAAGCCCCGGTTTATCCTTTTGTATTTTGATTCGTATCAAGCAAAGGAGTGATTTGGTCTCATTATCTTTTTCTAGAACCACCTTAATTAGTGATTCCATATTGCCGATCAAGTTCTGAGCGTTAGCTTTGATAGTTACTTCGTTCCCCTTGTCGCTCATTACCACCTCTCGAAGAATATCGGTTGCTTTATTTGCTGTCTCAAAGTCATTATTGAGTGCATTAATTGAATCCCTATAGTCGAAATACTTATTTATTAAATCTAGATCGAGAAATGACAGCTCAATATCTTCCACCAATCGATAATTCCGTAATATGTTGTAGGTCATTGCCCCAGCACTCAAAGTGGTCATTGAACCATGCATCAAAAATATGTTTTTCGAGGATACGTTTAAGTGCTCGTTTAGAACCCCTTCAAGCTTAACCATGGCATTGTAATCTTTGTTCTGTCTTTCAACCCATTTTGTCCAGTAGTATGTAACCAATCCAAACATGAATGCAAAAAATGCACCAAAGAAAGCCCCTGAGGTCTCACCTATTATTTTCAAAGTTGCAGAATCTGTTGCGTTCATATTATATTATTCTTCAACTTCCAACCTATTACGCATTGTATAAAGTGTCTAAACTCCAAACATTCAGAAAATCTTTCCCTGCGTATATGCAAAAGAAGACTATTGTTACGAGGAGCAACATTTCGCCAGATGTTATGATAAATTCCCCAATAATAGGCCGCTCACACCTTTTCAAATGTCTTTCTAAATTCTTCAATGATCTCATCACCTTTAAGAGGTGGATTAGGGTCATATTTCTCAACAATTCGATATGCTGTTAAGAGTCCATTGAAAAAATCCTCACTCCCACCTTGAAAGATTTCTCCATTAGGCCCATTCATCGCACGGACTATTGCACTCTCAATTGTGATGATTACTTCTTGAACAATCTTTTCTTTTTCAGTTAGTTCCCTTTTAATTGCACCTCTGTCATCTAACATATATAAATGGAAAAGTTATAAACATATACGCTTCATTCTTTCATTAACATACCCTTTTAACTCTCGGATTTGGGCTTGTGTGTTTGGCACGACCTTCAATCATTCAGTTCTCCAATAAACTGGTTCAGCTTCTTCATTTCAACTTCTTTATCTTGGAACCAATTTGTTGACCAAATACGATATATAACAAAGCCCATTTTTTCTAACTCTTTTTGCCTATACATATCGTGAGCATAAGCCTCTTCAGATTGGTGATATGCCTTCCCATCACATTCGAGCACTATGTCTTTGTTATTAGCTTTGATAACAAAATCCAATCTAAACCCTCCCACTTTATGTTGCTGGATAATACTATCTTTTGGATAGTATTTTATTAGCATGTCATAAACCTCTTCTTCAAATGGAGACTCTGAAAGACCGTCTAAATTGGACATAACCCTAGGTTTTTCATAGCTTTGAGTTTTTAGACAACTAAGAATGCTATTTGCCAGTTCAGAGTTATTGTTTGATATGGCTTCTGCATATGCTAGGTATGCATATAGAATTCCTTTTTTATTATTACCTTCATTCTTAATAATCTCTGAATACGTGAGGTAACTTTCCTTAGGAATTGAGGTGCATACATATAACTTGTGCTTTGCTCTAGTTATGAGTACGTTAAGAAGCTTGTATCCCTCTATTCTATTAAGACGTGCGAAGTTTTGTGAAAAAGTGCCATCTGGCTTGATACCATAGGTTGTTGAAATAATGATTATATCTTTTTCATCACCTTGGATATTTTCAAGATTTTTAACAAATAAACCATTTTTTCTCAACTCTTGCAATTTATTTGCAAACTCCTCATCATTCTCTGCTACTTCATTCAAAGACTCGGTAATTAGGTTTCTCTGATTTATATTAAATGTTGCGATACCTATAGATGGATACTTCCCTTTATTATTAGTATGTATCTCGTCTCTTATGATCTTGATTATCTCTGCTACTTCAGAGGGATTGGTTCTGGACTCATACCTACCATTTACCGCTCGAAACTCGATCGGTTTGTATACCTCACGTGCAGGAAAAGCCACTAAATTTCCACCATAAAATGCATTGTTTGAAAAATCAATTAATGCAGGATGATTTGATCTATAGTGAAAATCCAGATATGACTTATTAACATTTGTTAGATCGGTGGCAAATTGTAGAAGCGATTCACTCTCCGCCAGTATTGACTGTTCATCTTCTTCGTCAAAAACTGACTCATCCTCGTTCTCCGTGCTATCAAGAGTTTCATTTATAGTCTGGAAATAGCTTGATGGCGGCATTTGATGCTCGTCACCGGCAATTACTTTATACTGAACTCGTATCAGACTTGTGAAAGTGTCCGACACTCTTAATTGACTTGCTTCGTCAAATATCACTATATTAAATATTCCCTTTTCTAGTGGAAAGATTGCGTTTACCGCAACTGGATTAGTTAGAATTACTGGAAATAAAGTTGTGAATAAGTCGAAATCCTTTGCAATGATCCTTCTAAGCGAATTTTTAGGCCCTGAGTTATTCTTTCTTAGATTGTAAAGGGTGTTAAAGTTGTATGTTACTCGTGATGACTTTACCATTCTTTTTTGGCCCCATATTGACCCAATCTGTTTGATTTGTTGTTTACTAAGGTCTTCATATAGCGCAGAGAGGCTTTGTAGCCTAGTATCGGATTTATGGAAACCTACACTCGAGTTAGACTCAAAGTTTAAAAGAGCACCTCTGTAATACCATGCTAAAAATAGACCCTTCCACTCTTCAATTGGAATTGCCTTAAAAAACTCGATAATTCTCATTTCTTCTTCATTTTTTAAACTGCAAAAGTAACTCCAATTATGATAGCTCTCGTAGGAACTAAGATTATTTTTAATTTGCTCAATTTTGTTATAGAGTTCCGAGTAGTAGTCCTGTAGATTTTCTTGGCTTCCCAACTTCTTATAGTCTGGCAGTTCATACACCAGCAATCTCTCCTTATTGAGAACGCACAAATTAGACTCAACTGACTCCAGGAGATTTTGGATATTTTGCATTTTTTCTATTTGGCTTTTTATTACTCTAAGCTGAACAAGGGTATTGGGTATTTTCCCAACACTATGTTTAAACGAAGTTTTACTTTCAATATTTGATAACTTAACACTGTTTAAGTCATACCCATCCATACGATTTAATATTTTAATTACATCAGCGCTTAGGGCAGAAATTCTTTTTCTAAGTGTCCATATTTCCTTATTCTTAGGCCCAATAATAGAGAAAAGTTGAAACTGTAAATTTCGCCAAACGCCAATCTCACCAAACGCATCCCCCGCCAAACTAGTACCTTTTTGGTATAGCTTCAATATCTCCTCCAATTCCGTTATGGCTTTATAGGCATAGCTTTCGCACTCAACTAGGGTTGTTGGATTAAAAATTGAAATACCACCGTATATAAAATCATCTTGAGTTTTACTTGATATAAATTTGCACACAGTTTTTATTACTGTATGAAAACTATTCACCAGCTCTTTTACTTTTTGATTAGTTGCCAACTTATACTCAGAAATGAATAGAGATTTATCAAATAACTGAAAAGAAACTTCTAGCCTTGGATTCAATTCTCGATATAAATTGTTAGCGTCTTCAAGAAGACGAACATATGAAGAGTATTCATTGTGATCAAAGCGAAAGCTACTATAATTTAAAGTAGTATTTATGTGGTCAACATCTCCAGTCTTAGAGTACTTAAGGTAAAGACCAATAAGCTGCGTCCACGTGTAATCTCCAAATACTTTTTTTAAAGCTTGGGCGTGTTTTGCATTAATCTCACTTTTTAATTGGCAGAATTTCAGATATGAGTCTTCGAAGCTAGCTTTTGAAAATGATGAGTAGTACTGTGATTCTATAATATTTCTCGCTTTTTCGATGATCTTTTTTCTATCTTTATTAACATCATCGATAACTGCAGAATAATCACCTAAGCCTATTTTTTCCAAGTTGGCCTGGATAACATCAAGGGCAGTCTTTTTCTCACAAACAATCAGGCATTTTGCGTTATTAGCTAGAGCATTTGCCACAATAGCAGTAATGCTTTGGCTTTTCCCAGTGCCAGGCGGGCCCTGGATAAGTTTTATTTCATCTTTATTTAGGGTATTAACAATTTCTTCCTTACTTGGATCTGTCTCAACTGCGGATATTGTGCTTGTCTGGAAAGGCTCAATTACAAGTTCCTCGCTTTTAAATTCATCTATTCTCTTTAGTAGCTCTTCTGTTGCATGAATAATAGTTTCATTTTGCGACCTATATATTCCAAAAACCCCGCTCCATTGGATCCATGGTTTCGAATTTGCTATAGCGTCAATCTGTTTGGCATCCAGACAAGCTTCTACTTTAATCTCTAAATTTTTGCTTTGAGCATTTAATTGAGATAAGATGGTGTTACAGATTTCCAAAAGTTCACTTCTGTCAAGCACTCCATCATCAAGCACATCTTGAGGCAAATTCTCAATTTTAATTGATTCATCTTTTGACAAATGAGAAACAAGAAGTTGATTTATTGTTATCGGGGAATCTTCATCCTTGGTGATTGTCCAGGAATTTTTATTTTGAAATGAACGATCTATGTCTAGATGCCAAATAAATATTGGCGCCTTTATGATTTTTTCTGGATCGTTTTTATCTCTTTTTATCAATAATGGATACCCAAATCCAAAGTTTTTGAGTCCAAACTCCAAATAATTATCAGTGTTCTCTATAACGAGTGTGTTTAATCTCTTAGAGATTACAGCAAGTTTTCCTTTTATTTCTTCATCTTGTTTACCCAAATCTATCTTATCGAATGAGATATTGAAGGAAAAGGCATCGTTATTAAGAATTGTCTCTATAAAGTTGGTAGAGATTGACCCATCTATGTTGTTTAGTTGATAAAGGTCTAGCCTAGTTGCTGATCTCCCTGGTATTGCATTAAGGTGTATCGAGCGTGAATTTCCAACCTTTAGTTTATCTAGAAGTCTTTTGATAAAGCTAACATCAAACTTCATTTGAGATATTTTTCTTGGAAGTGCCGATTGAATGCCGTTGTGCTTAGGTATCGTGATATTACTAGCAGGTTGGCGAACAGATTCTCTGCTCCTTGTGGTAGATGATCTTTGGGGATTATTACTCATACTCCTTTTACACAGATGGCATATCATCCCTGTTTTAACTTTATGCGTTTTACAAACACTACACATTGGCTTGGTGGCCCAATAAGCTTTAGCATCAAATTTCTTCCTGTATGAGGTCATATGTTGTTTTGTTATTGCAAAATAACCTGGTCAAAAAACTCTAAGGACTCTCGATACCCGTTAATTCTACCCTAAATTGGTGTTAAATGGTGAATCGTCGCACTGAATTATTAAATGATAAAAACGATACCATCTAGAAAACATGCATAAAGAGGTTGTTGAAGTTGCTATCCGATGTTGTGTATTTAAGGACATTTTATTGATCTTCAAATAGCCCTATTTATACACTTATATTATAAATTTGTTAATAGTTTTAATTTCCTAGTTCTAAATAATCCCAACATATATTTATACATCAGTGTATAATTTATTATTATGATATTAGATGAGGCTCTTCTTCGTAAATTACATTCCGGCCAGCTAATAGTCTACAACCCAGACATTGAAGAAGGAATAAAGCTCCTTGAATCAAATAAGTTAAAACATCTACGAGACTATCTTTCAGATAGGAAATACCGCGTTAAACAGTTAAACTCAAATAACTCCTACAGGGTAGTTGGCCATTGGATATCACTAGGTTTAATAGAAGCGAACCAAGAAGCTGGTCACAGTTGGTGCAGGTATAGCATTTCCGACCTTATTTGGCTCGAAGCTATCATAACCATGAGGAAGTTTGGCCTCTCCCTGGAACAGATAAAAATACTGAAGAGACACCTTTTCTACTCCCCAGAAGACAATAACAAAAGAACTCAGCTGTTCAATTACTATCTTTTATTAGCAATAAAACAACTTCCAATTGGAATAATAGTCTTGGAAGATGGTTGTGGTGCGATGGTAACAGAAGACCAGTTAAAGTTGTCAAAAACAAAGTATTTATTTGACTCTCCATATCTTTATATCAGTATAAATAGAATACTTACCAAAATTTTTCCTACTCTAACCATAAATCTACTTTATGAAGTGTCTAATTTAACGGCTGAAGAGATGAGACTTATATCCTTGGTTAGACAAAACAAATTCAAGGAAATAAGAGTAACTTTTAGAGACGGTAAACCGGTTATTTTTAAGGGGATATCCGATCTAGACGTTGAGATTAAGATGTTCAACATACTTAAAATGGCAAAATATCAGGAAATAAGGCTAGTTGTAGATGATGGGAGAACTATAAAAATTGAAAGAACGCTGAAAGAAAAATTATGATAATAACAAATGTGAAAGGTATGGCAATAAACCAACCTTATTATAAACGACTCATTGGTTACTGCACAAAGCTAAACCGTGGAAATTGGTTTAGCTTATGTTGTCAATTAATGATTGCAAAAAATATTTGAAAAACACGAATCTAAAGGACGATGAGATTGCTTCAATAAGAAACTGTTTGAACGCACTTGTAAATAAAATTATTGATTTAAAAGTTCAGAAAAATACACGAAATGGATACAAAAATGCAACCTCCTGAAAAGGCTCTTATATACTGCAGGGTTTCAAGTAAGAAACAAGTTGAGGAGGGTAATGGTTTAGGAAGTCAAGAAAAACTATGCAGGGTGTATTCAGCAACTTGTAGTTATAATGTTAAAAAGGTGTTTAAAGAAAAAGGCATCACAGGAGCACTTTTTGAAAGGCCAGCAATGAAGGAGCTTGTTGCCTATCTCGATAGTCATCCTTTTGAAAAGTATGTTGTTGTATTTGATGACTTAAAAAGATTTGCTCGTGATGTTTCAACTCACCTTCAACTTAAAGCACAGCTTCAATCAAGAGGTGCGAGACTTGAATCTCCTAATTTTAAGTTTGTGGACTCTCCTGAAGGACATTTAATTGAAAATGTGACAGCAGCTACGTCTCAATATGAACGAGAGAGCAATAAAAGACAGGTACTCCAAAAAATGAAAGCTCGATTGCAAGATGGTTTCTGGTGTTTCTGCAATCCACCAGCATTAAGAAATGTGGAGCATCCTGTATATAAGCGTGTTCTTAACGGAAGAGTGGAGCCTTATGCAACAATTTTTAAACAAACTATTGAAAGGTATGCAAATGATGAGTTGAACACATTAGATGAAGCAAGAAAGCACATCAACACTCAATATGAGGTTGTGGGGATAAAGAAACGAATATCGTTAAACGGCGTGACTAATATCCTAAAAAATCCTCTGTATGCGGGGTGGATGAAATATGAGAAATGGGCTATCCCACTTCAGAAGGGCAAACACGATGGTTTTATTTCTAAGGAAACATTTGATATTGTTCAAACAAAATTACTTGGAAAAGCAAAGCCCCGATTAAGAAAAGACTACAATCTTGATTTCTCGTTACGCAACTTTGTTTTATGCAGTGCTTGTAAGGAGCCAATGACGGCGAGTTGGACAAAAGGCAAATTACGAAAACACCCATATTATTGGTGTAAAAACATTGATTGCACTCAGGTTTGGAAAACAATACGAAAAAAGAATATCGATGATAATTTTATCGACCTACTTCAAACAACAAAGCCACCTCAGGAATTATTTGACCTAACTCGAGCAATATTTATGGATATTTGGGACGAAAAGAAAACACAAGGAAGTCAGTTGAATTGTGTAGCTAACAATAGATTGCTAGAAATTAAAAGGGAAATTACCAATTTATCGGAACGAATAAGTAGGACAAATAGCGAACTTGTAGCAGGCGCATTTGAGGAACAAGTCGAAAAATTAGTAAATGAAAGGAAGAATATTGAGGATAAGAAAGCTAATGAGCCAGAATATAATGAGGAACAACTTGGAACGGCATATGATTCGGTTGTCAAAGCACTTAAAGAGCCTATGCTGCTTTGGAGAAGTGACAACTTTGAAGAAAGAAGAACAGTCCTATATATGTATTTTCAGGAAAGATTAACATACAATCGAGAGTTAGGATTTGGAACACCTAAAACAGCGCTTGCCATCAACCTAATCCGCTCAATGAGTGGCCCAAAAAATCAGCTGGTGGAGATGCCGGGATTTGAACCCGGGTCCGAAAAATACCTTATAAGCCGTTTTGCACAAGATGAGAAAATATTTGATACTACGTAGCAAGGCATATCTTCGGGCCTAATCCACATAGATACTCACTAGCTTGAGATGGATTATCGAGTATATTCCTCATCCATCAGCATCTTTCGTTGGTTATCCATCATGATCATAGAACGAAAGAAAGAAATGATCAGATAGTCAGACACAGAAAGTTTTCAGTACTTCTTTTATGCAAAGAGGTATGCTGGCTGTGTTTGGGCGATTGAGCCCTGAACAGCTTCGCGAGCGAAAGCTTTCAAATCTGCAACTGCAGTCTCAAATGAGTTAGCAATTAAGTTTTTCTATTTGTCGCATAGATGCGCTTGTGCCAGCTTGTAAAAGTACTCTCCGTCGAAGCATGTCATCCCCGATAGAAACTGTATATATTATACACCTTTTATACCCTAATTATTAGGTGTAGAACGTCAAATCAAGATGAACGGTAATATTCACCAATGAGTCACATCGCTTTTCTCGAGACTACTCCATACTCCTTCTTTCCCTTTTGGAGGAGGATATATCTCCGATGGAGCTCGTAAGAGCGGAGACCATTTTGCGTGATGAGACGGCGTGCGTCACTCTTGGATGAGACGAGCTTGGTACTCACAGCCATGTCTTCGAGAGTTGGAGATGCATCAGTGTCTATCGTCATCGAGGGAAGTGCTCCTGCGATGAAGTCGAGATCTTTTTCGGTCAGTTCTTCGATCTTGCCGCCAAAGAGCAGTGCCGTGATGCGCTGCGCAGCTGTTGCGTCTGACTCACTATGGATCGTACTGATGAGCTCATGAGCAAGTGCTCTCTGGAGCGAACGCGTTTCTTTGACCCATTCTCGTTCGATTTTTTGGATTTCTTCAAATGGTTTGAACGAATAAAATCTCAACAGAAGGGGAGCGAGGTCGTCGCTGATGTTCAGCAAAAACTGGTAGAGATGGTACGGGTGTGTCTTTGTTCGATCGAGCCAGATACCTGCACCACTCTCAGACTTGCCGAACTTTTTGCCTGTTTTGGGATCGACAATGAGCGGATTGCTCAGTGCGTGCGCTGACTCACCGGTAACTTTGCGGATGAGCTCGACGCCTTGGATGATATTGCCCCATTGATCAGACCCACCGATCTGAACGCGGCAATCATATTTTTCAAATAGTTTGAGATAGTCATATGCTTGTAAGAGTTGATATGAGAACTCTGCATATGAGATGCCCGTCTCACGGGCCAAACCTGTTTTGACCGTCTCCTTGTCGAGCATACTTGAAAGACCAATGTATTTGCCTGCTTCGCGTAAAAAATCTAGGAGATGTAGATTGCCCAACCAGTCGGCGTTGTCTACCATGATGAAATCTGTTGGATCGAGTCCGATGATACGAGCCATTTCTTTTTTGATTTTTTCTTTGTTTGCTTCGATGACTTCCCGAGGGAGGATTGGGCGCTCTGCATTTTTTCCACCTGGATCGCCGATCTGAGCTGTTCCACCACCAGCAAGCAAAATGATTTTGTGTCCTGCTTGATATGCCCGCTTGAGGATCGTGATGCCAAAATAATGTCCGATATGGAGCGAGTCACCAGTGGGATCGATGCCAAGATAAAAGGTCGTCTGCTTCTGAAGTTGTTTTTCGATGTCGGGCGTGTATTGATATGCAATGCCACGGTTCTTGAGGTCAGTGAAAAATGAGGTATCTAGCATGTGTCTATTGTAGCAATTAGTTCGAGATTGGGCTCACAATAGTGAAGTGTTACATCCATGATGGTGACTTACGCGATGCGGCGCATACGGGCGACGAAAAATCCCTCCATATCGCCCTCCTTTTTCACTCGTGCGGTGAGATGACCGGGATCTAGGCCTGGCGTGATGATCCCAGCATCTACTATCTCTTGAGACCACTTAATAGTCTCAATCGCGACCTTTCCCGCATCTTTTTGCAAAATCCATGCGATGACTTCCTCGTTTTCCTCAGTGGATGTAGTACACGTACTGTAGACGATGACGCCACCAGGACGACATGCACTGACTGCAGAGCGGAGGAGCCAATGTTGCAGCCGCGCCATCTTGGCAGGCTTATCGTCTGAGGGGGTATCAGTGCCGTGCATGGTGCAGGGAGCATCGAGGATGACTCGATCGAAATAGTTGGGATACTTCATCCAGATACGCTGGCCTGGGATGAGAGTAGATTGTGCGAGTGTCACTCCATATGTCTCAAACTGTCGGCGCATACGCGCAACCCGCCCCGCACTCAGATCGTTCGCGATCATCTCTCCATTGTTTTGCATACGCATCGCGATATGGATGGCTTTGCCTCCGGGAGCTGCTGCGAGATCTAGTACCTTCTCCCCAGGTTGAGGATCAAGCGCGATCACAGGGAGGAGACTTGATGGATTCTGGAGGTAAAAATATCCTTCATTGAACTCAGGTATATGAGTGAGTTGATCTTTGGTTGTATCGACAAGTAGTGCTTGTGGATACCACGAGAGTGGCTTCGCAGGGATATTATGACCCAACAACATTGAGATGACTTCGTCTCGCGAGAAACGGAGTGAGTTGGGAAGGAGACAGAGCATGCGGAAGTGTATAACGTAGAATGAAAAATGTATAACGGAGAACATGAAATGTAGAGTGTAGAACGTATAACGTATAACGTATAACGTAGAACGTATAACGTAGAACGGAGAAGGCATAACACTCAACGCGGAACATGTATTGAGGCTTTTCACTTCTTTCTTCTACACCCTTCCTTACCACAGTCTTTTTTTTACACTCTACCTTACTACACTCTACGTTTTACATTCCTGATCCTCCCCAAACTCCCCCTTGTGCAGCGCTGTAGATTTGTTACTATAAAAACACACATTTCTCCATTTATTTTTATCATATGAAAATTGTCTTCCCTGGCAAAATCCTCATCATTGGATGTGGAGCCGTATCTCAGTGTCTGCAACCTCTTCTCCTGAAACATTTCGAGATGGATTTCAAAAAGGTCACCATCATCGACTTTGAAGACCAAAAAAGTCGAATCAAACCCATGCTTGACGCAGGAGCAACGTTTAAAGAAGAGTACATCGTACCCAAAAATATGGGCAAGATACTCGAAAAATATGTTGGCAAGGGAGACCTTATCATCGATCTTGCATGGAACATCGATGCTGCTGATATCTTGACGTGGTGCCACGAACACGATGTCCTTTATATTAACACCTCGATCGAATTGTGGGATCCGTACGCCATGGGTGCAGACGTCCTCCCTCAGCAAAAGACCCTCTATGTCCGTCAAATGGAGCTCCGCAAAATGATCAAGTCATGGGCCAAGCCAGGACCAACAGCAGTCATAGAACATGGTGCAAACCCAGGACTTGTCAGCCACTGGACCAAAGTCGCCCTTGATGCGATCGGTGAAGGTATCCTCAAGAAAGGCACACGTCGCGAGCGAGAAGATTTGATTGAGCAGCATCTCGCAGATTCGAATTATCCAAAACTAGCACAAGCAACAGGAGTGAAGGTCATACACATCTCTGAACGAGATACCCAAATCTCAAACAAGCCAAAAGAAGTCGGAGAATTTGTAAACACGTGGTCAGTAGCAGGATTTCATGAGGAGGGCACATCACCTGCTGAGATGGGATGGGGGACACATGAGCGACGACTTCCTGATGAGGCTCAGGTGCATAGCTTTGGACCTGGCAACCAGATCTGCCTCGGACAGATGGGTATGGATACGTGGATCCGTTCATGGATCCCAAGTGGTGAAATCAACGGCATGGTCATACGCCATGGTGAGTCATTCACCATATCTGACTTTTTGACGGTATGGGATGGTGAGACTCCTATCTATCGTCCAACAGTGCATTATGCATATCTTCCTTGTGATGCAGCTCTTGCATCTCTCATCGAGATGAAGATGAACAGGTATGAACTCCCGCGAAAAACTCGGATCATGAACGATGACATCATGTCTGGAGCGGACGAGCTCGGCGTATTGATCCTCGGGCATGACCTCACCGGCTGGTGGGTCGGATCACGACTCACGATCCAAGAGACGCGACGACTTGTGCCAGGACAAAACGCAACAACACTGCAGGTTGCTGCATCTATCCTTGGAGCTCTCTTTTGGATGATCAAAAATCCGACTGAAGGAGTGAAGGTGCCTGACCAACTTCCTCATAAAGAGATCTTGAGCGTAGCCAATCCTTATCTCGGAGAGATCATCAGCGAGCGAACTGACTGGACACCACTCAAAAATCGAGTTGAACCATTTGCGAAGTTTGGCAAACCTCGACCACTCGATGAGGACAAGTGGCTCTTCGAAACGTTCTTGGTGTAAGTAAATGAATAATTAACAATTAACCATTAATAATTATTGTGAAGGGTCCGAATCCAATAATTACGTCATCTTATGCTTTTGCGTTACGTATTGTGAGGCTGTACCAATACTTAGTATCTACAAAAAAAGAGTATATTCTGGCAAAACAAGTACTAAGAAGTGGAACATCGATTGGCGCGAATATCTATGAAAGTCAGCACGCTCAGAGCCGTAAAGATTTTATTTCGAAGATGTCCATCGGTTTCAAAGAGGCGCATGAGACAGAATACTGGCTCATGTTGCTAAAAGACGCACATTACATATCAAATAACCAGTATGAAGATTTGTCAAAAGACTTAGTGGTAATCATGAAACTACTTACTGCAATAATAAAGTCATCCAAATCAAATCTTGAGCATTGAAATTATTCATTGTTAATCATTAATTATTAACTAGTAATTCATATGAAGAGTTATCTCATGGAAGCTATTGGTACGTTATTTCTCATCCTTGTCATAGCGCTCACCGGCAATCCGGTCGCAATAGCAGCTGCCTTGGCGGCCATGATCTATATCGGTGCTCATGTATCTGGTGGTCACTATAATCCTGCCGTGAGTATTGCTGTATCGATCATAGGAAAACAAACATGGTCCAAGACGATTGGGTATGTATTCGCCCAACTCAGTGGTGCTTTGCTGGGAGTGTTGATAGCCCACATCCTTTCAGGCAAGATACTCGTAGTATCGCCTGCTCCAGAGACGCTTTTGTATCAAGGGATCCTTGCCGAGGGCATGTTCACCTTTGCGCTCGTATCTGCGGTGTTGCATACGGCCATCAGTCCGAAGTCATCCGGAAATCCATATTTTGGTATGACCATAGGACTCGCTCTCCTTTTTGGAGCGTTGAGCATAGGGACGCTTTCAGGTGGAGCATTGAATCCTGCAGTAGGCATAGCTCCACTGATCTATGGGCTGGTCATCTCAAAATCACTTGCTCTCGAGAGTATGATTATTTATTCAGTGGGTCCACTTATGGGAGGAGTATTAGCCGCTCAGTTTTACCAACTCACTCATGCACATGAAAAACTCAAGTGACCTGATCATGGTCACGGGAAACGAGGGTAAAGCAAAAGAGGTATCGCTCGCTTTGGGAAAACCTGTGCACCAGGTTGATCTACATCTGGATGAGATACAGTCGCTTGAGCTGGCTCATATTGTGCGACGTAAGGCAGAAGATGCATTCAAGATATTGCAAAAGCCGTTGCTCACCGATGATGCGGGACTTTTCGTACCGAAATGGGAAGGGTTTCCTGGTCCTTTTGTAAAATATATTACTGGTCCACAGCTCATGCTTGAGATCGCGAAGTCATTGACTGATCGTCGTGCATATTTTGTCTGTGCGATGGCGTATCATGATGGCCAGACGATACATATTGCAGAAGGTCGTATCGATGGGAAACTCAGTACGGAGATGATAGGAAATGGGTGGGGATTTGACTCAATCTTTTTCCCCGATGAGAGTAGCCAGACCATGGGTCAGCTCAGAGACTCAGGAGTCAAGATCATATCTCATAGGTACAAGGCTCTGGAACAACTCAAAAAACTATTTACGTAACCGCTTTTATATGCCACAAATCATATTCACTGACCATGCACTCAAAAGACTTGAGGAGCGCTATTTCAAAAAGATCATGGTTGAGTTCACTATCACCTCACCTGATAAGGTTTCGCCAGGAAAACAAGCAAGCACCATGGAGTATGTCAAAGAATTTGGACCAAAAAAAGTCACCGCGATCGTCGGTACTGCACGGACGGGGGAGCCTCTTGTGTTATCCTGCTGGATAGATCCTCCATATGAGGGCACGCGTGATCATGCGCAACAGCAAAGATATGCTCACTACAAGAAAGCGGGTTTTTGGAAGCGAATATGGATGGATATACTCAAGCTGATAGGACTGTAGGTGTTGTATTTTGATATGTTTTGTGTACCATTGAGTTCTAGCTCTCATCTATGGAACTCAATCATACTCCGCTGCCTGCATCATTTGGTTTGGATCCCGTTCCTCCCACTAATACAAAGGGAGCACTGATCATCCTTGGAGCTCTCGGGACGATTACCGTCGTTATCCTATCTGTTTTATTTTTCCTCTATGGTCGTGAGACGACCGTACCTGTGGTGCCACTAGTAGTAGCTACTCCGACCAAAGAGCCAGAAGTGACTCCGACCACGCAGACCTCAGTGACACCACCCAAAAAAGTCACAGTGACCCCTACCAAGATCCCGACTATGGCTCTGAGTCCAACGCCTTCAAACGCTCCGACATCTACGGTGACCCCTACCCCAACACTCACGATCGCTCCCACCATCACGCATACACCTACCCCCACGGTGACTCTGACGCCAGCTGCGACAGCTACGCCGACCCCGAGTTTGACGCCATCTGCAACTCCAACTCCAACTCTATCTCCTACCCCAGCCCCGTAAATAGAGAGCATTGCGCATATCTCGCATGATCCATCAGTCGGAAGTAGTAGCATTGGCAGATATCATGAAGGCAGTTTGGAAGCTACAACTTGGCTCGTTGGACGATCTCTGCTTCGACGATTTCTTTTGGACGGCCGTACTTGAGTCGAGACAGCTGCATGACCGCTTGAGCTATTTTCTCGCCAGCTTCGCGCTCTGCCATATGTTTGGCATAGTCCTTGGTCATATCGATCGAAAACGGCGGGACAGGCTCGTTGTTCACGATCGTTTTCATATATGCGTGGAAACGCTCTTGGTTCACGATATCTGTCTCATTGAAATAGGGTTGGAACTCGCGTTGCAAAAAGCTTGCATCGGTGACACCTGTACGCAACACCATCTGAGTACCAACGTTGCCGAATACAGCGTTTTTCACTTCCTCATCCATCTGACCGATGAACTGGTTGGCGACGGTGAGAGCGAGCTTATATTTTCGTGCCTCTGAGAGGATGGTCGCAAAGTCAGGTGTTGCAAAATTTTGGAACTCGTCGACATACAGGAAAAACTCGCGCCTCTTGTCTTGAGGAATATCCACGCGACTCATTGCGGCTGCTAGGATTTTTGGCACTACAAGCAGACCCAAGAAGGTTGAATTTTCCTCTCCCATCTTTCCTTTGGATAGGTTGACCAGGAGGATTTTGCCTTCATCCATGACTTTACGGAAGTCGAACGAAGACTTGGACTGCCCGATGATATTACGCATCATCGTGTTGGTGATAAATTTACCAAACTTTGATACGATATAGTCGAGCACTTCTGATTTGTGAAAGTCAGATGTTTGAGCGATTTGATCAGTCCAGTATCGGCGAATGATAGGGTCTTTGACCTTTGGCAACAGTTCCTGCACATATTTTGGATCGGTCATGATGCGCACGATTTCGACGAATGTTGCACCCGGCTCACACATGATCGTCAACATAGCGTTGCGTACCGCGTGTTCGAAGCGTGGTCCGATGATACCCGTACGTTGCGGATCATATAGCTTATACATGAGGTTGATGATCGCTCCGGTGATAAAGTGCTTTTCTTCTTCGGTGGTAGACTCGAGGAGGTTGAGTCCAATGGGGCGATCAGTATCAGATGGATCGAACAACACTACATCTTCAGCTCGTTGTGGCGGGATGAAGCGGAGAATATCATCGATGAGATCTCCGTGTGGATCGATGACACAGACTCCATATCCCGCTCTGATATCCTGTCGGATCATTTCAATCAATAGCTCTGATTTACCGGTACCGGTACGACCGATGATGTAGCAGTGACGCATACGATCTTTCATGAGAATATGCACCGGTCGACGAACACCACGATATTGAGCGATGCCGACCATCGTACCGCCCTCACTTGGCACATCAGCAGATACTGCAGAGGTTTTGGCTTTGAGCCAAATCACGTTCGGCGCCTCGACTGTTTTGTTCGGAAAATGAAAAAAACTGGCGAGCTCATCAGTTGAAAAAATCGAGACAAGATTGCCATAGGGGATCAACTCGACCATCGGGAAAAATCGATAAATGAAATTGGTCATGAAGGGACCCTTAAAAGTGATCTTGGGTGAAATAAGTGAGTTGAGATCTGAGTTAAACTGAGAAAATACTGACTTGAGATTGCGCACATGTACGTCCGCCATCTCTTTGGTTGGTGAGCAGACCACATATCTGATGATCGATTCAAATCCAGATCGCGTGACTTTGTCATCGATTTTTTCGAGCATTTTCGGATCAGTCTTGTATGTAGCTTTATCAGGACTCGATTCATTTTTTTTGGATTCGGATATATATGCTTTGCCTTTTGATTTCCATTTGCCATCTGACGGACGGATGAGGAGTTGGATCATGGCGCCTTCGCCATCGCCCATTTTCGATACTGCAGAGAGGATAGAGGAGAGCGTGTCTGTTGGGATCTCTCGGTAGCTTTTGATTGGCATATAGGACTTATTTTTTTGAACCAGGCATCCATAGGATACCTTGCCTTCTTGGGTGAAAATATTCGGCTCTTCGACTTTGCTGATATTGGCAGACGGATAATATGAGTAGATTGTTTTCTCAACGAGGTCGATGAGTTTGTTTGGGGCAGACACATAAAAACGGATTTCTCCTTTGCGGCCAACTATTTCAAATGCGATGACATCTTCAACCTCAAGAAACTTGAAAAATCCAGTCTTCTTGATCCCTCCCAGTGATGAGAACATTTGCTCAGCGGCATCGATCTTGATCTCATTGTCACGCGTGATCTGTATTTCGAGCGTCGTCATCTCGAGTGATATCTGCATGCGCTTTCGCAGTCGTGCATAAAATATGAAAAGATATGCAACAACTGCAGCAACGAATCCAGAAGTTGCCAAAAAAGCCCCCATAACGAGAACATTAATAGTGGCATCCACGATCGGTTGCAGAGCTTCCATATATCTATTGTAGTTTGTCGATAGGGCAATCTGCAAGCTCAACATATATGTGAGTTATTGCGACAGACTATACTTATGTGATACTATGCGACCGATGAAGCTCGCATATCTTCGTTTCTTCCGCTGGTTGTCTATTTTCCTCCTCATTTGTAGTTTGGGGGGATATAGTCTGTGGATCACTTCTTCGACAGGAAAGCTGGTAGTTAGTCGCTTTGCCCAATTGCTCCAACAACCCAAGTTGGTTGCAGCTACGCTCATAGATGATCATGACTGGTCGACACTAGCCCGATTATATTCTGATACGTACTCAGTCAACTCCGTAGACTTGACCAGTCCTTATACGGTCAGGCTTGCTCGTCGAGATGCACTCGCTGTACTGCTCAGTCGTCAGCCAGACAGTCGCGAACTGAACTATCAACTATTGTTAATCGCCACTCAGATGCAGGACAAACCTGCCATAGAATCGTTCACAAATAAAATCAGAGGACTCGATCCGACTTTTATTCGCTGATTTATTTCATCATATGCATATCCACTTTTTCAAAGCATCTTCGAGACTTGGCCTTGCTCATATTCCAAACAAATCACATGAGGTGAATATCGGTGTGGAGGACGGACCTGACGCTGTCTTGAGTCCGGCATTTTTGAGCCAGCTCCAGTCGAACTATTCTATGTCTCACTTTCAATTTTCGGCGCCAGAGTCTGTTCCAAAAGAGGTGTTTATGGAGACATTGGCTCGAGAGAGCGATCTCTTCACCCGCCAAATCAATGATCAATTACGCCCAGATCAGATTCAAGTGGTCCTCGGCGGAGACCATAGTGTGGCATTTTGTTCAATACTTGCACTATTGCGCAGACTTCCTGCTGAAAGTACTTTTGCAAGTATTCACTTTGATTCGCATGGAGACTTACATCTCCTTCGAACTTCACCATCGGGCAATTTCCATGGTATGTGGGCTCGAGCATTGACTACAGGGATTGGTGAACCATCCATAGACGCCTTAGTCGGGAGACATCTCGATCCGCACAGCATCACCTTCTATGGCAATCTCGATCTCGAAGATGAAGAGTTGAAATATATTCATGATAATCATATGGCTGTCTGGAGCAAATCAGATATTATTGCTGATCCTGAAAGCGCACTATCACATGTGCGTTCTCTAGTGAGCCAATACGACCACATCCATGTGAGTTTTGATATTGACGTGTTCGACGCACGTCTTGCTCCTGCCACCGGTACTCCAGCACCCGATGGACTTGATCCAGAGCACGTATTCCCTCTCCTCGAAGAATTTGCCGAAGCAAAAAACATATCGGTAGATTTGGTTGAGGTAAATCCACATAAGCCTGGAGCAGGAAAAACGATCGAGCTTGCCCAAAAGGTCATAGAAACACTTCTGCATATTTGAACAACATGTTTAGTTATACTTAATAATAATTAAATATTACTAGCCACTATGTATAGCAAAGCCCGTGCCGAAATAGATGGATTCAAAAACTTTGTTCGAACCCAAAATATTGTGGGATTAGCGCTGGGTGTGATTGTTGGAGGTGCAGCTACGCGACTCGTTGGCAGTCTCGTAGATAATATAATCAACCCGATCATTGGCATGATACTCGGGAGCAAAGGCGCTTTTTCTGAGTTTACTCTCTTTGGGACAATCAAAGTTGGTCTCTTCTTGAATAGTCTGATTTACTTTCTAATCCTTTTGACTATCGTCTACTTCATGATTCACAAAGCAATTTCTCTAATTGTCAAAGAGCCAAATCCAAAAAAATAAGTGAATAATGTGGTGGTCATGTGTCCCTTTGATTTTCTCTGTATAATCTCTCGATGCGCATACACATCATATTCGCCACATATTCTTCAGCAACTCAATCTACGGCAGAATATATCGCCAGCATCTCTGTTGCACGGGGCCACACCTGCAAGTTAATTCTTGTTGGCGATGTTCATGCAACTGATCTCAGTGAGGCTGACTTTCTCATTTTTGGATCTCCAAGTTGGGAGCGAGACAATTTTAAGTACAATGGTCAGCCACATTTTGATTTTTTTCCTTTCTTTAAAAAATACGGATACGATCTGGACTCAGCCTCAAAATCAAGCACCTTAGATCTTCATCAAGCTCCATGCGCCGTCTTCGGACTTGGTGATAAAAATTACCCTGTATTCTGCGGAGCAGTGGATATCCTTGCAGACTTCCTGTCACTTTCTCATGGTCAGGTAATGCCAAACCGTTTGCGTATAGATGAATACTATTTTCATACTTCATCTGCTCAGGAGTCGATACGCATATGGCTTGATGAGGTTTTGGTCTCGCCAAAGTGAAACTATTTCATCTTTGCATGCATATATACCTGTAGATATCAATTATTTCATCATATGAAAATGAAACATCTTGTTCTTTTTCTTGTAGGGTTACTTCTTGTGAGCACTGTATCTGTCGCTGTTCAGGCAGAAAGTTCATCTCAAGATCGAGAAGATACTCCTGAAACACGCACCGAGGTTCGCACCACTATAGCGCCATTGCTCAAAGCTGTTAAAGAAAAGCATGATGCCGAAATTGAAGCACGAGAAACAGCAGCTCCACTCCGAGAAGCAACAAAGACTCAGCTCAAGGAGAATGTCGCTGCAGCTCGTTGCACCAAAGTGACCGCAAATATTGATCAACGCATCGCGAAGTTTGAGAGCGATCACAATGGCCGAGTCAAAGTATTTACAACGATCAAAGAGAGAGTGCAAGCGCGCCTCACCGCTCTTAAGGCTCGGGGTATCGATGTCACTACGCTTGAAGCAAACCTGGTGACCTTACAAACCAAAATAGACAAGCTCACGACTGACCATACCGCCTATATGGAAAAGCTCAAAGCAACCAAGGCATTTGTCTGTGGACAATCTCAAGGCGAATTCAAGACGGCATTGGAAGCTGCTCGTGACGCTCAAAAAGTAGTATTCACCGACGCCAAAGATATCATCGCCTTCATCAAAGATACGCTGAAGCCGAACCTTGAAGCAATACGAGCATTGATTACACCACCAGCAAAACTAACGCCCACCGTTTCGTTAACTCCGTAATTCCCTATGGATTCGGTGGTCTTCAACATCGAGAGATGTTGGAGGGCCACCGTTCCAATTGTGTTATTATGTTTTTGTCTTCAATTCAAATTTATCTATGAAACAATTACTCACACCCATTATCTTGATCACCGTTGTAGTCGCTATTGGAATAGGGTACTACGTAATCAATCACAATCTCCCAGACTCAAATCAATCTCAATCTGGAGTATCTATATCACCAACCGCAGCAGCATCTCCATCGACTTCATCTGTCGAAAAGAAAAATACAACTAAGACATCAATCACAAGTGCTATTATTCCAACAGTTGCTATAAGAGAAGTGAACATTGACGATCTAGGCTCAACAATTAATGCACTTGATCTCTCTGATCTTAATGACACGATGAGTGATCTGCAGACACAATGATTGGGAGACCCCGCAGATCTCTAAATCTACTCATTTGAGTCGATTACAGTAATTCTACCACTGAACATGCCCATGCTGCATGAAAAGTTGATATCTCCAAGTTTTGTCGGAGTGAACTCTAGCACATTTTCACCCTCTTTCAGATTAGTAAGAGGAAGACCGGCAGCTGGAGCCTGGATAGTCCCGGCACAACTATAAATGCCTTTTCCCTCGATCTTCCATAGAACTGGTATACCTCTCCTGACAGTGAACTGACTTGGGGTATACCCACTCGACTGAGCAGTCATTTTAACAATCTGTTTCCCATTTTCGATCGGGGCCAGTGTGGCGGCTGAATCTGTTGGAACGGTTTTGCCAAATCCAATACCATACAACTGGGCTGTATTGAAAACATAACTTATTCCTACGCCAATAATCAAAATAGCAATGCCTTTTAGAAAATATTGATAAAGAGATTGCATCCTAAGATGTGAAAGGATGGTAATAAATCCGAGAGCGGGAAGCGTGCCAAGGGCGAAAGCCATCATAAGGAGCGAGCTTTGCAGGGGGTTACCGAGGGACAATGCGTATGCCTGAGTTGACAAGGTGAATCCACATGGCAAGAGATAGGTCAAGCTTCCGATTGCGGCGGCTACAAATCCTACCCGATGCGAAGAATATTTTTTTTCTTGAAGCGAAAAAATGATCTTTCCGCCAGGAATGTATGAAAGAATGCGATGAAGAGATATGACTTCGAGCATATCTAGACCAACGAATATCAGGACGAATGCAATAACAAAATTGAATATCGAACCAATATGTACGATGCTTAAGAAAAGAGATCCAAAAAAACCCAACACATAGCCAAATGCTCCATAACTGACTACACGGCCAATCATAAATAGAAGCGCCAATTGCAGAGTATTTCCCTTGGCCTGACGAGTTAGAAAACTAGTGAAGAGTGCGCCAGTTGTTGCCATGCAGGTCGATATAGAAGCGATTAAACCCAATACAAATGCGCCACCTAGAGATGTGGCAGCACCAGTAAGATTGTCAGGAACGAGCCCAAGTTGTTTGGCGAAAAAATACAAGATAGCTAGTATTGCAGCAATACCTAATGTTTCAGTTAAATTTGAAATTTTATCTGCACTTTGAATAGGCCGGGCATTTGATTTGTCGACTTTGATTGCATCAGCAATAGAGCTCACTGTATATCCATATTCGCATAATACGGCATTGATATCTGCGAGGGAAAGGTGATCTCTGTGAGTAACGACTGCTTGTTTTTTCTCAAAATCGGGGACTACATCAATAACATTTTTCATCTCCTTAAGCTTCATCCTGACGAGAATATCACAACTCGCGCAATGCATACCTGATATATGGATCGTAGTCTTGTGATTTGGCATAGGAGATATTGTATCAGTTGAGTGTCAGCTCATATTGATTGTTTTTCGGCTATAAAAATACCTCGGTTGCCCGAGGTATTTTTATATAGTTTCTTATTACTTTACTCCACTCGTGTAGAGCTTTTGGAGGTCGGTGACGAGTTTTTTTGGATTTTTCGATCCAGCCTTAACAGTTTCTTCTAATAGAGATGCCATGAGTGATCTTTTGGCTGCTGTTGCAAGACCCATCGCTGCATCGATCTGTTGGATGGTGGCAGCATAGTTTTTCTTGGTTTCAATCATTGATATGACCTTGTCAAGAGTCCCCATAGATTTTTTAACAGCAAGCACAGCAGGTGGAACAGTCATCTTTCGGATGATTTTCATAGGTAGTATATGAAAATAATAATAGGGCTCAAAGGTCATTCTAAACTAGATTGTAAAGAAATTACCATGAACATAGGTCAATGGTATGCTTTTTTTATATACCTGTCAACTAGGTCAAAATACCTCATGATTATTTAGGACAGGGGAACCTCATTCACTCGCGAGCAGGTCTCGCTGATATTCTCTCAATATCACTCGAGTTCGCGCGGTGATGAGACTTGATAGGGCCTTGTGGACGGGCAGCCACACGTACTCATCATGCTCCACGCTGAGAAGAACTGATGTCATTTGAACTTGTGCGAAATAGGTCATGCAGATCGAGTGCTCGTTGCGTCTATTCAATCGAGAGGAGATATTGATGATTGATGGTGACTTGATCGAAATGCCCGTTTCCTCAAAGGTTTCACGTACTACTGAAGTATTTGGATGTTCACCAAAGTCAATATGGCCTCCTGGTAACTCCCAGAGCCCAATATTTCCCACCTCTTGGTCCGAACGTCTCAATAGAAGCACCTCGTCCTTGACGTTTTGCACTATACATCGGATTGTTACATATGTTTTGCCGATACGCATGAGGATATTATACCAGTGAATTGGCCATATAGACCGTCCCGACAACTCATTCATCGCGGGAACAGGGAACATGCATGTGAAGGTTCACTGCAAGGTATGGGGATCGTGAGGGTTAGCGATGGGTAGGAACAAATATAAGTATGAAAAGGAGTATCAGTATAACGATGCTTAGTCCGATAGGTAACAAATATATTCTTTTCATACCGTGAACTTACCATCTTCATAAATAGTCTTTTTTGAACCGTCAGCCAGTGTAGCAGTCACGGTACGGTCTGTCGTCGAGACAATATCAGTATGCACAGATGAGTCATTAAAACCCATATCTTTCCATTTCTGTTCAGAAACATTTTTGGGATTGCCGACATAACTATCACGATAAGCCATGCCTACAGCAACGTGCGTATTGCCATACCTGCCACCAACGTTTTCGTCATAGAGTGTCTCGCCCATGAACTTGGTAATCCGTGAAAACCGAGAATCAGTCAGCGAAAACTCGCCTATCTTTTCGGCGTTTTCAACGGCGAGCATATCTTTGAGAACTTGCTCGTTTTGCGATGCTGTAGCTTTCACCACTTTTCCTTCTATGAATTCGAGTCTCACATCCTTGATGACATTGCCATATCGATAGAGCGGTTGGTTAAACTGGATCCATCCTTCGGTTCCGCGACAGTCTGGAGAAATGAACAGTTCAAAAGAGGGGATGTTGCGACCGCTTCCTCCAAGCCACTTACGATCAGTCCCAAGTTTCACGTGAAGATCAACGTCCTTGCCCTTTATATCAACCGATTCAATAGGGAGCGCATTGAGCTTGTCTTTCGTTCCCTCAATCTGGACAAATAACTTTTTCCACTTTGCGATCGGATCAATTTCGTCCAGGTAGCACGCTTTAATTATCTGATCCCAATATTCTTTTTCTGTCATGCCAACCTCTTTGGCCATAGCTGGAGTGCCGTAGAGTCCAAGTGTCCAGGTGAGTTTGCCCGCATCTTCTTTGTCTCGTCGCGCATCCATGAACGGTTTCATAAGCTTGCCGCGATGCATGATTTTTTTACCATCGATACCTTCTAACTCATGTTTGTCTACTTCTGAAATGATGCCGACGAAATGATCTGCGACTTTGACTCGTTCAAATAAATATTGCTTTGGTATGAAGTTGAGCTGATCGTCACTTGCAAGCTCAAAATAATCTCTTGTTAATCCATCTGGTGAATAGGTGAGGAGCATATTGCCACCTGCTTCCATGATGGATCTTTGGAGATGTTTGAGGAGTGGCTTGGCCGATTCACTGATAGTGACAGCAACAACATCACCTGTGTGTATGCCCTCACCAGACCAGAGTGCAAATTTGATCAAAACATCAGCATATTTTTTGAGTACGGCATCTGTTGGAGTGAACATAGGATAATCAAAATGACAAAATATACGATGCATTATATATCAACGCACAGTTTTACCCATTATAATACGCCAATGTCCCTACACCGGCCTTTTCTCGAATATTTGAAAACGTACGTGAACGAAAGTGCGCCGTATCTCGATGCTTTTTTGGCGGCTCACGCCCGAACGGCCTTGGAGGTCGACCCTCGTAGTGGTGAGATCATGGATCATTTCATCACGTTATCCAAGGGCGGTAAACGACTCCGTGGAGCACTTATGAAACTGGGATATGAGATGATGGGCGGTATCGAGACTCAAAAAATCCTTAGAGCATCGATATCTACCGAGATACTCCATACATCACTTTTGATCCATGATGATATTATGGACCGAGATATCAAACGGCGAGGTATGGTGACCATGCACGAACACTATCGAGATAAATATGCCAATCTGACAAATGATGGACCACACGTCGGACTTGCTACGGCAATATCTGGAGGAGATATCGGTATATTTCTTGCATTTCTTGCACTTGGAGAGTCAGATCTTCAGCCTCAGTATGTACAGCGAGCTGTGCAGATCATGGGGAACTATGGCGCTTTAACAGGATATGGACAGGCGCTGGATTTGTTCCATATGTACGATACTGAGGGGACCATAGAAATGACTCTCAAAGTGCACAAGTACAAAACTGCCTACTATACCGGGGTTATGCCACTATTGATTGGCGCAGTTTTAGCAGGACAGACGAATACAAAAGTATTGCAAATACTCACCTCATTCGGCGAAGCCTTTGGTTGGGCATTCCAAATACAGGACGATATATTAGGCACTTTTGGTGATCCAAAGAAAACAGGCAAGTCTGACAACTCAGACATCATAGAGGGAAAGCGCACTGTTCTCTTACTGGAGTTTTTGCAAAAAGCAGATGCTACTCAGAGGTCACTTGCGAACAAAGTAGTGGGTAACCCTCGAGCAACAGATGCTGATATTCGTCAGCTTTTGCAGGCTATGCGCGACACAGGTGCACTACAAAGCACTGTTGACTTAGGATGGGAGTATGTGCGCAAGGCCGAGGAGCTTACCGCCCAGCTAACTACCGATGTTCGTGCTCAATCGATTATGCGTGATGCAGTACAATATATGATGGAGCGGGTACAATAGGAAGATGTATAAGGTTCCCTCTCCAATAGGTTATTAGTTCGCAATCGTCCTATGGTTTTTTTTCAGACTATTCTCAAAACATTCACAGATAAAAAGTTTTATATTGCTTCGGCAACCGATTCACTCGGCAAGCGACTCAAGTATTTCACTGTCCTTATACTCATTACTTCTGTACTTGGATCAGCAAAGTTGTCATTTGACATATGGCAAACATTTGGCAAAAATGCACAAAAGATAGTCAATGAGGTGCAATATGAAGCAAATAAATTCTTTCCTGCAGATCTTATCTTAACGCTGGATAAGGGCGTATTGACGACAAATCAAAAAGAGCCATTGACGTATACTCCACGTGAATTAGCAACGTATCTTAAAAAAGAAAATGACTCTCTCAAATATTTTGTCGTTCTCGATACTCAAGCGCAAGGAGAAGATATTGATAATTGTTCGTGTGCAGTACTGATCACTTCAAAAGGAATCCATATTAGATCTAATGATAAAGTTGAATATCGGCCATTCAGTAATTTCGCAAGTGGAAAAACAAAGAAGGAAACTCTAGATAGAAATGGATATGACAAGTTTTTGTTAACATTTCTCCCATACATATCTGTAAAGAATATTCATACGATGGCAATCGTCCTGATTGCGTTGATTCTTTTTTTCACTCCGCTTCTTAGCCTGTTGGGATGGGTCATTGATTTGTTCTTGTGGTCACTATTTGGATATATTGCTGCCCGTATTATCAAAAGACCACAGTCTTACGGTTATGTCTATAAAATGAGTCTTTACTTAGCAACACCGTTTGTCTTGTTCGATTTCATTGCTTGGATTATGGGAATACCTAGCTTGGCTGGCTGGGTTACCATCATTTTGTACATGATCGGAATTGCAGTATTTATCCCGATTGACCCAACAATGCATACAAACGAAGTAGAAGGCACATCCAAGGTCTAAACAGAAAATTGACCCATTCTTTTTTTATATATGATTAATATCGTCAAAATCATTCGTATTGCCCGGCCTATTCGAGGGCTTTTTTTGTTTATTTCAATTTTGGTAGTACTGAGTGCATTGGTTGAGCTTATCAACCCAATAGTCTTCAAGTTTGCGATTGACGAAGTTACAGCAAAGATCAAAAATCCGAATCATCCGATCAATATGCTTATGATCATATTGGGTGGAGGATTTGCCGTTAGTATGGTTGGGCAGCTCATCACCAACGTCTCGAGTCACCTTGGTGACAGATTTGCGTCAAAACTAAAAAAATATTTGACAGAAGTATTTTTTGAAAAAGCCCTTACCCTGAGCCAGTCGTATTACGATGGTGAACTTTCAGGCAAGATCGTCAATCAACTCAATAGAGGAGTGCAAGTCATATCAGACTTTTACAACACAGCCACAAACTTTATCATGACTGCTTTTTTGCAGGCAGTTTTTACCATTTTCATACTTGCCCGATACAGCATCTGGACAGCCCTGTTGGTGACTTTACTTTTTCCCATTTATGTCTATCTGACAACTCTTTCAACAAAGCGTTGGGGGAAAGAACAAGAAAAAAGAAACAAATATGAGGATGTTACTCGTGGTCGACTCTCGGAAAGTATAGTCAATATTAAGTTAGTAAAGGGGTTTAATAATCAGCACGAAGAGCTCTCTTTGATTTCCAAGACATTTGTCTTGATTAATGAAATTGTTGCTAGACAGAGCCGCATATTCCACACATTCGATTTTCTACGGAATATGAGCCTTCATCTCATTCTGCTAGCCATATTTGTCATCACGTTTACTGATGCTTATAAAGGCCTCATTACTTTAGGAGAAGCGGTATTTATCATTCAGTTGATCAACCAAGTTCGCAGACCACTCTTTGCGATGTCTTTCATTTTAACGCGTATCCAAGAAGCTGAAACCGGATCAAAAGAGTTTTTCAATCTCTTAGAGCTGCCATCTCGTGAACCGATTATGCCCGGTTATGTACCTGTAAGTTTACATCAGCCATCAATCCATTTCGAAAATGTATTTTTTAGTTATGAGGAAACGCGTGAGGTGCTTAGTAATATCTCGTTTGACATCAACCAGCGTGAGACAGTCGCACTCGTTGGGCGCAGTGGGGCAGGTAAAACTACACTCGTTAATCTCATTATGAAGTTTTACGATCCAACTCGTGGAAGAATATCCATGTGTGGTCATGGATATGACCAGCTCAACCATATCGATGTTCGGCATAATATCGCACTCGTTTTCCAGGAAAACGAGCTTTTCTCAACATCGATTAAGGAAAATGTCTCATATGGATCGCGTCATACAGATGCACAAGTTCAGGAAGCTCTTCAGATGGCGCAAGCAGGTGACTTTGTAAAAAAGCTATCAAAAGGGATGCATAGTGAAGTTGGAGAGCGTGGCGTGAGGCTCTCAGGTGGGCAAAAGCAGAGGATCCAAATAGCGCGAGCGATATTGAAAAATGCTCCCATACTCATTCTTGATGAGGCGACAAGTAGTCTCGATGCTCAGAGTGAACTCGCAGTTCAGTCTGCTATGGAGAATCTGATGCGTGACCGTCTGACACTCATTATCGCGCATCGTTTCTCCACACTGCGAGATGCTGATCGTATTATCGTTCTGGACGATGGAAAGATAGTGGACCAGGGGAAACCTCAGGAGCTAGCGAATCGTCCCGGAATATACAGCGACTTATTGCGATTCCAGATAGAAGGAAACAAAAAACTTCTTGCTAGCTACGAAATTTACTGACAATGCGCAGAAGCATGGACTCACTGTACGGGCGCTGGCGTGTTTTTTCCAGGGGTTGCTGAACTGGTCGCAGATACCGGCGTGACCTGTCGTGCATCACCTGGTCTCGTGGAGATTGGTGCGCTGACGTACTGTAAGTCTGTATTTCTAGCAATGCGCGCTTTGTCCTGGATATTGAGGAGAGACTCTGGAAGTCTTGACGAGTCAAGCGGTATCGGGGTGATTGGGATCATTCCTTGTATAGTTGCGCGGGAACCTGTTCGGGTTTTGAACACAACTAGAGTGACGACAGCAAGGAAGAGGACAACAATAGCTGAAAGAACAATAGGGAGATGCTTCACATGCATATTTCGGGGTTAGTATAGCACGATTGCATTTTCCAGAGAAATTAATTTGCTCGGTTGAGTATGTTGCTACTGCCACAATAGATATGCTACCATTGATGCATGGCGACTCTAGATCCGATGGCACATGCTGTGCCGCTTCCACCAAGACTTCAAGTAGGACAAGTACATGAAGATAATACGATCAAAATCATTATAGCCACTTTTGTGATAGGCATCATCGTAGGTGGTGCAGTATTGTTGACGACGGTGAGTCTTTGGCGTATCCACCTTAAAAATCAAAAAGCAGCTGAGATTGCAGGAGCATCACTAGGCAATCCCCGTGCAGGATGCAATATGGGTGAAACTCGATACAAGGCGGTACGATGTGCATATATCATATTGTCATATGATGAAAACGGTACCATCAAACAACATGGATCAGGGATTAGTTTGGGTAACGGTCTTCTGGTTACCAATAAACATGTTACCGAGGGGGCATTCATTTTCAAAACGAGGGTTAATGGTATCGAACGTCCTATTGATCTGGTTCAATCATCTTCTACATATGATGTGTCACTGCTCAAGAGCAAAGATACTCTGCCAAACTGTCCATTTTTCGATAGTGACCAGCTCGCACAAGGAGAAGAATTGCTCGCAGTTGGGTGGCCGAAAGAGCGAGATCAGGTTGATCCAGCAATCACTCGGGGTATCTTTTCCCGTTTTAATACCCAAAAAGATGGGCAGAAATATATTCAGACTGACGCCGCAATCAACCCTGGCAACTCAGGTGGACCACTCTTTAACGAATGTGGGATAGTGGGGATGAATACGGCAAAGTTCTCGTGGTTTGATACGAAAACTCCGATCGAAGGATTGAGTCTTGCACTCCCAGCGAAGCGTGTTCTTGAAATCGTAAAAGAATTACAGCAATAACTCTTTATACATCAAGCTTGTTGATATAGTAAGCCAAAATATTTTTCAGTCGCTCAACCGAGGATATGCTCACCCACTCGTCAGGTGCGTGTGCACCATATCCTTCGGGACCAATTCCAAGGACATTAATACCTGCAGCTGCAAGTATATTTTCATCAGAAACAGAAGATCGGAAATAGGGTATTGCTTCACTATTTGTTGTCTGAACGACTGCACTGGTCAGTGCTTTAAAATAAGGCGAGCTAGTCGGCATAGTGTATGGAGCGTAATATGACCGAGCGCCTGGATCGAATGAAACCTTGCACTGTATGTCGGGATCAAATTCGAGTCTGATCTGCTCGATTAAATACGCATGAATTTTTTCGGCTAACTTGACCCCGCTATCAGGGAGCAGGATACTACAATCACATTGAGCAGTTATTCTCGTGCAGAGAGATAAGCCTGTCCCTTCTGCGTGAGTCTCGCGAGCATATACAAACTGCTTCCCGCCAGACATCTCATCATTTCTATTGAGAGAGTGTATGAATTCAATTACCTTTGCCCAGAGTAGCTGCAGGTCGCGTGTTGGTGAATATTCATTGAAGTGTCTTGGCAATTGGGTGAGTGAAATATTGATCCATCCCCACCCTGATCTTCCAATAACGATTCCTTGCTGACCATGAGAAAACGCTGGTTCACAAATGACAAGATGGGAAACTCCTTTTGAGACCTCTGATCGGAGAAAATGTTCACATCCTGCAGCAACGTTCTCCTCGTCAATCGTTAGGACGAGTATGATTTTTGTATGGAGTGGTTTTGATTCCACAAATGCTCTCATCATAGCCGCCACCCCGCCCTTCATGTCGTATGCGCCGAGGCCATACATACGATCATCTTTCACAGTACCTTCGTGAGGGTCTAGCGACCAACCGGGGACACTTCTGACCGTGTCGAGATGACCACAAAATCCATGCACCTTTTCCCCGCTGCCTTTTGTTGCAATCACGTTACATCTGCCAGGCTCAACTTCCTGCATCACGACACATACACCCTCGATATTTTTGAGATATTCATAAACATACTCACTAATCTTCGCTTCATTTGGATATGCTGAGGGTATTGCAATGAGATCTTTCAGTAATGTAGTCGTTTGAGATGGATTTTGCATATATTAACAGTTACAACTGTTTACTACTTCCCCCGTAAGTATTAAGAATCATTACTCGTGTCTGGTAAGTTGGTAAGAGGCTATTTGCCTGATTATCGGCAAGTGCATCGTCTCCAGCTCCTTTTCCATTTGCGCCTTTTATTGTAAAATCGGCTCTAAGAGCGGATGGACCACTCATGCCAAGTCTGGCACGAATAGCTGGATCCATAAGTCCACATTTCCTTCTTTGCACAATAAAAGCATTCTTAACTGCTGCATGCCCAGGTGAATGAAGGTTGATTTCTCCTATTAAGATGTCTGGAACAGCACTACTAACAACTGCTTGTCTCATAATCTCGGTATTAACATATCCATAGAGCCCTCTCTGTGTATGCTCTGCAGCAGTTTTTGCCTCCGCCACTTCCTGAACTTGTAGATATACTTTTTTGCCATCTATATCCAAAGTTAGCGTCCTGCTTTCGATTCCAATCAGACTAGCGACTTCACCAGTTTCTGTATATATCATCAAACCAAACTTGAATTCTGAGCTCTCAACTATTTCATCTGCCTCATCCTTGTCCCAGGCAAATTTGACAAGCATATTGCTCACCTTTTGTTTGTATTCGGCTCCTGATTTGCTATCAAATGTAGCGTAAGTATATCCGGGATGCAGTACATGTAGATTTGTTGAACCATTTCCACTCACAAATATGTGCTGAGCATCACCAAGAAGTTTTTCGAACCGCTGTTTGTCAAATGCGCGTGCCTCGTGATTCCTACCGAGATTGACTATGCACATCCCCTCGAGATCTGGCACGCCACAGCCAGAGAGAGGAGTAACTCCTTCAATATATTTTCTCCACTCTGTACCGTGCATTGCTTCAGCAAGGGCTTCAAGTGTGGTAATAAATCTGATATTCAGACGAGCTCCTTCCATCAATGGCGTATTCTCAACTCGGCTCAACACATCTCTGACGGCGTCTACAGAGGTCTTCACTTCGGTGCAAAAGTTCTTAACGACCCTATCACTCTCCTTGTAAACCCTATTGGGAATCACGTCTTGTTCAGCTGGTCCGATGCTTGAGCCATAATACGAAGAAAATTTGCGCTTTGGAAGGTCTCCCGGCTCATTTCGAGCGGGGAGCTGGCCAAGATCTGTATCAGTATTGGTTGTTGTTAAGATGTATACCGGGGTCTCTGTCATGATTGGTGAATATGGCTTAAGTCTATCACGATTGAGATCGGGCAGTGGTCAGACCCCATGACAGTGGGATGTATATCGGCTGTGACAATATGCTTGGTCAACTTTTTGCTAGCCAAGAAATAATCTATCCTCCAGCCTACATTGCGTGCACGTGCACCTCCCCAATTGCTCCACCACGAATAGTAGCCATTGCCTTTGTGTGATATGCGGAAAGTGTCTACAAATCCCGCATCAAGAAATGATCCAAATCCTGCACGTTCTTCTTTGGTGAATCCGTGTGTGCCTTCATTTTCCTTTGGACGCGCCAGATCATCCTCCGTATATGCTACATTCAGATCACCACAAAAAATCACTGGCTTTTTCTTTTCCAAATATTTGCAATGTGCCAAAAAGGCAGGATCCCACACTTTTGATCTGAGAGGGATGCGCGAGAGATCTCCTTTGCTATTGGGTGTATATACGGTGACGATGTAAAATCGCTCGTATTCAGCGCTGATCACTCGACCTTCACTTGTAGGATCACCATATTGGTCGGCAAAATCATACATTTTCTGCACTTCAGGAACAAATCCATTAATGACAGATAGGGGGATGGTCTTAGTAAATATGGCAGTCCCTGAGTATCCTTTACGCTTCGCTGAGTGCCAGTACTCGGTGAACTCAAAAGGATCAATAGGGGACTCATGCTCCATGGCTTTTGTCTCTTGGAGACAAAGGATGTCAGGATCGTGCTCCTTCAAAAACGTCTGAAATAGTCCTTTGTTCCACACACTCCGAATGCCGTTCACATTCCATGAATATATCTTGAGCATGTGGGGATTATATATGCATTTGTGTATTAATTCACTTTCTGTACTTTACACACAATTTTTTTCGCAATACACTCACATTCAATCTTGTCGTCTGACTTAATCTTTCCCTCAACGATCTGGAGAGCGATTTCATCCAAAATATGCTCATTGATGACGCGTTTGAGCGGGCGAGCCCCATATGTTTTATCAAACCCATGTTCGAGTAAATATTTCTCAACAGTGTCCTTCCATTTGAAATGATATCCTTGCTTCTGAAGTCGAGTACCCACCTCAGCGAGCTGGAGTTTGATGATGGCTTTCATCATCAATGTATTGAGCGGATTGAATATTACGATGCTATAGAGACGATTCAAGAATTCAGGTTTAAAGAATCCTCTGACTATATCAGTGACTTTTAGCTCGACCATCTCGCGGGAATATTTTTCGACTTGAAATGCATCGCTCCCGAGATTGGAAGTGAGAATGATAATAGTATTTTTAAAGTTTACCGTCTTTCCCTTTCCATCGGTGAGTCGCCCATCATCCAAGACTTGCAGCAACATGTTGAATACTTGTGGATGAGCTTTCTCAACTTCGTCAAGCAATATGACGCTGTAAGGCTTGCGTCTCACCGCTTCTGTCAACTGACCACCTTCTTCATAGCCAACATATCCAGGAGGTGATCCGATCAGTCGAGCAACAGAATGACTCTCTGAGTATTCGCTCATATCAATCCGAATCATATTTTTTTCTTCATTGAAAAGTGACTGAGCGAGTGCCCGAGCAGATTCAGTTTTACCCACGCCCGTTGGACCCAAGAAAAGAAATGACCCAATAGGTCGTCCCTCATCAGCTAGTCCTGCGCGTGAGCGACGGATTGCTCCAGCTATTTTTTTAACTGCTTCATCCTGACCGATAACTCGACGACTCATCTCGTCTTCGAGGTGAGCTACCTTTCCTGTTTCGCTCGCAAGTAAACGAGATTGGGGGATACCTGTCCAGCGCGCGACGATCGCTGCAATGTCTGCTTCAGTGACTTGTTCTCGTAGTACGCGGTCCTTTTCAGGTATCGCTTCCCACTCTACTCGTACCTCGTTGATTTCTTTTTCTATTTGGGGGATAGTTCCATATTTGATTTGCGCAGCTTCTTCGAGCTTTGCGTCTCTTTCGGTCTTTTCAAGTTCGATCCGTGACTTTTCAAGTTTGATGCGCGCTTCCTGCAGGTGGGAAATGATTTTCTTCTGAGTGAGCCATTTTTTTTCGATTACCTCAAACTCTGATTGCATTTTGGCTCGATCACTTTGTAGCTTTTCTAACTTTGATTTTTCGGTGAGCTCTTTTTTGAGTGCGGCCAGCTCAATGTCTGTACGGATGATATTGCGCTTGAGTTGATCCAAAGCAGTTGGCATACTGTCTACCTCAATTTTTGCTGCTGATGCAGCCTCGTCGATGAGGTCTATGGCTTTATCGGGGAGATACCGATCGGTGAGGTATCGGACAGAGAGATTCACGGCAGCAATGAGTGCATCATCGGCTATTTTGATACCATGATGGACTTCATACTTTTCCTTCACTCCCCGTAGTATGGCGATTGAGTCCTCAATACTTGGTTCGTCAACGAAAATTGGTTGAAATCGTCGTTCAAGTGCAGGATCTTTCTCGATATATTTGCGATATTCACGGACGGTCGTGGCACCGACTGCGTGGAGGAGCCCTCGGGCAAGTGCTGGCTTGAGCATATTACCCGCATCAACGGCACCATCAGCTCCACCTGCTCCGACGATCGTATGGAGCTCATCGATGAATATGATGTATTGCCCTTCGGATTTCTCGATTGTTTCTATCACAGCTTTGAGTCTTTTTTCAAACTCGCCACGGAATGAAGCGCCTGCCAAAAGGGTAGCCATATCAAGCATAAGTATTTGTTTATTCTTGAGGGTATTGGGCACATCCCCTGATATGACGCGTAGAGCCAATCCCTCGATAATCGCAGTCTTGCCCACACCTGGATCACCCAGTAAAACAGGGTTGTTTTTGGTCCTGCGTGATAGTATCTGTATGATACGACGCACCTCCTCATCTCGACCGATGACGGGATCGAGCTTGCCCGAACGAGCTTTTTCGGTGAGATTGACGGTAAATTTTTCGAGAGGGTTGGTTATTGGTTGGTCAAATGGGTTTTCCATGGAGTTATTCTATAATTAGCAGACAAACGTGTCAAGTGCTACTTTACTGTAGTGGGAAGTTGCCTGCTTGAGTTCCGCATATTTCATGGTACCCTTATTTTTCAGATAGGAACGTGTATTTTCTAGTCATTTTCCCTAAATATGAAACATATCATTGCCATTTGTTTTTTGGTTGGGTTGCTTTTTTGTATGCCAATTCGTGTCTTTGCTGTTGACACGACATTTTATAGGGGTACTGTTGATTCGATAGGATCGGACAATACGACGATGACAGTACTAATAGAAGATAAAGATGGGGTAGCGAGCAAAATATCGATCCCAACTTTTGCGGACAAATCGCTTTTGAATGCGAAATATGCAGTGGGCGATAAACTAATAATCAGCTCCCAAACGGTTGAAAAAAAAGCATTTTATGCAGTGTCTGATCGGGATAGAACCATCCAATATATTGGATTGATAGCGCTTTTTGTCGCTCTTGTAGTCATCATTGGGAGAGTCCAGGGAATCATTTCAATTGGTGCGATGATTGTTTCCTTCAGTCTCCTGACGCAATTTACTATCCCCCAAATCATTGAAGGTGTAGATCCTATTGTAGTATCGATGATAACTGCATTAGTGATCATACCTCTCACTTTTTATCTCTCACATGGTTTCAGTAGAAAAACTTCACTTGCGGTCATTTCGACATTAATCGCGCTTTTGTTGACGGCCGTGCTTTCGGTCGTATTTACAAAGCTGGGCAATCTCAGTGGTTTGAGCTCAGATGAGGCAGATGCGGTGATTTTCAAATTTGGATCAACTTTGAGACTGGCAGATTTGCTCATCGCTGGCATGATCATATCAGCGATGGGAGTACTCGATGATGTGACCATATCGCAGATTGGCATCGTCCAAGCATTAAGTAAAGTGCGTCCCGATATGAAAAGCCATCACCTTTTTGCGGAGGCTATGGAACAGGGGAGAGACCATATCGCATCACTCGTCAATACATTGATACTTGTATATGCTGGTGCAGCGCTCCCCCTGTTTTTATTGGTCTACAAGTCCGCAACACCCTTGTGGGTAGTTATTCAACGCGAGTCGATTGCAGAGGAAATCACCCGGACATTTGTCTCAAGCATCGGGATCATTGCGGCTGTTCCGATCGCGACAGTCATCGCAGTGAAGTGGGGGAAACGACGTGTTGGACACCTACAGAAGGAAAAGCTTTTTTGAAATGTCACTTCTTGGCATATATGAATCCGAAGTCATTTGTGAACGGATTTTGCTTGATCTCAATTGTGTAGCCATATTTTTTTAAGTGGTTTGAAATGTGCTCTAAAACACCTGGCACAACAAACTCATGATACTCAATCGAAAAACATTTTATTTTTGAAAATACCACAGGATCCGCCTGATCAAATATTTCTTTTTCAGCACCTTCACAATCAATTTTGACGAGATCGATTACATCATATTCGTTGAGCGCACGATCTAATGTGATTGAAGCGACTTTGTAAGTAGAGATCGGCCTAACTCCTTTCACTAGATGGGCACTCGACTGGGTATGAGCCGAATGAATCATCATTTCTATCTCTCCCTGAGAGCCAATAGCTTCGTGTCTGATAACGCAACCAAGAGGCTTTATATTTTTTTCGAGCAAAGGTATGTGGAATTTGTCAGGCTCATAGGCGATCACCTTTGCAGATGGATATAGTTTTTTGGCGTACCAACTAAAGTCCCCATATGCCGCGCCAATATCCACAATTACATGTGGATCTGTAAGAAATGATAGATGATAACAATCATCAATGACTGTCTCTTTTAAGATGAGTGCATCAAGAGGAGTTGATATAGTAATTGTGCCAAATTTTGTTTTTAGCTCAGTTGAAGCACCGGCAAAAATATTGACAATAAATGATTTGTTACCAACGAATTTCAGAAGTAAAAATAAAGACGAGAATAAGTAAGGGATCTTACGGAGCGCGCGCAGATGAGAGTTGAATTGCATGGTGGTAGTATAGCAAAATCGGATTTATCCCAAACCAAGTAGGAGATACATCACAACAACTCCCCCTAATATAGCTATAAGATGAGCAATGCCGCGCTTAATCCCTTCATGACGGTTAAGTTCTGGCATGATATCAGTCGCTGCGATATATATGAAGTTCCCTGCTGCAAAAAGGAGCAATTGCCTGTCGATAGACTCAAATACGCTGATAGCAAGGAGTCCTATGCCCACGCCAACTACTGCGGTTAGAGCAGTTAAAAGATTGTAAATGATCGCTTTCTTCTTTGAAAATCCGCTATAGAGAAGGACTGCAAAGTCTCCCATTTCTTGGGGTATTTCATGTAAGAGGATTGCGAATGTCGTAGCAATCCCAACTGGTGTTCCCACTGCAAATGATGCAGCAATAGCAAATCCATCAAGAAGGTTGTGGACACTATCCCCAACGAGATTCATCGTTGCAAGTCTATGATGATGTTCTCGACCAGTGTGACAATGATGCCAATGAACAAAGCGCTCAACAACAAATGAGAATATGAATCCTGCGAGTATATATAAAGCAGTCGTAGACTCATATTGGATCCCCTTGAGTGATTCACCAATCATATGAATAAAGGCATCTCCAAGCATCGTGCCGGCTGAAAAAGCCACAAGAAGCGAGAGGTATTTTTCTATACGTTTTGCTCCGAGAGATAGTAGTGCTACACCCACGAGTGATACGAGGCTCACCAAGATAGATGCAATGAAAGAATATACGATCATATGTGGATTATAACTCAAAATATACCCATACAACACGCACTGCTACCATCGAAATTTACTCCTATCACATGATCCCCACAGCCCTTTTTTAGCTTCTCTTGCCGCCTTCTCAAATGCAAAAAAATCATCTTTATATTTCGTGCCTTCTTCTACAATAAATACTCGTGCATACCCTTCGCCGACCATATATGCATTGATATTCAAGTACGCATCGGGCCGATCAGGGAGGGGGAGAAAGACATAGCGGAGGAGGCGCTTGTATTTGTCTGTATCTTTTACATCTCGTATCAAAACGACATCTTTGTTTTCAATCAATTGAGTGAGTCGTAGGGTCGCTGCTTTACCAAAACATTCTTCCCTTATGTTTTGATCGGGGTGTGATAATTCAGGGGTATCCATGCTCAAAAACCTCACCCGCTCACCTCCAGATATAGATATTGTGTCCCCATCAGCAATACTTGTGACATGACTACGAGTCGTGCGCAATCCTGCAGGCAAGACATACATATAGTCTTGTGAAATAGTCGCTAATGGGTCTTCAAAGTATGTCTTGAGTGGTGCTTTTGCTAGATACACTATTCCGCACAAGCTGATCATGACAAGCAATGGACGCAAGATGGTCTTCATACTCCGGTAGATTATAGAAGGTCTTAGTGATAAAATGAACCAGCCAGACAAGAATAATCTAATTGTAATTACGGGATGTAGCTCAGATGGCTAGAGCGCACGCTTTGGGAGCGTGAGGCCAGGGGTTCAAGTCCCCTCTTCCCGACCAAGGAACACATTCTTACCCTGCGGGTTTCCTACATGCGCGATTTCTTGTACGGCTATTTGGCTCAATATCCATGGCTCTCATCCTTACTATGCTCGCATCTTTTTCTAGGATTTTCATAGACAGATTCGCAGGCAAGATTGCTGTAAGTATTCTACTAAGACAAGAACTATGACTCCAATACAACCACCATTATTACCTTGCTACTTTTCGCTTCGGAAAAATTATACCTTGCCGAAAGGTATCGCTGTAGCCCAGTATATTTCCTGGGAGGATGCTCTCTGGGACATGATTGATGTATACAAAATACAGAAAGGATCTATCGTCCTCATCCCAACTTTCTGGTGTATGGACGTGGTCAAAAATATTGAGGCCCACGGACTCAGATGTGAATACTATCCAATGGATCAGAATTTTCAGTCTGAGGTAAAGGATTTCATTCGAGCAATAGATGTGTACAAACCAGCCTTCATCATCATTTTTCACGCTGTTGGCATACGCAACCTATTGATAGCTAAGTATGAGGAATGGAAGGATCATTTGGACGATCAGCAGATTGTGATAGAGGATAGTGTCCATAGTATTGTTGATCCTAGCTTACTCGTTATCAAGAGAGACAGACACTTTGTTGTTGATAGCTGGCGTAAAGTTATCCCTCTTCAAGGATCTACTATCTATGGTAAGGGAAAGGAACTGCGCAAATTTGATCACACTCACAAATCACTATCAAATTATTCTCTTCGAGTAGTATGGCTCTGGTTGAAAATGCAATCATGGCTTGTACTCTCTGCGTTTCGATTCCCCAAACATATTGATACTCGATTATTTTCAAACAAATGGGATGAGCTATGTGCGAAAAAAGCTGAAAAATACATGCTGGAAGGATATGACTTGACGGGTGACTGTATCACAGCAGGAGCAACACTGCGGATTTTCATACTCCTTCGAAAGCATATCAATGTCTCTCGCATAAAAAAAATAAAGGAAAAACAGGTCGCTAAATATGACAAGCTGCTACAACCTCTATGGGACGATCTGCGATTTGTGCATATTTCAATTTCACAGTATGATCCCGCAGAGCTTCGTGGTTATCCAGTGGTGATAGTGGCACCAGAGGCAGCGTCACTCATCAATGCCTTGAGAGACAGTGGGGTACTTGTCAGGAGTGAGCTTGAAGGTTGTCCGTGGACGCAAGATAAGAAGGTTGTCTATCTCCCATTGGGCCCACACGTAGGGAGTGGTGATATTGCCAGAATAAGTGATGCAGTATTGTGTGTGCAAAATGCATAAAAAACAAGCGGCTGAAGCCGCCTGTTTAATACTACTATTCTCGATTATTTCAGCGAGCTCATAGATTTTTTTGCATCTAGTATTTCGCTGTCAAAGTCGCCTTTTTCATTCGCCTTCTCAAATATTTCAATTCCCTTTTTATACTCGGCACGTGCATCATCGGATATATTGAGCAGTCTATACGCATCTGCAAGTCTCAGATGACTGTATCCATTATTATCATTCAGCCTAAGTGACTTCTTGAACTCAATTACAGCTTCTGAGTATTTATTTTGGTTGAGATATATCTGACCCAGCGTTTGATAGGACATTGCATTTTTTGGATCAATCGCAATTGATTTGTTAACAGCTGTTGCGGCATCATTCAGTGAATTGCTGTCCTCACTCCACGTATAAGCGCTCGCAAGACTATTCCACAGATCTGATTCTTTTGGATATTTTACTACAGCATCTTTTAGTTCAGAAATGAGCCCATTAACTATCTTTTTGCGCGAAACAGCATCCTGAGTTTCTTTGATGATTGCGAACTGACTATTTGCGGATTCAGACACTTTCTTCACTTCAGGACTCAACTCTTTCTGTACATAGGGAACTTGCTCCTTGGGGGCACTTTTGATAATAAGTGCACCAACGTATGTGAAGATAAGAAAGATAGATGTTGAATAAATGAGTATGAATAAAATGGACAAAACAATACCGAGACCTTTATGAGCAGGAGCTCCAGAAAGCACCACATATGTATTCGATACCTTGTCATGCCAGGTCTGCTTTTTTGAATCAAATATTGCCCAGATATATCCCAGAGATAGACAAAATGAGGAAACAAATGAGAATAAATATCGGACGAGCACAGTAGCAAAGGTGAGCGGTTTCCCGTCAGCACGAACGACTTTCATTCCGAGCAGTTTTTTGCCTGGAGTAGCGCCTTCGAAATATATGTAGAAAATACTAAAGTATAAAAATGATAGGATGACGGTAACAATATTTCCATACATTGCGGTACTCGAGTTCGTCAGTACCATAAGCTGCTCAAGAGTTTTGGCAGAAAATATTTTAGAAGTGATCTCTATACCGAGGCTGAGACGTAATACATATCCAATAATGAGTACGACCAATGCATCTACGAACATAGCAACAAGGCGTCGCTTAAATGATGCGAATACAAGAGGGTGAGGAGTAGAATCGGGGCTGGAAACAGGGTTTAAAGAGGAAGAATTAATACTCATAGTATTAATTATACGACCATAGCTCCCGCTTGTCAAGACGCTTTTTGCGGCTGTATGCTCGTTATGATGCTCAAATAGTGGAAAAAGAAGGGGAAGGAAGCACGAATGAGATCATTTGCTTGCTAGGAGGGCTGAAAGAGCGGTTTTACCAGATCCCGCAGGAATGAGGGTTAAATCGGTTGTAGCAGAACCAGTGATATTTTGAGTTTCAAGAATATCAAAGAGCGCGGAGAGTACCTCAGGATCGCTCGAGATTGCATTCAATGTTTTGCCGACTATCTCCGGTCTGACTGCCGAAGCCTTCGCAAACTCGATAGAAGCCTCTCGATCAGCTTTGCTCTTGATGATGTTGACCTGGTTTACTCCATCTTGCTGGATAGCCGAGGTGACTTGGCGGAGACGGTTCACGACTTTTTCCTCGACCTGTTTGATCATGTTCTCGTCTCTGAAATGGACCTTGCGAATATACACTGAACCGAGCTGATATCCCCATTCGACTGATTCGGACGAGACCTCCTCACGTACTGCCTTACTCATCCCATGTCTGTTGATAAGCATCTCAGAGAGAGGAAGGTTGCTCAGATTTTTGATTGTGTCATTTTTCACATTTACGCTCAAACTCCCTTGAGGATCGACGTTTTTGAAGATGTGTGCGACAGGATCGGATATGTACATCTCATACCAGACACCGATACCCATAGGCGCGCCTTCTTCAGAGTTCACGGGGATACTGCGAAGATATTCTTGGTTGAGCTTGAGACTACGTGAATAGGTGGTGCCGAACCAATTCACCAGCAAAGCCTTTAGGCCAAGCCTAGGCAAAAGGAAGTGTAATCCTGGCTCATCGATGACACCGAGTACTTCTCCAAAGAGCACGAATACTTTGGCTTCCTTTTCTTGAACAATCGTATAGAGTCCAAAAAACTGACCCAAGGCGTTCATCGCTTTTTCGATGAGAAGGAGTGAGACTACGGTGATGACGATGGTGTATATTCCTGTGGTCAAGTCCATCATACGGATGATTCTAAAATAATACGTTTCGCTTTGGGCAAGAGAGAAAGTCTCACGTTGCGCAAATACGCTGCTAATATGCTGGCTCCTTGTTTTTTGGTTTCCTTGAGTTGAGTTGCGAGATCGCCCAATAGTTGCACTTCGGCTTGAGCTTTGAGCGTTTCGATCTCTACTGCTCTTTTGGACTGGACGATTTTTTGATCTGCGGCAGCTTGGGCAAGACTGACTTCTGAAGAAACGTGATTGTGAGCGGTATTAATCGCTGCAAGGGCAGACTCTACCTCTGTTGGAGGCTCAATCGCGGTCAATAGTGCTGCGTCAAGACTGATGCCATAGCGTGCAGGCGACGATGCACACTCTATCTCCATATGATGATTCAGATCTCCGAGATTTTTTCGTAGATCATTGATCGATATGCCAAATGTATCGACAAGAGATGGATCTTGCTGTTGCTCTCCGACTTTGAGTGGAGCTTCGAAGTTGGCTATACGTTCTCGCAATATTGAGACGAAATATCCCATGATATGTGCGACTGGATTTTCAACTCCGAACAAAAATGCATACAAATTGCGATCTGACACAGTGAATCTGAGCTCACCTCTCAAATCGATATTGAGCTGGTCCTTCGTAACAGCTTCCAAAATAGTATTGCCATTATTCACTGTTGCATTCCCCGGATCAAAAGCGATGTTGACGAGCTGAGTAGCAACGGGTACTTTGTGAACTGTTTCCCAGGGCCATTTGAAATAGGGACCGCCGGGCTTGATCACTTGAAGTTGTGGGTAGATGTATCTTTCTTTTTCAGTCTCTCGAAGCGTTTCATGCAGGATGAGATCATCATGGGTAGTCAAAGTGCCCATGCGCATTGCCTTGCCAAAGCTTGTTTTCACAGCGCGCTCATTTTGTTCGACAACAAAAAGGCCACCGATGACACACCGAAGTACGAACCAAATTCCAAAGCCGATAATGAAGCCGATTAACATATATCAATTTGATTGTAGCAGATACTTTTGGAATTGCGCAAATCCTACATTCAACCCTGGATCCGAACGATAGGAGTAATTAATAACGTGGATTGTACCATCTGATCAAACTTCTCTTGCGGCGTCTTGAATCCTAAACACTTACGGGGTCTGTTGTTGATCTCCCAGACGATATCATCTAATTCATCTTGGGTAAGGTTGACGAAACTTGTTTTCTTCGGGAGATACCGTCTGATGAGTCCATTATGATACTCATTGGTTCCTCTCTGCCAGG